>Ga0102939_1000962_pt1 | contig 10640 bp, 13 predicted proteins | sample SalPon2_B_H2O_MG_FD_78214 | JGI IMG/M metagenome (GOLD analysis project Ga0102939, IMG submission 78214) | Salt pond water microbial communities from South San Francisco under conditions of wetland restoration - Salt Pond MetaG R2_B_H2O_MG | ecosystem: Environmental > Aquatic > Non-marine Saline... | reverse complement strand
AGGAACCCGGCGACGAGGTGTTCGGCGGGACGATCAACGAGAGTGGGAGCCTCGAGATCGAGGTCACGCGGCAGGCCCACGAGTCGGCGATCAGCCGACTCATCCATATGGTCGAACGCGCCCAGAGCGAGAAGGCGCCGACACAGCGGCTCATCGACCGACTCGAACAGCCGTACGTCCTCGGCGTGTTTGCGCTCACGATCACGGCGATCGCGATACCCCTCGCTCTTGGAAGCGAGTTCACCAGCACGTTCTACCGAGCGATGACCCTGATGGTCGCCGCGTCGCCGTGTGCGGTCATCATCTCGACGCCGGCGGCGGTACTGTCGGCGATCGCCTCCGGTGGGAGGCAGGGCGTCCTGTTCAAGGGCGGCGAGCACGTCGAGGCGGCAGCGAACATCGACGCGGTCGCGTTCGACAAGACGGGCACGCTCACCCGGGGCGAGACGCAGCTGACGGACGTCTTCGTCCGGGACGGCCTCGTGGACGAGTCGCTGACTGCGGACGAGCTGCTCTCGCTCGCGGCTGCCGTCCAGTCCCGCTCGGAGCACCATCTCGCTCGTGCGACCGTTTCGGAAGCCGAAGACCGCGCACTGGATGTTCCCGACGCACAGCGGTTTCAGTCGGCGGCCGGGAAAGGCGTCCGTGCCGACCTCGACGACGGAACCATTCACATCGGGAATCGGAGTTATGCCGAGACGATCCTCGAAGACGCTGCGATCGAGGGGGTCGAACCTGGTCTCGATCGGCTCCAGTCCCTGGAGGCGGAGGGGAAGACCAGCGTCCTCGTCGTCCGCGAGCACGGCGACGATGTCACGGTACTGGGATGGCTTGCGTTCACCGATACGGTCCGGCCGGGGGCTGCAGAGATGATCGAGGAGCTCCGCTCGCTTGGGGTACAGCACATCGTCATGCTGACCGGCGACAACGAACGCGTCGCACAGCAGATCGCCGACGAAGTCGGTATCGACGAGGTGCAGGCGGAGCTGCTGCCGGAAGAGAAGGTGGCTACCATCGAGGATCTGGTTGAGCGATACGAGAACGTCGCGATGGTGGGTGACGGCGTGAACGACGCACCGGCACTGGCGACGGCGACGCTCGGGATCGCGATGGGTGGCGCCGGGACCGACGTTGCCCTCGAAACGGCTGACGTCGTCTTGATGGGTGACGACATCGGGAAGATCCCCTACGTGCTCGGACTCGGTCGCAGGACGCGCCGGACGTTGACGGTCAATCTCGCAATCGCCTTCGGTGCGATCGCCCTGATGGTTGGGACGATTCTGTTGCGAGGCATCCCCCTGCCTCTGGCCGTGGTCGGCCACGAGGGGTCCACCGTCCTCGTTTCACTGAATGGACTCCGACTCCTTGGGTTCCGGGAGTAGAATATCGAGGCTATTCACGCGTTTTCGACAGTGAACAACAAGTCATCACTGAGATTGATCCTTACGTGCCGCTGCCAAGCTCAATCATAGCCCTCCCGCTGGTCCATCTCTCGTCGACAAGGTACAATTCCTACTGTGGACTGATCAGTAGAAACTTATGCGATTACAACGTATCGGCAGCTGATAGTTCTATCACGGTGTAAAAGAGATAGAGGCTGGAGATGGTACAAAAGAGGGTCATCTGTACCTTCACACGCTTACATGGTTGCCGAATTCGAGATTGCTCTCATTCGTCGGCAAGCTGTACCCCACGTGCAATAACGTACATCAACACAATACCGGTGCCGATAGCGAGAATGAATTGCGAGACGACGGTGAACACTCCACCGAGTAGGGAATTACCCGCGACCAGTAGTGTAATCAAGAACATAAGAAGCGCCAGCCCCCCGAATAAAACGATGAGACCAGCAAGTGGAAACACCTCTGTGCGAATCTGACTGAGATCCAATTCTCCCGATTCCTGGTCGATAAACGGCGGCGATGACATACCAGTACTATTCGAACCCAGCGTATGAAGAATTGGTGCCTCAGATTTAACATCACCTCCCCCAGAAGGTTCAACGAATGGATGCGCGAAAGCTACTCACTGTGATTGGTGCGGGAGTCACGTCATTTCTTCTTGTGGCTGTCTTGGTCATCGAACTCCTCAATTTTGAATTTTCTGCGATCATCGGTCTCCCTGCCGGGTTGCTCGTTGGAGTTGCCGTGGCTGTCGGACTGTGGATTCGTGGCGACGAGTTTAGCCACGGTGTTCGTCGAATTGTGGCTGCGTATGCAGCATTCGGAATCGCAGTACTTCTGCTCTTCACATTCAGGTACGTAAATATTGGACGGAGTGTGCTCACATTCGAGGTCGTCGTTGGTGGAAGCCTCGCAACTGGTGTGGTGGTGTATATTGCGCTCATCCTGCTTGACCGCACTCAATCGTAATCCGCTCACGGGTGTCGATGGCGTCAGTTTCAATCTATGCTACGTACCAATGTGCTCAGTACCCCGCGATAGAGTCATTGAAAAGCGTTCATTGTACGACGCTGAATTATGAACGGCTGATGTAGAGTGGTTACAGTCCATTACCTCCAACTGGTCCAGCCTCCGTCGACGACAAGTGACTCACCAGTCACGTAACTCGCCAATTCACTCGCGAGGAATACTGCAGCTCCGCCGATCTCCTCGGGCTGTCCGTATCGTCCGAGAGGGATCTCCTTGAGCATTGCTGCGACCTGTTCCGGACTGGTCTCCTGATCGCCGGCGATTTTCGTCTCGATACTACCCGGGTGGATGGCATTCACTCGGATTTCATCATCAGCCAGCCTCTGTGCGAGCGAGTAGGTGAGCATCGTCAAACCACCCTTCGAGGCAGAATAGGTCGGCCAGTTCCCGTTTCCAAAGAGCCCAGCGATGCTTGAGATGTTGATGATGCTCCCCCCGTCGTGTTCGACTATTCGCTGAGCGGCGATTTGGGAGCCGAAATACGCACCTTCGAGATTGACGTCCATCAGCTGACGGTACTCGTCCTCGGTGACCTCGAGAAAGTCATCCGGATGCCAAATCCCGGCGTTGTTGACCATTACATCGATGCCACCAAACTCATCGGCGGTATCAATCGCTGTTTCAAGGTCTGCTCTGTTCGTGACGTCGCAGTTCACGAACGTCGACTGCGTGTCCGTTTCCTGTTCGATCTGTTCGTGGGTCGGCGAGCCCCCCTCTTTCGGCTCTTCTTGAATATCCGCGATAACGACAGCATGCGCCCCGTGGTCTGCGAACTCACGGGCGATGCCGCGGCCAATCCCTGAACTTCCGCCGGTTATGACGGCTGTCCGGCCGTCGAGTAGTGCCATGTTGGACCACCGCTAGAACAATTGGCGGCGAGAGAGGTTAAATTGGGACGGCTGGTCCCTTGGTTCTCACATGAACATCCTGTCCTCGGGGTAATCTCGCGTCGCCAGGGACTGCTCTCCTTCGCCGAGGGACTCCATCCGCTGGGTTAGCTCCTGGTAGTATTGTTTCAGTTCCTCCGAACGTGCCCGCAGTTCTTCTTCGTCAACAGTGAACCCGTAGATCCTCTGGATGGTGTCCAACAACAGGAGTGAGGCGTCAATATCGGGCCCCGGCGGGTGAGTTGGAGTGATGTATACACCGACGGGTGGCGCGTCCTCGTCGAGTCCTTGCGTCACGATCTCTCCGACTGCACCGTCGAGGAAGCCACCACCGAGCGGTTGGATGTCGGTGTCGGTCAGGCGTTGTTCCCGATACGCTGGGGTTGCCACGTGGAACACGGCGTGCTCTTCCGGTCCGTGCGGGAACGGGACGCCATGAAGAATCGCAATCTCCTCGACGTCCGCGGACGACACCCACTCCATGAGAGCATCGGTGAAGGGGTGAGCAGCCCACACCGGTACGAACAGCTCACCGAGCAGCACTGACAGCTCCGTGCCCTCAAGATTGTAGAGACGCGTGGGATGTCGCGGCTCCCCGTTTTGAAACGGCGTGATGGCCGGGAAATCGTGAGCCGATACGTGCCCGATCTGTTCGGAATCAACGTGTCTGACGAGGTAGTCTGCCGCCGTCACTCCGGCCATACCCAGGTGGGAGAGTCCTATGAGGAGGGTTTTCCCAGATGCCTGTTCGGACGTTACACGCACCTCAAACGTGGGATTTGGGGCCATATTCTCATTCTACGATGAGAACTGCTAAAATACCAACCCCAGGTGAGGGACGGGGACTTAACGCCCTCAATTACAGCTAATTCCGCATCGCACACAGTACAACAGGGGGAAGGCTCATCTCTGCAACTGCCGTTGTCAATTTATGTACAATCGGATTTTGGTCCCGACAGATGGGAGTGCGACCGCGGAGGCAGCGATGGAACACGTGAACGACCTTGCCAAGCGGTACGAGGCGGATGTCCACGTGCTACACGTCATCGATTCATGGCATTATGATACTTCCATCGAGAGCGCGGTCGAACCGCTCAGAGAGCGAGGGGAAGAGTACGTCGAACAACTCGCCGAGACAGCAACAGACGTGACTACTCCCATCACCACCGCGGTTGAGGTCGGCCGCCCCGCACGCCACATTTTAGTATACGTCGACGAACACGACATCGACCTCGTCGTTATGGGGACTCGGGGGCGTGGTGGGCTCCCCCACCGTCTGCTGGGGAGCGTCACGAACTACGTCGTCACGCACGCTGCTGTCCCCGTCCACGTTGTGCCACCCGCGGACCAAGATACGTGATAGCGTTGGATGGTGGCAATTCATTGAATAGAGAGGATACCCTCGTGGGGGAGCGAAGTAAGGCAGGGTGGTTCACACTGCAGTACTGGACTCTTTCCGGGATGTCATTTCGTCAGGGACGAGTCGATAGAACTCGAATGGAACGTCCTTCACGGGGCGACCGAAGATGTCTACGAGTGGGATGTGAACCTGTCGGAGGCCTTCGAGCGAATCCGTTGCGATCGACGCTTCGGTGGTTTCTTCCAATTGCCCTTTGGCGACGACGCTTTGCCAGTTCTCGTCTTGTTGTCCGTAGATCACGAACGTAACGTGACGACCGGCTACATCCCCCTTGTCACTATCGGGGCCGACGGCGAGCCTGAAGTAAAAGGTCGTTTCGGACCTATCGTAGCCGTAGGAGACGGGGACGGAATGCGGCGATTCGTCGTCTGAACTTGGAAAGGAGATGACGCCGGTGCCGCCGGTACCGAGGAACCCGTCGCGCTCGTCGGCGCCCATCGCTACCGATTCTGTATCACTCATGATGGATACTACGAGGGATGTCGGGATAAGTGCCTCCCTGAAACAACACGGGCCAGTGGATTTCTGATGTTCACACCGTCGTGAGTTCATAGGGGATCCAGGCGTACGTTACCGCGTTTCCGACGAGGGCATCGGAAGTCGTGTACTCGTCGACTGCATGTACTGTATCCGTTCCGAGAGCGAACTCAACGGTCGGTATTCCAGCGTTGCGGAGTTTCTTGGCGTCGCCTCCACCCGTCGCGCTGCGGCGGTACACCCGGTCACCGGTAACGTCAGCCGCAACTGTCGTCACAGCTTCGACCAGAGGGCTGTTGATCGGTTCGGCGGTACCAACACTCCAAGAAACGTCGGTGATCGTAACACCCTCGCAGTCCGCTGCACACGCCCGGATGTCCGAAAGGACGTCCCGCGTATCCACGCACGCAGTCAATCGGATGTCGATTTCAGCGCGGGCCGACTGTGGGACGCTGTTGACGGCCTCACCGCCCGTGATCGTTCCGAGATTGATCGTGGGGTACTCGAACAGTTTCCGGGCTGCCGTCTCCCCCATGATGGGGGCGTAGTACTCGACCGATTCTTCGATGATCGGATCCAGCGCTGAATCGAAATTTAGGGCCCGAGCCCCGAACCGTTCTCGCAACACAGTGATGCCCTCGTACAGGCGGTCGATTGCGTTCGCGCCGAGCATCGGTCGCGAGCCGTGCGCAGCCTCGCCGGTTGCGTCCAGCGTGAGCCAGATGCTCCCTCGGTCGGCGACTGTCACCGAGTGACGTTCCTCTTCACAAGTAGGCTCACCGATCACACAGGCGTCGGCCACGATGCGCCCGGCATCGATGAGGGCCGGAAGTCCGGCGTCACCCCCAATCTCCTCGTCGCTGACGAACACGAACTGGAGCGTGGTCGGTGGGGTCGTCTCGGTCTCGACGTACGCGCGAGCAGCTGCCAGCATCGCAGCGAGCGCCCCTTTCATGTCCGTTGCCCCACGGCCGTATAGTCGGTCGCCGTCGCGCTCGCCAAGCGGATCGTACGTCCACTCATCGGCGTCGAACGGAACCGTGTCGACGTGGCCGTTGAAACAGAGTACCTGATCGTCTTCGCCCGGCAGCGTGGCAATGAGATTCGGCTTCGCTGGGTCGACGGCGTACTGGTCGGTGGTGAGGCCGAGATCTGCGAACTGCGCTTCAAGAAAATTGATGATCTGCCTGGTGTTTCCGGGTGGGTTTTGCGTGCTGTATTCCAGTAACTCTTGGGCGAGCGTCACAACGGACTCCTGCTGCGTCCGCAGATAGGACACCGGTCTGGGGGTTGTTGGACTCATCTGAGTTGATGTCCGTTCTAGTTCGTACTAAGGACGCTTGCAATATTGTGCTGAGTGAGTGTCTATCTCTCGATAGTGCTCTGCAAAATCCCCGTGCCTCAAGATCGATTCCATCTCTTCAGCTGTCCGCTAACACTCCCTCATCTTCGATTTCTATTCGCTGATCCGCTATTCTTCGTTTGACGGTCGAACCGTCAGGACCGGGACGGCGGACGTACGAACGACTTTTTCAGTGACGCTTCCGAGCAGGTACCGTTCGAGACCGCTTCGGCCATGGGTTCCCATCACAACCAAATCGATGTCGTTCGCATCGACGTAGGAGTGGATCTCTCGATACGGGTGGCCGTATTTGACAGCCGTTTCGACTTTCGAGAGAGAGGCCTGACTCGCTTTCTTTTCTACACTGTCGACGGCCGACTGTGCTGCTTCCTCAAGCAGCTCAAACACATCTGCCGACTGGAAATCAACCCCCATAGCTATCGGCTCAACGACTGAGAGGGCGTGAAGACGGGCGTCATAATTACTGGTAATATCGACTCCAACATCAATTGCGGCAGCGGCCTGTTCGCTCCCATCCGTCGGAATCAGGATATCGGCGTAGGGATAGGTGACTGTCCCATCGGGCTCTGCCCGAACAGTTAGAACAGGGATGTCGGACAGGCGAACGACCTTCTCGGTGATGCTCCCCAAGAGATACCGCTCGATGCCGGTCCGTCCGTGGGTTCCCATCGCGATGAGGTCGATTCCCTGTTGGCTGGCATATTGTAGGATTTCTTGGTGAGGGATACCGGTCCGGACGGCATCTTCGACTGGGATATTGCTTCCAGCAAGGTCCTCGCAGACGGATTCAACCATCTCCGTGCTTTCGTCTTTGACCCGTTCGAGGTGCGGAGCGCTATCGAGCGTGCGGGAATCTACGACACAGAGAACGTGAACGGTGGCCTCATACTGCCCTGCTAAATCCTCCGCATACCCGATGGCGGCCTCTGCACACTCGCTCCCATCTGTTGGGACGAGAATCTTCTCGAACATGGTATCACCGAACTCCACAGTGAGCCCGCGTTGATCTATCCATCATGGTTCCCCTCCCATCCCCCATCGTCAATGACCGTGAATAGTTTGCGCCAGTTCTCGTCGTCTTCACTTTCCGGGAGCTGGTCGCGGAGTTGTTGCAGGTCGGACGGTGGTACAAGTGTCCCGACAAGATCCATGATGATTTGGGCGTGATAGGCAGCTTCCGGTCGGTCAGCTCCCTCGATCTCACTGACGCGTGAGACGAACTCCTGCCAATCAAATCGCTGGCCATGCTTGTGTACGGCCCCGGTCAGATACCACTTGATTTCCATTGGGAGCGACGCTGCGAGATCTTCGGCGTTTCCTTCTGGAATCCGCTGGCCTAGGGTCATTAGCGTCGCTCGAATCGCACGAACGGCCTCACCGGTCCCGGGGAGTTCGAGTCGGTGCTGGACCTCTCCCGTGAATTCGTCGAAATTCATGGATTCTCTTTAGAGAGCTACGGGCTACGCTATCATAATGACTCGCCTGCTAACCTGCCCCTGGAAAACATGAAGAGAGTGGGCATCGAATTCCAAGACCATGTACGACCGTCTCGTGATCGCTATCGATGGGAGTGACGAAGCACAGTATGCCGCGAGGCGTGGTCTTGAACTCGCCAGAGTATTCGACGCGACTGTCTATGCTCTCCACGTCGTCGAACAGAAAGCACTGCGACTCACAGAAACAGCCGATGAGAAAACACGGCTCCGAGAGTTGGGAGCGGCGATCTTAGATGATATAGAGGCACTTGCATCGGAACTTGAGTATCCCGTGACGACAAAACTGGCCGAAGGCAAACCTGCTGTCCAAATAAGCGAGTACGCTGACGAGCAGGACGCGGATTTGATCGTTATCGGGCGACAGGGTATGACTGGACTCGGGAAGCGGCTCTTGGGTGGCGTCACCGAGCAGGTTCTCCACCAGAGTGACATCCCCGTGTTCGTTGTCCCAGGTGAAGATGGTGTTTCCGAGACGAATAAGGGATATTCTCGGGTTCTCATTCCGACGGATGGCAGCGAAAACGCAGAAGCAGCTACCCCGCACGGAGTAACGATATCACAGCATTTCGATTCGGCAATTCACGTCCTGAGCGTAGTGGATCTACAAGCTGCAGGTGGTGCCTTCAACGCGGGCGGGCTCGAAAAGGAGTTCATCGAACGGCTGGAGGTGAAAGGGCAGGGGGCTGTTGACAGAGTCAGAGACGAGATTACGGATATTGACCCGGATATAAAAGTACGAACTGCCGTTGAGCGGACGACATCCTTTGAGGGCGCGGCTGCCGGTGTCCGGGACTATGTTGGAAACACCGAGATCGATCTCGTCGTTATGGGCTCCCATGGGCGGTCGAATCTCAGGCGCCAGCTGCTCGGGAGTGTCGCTTCAACCGTCCTTCGGACTGTTGACGTTCCCGTGCTAGTCGTGAAGAGAACCGCTTGAGTGAATCGTTGAGATAGCTATTCTTTTTGCTGGAGGTTTTGGCGGCGCTCCTCAAACTCTTCATCCGTCAGGTCACCTCGAGCGTAGGCTAGACGGAGTTCCTCGAGAGCAGGATCACCTCCCGACTCCGGTGCTACCTGTCCGACAAGAACACGATAGATGGCGTAACCGATGGCGAGCAGAACGACGAGCCAGACGAGGAGCATCCCGATCCCCCACAATGGCGAAAAGCCGTTCATCATCCCGCCGTCCCACCACCAACCCATCATTCCCATCATGGGCATCGCGAATACCATCATCAGGAGGGGGAACAGTAGGAGTACGCCGATCACGATGACGACGATACGTAGCAATCCGTCACTTGTGCGTGCTGTAGACATGATCTAGATATACGAAGGCTGGGTAGTAAACATATGCCAGGCCAGAGCACTCATCGTAGTGCTATCCCATTTGAGACGGGTTCATGATTCCCTCAGGGGACTACAGAGAATCCAGAACCCGCTTGAAACGTTCCTCAACTTCTTGGGCAATCGAATCCAGAGCGGGATTATTCGCTACCCCGACCAGTTGTCCCGGATCAACGGCACTGACGACGGTGTCGCCGTTGTCTGCCTCGTACACGACGACGTTGCACGGTAGCAAAGTCCCGAGTTCGAGTTCCTCCGTGAGCCCTTGGTGGGCTAACTTCGGATTGCACGCGCCGAGGATGCGGTAACGTCGGAAGTCCTCGTCGAGTTTCTCCCGCAACGTTGCTTGGACATCGATGTCACAGAGAACGCCGAACCCCTCGTCCTCAAGCGCACTAATAGTCGACTCGACAACTTCATCAAAGTCCTTGTCGACTCGCTTGTTCAGGGTATATCCCATACTACACGTACTACGTCTCTGGTCTTGACTGATTCGGGGTTCTTGGTCCTAGAATAGCAAAGCATCTCTCACCGACATCTGGTGAGCTACCTACTCGGCCGTTTTTCGCCCAATAACGGTCTCCATCACCAGCTCATACAGAGAGAATTCGACGCTCTCAACTGCTTCGTCGAACAGCCGAAACGGCTGAAACCACTCGTTGACTGTCGTCTCATCGACCCCACCTTCCCATCTCTGGATCGGTCCGCGAACGTGGATACTCCACGACTCCTTCGTTGATGCCTCGTAACACACGAACGTGGCAGTCTCGGTCGTCTTGAGGAACCTGCCCTTCTCACTATCGTCGTCGTGCTCACTCACTCGAAGCAGAAACCGGTCACCATCGTAGTGATAGCTCAGTGGAATCGCATACGCTTCGTTGTTCGCTGCCAATCCGAGGACACCGTGTTCGCCTGCTCGGAGATGGTCATCGATATCGGACTCGGCCATTCCGCTGGTGTATACGTATTCGACGTGCTCCATAGGGAACTGCACGTGATGGAAACTCAAATAGACTACTCGACTATGAGGGTTGACTGTGGAGTTGGTCCTCTTTAGCCCAAAATACATCTGCCGTGTTGAATAGATGCTGAGTCACGGTTAGAGTGGCTCACAGAGTGGTTCTATGTTCGAGATTGCGAACATCAGGACAATTTCACGGAACTGCCGATACCAGCCCAGCGCTCGCACGGCATCGCCGAGCGAGCGCTTCGTTGTCGAGT
>Ga0102939_1000961_pt1 | contig 10643 bp, 22 predicted proteins | sample SalPon2_B_H2O_MG_FD_78214 | JGI IMG/M metagenome (GOLD analysis project Ga0102939, IMG submission 78214) | Salt pond water microbial communities from South San Francisco under conditions of wetland restoration - Salt Pond MetaG R2_B_H2O_MG | ecosystem: Environmental > Aquatic > Non-marine Saline... | reverse complement strand
TGCGACTCGCGGGCTGTTGGAGTTTTCATCCTTCCTGATGAGCATAAGCCCGATGATAATATACGGAGAGCGTACCCGATGTGTAGTAGCCACAGAGACGATACACGAGAGGATTATGATAGCCTGTGGGAAGTTGCTGAGTTTAGGAGGTTTGTTGATGCCTAAAGCGTATGAGTGTTCGCGTTGTGGTGAGTTGAATAAGGGTGCGCCCTCTGTTCAACTTGAGGCTAAGAACAATCTTATCTCGCTGGATTTGTGTCCACGATGTCACGAACGGTTACAGGGGTGGCTTGACGGTATGCGAAGCACTGAGATTTCTACTTACAATGAGGAGAAAAGCGCATGAACGTATTTTGGCTGCATGAAAACACGAGTAAGTGTGCAAAGATGCACTGTGACAGGCATATCGAACGGTGCGTGTATGATTACGCACGTATTGTGAGTACTGCTGCCGATATGGGCGGCTTCTATGATAGACGGTATATGTATGAGCCGCTTGAAACGATGGGCTTGAATATTGCTCGATGGGCTGCACACACGACTGACAACTTCTGTAGGATGCTAAGTCTTGCGAAGGATGTTGGGAAAGAGTATGAGCATAGGTTTGGCACGGAACACAAAAGCCATATCCAGTGTCTCAGTAATATAGATGTTTCTGAGGTGGAGATTCACCGTTCTGGATTCGAGACGCCGCCTGTTAAGATTCCTGACGGATTTACTACTGCTGACGGGTACATACAACAGTATCGTGACTATTACAATCATGGCATGACGTGGAATATGTCTTGGTTTAATCGTGAAACACCTGATTGGTATTACAAAGAGGAGGCTGAATATGGCGTTTCTGATGAGTGATGTACTTGGTGGAGTTGTAGATAGCAAGCGGGTGTATGTTGAGTACGACTCAAACTATACCGATGGTATGGAAACGATGGAGGGTGAGATAACGTATGTTTGTTGGCACGAAGATGAGCAGTATGTGGAGTTTCAGCGTGATGACGGGCAGGTTTGCGTGGCGCACCGTGACGGTAGACTTGTGTCGAAGGGAAGTAGCTATCCTGTGACTGGCACGATAAGCCTATTGGAGGTAGTAGATTCATGACGTGGACATCAAAAAGCGATATTGTTGACGAGTGCGGTGATAGAATTGAATATACAAATGAGCTTAGTACAGGGACTATTATGATTGCCTGTAAATCCATTGATGATAAGGATTATATAGAGGAGCGCATAGATGATACAGATTTTGGCGTGGTGCGTAATCAGACGCTCAAGTGTTTGTGGGTAACACCCGCTGTTTTGCTTGAGTAAGAGTTAAATCTGGTTGAGGTTTCTATGACCGCGTAGGGTTCGATTCCCTACATTTCTTTGAGCGCATACGCACAGCGCAATGACATAAGATGTGCAGGTGTAAACATGTCTGACCCACTAACGCCAGACGACGCAGAAGATGTATCAGGTACAAAAGACAACTTCGTCGGGAAGATAGTAGGCAGTAGCCTTGACGGTCTTGCTCTTGAAGCCTTAAACGATGGCTACCAAGAGAGTGGTTCGCAGTATGAGAGCGATGTTCCGGAGTTTGACCACTTCGCATACATTGAGCCGGTTTGCGATACGTATGACGCGAATCAAAATATACTATCGCTTTCGGTACGTGAAGGTCGCGAGACCAAATGGATGACCATGATGGCTCACTTGTATGATATTCACGGTGAAGAATGGACTAACAATGTCGATGATAGGCACGATATGCCTGACTTCTTGAAAGGTCGCGTGTATGAATGGCGTGATGTTTCGTGGAGTGAGGATGAGGAAGTGCCGGGACTTGGTTGCACGTATCAGGAAATTGGTCGCGGTAATGACCAGATTAATCCGATGATGCTGCCGGTTCGAGAGGTTACTGACGAAAGCGAACTCGCTGATTTGGGCGTTGAAGATACTGGCGGAGTAGACGAAACAGTCCAGATTTAGGGTTTGTTATGTTGGATGTGGAATTGTATCGTGTGACTGAATACACCGCCTGCCCTTTGCGGGCGGGACTCAGGGGATGTGGCAATGCAACTCTACAGTTTTCGTCTCAGGATGACGGGGCTTGGGTCATGTTGGTCTATGGGCTGCCATATTCCCTGACCGAATCCCGTAAAGGGTCTGCGGGTGATAGATTAACCCGACTATTTGTGTTGTACTATGGATTTTAACACACTGAAGTCAAAGAGCAAAATTAAGATTTTGCTCCGTGGAAAAAGTAGTAGAGGGAAGACATATACTGCGTGTAAAACTGCATTGGAGTTGCTGAATAATGGAGCGAACGTGATATATGTTGATACAGAAGCCGAAGGGTCGGCAACGCTGGTCAATGTGATTGAATCAGAAGGATACTCCCAAGACGTTGTTGAAAACTTGGAGTATGTGAAGGTTGATAATTACAGTATGCTCATGGAAACAATTGAACGGCAGAATGAGTGTGACGTTATGATTGTGGACACACTTGACCACAAACACTCATTTGCACTGAAGAATGTCACGGATGCCAAGATTGAAAGTGACGCAGACTGGAACGAATACGCTCAGATATACAGTGCTGAAAAACAAGTTATGGAGGAGTTAGGTAAGCCTGACTGTAACATCATTGCTACGTTAGACCCTGATAGTGGTAAAATGGGGAAGCCAAAAGGAGCGCAAACAAATGTGCATGGCTACTTTAGCGTTGTTGTCGACATGAAGAAAAGCGGAGATGAATGGACAAATAAGATAACTAATTGGGTTGGCAAAGGACACGTTATTGGCGCGTCTGCTGATAACCTGATTGAAGCGTTAAGCGGAGAAATTGAGGAGAGGATTGAATAAATATGGTACGACAGTGTAATGATTGTGGGCTTATGTTCCCATTTGATGACGAAGTGGTACGTGGGATGATTATTTATGAGCATATTCTTTCCGAACATGACGTCGACAATCAACATGAGCTTGTACAGGATGTACAAGACGGGCATGAGGAATTGCTTGAACAATATGAAGATGCTATGGGTGAATTAGAATGACTGGAATTGATATAATTAGTAAGCCGAACGAGAGGTATTACACAAAAACCGTGAAGTTTGTCGACGGTAACGGGGGTGCATACACAATTATGATGACACGGTTTGATGCAATAAACATGGAGATTATGAATGAGCGTGGTTTTGGTGGCGAAGCCAATGTCATGTACGTTCACATGTCTCCGTCTGGATGTACAGCTACATACGACGCCTTTAAGTTTGCGAGAAAACTTATGGGCGGTACGTCTAACGCACTGCTTGACTTATGTGTGCTGGCAAAAGATATTGACGGGTGGGTGAATATAGAAGACGGTGCTACATACCGCCCGGATACAGTAGAGGATATTTTGAATTAGTATAATGGGATTTATTACTAATAAAGAAGATGTGTCGCAAAGCACGTTTCAGGAACGTGAAGACGTCGAAGAATGGGTACACGCATTTGCTAATGAGCAAGGTTGGGACTTATCTGATGTTCGCAATCGTGCTATTATGTACTATGCGTTGCAGTATCAAAAAGACGAGTTGAATGACCCGTATGTTGATGATAACACAGAAAATGAGGTTCGTTTGTAATGGCAAGTAACTATAAGCCTGTATTCTTCGATATGGAGACTACAGGGTTCAATCCTACTGTTCCGTCGTGGTATAGTAATAGTCAGGCAGCTCGCGTTACGGCTGTGTCTATTGGCGAGATTATTGACTGGACTGAAGATGGAGATAAACGAAGCATGTACACCGTGGCTAATGACGGTGGCATGGAATATGAAACGATAGAAAAGGCTCGTGATGCGTTGCTTAAGATTGAGTCTGATTATGCCGATAACGGTTGGGAGCCGTTCTTGGTTGGGCATAACATCATTAAGTTTGACGTGATGTACTGGGCGGCTCGTGCTGCCCGCTACCGTATTGACCCAAATCCTGTTGGAGGTGGCTGGAGGCGACTTGATACGCTAAGGGCGTTGACAATTCCGGCTGATGCTGAACAGGGTTCGTCTCGGTATCCCGGACAGCAGGATTATGCAGACTATCTTGGACTTGATTACAAGGATGAGTTAGACGGAAGTGACATGCCTGAAGCGTTTAAGAACGGCGATTACGCGAAGATTAAGGCTCATGTCAAAGACGATGTATCAACGCTTATGGATATTTTTATGCTTGAGCGTGAAGATATGGTTGACGAGCTTTGGGGTCATTATGATGATGGTCACGAAGATGAAATTGATGAGCCTGAGCCTGTGTTTAACGAATCGGTGAATATAGACTTGTAGTAAATCTGCTCTTGGTTTGGTGTATCGGCTACTGAATGTCGCGCCTGTCCGGGCTGGCTATGCTAATGGTTCGACTCCATTTACAGGCGGTGTGAGGTGTAGTGCAGAAATTAATGATATGAATTAAACTATGGACACCAATAATAAACAGGTAATGTATGGTAAGTGTATCGGACTATCTCGTGTTGCGCCTTCAGATGCGCTCGGACGTTCCTACGTTCAACAAAACGGAAGCATTACAGGCGTGGCGTGAGGCAGAACAGATTAGACGTGATGAATCGGCACAGACCGAACACAGATATTATGAAGATGAGTCGATATTGCTTATTTCACGCAATGGTCACTTGAAAACAGTGCTTCGTCGTGAATATGCAGGTCGGCTATACGACCATGATATGTGTGAGTGGTGTGGAAAAGATATGAACCGCATAGACTCGTGCAAGAAATGCAACGGGTTTATGTTAGAGGACACATGAATACAACGATAGACGATATTGAAGATACGGCAACAGCACAGGAATCAGACAACTTTTTGCTCGATGAAAAGAGTGGCGAATATCCCACTCGATGTCGGGCTTGCGATAGCACCGATATTGAGTGTGACGAATCTACTGGGTTTAGCCATGAAGGCTTTTTCCAAGAGTTTTGGCAATGTAACAACTGTGACGCTACTGGTCGCGTTGAAGGGGATGCAGCTCATGACCCTGATACGTTTACTCAAAAAGGGGAGTTGTTTACTGGAGAAACGCCAAAGCCAGTGATTACGTTTACTGAAACAGGTGGTGTGGAGTTTTGGCACTATGAGTGATGAAACACATATGTCTCGGCATGGTGTAGCCTGCTTGGACGATTGGCAAGGATTAAAACTATATGATGAAATTAGGCAATCTGATGTGTAACGATGTGTAGGTGGTCGACGTATGGATAATCCATTTTCAGGGTCTAAATCTAAGGAGCAGATAGATTCGTGTAGCCGCTGTGGGAGTGATGAATTGAAGATGGTGAAACACCAAGATTTGAACAATAAAGGAGGGTTTAAAGAAACATGGAAATGTGACTCGTGCCTTAAGTATGGAACAATAAAAGGTGATAAAAGAGACGCACCTGATACGTGGAAATACACAGGAGTTGTGTTTTCGTAATAACAATGAGTGAAGATACTGATTTGTATTCCGAAGTTATTACTGTGCGGTGTAAAGAATGCTCCGGTAAGTTGGAGTCTACTGGGAGTGACTCTGAACGACAGCATACGTGGAAGTCGTATATGTGTAACCATTGTGGTAAGGGAGGTGTAATATACATAGACTTTCCGGGCGAAGATGCTCGGGTTGCTACGACTGGTGTAGTTAAGCTGGTGGGTTATTAGAGGTTTTGTAGACCTCTTTTTTTATGACTATGCCGAGTAGTTGAAGGGTACTCAAGTAATACATACTATAATGACACGTACATTACGGTATGTATATCTTATAGGAAGGGTATGCCGCCTGATTATGGTACGAGTATGTATCGCGTACATATTGTGTACATACACAAGTTATATAGGGTGTTATCCCCTATTATTGGGTATGTCGCGCAAAACCTCCCGGCATAGGGATTTGCCGTCGACAGGTGTTTCGACTATAGAACAAGGTGGAAGTCACCGAGCTGTTGTGCCAAAACAAATACGACAAGATATGGATTTGGATGAAGGCGACGAGCTTAAGTGGGTTTATGACGACGGCGTGTTGACTGTTTACCTTCACTCAAAACACGGGGAATAGCCCTACCACTTTTTCTCTCTATATATCAATGGGTGACCCACTTATACCGTCTGATGCAGTTGATGAAAAGGCAGATGGAAGACCGACAACTTTCGATGAAGGGATAGCGAAATATGACACTCTTGAGGAGCGTATATTCGATAGCAAACGAATGAAAGATGAAGAGGTACGAAAGAATAGTTATATGTATCAATGGCAACAAAGTGTCGTCTACAGGATTAACAATAGTATAGGGACTGGATTCACTGAAGTGTATTGTTTTGCATACACATCTGGCTTGAGACAGATTCGTGAAATGTTCAAAGAAGACTCTGAAGATATACTTACACTACTCTCGAAAACTATGAAGTTGACTGGAATGTACTGCGGTACTGAAGAGTCTGCAAACAAGTTGAGGGATACTGCGTTAAGTTATAAAACCAAAAAGCCAGACGTTTCTTGGGGGCATACTTCAGAGCCTTTTTCTCTCAAAATCCCTGCGTCTCAACTCAGTGAAGTGACTACATATTTTGAAGATAATATGCAGTTTGGCGGGTGGATACATAGAGCAGTCATTTCCGCTGGACTGGCAAACAGTGAACACCTAACTCATAGGGATGCAGAACGAGCCGACGCTCATATTGAACATTTGAAGACTAAAGTTGAAGAATCTCGTTCGCTATACGAGAGTGCATTTATTTCGTTTGTAACCGAAAACTGCTATCGGTGGACTGAAGACGGTATTGATAGCGAACACTATGATATTATACTTGATGTTATTGATTCAATGCCTGAAGAGAGGGCATATTCACCACAGAAATTGATGGAAGATGCAGAGATTAACGAATGACTGACGATACTGGTAACGCTGAATCTCGTAAGAAGCGTGTTGGAGTTGGCTACGAGACGTGTGATGTTTGTAAAGGGGATTTCCCTACCGTGGAGATAGAGCAACACCATGTTATGTATTCGCCAGAGGTTACGATTCCGGTTTGTAAGTCGTGTCATACGGCAATACATGCAGATAATGGGCGATACGACTCGTTAAATCCACGTACTAATGGACATTTACACGTTTCCGAACAGCATGATACGGGCTTCTTTGAGCGTGACAGTATGAAGTTTAATATACTGCCTGATTATGGGAACACAAAATAAAGCAGACATGCTAGCACAGACGCGTGAACAAAGGGTAGTCGAATCGTTTTCGGCTCCGTCGTTCCGCGAAAAACAGAAGGAAGTTACGGTGCAATTAGTGACGTTGTTGGAAGATGACGAAACGGATGTTATTTTGCTTAACGCGCCTACTGGCTCTGGTAAGTCGCTTGTGATTGAAGGGGCGGCACGGGCTACATCCGGCACGTCGTTCGTCACAACGCCGCTTAATGCTCTTGTCGACCAAATTGACAACGATGATTTTATTGATGAGGGTGTCATCACACTGAAAGGTAGGAACAATTATGAGTGTATTCATCCAAAAGACGAAGGCACACCCGTTGATGAAGCCATTTGCCAACGCGATTCGGACTTTGACTGTGAGCTGAAAGGTAAGTGTCCGTACTATGGGCGGAAAAAGAATGCTCTAGACACCGAAGTTGTTGTGACGAATCTACCATATCTAATGGCTGAAGGGATGATACCAAATGCTGTTCAAGACACTCTTGGTGATAGACAGAAATTGTTTGTTGATGAATGTCAAAACATATCATCGTTTGCTCGCAATTTTGTACAGTTTACTGTTAGCCCGCGTAGTGTGCCTGACGCTGTGTGGAATAATATCAGTTTGCCGCCTGAGAGACACCTCGATGATATGGATAGGTTGGTGAGGTGGGTTAAAGATGATTTGTTAGATGCTGTCGCTGCTGAAATGCAACGGTTTGAACGGATGCCATTTCTTAGCAAAGAACAATCATCTGAGTACGAAGACCTACGACAGTTTAAGTTGCGTGTTGATAGTTTTGTTGATGATGTGTCGGACAATGAGTGGGTGGCAGACATGGATAAGGTGATTCAAAAGAACGCTCCAAACTCAAGTAAGGTTGTTTTTGAGCCGTTGTTTGTCGGCAGATTCCTTGATGACTTGTTATGGGGTCGTGGAGATACGATAGTGCTTAGTAGTGCTACGATACCCGGAGGCAACTGGCTTGAAGAAATAGGGCTTGGGGATAAAACTGTTCGTGAAATTAGCGTTGGGAGTACGTTCCCCGTTGATAATCGCCCTGTTGTCTGCAATCTTGATGTTGGCAAAATGGTGTCGGAATATTCAGACGATGAGGATAACCGGGAAATGAATAAATGGGATATGGCAAAGCGCATTATGGAATTAGCGCACCACCATGACGGCGAGCAAGGCTTCGTTCACTGTCGAAGCTATAAGATTATGAAGATGTTGTCTAGGCAATACCGAAACCACGGCACTGTAGAGCTTAACGGTGAAACTATTGATGCCGGACGGTGGTTTAATGAGAATGTCCAGTTGCAGGATAGGTATAACCGGGAAGAATCACTCGAAGAATGGTTTGAGAATGACAAACAGGTGTTTTTCAGTGTTGCTATGGATGAGGGTATCGACCTGAAAGGCGATGTGTGTCGGTGGCAAGTGTTGGCAAAGACTTTGTATCCGTTCATGTCAAAGCGCATGAAACGGCGCAAAGAATATCACTATGAGCGTGACGAAGGCGGTAAGTTTTGGGATTACTATAATCGTCAGGCTGTGGTGCAAATACAACAGGCGTATGGTAGAGGTGTTCGCTCGAAGGATGATGAATGTGTGTTCTATGTGTTGGACTCGTCGGCGGTGCAAAATCAGGGATTGATACAGATGAACGCCGAGATGTTTTGCGAGTGGTTTTTGGAAGCTATAGAAGGTATGAATGTTCGCTCAGGGAGGGGGCGATAAATATGAATGACGTTGTGTTGCGTACATGGTGGTTGATTGCACTCGTGTACGTTTTGATATTGATTGGAGTCGGTTTTGTTCTGGCGGTGTTACTATGAGCATGGATACAGATGTTGGACTCAAGTTTTGGGCGTTTCGGGTGTTGGAATTGATAGGGCTTATGATACTATTTACATGTGTCACTATCGCTTCTCTCGCCTTATTATAGGAACGTGAAACGTGTGCGACTGCATTTTTACACGTATCGGGGTCATTGGCTATGCCCCGGTTGACAATCAAGCCACCTATATATATGGAACGACCTGTAATGCAAGACGTCGAAGATAAGATAGACGTCACTGATGACGTATCGGTTTACGAACACGGCAAAACATTTGAATGTAAATGTGGACAGGGCTTTGGCGTTATGTATGAAGAACATGTCGTCAAGTGCCCGACGTGTGGGAAACATTGTATAGATAAGAAAGCGAAGCAACGTGATTACTCGGAATTGAAAGATGATGACAAAGATGATGATAGCCAAATCACGGGTCAAGCAGGACTGGGTGACTTCTAGTGCCTGACGTTGATACTGCCGAAGTGTTCTTGGATGATGATGAGATAAATGTAGAGTTGGTTGAAGGCTTCTTGAAAGGATACTGTCGGGAGTTGCAGGGTGACAGCTCTAAAATTGGCACTGGAACCCTACATTGGCGACAGGGACAGGCTTTGTTGCCCCGTGGCACGTTATTCATGGGCTTCGGGAATTGGATGTCTGAATACAACGCAAACGATTGGTGGGATGTTGTCGACGGTGATGTCGGTAATAAGATGCGTGATGTTGTAGAGCAGTATTATGAAACAAACGAGCATTTTCGCACTGTAGTCAATAAGAATGTTGAAGTTGTTGACGTTGGTGGAAGCTCGTTAGGCACGTATCACGAATTGAAAAATAAGGATACTGGAGAGGACGGTGATGACCAAGTAGAGCTTTTTAGGGAAATGGAAGAGATAGGGTTGATTAATGACGACGCTACTCTTGTTCCAGAAGCGATACGTGGTGTCATGCTTCAGTTTGCTCGTGATGTTGATACCGTTGAAGGTCGCCGGGAAAAAGTTAATCGGTATGACATAAAGAAGGCATTTGATGAGTGGATGATAATGAAGTTAGATACCGTTTGGATTCGGTACACTAGCGAAATGCTAGACCCGGACGACTTGGTCGAGTACGTCGTTGATTTGTGGAAGAAAAGCGATGAATTTTCGGATTTGGTAACTGATAAATATGAATACATTGAAGACAGGAATACAACGATTATACACGGACGTCATCAAGATGAAACAAAAGGCGTTACGGAGTTCGAGCATGATAATACTCAAAGCGATACTGTGGATACTGGGGATGCAGAACCCCCGGAGTCGCCGGGAGAAAGTGTTGCAGCAAATGTCTCAGCTAGCGATATTGACAGGAATACTGTCCTCTGTGCTGATAGCACTGACGTTGTTAGTGTATTAATGGACATGGATATTCGTATTGGGGCTGTGATTACCGACCCGCCATATGGTCAAGGGTATGATGCCCGTGGTGACGAGCATGATGTTATCGAAGGGGACGATGATGCTTCTGCGGCTGTGTCCCTTACTGAAGAGGTGCTGAAGAAAAGTAAGATTCCGCTTCGTGAAGGGAGTCCTGTCGTTGCATTTGCTGGGAAGTCGA
>Ga0102939_1000958_pt1 | contig 10653 bp, 8 predicted proteins | sample SalPon2_B_H2O_MG_FD_78214 | JGI IMG/M metagenome (GOLD analysis project Ga0102939, IMG submission 78214) | Salt pond water microbial communities from South San Francisco under conditions of wetland restoration - Salt Pond MetaG R2_B_H2O_MG | ecosystem: Environmental > Aquatic > Non-marine Saline... | reverse complement strand
TTCGTCCCATTCTGGATTCTGGTTGAATAGTCGATAGAGGTTGATGTCTTCTTGCAGGTCGTCAAGGCGGTTGACGACTGCCTGCATGGTATTCTTGAACTCTTGGTCGCCTTTGTTGACCTGGTTATTTTTACTGGTAATACGATGTCTTTATACATTTCTTCTGTGACTCTTTCAGGTTACTAAATCTGAGTGTGGCGTTCCATTGGCGGCCAGTCAACCCTTACTTCTCAGATCTTCAATGATGCTCACCGAGGGGTTTCAGTCGCAGTTCACCGAAGCCATATCGGGAGTGTGAGCCGACCCGTGTGAGCCCATTCTTCGCAGTTTCAACCGGGCGGTCGCCGAGGTACTTTACGACCTGCCCGTGGTCCACCGTCTCTAGCCTGAATACCTCGCGCTGTTCGAGGATCTTCTCTTGGCGAAGTCGGAGATCATCCCGGTTCTCTGCCCACCACCATGGGGCCGCCTGGCCGTTCGCTTCTGGATACTCTGACGCTAGAACGAACGGCGTCACGAGTTCAATGAGGTACGTCTCCGCACCTTCGAGCGTCGAGTAGTCCAGTTTATCGAGATCCACCATCTGTGTGTCCTTCAGGTCGACCTCGCCGTAGCCGTAGTTGCGTTTGCCGCCGAACTGGAGGCCCTCCAGCACATCCTCATCCAACGGCAAATCGTCTGGATTATCCGCATGGAGGTAGGAATGAACGTACCATTTTGTCGTCTGCTGTTGCATCCGCTGGTCCTCTTGGCGGCCCATAATGGTTTCATGAGCGAGTGTCGGATGGCCACCGTGGATGCGGAGGTCGTGTGTGTTCAGTGCGTCCCTCGCACGGGAATCGAGAAGCCATGGGTGGACCGCTTCTCGGTGGAGAAAGAGGTCGTCGTAGGACTCGACGTCTGGCAAACCGCTACCGAGATACGGGCGCACACTCGACTGCGTGTGTTCTTCTGGGAACGTTCCGAACTGGCCGGGGACGAAGACGCCGTGACTGGCCGACACCGCTGCATGTGTCTCAGGAACGAGATGCTGGCCGAGGGCGTGCAGGATGGCGTTCCCCGAAACGTAGTACGGATGGCCGATGTAGTCCATCTGCAACTCCCACAACACTTGCTGAATCGTCGTCATCGATCTGGTCTCCACTCGTGATTGTCCTCGATGTACTGAAGCGCGGTGCTCCAGGATTGTATCCGGCGCAGGTTCGCATCGAGAGTCATATCGTACTTGTCGTGGCCAGTGTCGAGTGGGTGCGCTGTCAGGCGGTTCCACGTCGACGCCCACGACCGCCACGGACGACTTCCCAGCCGGGCCGACGGACGCTTTCCGTCCTCGGCATCAATCCGGAGCGCGAAGCGCTGGCCGTCGAAGATAGTACGGCACGGAACAACTTCGCTCGCCGGATCTATGATGAACCGGAGGTCGGCGAACTCGTTGCCGGCGCGATAGTTGTCCAGCAGGGCCGCCACGAGGAGGGTGTGGTACTTCAGGCTCGTGTAGGGGTGATACACCGATTCGTTGAACGCGGCGGCCACATCGGACGTCAGCCACTGCTCGTGTGCGGCTTGTGCGTCCTTGATGGCGATGAGTTTCTTAAGTTCACTTTCGATGGTCGCCTGCGAAAACTCACCGGGGGTGCGGGCCTCCTCTCCGCTGAACAAAGACAGACGGTAGTGAGTGCTGTGAGTCGGAACGGTCTGTTCTTGTTTCTGTTGCGGCCGCGAGAGCGCCGCCGCATCGCCGTCCGCGCCTTCGGGGACCGACTGGTTCACGGGCACACCAGCAAACTCCTCTCGGGCATTCTCGTGACTCTCGCCAGTAAACTTGTGGACGTCGTGCCGGAAGGCGGCAATCATATCATTTGCCACGATTGTGCCTCCTGATTTTGCTGAGTAGTCGATATCTTCATCTGTCTTATCATCCCTCTATCCGGCTCTCGAGTGCCGATTCGAATTCAGGGCGGTACTCGTCGGCCCATTCGTCGTCTTTCTCGTCCATCGCGTCCGTGCTACTCCTTCCCCGACTGAACACTCGCCGAAGCTCTGTCTCGTCGTAGAGCGGATTCACCAGCTCACAGTCCACAATTCCACCGCCGAAGTTCCGTGCACCGCCGAGTTGATGCATGAAATCTGTATTGTGGGCGTCGAGATAGTCGATGGCCTCGGCGAGCAGCGCGATGAACTCGGGTTGCGCCTCCCGAAATGAGAGATGCCACGCGCCATCGAGATTTGCCACAGCATCTAATCCGGTGTTTCGAAGCGGTTCCCTGTTGTCTTCCTCGTTTCGAGAGACGATATTTCGGTTGAGCCGCCGATAGTGACCCTCGGCCTCGCCACGTGTGTAGTCGACGCTGGAACGAACAGGCGAAAACTGGATAGGACGACGCATGACTTTCCCGGGTCGGTTCCCGAACCCACCGAAGAGGTCCAGTATCACACACCCGTTGCCGCTGTCATCTTCCAGACAGTTGCCCTTCGGGTGGTATCCGGATTCGAGATCACGGTTGTAGACCCCGTCCTTTCGGAAGTTCGCGTTGGCCTCACCAGGGTGGCAGGCAGTTGTGCCGTATTCTTGGACGACTTTCTCCATTCCGTGACGAAGCCAACCAGAGAGGCTGAACGCTGGGATGACACCGCCGATCTGATTCTGTGGGTCGTCGTCGTCGTAGTTACCGTTCGAGGAATGGTGCCTGTCGGTGATGATGCTATCACCCACTACTAGCAGGTCAGTCTGGATACGGACGTACACGTCTTGGATCTCTTCGTCACTCATCTGCATCGGCGGCCTCCATCTGCCGTTCTATCTGTGCAGTTGCTGGCGAACTTGCCACTCCCGCAGATTTTGCTTGAGTAGCGTGGCCAACTGCATCGTGGACGGTTGGACAGAACTGTTCGGTAGTATCACTGCGTGGCTCTAACGATGTGGTGCCACGATCCTGGGTTCTTGCGATGGTTTCAACTTGTGTTTCGTCGAATTCGTTCATGCTTCGGTTGGTCCCGAAGCGCGGTCGAGCGTGTTGGCGCACGCCCCGGCCATCTTTCAACCGGTGTTCCGCACTTCATGTTGCCAATTGTGGCAACACAACTTAATATTTTCCCATATTCGGGAACATTGCCTTATATGGGATGTTAGCAAAGACTGAGACCACGACGAATTATTGTAATGGCACAGCAAAGAGTAGCTAATCAATGGCCAGACGTAGAGCGATTCTGACTGATACCGAACGTGAACTATTGCAATCCGACGAAAAATCAGATCGGTATTATCAGGCTGTTTCTCGCATCCGGCGGAAGATCAGTGAGGAACTTTCTACTGATATTGAACTCCTTGAAGAGCACCATCCAGAGCTATTAGAAGAACTCAGAGAAGTCGTCTCTAAAGAAGAGTGAGCAGTATACAGTTACCTGTGGGGGGTCTCTCTACGGAAACCCCTCACCGAGACCGTAGCTGGGCCAACTGACGTCGGAGACGGCTCTGAGAGATCTGTGGCTGATGGGTTTGGGTAGTCTGTCCAAGATACGTGAGCGTAGCTTCAACCTCCGCGTCTTGGGACAGCTGTTGTTGGAGTGCCCATGCGTAAAACGCGAGTTGTGCGTTGTGCCGGCGGCGCATCGTCTCATCAGGCGGTGTGAGGATGATTTTAACTTCGTCGACGTGCCACGTTCCATCTGGGGCCATAGAAACAACATCGATGTGATTCTGTGTCTCTATCGAAAGGCCGCCGATATCGACGAGCGTGTCGGTTGCCTCCTCGGTGAACGTGGTCTCACTCGTTTGCAGTCGGGTCCACGTCTCTGTCGCCGCGAACTGTGGACAGAGGGTGTGGCTCACGAACTCTTCGACGGCACGCCGTTCGCTTTCCTCGATAGTTGGAGAATGACGAGTGAGACTGGACCTGAGGGCTTTTCGCAGTGGTCCGGTGCATGCTCGGAGCGTCTCAGTCGCTACGCACTCGCTAGTCGCCATCGCGAGCACGTCGTGTGCGATCGTTCCCAGTCCATCCGGACCGATGGTGCCGAACGGTAGGTCGAGGGACCGATCCGGTTCAGCCCGCTCTGTATGCAGCGCTCGGCCTTGTACATACGGAAGCCAGTGCCGGTCGAACTCGGTGACCAGTGGCGATAAAATACTCCCACTGATGAACCGTGGTGTCCGCTGCGTCTGCACCGGTGCCGTCGGCTCTGCTGCTCGTGGCACCGGACGGGATGGTGTCGTTACGGGTGCTGGATCGAATGGGACATCGTTGATACCGACTGTGATCGTCCGCTCGTCGCTGGCTCGCTGTACTGGCAGTTCGTAGCTGCCCCGTGGTGGTGCTCGTTCGAGTTTGAGGGCTTCCTGGAGAGTCCCGAGCCAGTTGTTCCGGGGTGCTTGCGGGCCAGCCGCTTGCTCACGGGGTAGAGATAAGACGATCTGGTCACGCGCCCGAGTCATCGCGACGTAGAGAAGTCGCCAGCGGTCGGCCCTGTGGGCGGCCCCCGCCGCTCGAAGTGGCGGCGCGCCAGCGAGGCGGTCGTCGACCCAGCGGTTTGCCGCCCACCGGAGCGGAGTCGACGCATCGCGACTGCCTGCGTCAGTCTGCTCGACGTCGATTCTGACGTCCGTCTCCGGCGGTGCCAACGCCAGGTGTTCGCCCTGCGCCAGAAACCGTTGCCCGTGCGGACCGCGGGCGCCGACGGGGTTGCTCAAATCGGCCAGACAGACGACTCCGGCTTCGTCTCCCTTCATGCTGTGTATGGTCCGGAAGACGACGTCGTACTCCGTCGTATCGAGAACGGGGACCATCGGGCCGTCCTTCGGCTCGACACGATATTCGTTGACGACGGCCGAGAGGTCCGCGACAGTGTATCGGTCGGCCCCCTCCCACTCGCCCACGTGGTCGAGCAACGCGTCGATGATTGCGAGACAGCGCTCGTCGTCTTCGACGAGGTCGAACGGGTCCGTCCGCAGGTCGAGTGTCTGGACGATGTCTTCCAGCACGAGTTCGCCAGGGTCGCAGGCGTGTCGGGCTCGGTTGGCCGCCAGTGTGCAGAGCCCGCGGATGAACGATTCGACGGCCGGAGCGAATTCGGCCTCTTCTGTCACCGCGTCCAGCTGGTAGTCGTGGGCTTCGACTTTGTGCCGTGGCGAGTTTTCGAGCGGGCTGTCTTCAGGTGGGTCCGCTCGGAGGAATGCACACGCGTCGTCCTCGAACAGGGTCCGTGTCCGCGCCGGGTCGAACGGGTCGACGAGCCAGTCGACGACCGCACAGACGAGCCTGACGAGCGGGGTCGCGAACAGCCGCTGGCTCGCGTTGGCGACCGTGATCCCGCGCGCCTGTAATTTTCGCTCGAGCGTGTCCATGTTCGACCGCCGGGGGAACAGGACTGTCACCGCCTCGGACGGGTCTTCCTGAACGAACTCGTCCGTCGCGATGGCGCTGTGGAGGTACGTCGCGAGCGTGCCGGCTTCGCCGGTCTCGAACCATTCCTGGCTTCCGGGAACTCCGTTAGCGTGGTAGCCAGCTACACGAACCGAGGGTACCGTCTTCGCGTCTCGGTCGGTCGTCACCAGCGGGTACTCCGTCTCCAGTGACTCGACAGCGCCTCGTTGAGGGTCGGTGAAGACGTCGGTAAACACGGTGTCGACGGCGGCGATGATGTCGGGCCGCATCCGGTACGTTTTCGCCGCCTGTTCGCGCCGATGAACGCCCCAGTCTCTGTTGAAATATCGGCCAGTATCGAAAGCCTGTGCGAGTAGTGCGGGCCGAGCGTTGCGCCAGCCGTAGATACACTGATTCGTATCGCCAGCGAGTAGCACACGGGCGTCGTCCGGCACCAACTCGGCGAGCGCGTCGTGTTGAACGACGGAGATATCCTGTGCTTCGTCGACGACGAGCGTCTGGAAGTGCACCGCGTGCCGTCGGCGGATGCGCTCACGGATTTCTTCGTCTCTCGCGGGCTCATAGCCAGGATGGTCGTGGGAATCCGTATCGAAATACGCTGCAATCCAGTAGGCCACATCGCCGTGGGCGGCGACACCGCGGTCGAGACAGATGTTGTCGTACGCACGCTCGTAAGCACTGACGAGCGACGTGAACGCCTCGGTGCAGTCCCGCCATTGGTCGTGACACGCCTGGTCACGCTGAACTGTCTCCGTCGCGGTCTCGGCTGGCTCGAACGACTCCGCTACACTGTTGTCGTAGAACCGTCGGATATCCTCCCGAACGTCCGCAAGTGTCGATGGCGCCCCCTCGGGATAGACATCGTCGACGGTGCCGGTGAGCTGGTCGCGAAAGGCGTCCGCTGAGAGTCGTCGGTCGCGTTTCGCCTCGCGGCCCGCCTCCAGCAGTTCGTCGACCGCTGTCGACTCCCCATCGGCGTAGGCGTTTTCGAGTTGTTCGAACTGTGGCGCGTACTCGGGATTCTCGCGCAGTTTCTCGAGACAGTCTCGCCGGAGTGAGGCGAGCAACGCTTCGTTCCCGACAGTGGGCATCTTGTCGAATCCGACTTCGGTCGCGACGTCTTCGAACACCGACCGAAGCACGCTATCGATGGTGCCGATGTAGTCCGACTGTCGGAGACCGCGCTGGAGCTTGTTCGCCGTCGCCTCGTCGAGTGAGCGCTCTGTCGCCGCATCATCGTCGGCAAATGCATCGAGCGCGGTATCGAGTCCCGGTTCGATACTCGCGGCATCATCCTGAGAAAACGACACTACAGCCAGCTGTTCCTCGGGATGCAGTGTCCCCGCCTGTGACGAAATAGCCAGCACGTCGGCCGCGATTCGCTCTGCCGTCGTCGACTTCCCGAACCCGGCGGTACAGGCGAGCACGAACAAGCCGGATTCCTGATTGAGGAATGCCTCACGGATTCGTGCCTGTGCGCCTTCTAAATCAGGGACGCGGTCACTCATTGCCGACCACCCTTGTAAGGGCCCGTTTCACTGGGCGCGCCAGGTAACGGTGTCGGCACTCCGCCAGACGAACTACAGAGGCGGTGCAGTGCAGCATCGTCCAGTATCGTCGGGTCGAGTGTTTCGAGCAGTGGGGAACGCTGGTAGCTCACGCCCTCGACGTCCTCGCGAAACCGAGTCACGACGAGGTTGTCCGATGCGGTCCGAACGACGTCGGCGAAGTGATCGTACTCTCTGGCTTCCGTCCACGCCCCACGAACCCCGAGTCGACGTGCCGATATCGAGTCTCCTGCGACGACGGCTGCGCGGAACTCAAAAGGAAACGCCCCATGGGTTCGTTGTGGCCACACCCCATCGATCAGTCCGAGTGCGATGACGTACGGATACGACCGCAGCCAGGTGTCTGTGGCGTCGAGGACGTCTATTCGCTCTGCATTCTTGTGTTCTCGCCGCCCGGGTCGTACCGTCGCGAGGGCGTCGAGTATGTCACGTACTTCCCCCCAGGTGCGGCTGACATGTCCCTGCTTGAGCCAGTCGTCGTATTTTGCTGCCGTCTCGCGAATCAGGTGGTCTCCGTCTGTCTCACCGGCGACTCGTTCGACCGCTCGTGCCGTTCGCGACACGTCGGAGTAATCTGGCGCGTCATTCGCAACCAGAGCTGGGAGCACGTTCCGATCAAACGCATCGACGAGTGGCGCTAAGACGTTTGAGACATCCTCTGGGGCGGGACGAGTCGGCTGGTCGCGACACCAGTTCAGGAACGCTACCAGATGTCGCGTCGGGGCCTCGATGTTATCGTTCTCGTTCCCAACGTGCTTTAGCCACGATTCGAGCGACCTCGGCTCACTATCGTTCAGATGTCTTTTTAGAGCGCTCATCTCTGTGGCTGATAATGGGGTCTTGATGGACCCACGCGACGGTGTCCAGTGGATGGCCAACGGTCGAAGGAGTTGGTCGATTGGAACTGTGCCACTATCAAGTGTTTCCAGTACTTCACACGTAGTGGCGACGAGTCGGTAGGGGAGTGTCCGTTTTAGTTCCAGCTGTGACCATACTGAAAGATGGCGGCCGTACACTGCCATTGCTCGTGACAGTGGCCGTTCGTATTCGTCGGCGTTTCGAGCCACGAGCGCGATATCGCTGGGTGTGTGGCCGCTGGTGAGGAGCTTGTCGACCAGTGCAGCAACTGCACGACACTCCTCGTGTTTGGTCGCGGCGGGGAGCTCCGTCACAGAACAACTTGGTGCTTGGATATTCCACTGGTCGTTCGATTGGGAAGGTGTACCGCTCCCAGCAGAGATAGTCATTCGAACTTGGAGTCGATGACGGATTCGAGGGCCAGTCCCGGCCCGAAGATACAGCGCGACATCCACGCCAGCCGTACCCGATAGCGCAGTGAGGAACTCAAGTAACGGTGTCCCAAGACTACTCACCCCTGCAACAGCGACCTGCTCAATATGGCTGTATGCGTCCGTCCAGGCTGCGCCATCGGTCTCTCGGACTGCTTGGGCCGCTCTATGAAATAGCGAACTCTCGGAGACGATATCGTCGGTTCGCTCGCTAAGTTGCTTATCGAGCGTCTGTATACCTGACAGGAGCGCATGCGTGTCGGCCGCGGCGGTTCCCGACAGGCCATCTGCGACAGTTCGGGCTGCAGCAAGGCGCTCTGTATCAGTCCCCGCTACGAGCCGTAGTTCTCCTCTGGCTATTTCGATCTGCTCTACGGACGCCGCGAGGTTACTCCCGAATACCGGTCTCAGTTCCTCGTAGGCTTCGGATTTTTCTTTCAGTATCGTTTCCAGCCCACGAATCCGGTCGAGTTGGTCCAATACGGTGGGGGTACTGCTTGACTGTGTTTCGATGACTGTTCGTGCTACGTCGGTTGGTGTTTGGAACGTCAGTGACGATCGTGGCTTATCTCGCCGAGCGAGTGCCCGCTTCAGATTTCGCCGATGTAGTTGCTCCGGCGTCATCACGATATCTGTCGGTCGCTCAGCCCGTTTTGCTCGGGTATATAATCCCCGCTCGTCTGCGACGTGGATTTGACCAATCCGTGGGCTATTAGATGTCGCCAATTCGGTAGCAGTGTCGTCGATCACGTCTCTCTGTCCCCTTTCTCAATCAGGGGATAAATGACACTGCCACAGAGTGAAAGTAAAAATGAAAATACAGCCTCGCTCTAGGCGATATCATCAATTTCTTCGAGGGCTTCCGTGGCAACGTCGCCCAATTCGCCAGCCTCGATATGTGAGTAGCGCTCACGGACCATCTCCTCCGAGTTGTCGAGGTATCGGGCAGCCACAGTGTACCCAAATGCTCGGACCAGGACCTCGCCCATCCCACGCCGACCGCCGTGGGGTGCGAGATAGTCGTGCTTCGGATGGGCGATATCGATGTCTGCTTCCTCTGAGAGTCGCTGGAGAATCGACCGGGTACCGTCGGTCGTGGTCGACGGGGGTCGTACATCCTCGTCGAGCGCCAGCAAGAGGTCTCGAGCGTGCTCGCTACGCAACTCGTCGATTGCGTCCGGGCGTTCCCCTCGGTCAGCAATTTCATCCTGAATGAGCCCGGCGAGCGTCCGTTGGTCGAACGTCGGGAACACTGGCCAGCGCTCCGTCGGTGGGTCCATCAGATTCTGGTAGCTCCGCAACGGCGACATCACCGGGTCAGGGAGGCTCGCAGCGTCCCACTGCTGTTTCTTCCGGTAGACATCCATACTCCCGTCCTTGAGCGAAATCTCTCCCCATCGAACACCACGCCGGCGCGGATCGTTTGGGTCCCGAAGCAGTTCCCCGACACGGACAGCTGTGTACGTAAGTACGAACACGAGGGCGCGGTCGCGAGCGGCTTTCAACGCTGTGTAATGCGCTCGCTGCTCCTCGAGAGAGTCAGTATCCTCCGGCAGGGCCGTGTATGTCTCGATGGCATCACGGGCCCGCTCGTCGACGTACCGAGTGAGGGTGTGGCGCTGCTCAGACGTCCATCCCTGCTGGTCACCGGGTTTGCGACCGTCGTCTTCTGGAAGTGGTGCCATCGCACTCGCGCGCTGAGCGTAGTGTGCTTCGAGATATCCCTCGTTAACACACCAACCACACCAGGCGGAGATATATCGATAGTAGGTTTGGACCGTATTCTGCTTGAGTCCACGGTCGCCAGCCAGATGACGGGCGTATGCCCGGAACACACGTTCGTCGAGGTACTCGAAGGTGGGGTCGGCGTCGACGTCGTCGGGGATGATCCCGGTCCAGTCGTCGTCTCCGCGGTCACCGGCGGCCCACTCGGTGAATCGCTCGAGCTCGCGAGCGGCGTTTCGTCGATAGTTCCCACCATCGCCACCACGGCCCTTCCCCTTGTCTTGGAGGTACCGCTCCAAGCTGTCGTTCAGAGCGCGCTCAGAACGGGAGGTATAGTCGTCGGTCATCGGTCCTCCTCAGGGAGTTGCACTATCGAAAGTGGTTGGCTGTGAGTGTTTCGAGATACTCGACGCTGACGTACCTGAAGTCGATACAATCGCCGAAGCCATGCTGTGGAAGGAGCGTTTCTACTGCTCGGCCTGCCGGTTTGTCGGTCGTCAAGAGAACGATGTTGTCTGCGTTCGCGGTATCGAGCAGTTGAGCAGCAAGCCCAACGAGAGCTGTATCCGCTTTCTCGATGCTGTCCTCGTCGCGGTCGGTTTCGTTGGCGATGAACCGGCGTGCTTCGTCCATCACCGTCGACACGAGCGGATTGCTGTAATCGAGTTCGTCCGCGACGACAATCCAGCC
>Ga0102939_1000957_pt1 | contig 10662 bp, 7 predicted proteins | sample SalPon2_B_H2O_MG_FD_78214 | JGI IMG/M metagenome (GOLD analysis project Ga0102939, IMG submission 78214) | Salt pond water microbial communities from South San Francisco under conditions of wetland restoration - Salt Pond MetaG R2_B_H2O_MG | ecosystem: Environmental > Aquatic > Non-marine Saline... | reverse complement strand
CCGTTGTGATAGGAATCTCGAACTCATTCAGCTCAAACCTATCATAAGAAATACAGTACACGATAAAATGAAAATTCAGATTAAGCTGAATGGTGAGCATTACCAGCACTGTCGCGCCGACGCTTGGTGGACCAAGCTGACCGCGATCACTTCGAGATCATCATAACGGCATCCTGTGTCGATATCAGACCGCTCAGTCCAGTCGGAGCCTGACGGTCGCTCCGGGCCTGTTTCAGTTCACACAAAACCGATTGTGCGGGCGTATTGAGAGCATATGATGAGATAAAACACAGAAAGATTATTGATTATACAATACGTGATCCGTATTGTTGGTAATCGGTGAAATGGTTAAGGGAGACTTTCGCGGACTGACAGTCGAAGAGTTTCATGACCGACTCCGTGACGGCGAGTTCACGGTCGAAACTGTCGTACAGTGGTATCTCGACCGGATCGACCGGTATGATCGAGCAGGGCCGAACCTGAATGCGGTTGTAACGGTCAATAGGGTGGCGTTGTCTCGGGCTAAACAACTCGATGATGCCTTCAGAGATGGTGAGCTCGTCGGACCGTTACATGGGGTCCCGGTGCTTCTCAAGGACCAAGCGATGACAGCCGGGCTGCGAACGACCTTTGGCTCGGAGGCCTTCGCTGACTTCGTGCCCGAGACGAACGCGACGATCGTCGATCGACTCGAATCGGCGGGCGCGATCATCCTCGCGAAGACGAACCTTCCGGATTTCGCCGCCGGGTTCGTCGGCTACTCGTCGGTCCACGGCCAAACGCGCAACCCGTACGATCTCTCTCGCGACTCTGGAGGATCGAGTGCTGGCACTGGGGCCGGAATCGCGGCAGATCTCGGTCTGGTTGGGATCGGCGAGGATACTGGTGGCTCGGTCCGTCTGCCGGCATCGTTTTGTAACCTCTTCGGCCTCCGACCGACGACCGGGCTGATAAGTCGGACAGGAATGTCTCCCCTCGTGGCCGAACAGGACACTCCCGGTCCGATGTGTCGAACGGTCGACGATCTGGCTCGCCTCCTCGATGTGCTCGTCGGCTTCGATCCCACAGACGAGGCGACTGCGGTCCACAGCGAGTGGTCGACTGACGGTTCGTTCGTCGACGCTCTCGAAAGGGTACCTCTCGACGGAGCGCGGATCGGTGTATTACGCGATGCGTTCGGTGACGGCGGTGAGCGACGGCTGACGGCCGTCACCGAGACTGTCGAGTCGACGCTCGTCGAGATGGAGACTGCCGGGGCGACGCTTGTCGACCCCGTCGAGATCGAGGGTCTAGAGACGTTTCTCGACGACACATCGCTGTACGGGCTGGTCGCCAAACGGGACCTCAACGGGTTTTTCGAGGAGCTTTCGGACCCCCCGGTCGACTCGTTCGAGGCCATCTACGAACAGGGGGCCTACCACGAGGCACTCGAACACGTCCAAACCATAGCTGACGCCCCCATAGATCCGACCGGCGACCGGGAGTACTGGTGGCGGCTGGCCCGACAGGCCGCGTTCCGACGGCGCATCGAGTACACGTTGGTCGATTACGATCTCGACGCACTGGCGTTTCCCGACGTGCAGGTCGCCCCTCCGGAGTCTGAGGGATACCACACGGGCGAACTTACGCGTGCGGACGTGCCGACGAACACGTTCATCGCCTCCCAATCGGGCTGTCCAGCCATCTCGATGCCCGCCGGCTTTACTGACGAGGGACTGCCAGTCGGGATCGAACTGCTCGGTGCGCCGTTCTCCGACCGCCGACTGGTCGCACTCGCGGCGGCCTACGAATCACAGGCTGACCCGCGTCGACCACCGGAGCTCGGATGAAAGAACTCCACAGTTCCGATGTATACGATGATCCTGCACCCTACTCACAGGGGATCGTTCACGGCGATATGATCTATCTCGCCTCAGTCGGCGTCGGGTTCCGGATGTGTTCTCAGTCGGCGAGTCGACGGTGATCGACTGCAGTTTCAATCGAATATCGGGTCCACCATCGTTGCTCCAACACGAGATCGCTACACTACCGAGCAGCCTGTTGTGAGGCTATGAGTCGGCGCGTTGTGTCGACCGGTCCCGTCGGTTGAGCGCGAGCGCAAAAAGACTGCACAGCGCGGGGAAAACCGCCAAGGCGAGGAACGTACTGTCGGTCGTAACGACCGACAGCAGGAACCCCGCAATCGCCGCCCCTGCGGCCCCGATCCCGAACGACATGAGGTAGGTATAGCCGTAGGAGAGTCCCCGATCACCCGGTGGGCTGTGGTCGGCTATGGTCGCCTGATATAGTGGTTGGAGCGCGAACAGTAAGAAGCCCAAGAGCCCACTCACGACGAGGAGTGTCCCGATACCGCCGCTGGCTGCGGGAACGAAGCCGATGGTGACGACCATGAGTGCGCCGAAGACGACTGCCAGCCCGGTCGTCGACGGGATCCGATCTGATACCTTGCCGCCGACATACTGGCCGCCGATCCCGATCGTCAGCAGGGCGGCATACAGATACGACGAGAGCGTGAACTCCTCGGCGATCGGGCTGTTGGGGTCAAACAGCTGTATGTAATCTGTGATCGGCGGGAGGAACTGGTCTAACACGTCCGGCAGGAACGTCAACATCCCGCGGTAGAACAGCCCATTCAGTATTACGATCACCATCGCAAGGGCGAAGCCGGCCGTAAAGAGGGCCCGACTGTCGGTGATGAACTTCGAGAACGACATCTCCTCGGATTCGCTCGCGGGCTGTTCGGTGCCACCCTCGACGCTAACGGCAGCGCTTTCGTTGAACTCAGTAGTAAGCGCGTAGCCGATCGCCACCACCGTCGGCAACACCAGCAGTCTGGTGGCCATTCGCCAGTCAAAGGTCAACAGTAGCAGGGCAGTGAGTAGCGGGCCGAACGCGATCCCGATGTTACCCGCCATGCCGTGGTAGGCGAACGCCGAGCCTCGATCGTCGACGCCGGTCGAAATAAGCGACAATCCCGAAGGGTGGTACACGCTCGCTGCGATCCCCCATGCGGCCAGCGCAATGGCTATCGTGAGGATGCCAGGAGCAATGCTCAACAGGAGAAACGACAGCCCCATCCCGGCCAAACAGCCAACAATGAGCCTCCGGGAACCCCATCGGTCAGCGAGAATACCACCGGGAAGCGCACCGATACCGAACAGAGCGTAGCCGATCGACACGATGACGCCCACGGTTGCCGTCGACACAGGGAACTCGACGAGCCAGATGGTAACCAGGATTGGAATCGACAGCTCATAGGTGTGGACAATAGCATGAGAAATTCCGGCAAACAAGACGATAGAACGAGAGTTATCGTTCATATTTTTGGACGGATAAGAGACTTCGACCAACGTATTTAACATTTGTGGGATCTCAGCCGTGGGGGATCGTTACGTGATCCACGAATGCTTCTCCGTTGCAAACGACCGGGTCGCTTCCCATCCCGAGGCGAGCCGACTTTCGATTCGCGTTCGTAACTGCACGGCTGCCTCAGTAAGTTGTTGTGAACGCTGTTCGCTCTCTTAGGCCATCCTGATAACGATATCTTGGGCACCGTCTCTGAGCGTCTTTTCCTCTAGTGCTTTGAGCTCCTCCCGTCCTACATTAACTGTCGCAAAATGGTTTCCGGCCAACTCGCCGGCCGGACTTTTGAAGCACGTTGGGCCGCAGGCCAACAGGATCTCCTGTTCGTTTCGGAAGCCAGGATACAACAAGAGATCGCCACAGGACGGATAGGTCGTATGGTTCTCATAGGGCAGTTCCGGGAGGTCGATCTCGTCGATATTGATCCAAGTCGCAATCCCGCTCCACCGAACGTGCAACAGTTTCGACTGTAGCGGAAGGAGTTCACGAACGGCCCTGACCGATTCCGGAGCCTCTGTCTCTAGCAGCCGTGCTGTGTACAACTCATCACCGACGATGAGTTCGATTTCGCTCATCAAGCCCTCCGGCCGCTAACACGCAGGTGTTGGGTCTGGTAATGACTCAATATTGATTCCTCACTGGTAACTAAACAGCATGCGTATGCCTGTCTCGAAGGCCGGTGTCGTCCCACAGTACAGTGGTTACGGCCTTGATTAATCGCACTGCACCGTATGGAAATTTTCTCGCACACAACGGTACGTAACACAATAATGGACAAAAACAGAGAGGTACCGTCAAATATTTCCAATAAATGCCTACTGTTGCCCACATTTGTCGTAAAATTGGCACTCAGTACGGTAAATCGATGTCGTGGGCTCTTTCGCTGGTGACAGCTGTCGACACTGTATAGTACCAGATGAGATTAACAACAGATCTTTGACATACAATACCTATTTGTGCTTTCGACCGAAGGGTTCGCTCGTGTCATTTGAGCTTGCGCTGACGAATTGTCGCATAGTCGATGGGACAGGGTCTCCCTGGTTCCGTGGTTCGGTCGGGATCGACAGCGGGCACATCCAGTGTGTCGTTCGTGAAGACTCCCTCGGACGGGCTGCCGAGCGGACAGTCGACCTCGACGGCCTGATGTTGGCTCCCGGCTTCATCGATACGCACTCCCATTCCGACCTCCGCCTGTTCGACGAACCGGTGTTGGAACCGAAGACGAGACAGGGGATCACGACAGAGATTCTCGGTCAAGACGGGTTCTCGATGGCTCCGCTGTCCCGCGAGGACGACCCCGCTGAGTGGGAAGACCATCTCAGTGGCCTCAACGGCCGGATAGACGACGAGTGGGCGTGGCGGACGACAGCCGAGTATTTCGACGCGATCGATGCCAATGGTATCGGACCCAACGTCGGTATGCTCGTCGGCCACGGGACGGTACGATACAACGTGATGGGGATGGCAGATCGCCCCGCCGAGGAGTCCGAACTGGAGGCGATGGCTGATCTCGTAACAGCGGCCCTAGAGGCTGGCGCAATCGGGTTCTCAACAGGACTAATATACACACCTCAACTCAACGCCGATACCGATGAGGTGCAGCGACTCGCCGGTCGACTGGCACCGTACGGCCGTCCCTTCGTCGCTCACATCCGCAACGAGACTGACGACATCTGGGGCGCGCTTGACGAGTTCGTTGATATCGGTGACGACGAGGGAATCCCGCTTCACCTCTCGCATTTCAAGTTGGCGCTTCCCCCACAGCACGGCAAAGCCGAGCGGGCGATCAGTGTTCTCGAAGTCGCACGGGAACGCGGCGTCGACGTCACCGCCGATCAGTACCCCTACACTGCCGGGAGTACGATGCTGGCGGAGATGTTACCCTCGTGGGTGCGGACAGATGGCACTGACAGGGCTGTCGAGCGCCTCGACGATGCGGATGACCGCGCTCGAATCCGCCAGTACATCGAGGATCGGCCCGAAGCATGGGGGAACGTCGTCGTCACGAGCGTGGCCACCGACGCGAACGAACAGTTCGAGGGGCTGGCTGTCGACGAGATCGCCGAGGTACGAAACCAAGATCCTCCGACGGCCGTAATGGACCTCCTGCTCGAAGAGCGGCTAGAGGTCAGCAAGATCACCCACATGCTCGCCGACGAAGATGTCGAGACGATCCTCACCCACAGGCGGACCAATATCGCAACGGATGGACTGTTCGGGGGGAAACCACACCCCCGAACGTACGGGACGTATCCTCGTGTTCTCGGCCACTACGTCCGAGAAAAAAACCTACTGGAGGTAGAGGAGGCGGTCCAGATGATGACGTCGCTGCCCGCACGAGCGATGGGGTTAGATAAAAAAGGACTCATCCGGCCGGATATGGACGCCGATCTGGTTGCGTTCGATCCACAACGTGTCGCCAGCCCAGCGAGTTACGAGTATCCGCGTCAGTTCCCCGAAGGGATCGCTCACGTGCTCGTCGATGGTGAGTTTGTCGTCCGAGACGGCGAGTCGACCGGGGCGACACCGGGTACAGTGATTCGAACATAACTTCCGAACACCGTCTTCATTCGGTGGACACGTTTAGTATTCTCTTATCGAGAACGTTGTGTCGGCACTGTTGGAGGGTGTGCCGTGCTCGGCAGAGATCAGTCCAGTTGCCAGGTACCTCTCCGAATCGACATACTGGGTCTCGTTTCGGATATTTTCACATATTGAGAAACATTTCTGGGCGTGCATTCGTATCCTGTCGGTTGGGACCTGCACGACAACTATGAAACAGACATTGCTTGTTTCACAAGGGGGTTCGAACCCGAATACATAGCTGTCACTCGGACTCGGGTTGTATTCTCTCAACACGGATTCTCATTTCGCAATGAGAGCTACTTCCACTCGCGGAAGTGGCGTAATCAGAAACTCCACTCAAATCCGTCCCGGCAGTGATTGCCTCGTTAGACGAACAGCTGTCGACTCCTCAGGCGACCGAGACTTCATCATCCGAAACTACGTCCCATGACTCCGGGGTGATGATATTCGCGTCGAACTCGCCTGCCTCTGGATATGCGGTTATCACCAAAATCTCGTTTTCGGTCTGTAAGTATGAGACTAGGTTGTGGAGATGATCTGCCGAGAGTTGACTGATCCCATCGACGAAAATAGCCGGCATCATTTCGTCGACATCGAACGCTTGGAAGCCAGCAATAGTGAGCGCAAGCCCAACGAGTTCGCGTTCGGCCTCACTGAGGTTGTCGAGTTGGGTCTCGACACCGTCGCGAGCCACAACAAGTTCGAACGACTCGATTTCGTCGGTCCCGGCGGCCCGCTTGGCAGTGAGGTATCCGCCGTCGAATCCGGGCGCAAACTGGTCGACGATGTCGTCGATAGCCTCGTTGAACTCCTCGACAAGTGAGCGTTGTTTCGCGTCTTTCTCGTTTCGGAGGCGTTCTATCTCCGCAGTGAGGTCCGTTTTCGTTTCGCGTAACTCTTCGAGCCGACCCTTCTGTCCGTCTAGTTCATCGAGACGCTCTCGGGACGATTGGAACTCCCGTTCGGTCGTTCGGATCTGCGTTTTGACGTCGGTCAGCGCTTCATTGTACTCGTCTTCGGCCTCTTCGACCTCCGTTTCGAGCTCTTTGACCTCTGTTTTCAGTACTTGCTTGCGCTTTTCGACACTTTCGAGGTCCCGCACCATGTCTTCGATATCTGCCGCAAGGTTCGTAATCCGAGATCTGAGGTCGGCTCGCCGCTGTTTTTGCTTTTCGATTTCGCGTCTGTGCTGCTCTACTTCCTCGATCTCTGTCTTTAGCTGTTGACGCTGTTCCTGTAATCCCGAGAGTCGGTCTTTGAGTTCGGTTAGTCGAGAACTGATCTCGTCTATTGATGTCTCCCCATCACATACCCAACATGCGACACTGTCCTCGGTGAGTGATCGCTCGACGTCCGTAACGTGGGCAAGCATGTCCTCATCGACAGCGTTCTTATTCACTCGGTAGAGGTCTTCGAGGAAATCGATCGTCTCGGTCAGTTCGGCGACTTGATCACGCTGGCGTTCGATATCGGTTGTTCGGTCGACGTCCTCGGGGTCTTCTAGATCCGACAGCTCGGTTCTACACTCATCGATAGCCGCACGTCTCTGTTCGAGGCGGTCTTCCAGTCGGTGCTGTTGGCCTGTGGTTCGTTCAAGCTGGTCCCGCTTTGTGCTCAGGGCCTCGGTCAAATCGTCGACGCGGTCCTTGTCACCGGTTTCGGTGTCAAGTTGCTCACGCCGCTCATACAACGCTTCCAGTTCAGCTTCCAATCGTGAGACTTTCTGTTGGACCTCGACGATTTGATCGACGGCGCGTTCGGCCTCACTAATGTCTCGTTCGACGGTTTGGCGCTCCTGTTGCAGCGCGTCGATCTTCTCGCTGAGACGTTCTAGGGCGAGCGGTTCGAGTAGAATGTCGGTGAAGTCGTCGCCATTTCGAACCGCCTTTCGGATCGGGTTATCTTCGCCCAGAAACGCAAACAGGTAAGCGGCGACCTGTTCTGTCTCGTCAGTCAGATACGTCTCGGCCGTCTCTGGTGTGACCCCTGTGGCTCCGTCACGGATAGTGATCTCGTACGTCCCGTCGTTCGTCTCCAATGTCACAGAACCGGTATCGGTGTTCTCTGTAAGTGGATACTGATCATAGTGTCCCGTCGATCCCATAACGGTGCGAATCGCGGCGATAAGAGAGCTTTTGCCCTGGAAATTCGAACCTTGAACGACATTCACTCCCGGTTCAACGGCGATAGCACCGTCGCGGATCCCACCAATGTTACGAATACTTATATTCCACACGTTTGGAACGAGACAACAAGTAAATAAGAAAGTGACGGTACCGGGTAAACCGTCCTACCTAGTACGGAGAACCGAACGCGTCACTCGCCGGGGGGACCCGTCTCCTCGGTCATATGGTCAGCACAGACGTATCCCCGCCGTTGAGCGCGTTCGATGGTCGTCTGTGTATCACAGACGGGACATTCGAGGTAGATCCGAACCGTGGTCTCAGCGTGGCTCGCGTGAGGGAGTACGCCTTTTCGGTCCCAGGAGTCCAAGATGTTCGCAACGTAACGCTGCGTATTCCGGTAGGTCACCGAAAGGGAGTTTTCTTCCCAGTCTTCGCTTTCGGCTCGTCCCTTGTCGAGTTCGAGACAGTCTGTCAGATGCCGGTACAATGTCGGTGCCGAGACGAAGTCGTCGACCAGCTCTTCGGCGTCGATTCCGTCGGCTTTGAGGCTGTCGACGACTTCGGCGTGTTTCGCATCGTCATCACCTGTCAGCATCTCGTAATCCGACTCCAGATGGTCCGAAAGGAAATCCCGGCTCTGCTGAATGTACACCTCTTTCAGTACGGTCTTATTGTAGTAGTCGGTGAGGTCTCGGACTGACCGGCCGGTCGATCCCCTGCCGCCGAGCCAGAGGGTTTTGAGACGGTCGTCGATTGTAGATTGCTCGGCGTCGTCTAACCCGTATTTCTTGCTTGTTCGTCCGACCTTACAACAGGACGTCTTTTGGTTCATATCCTCCATACACAGTCCGGACGAAAAATGTCGCCGATCCTCGATTCGAACTGTTCCAATGTTTTGTGGTAGGCCCCTCGACGATGGAGTTACGCGATAGAGTCGACCGGCGGGTCCTCCAGTGAGGCAAGGAAGGCACCGAGGTCGCGCTTCGAAGCGCCCCGAGCAGTCGACCGTCGAGACCTGCTCTTTGAGGAGAACCGGAATTCCGTCGAGCAGCCCTGTCGACCCTTTTGCTCACGGCGTTCGTTGAGGTTTGGCGTCCGTTCCTTCGCATTGGGGTTGACGGTGATAATGGATTTATTTCCGGTCTGGTGCAACCATAAATATCGATTCTAGTGAGGTACCGCTCGACGAGTGCTTTGTTTGTCAGAGCTCCGGCACACCGCCTCGTGGAGTTCTGCAATCGTTGCTTCCGTTATTAATCCTCTATCGTTCATTGCTACTGTTACTCATGCGGTTGATGAGTTGGATAATATTTGTTTGGCTGTGTACGAACTTACAATACCGAATCACAGAGACCCGATGGTCCCGTGTCGTCCGCGGAGTCGGTGTCTCCCGGTCACATTCTGTGATTTATAGCTAAAACAACACGAGTGTGAAACAAAAAGTGTCTGTTTCACACTGGCTCATAGGTTGGAACCGATTACCGTAACAGGATTGTACGGCGAGTTCTTCTCATATCAAGAAACCAGTTTCGTCCCATCGGAGCAACGTTTGACTCATCGCGTACCCCTCAGGTCGACACGTCGCTATTCACATACTGAGAAAAAGTTTGAACAGCAATTAGTAGTCCACATCGGACATGTTGATGTTGACTTGGATCATGTTGGCCGCGTTGAGCACCTGCTTGGGTATCTCTTCGGTGAACTCTTGATTGCCGAAGAACCGCGCGGGACCAGCCACGCTGATTGAGCCCACTACTACACCGCTTTTGGCTTGTATTGGGGCAGCAACCGCCTGAAACCCCACGATCTCTTCCTCGTCGTTGACAGCGTACCCTTGGTTTTGAATCCGATCTAATTCCTCAAAAAGCGTCGACTCATCAGTAATCGTGTTCTCAGTGTAGCGCTCTAACCCATGTCGGTCGAGTATTTTCTCGACGTCCGGGCGGTCGAGACTCGCCAGGATCGCCTTCCCCGATGCGGTGATGTGGAGCGGTTCCCGTTGCTGGAGCTTCCTCGACTGGTACTCGTAGTCGCCGGCGTGTTCACCCCGTGATTCGTAGATATTCACACCCAATCCCTTCTCCTCGGTAAACAGGTGGACATAATGACCGGTCTCGTCCGCCAAGGCATCTGCCTCGGATCGACCAAACTGGAACAACGCACTGCTGTCTCGGACGTGCTCACCTAACAGGAGTAATTTGTACGAGAGCCGATACTCACCGTTTTCTTTGACGAGGTAGTCCGCTTCGTGAAGCGTTGCGAGCTGTGAATGCGTAGAACTGGTAGACATATCTAATTCCTCGGCGACGGCTGAGACACCTGCGCCGTTTAGCTCTGCAAGCACTCTGATGACCTCTGTTGCCCGTTCGACCGTCTGCAACGTTCGCCACGACGAGCCGCCGTTTTTCTCCATATGTGAATACATTTTGGCGGCGTAGTATATATCTGTCTGGTGTCGACGCAGTCGGACAAACAGATCACCTTTGTAGTTCATGTCGGCGCGAATCTCGGTTCGCTCCGACCCATCTATGTTATTTGTCGGTCGCGTGTTCGCCGTAGCCAGTTGGACCGGTGACTGTCTGACCGT
>Ga0102939_1000952_pt1 | contig 10703 bp, 9 predicted proteins | sample SalPon2_B_H2O_MG_FD_78214 | JGI IMG/M metagenome (GOLD analysis project Ga0102939, IMG submission 78214) | Salt pond water microbial communities from South San Francisco under conditions of wetland restoration - Salt Pond MetaG R2_B_H2O_MG | ecosystem: Environmental > Aquatic > Non-marine Saline... | reverse complement strand
CAAGAAGCGTCAAACCACTTGTATCAATAGTAACACTCTCATTAAAAGTTCCAGGCGGAACAAAGACGAAACTACTCGCCGCATTCTCAGCAGCCTGAACACTGTCATGAATCTTCCCATCATCAGCCAAAGGCTTCCCTTCTCTAAGCGAATTGGCCAACATCGCCTCAACCGAAGAAGAACCGTTTACTGAAATGTTTGCTGCCCTAACTCGTTCTGCTACCGCATTTCCAGATGAAGATTCTTGGCTCATTTTTAGTTAGCACCTCCTGTAAGGTTTCCATCTGTCACTGTTCCAGTTCCACCATCGCTAATATCGGAATTTCCTGAATCTGATACTCTGTTATTAGCAACTATAACATCATTTCCTTGTATTCTGATACCGTATCTCGTCATACTCGATACCCGGTTCCCGATAATCACTATATCATTGTTATTAGTTTTTATCCCATCATTTGACGAATTATATACTTGACAATTAGTTACTATTGAATCGTCAGAATCAACAAGTATTCCGAATCCCGCATTTGTTACCTCACAGTTAGATACTATATTGCCAGTGCCAGATGACATGTCAATAGACGTTCCAGATGATGACTTAACTGAGCAATTTTCAACCACTTTATTTGATCCTCCTCCACGCAGCCGAAATCCTCTATCACCAGAATCTCTTATCGTAACATTTTGAATCAACAAGTTATCTGACTGTGAAATTTCTTGAATGGCATCAGTAGAACTTGATATAAGAGAAAGATTCAAAATATGTATATCGTTTGAAGCTACCGATAGTGATACTCCTGTCGTACCACCATCAATCAAGGTATCGTACCCTGCTCCCTGCAACATGAAATCATCCTTGTCAATAACAACATTCTCATAATAAGTCCCAGGGCCGACAAAAACCCAGGCATCACTGTTGTCAACTGCCTCCTGAATACTGCGGTACTGATTGCCGTCATCACCAAGAACCTCACCCTGCGAAAGAACTGAAGCAATACTACTGTCAACAGCTTCATGCCCAGCAACCTCTACACCATCAAAGGCTCGAAGTTTTTCGTACACCTTTTTCTCTGTTTGCTCTGAAAGTGTCATTTAATTAGATGCACCCGTATTGTTTCCATCTTGAAGTTCGTTACTTCCATTCAGTACTATTGAAGTCCCACAGTCCGAGATTCGATTATTAGCAATTATCATATCGGCAGCACTTCCTGATGTTTCAACTCCTCCACCTCCGCTGATATTGTGCACTCTGTTTCCAATTGCGATGGAATCATTGGCCAATTTGATGCCTGAATCAGAAGTGCTGAAATTATGTACGATACAGTTGGCAACTACGCCATCTTCATCAGGCGCAATTCCATCACCACGACCTCTGTCCTGTGCTATATTGGTTATGGTACAATTCTTTACAATTTTACCAGTGGTTATACCCCAGTCTTGAAGACCGTCGACCTTAACAGATGTGATTATTGGGTCTCGGTTTTCTGTATCTGCCTCAATTCCTCTCCCCGCATCGTCAATCCATACTGAGCGTATTACAGGATTATTACCAACCAAACGAATAGCATATTCAATAGTTGAACTATAATCGTTCGTCAACCTCATATCCTGAATGACCACATTATCACTCTGTACCTCAACTGCATATTCACCATCACCAGCTGATAATAGCGTATCATACCCACTGCCCCGAACAGTAAGCCCAGGTGTATCAATAGTTACATTTTCGTTGAACGTGCCTGGGCCTATGAAAATCCAACTTGAAGCAGCGTCTTGAGCTGCTTGTACCGAGGAGTATACGTATCCGTCGTCGGCCAGTACTTCGCCGTCTTTGAGTGCGGTTGTCAGTAGGCCTCCTACCAGTGCGTTGTTTCCAAGTCCTATTTCATTGGTGGAGACTCCGTTATTGAACTCGGCAGTTTCACGAACCTGGTTCTCAACTCCTGTATCTCTATGCGGTATTGGATCAATCTCAACTTCTGCTCCAAAATCAACTTCAGCCGTCTGAGTAACATCACTTGTTGACGGAACAATCTTCGCAGTGTATTCCTTATCTCTGCCCCCATCGAGCTCTGTGAAGATAAAAGTCTCTGTTCCGCCAGAAAGAGACTTGGTCTCATAGCTGCGACTTTGACCTTCTTCTATGAGGATAAGATCTGCTGACTGTCCGTTAAGCGTACTTGTGATGGTAGCTTTAACTGTCATTCTTTGAATATCACCTCGGACTTCTTCCCTACCTGATACAAGGCCTGTACTTCCTGTGGGGTTAGTGCTCGTTTGTATATTCTTACGTCGGCCATGGCTCCATTGTAATATCTTGTGCTATTTGATAAGTAATCGGTTCCTGTTGAGTAATCAGGGGCAGACAAGGATGTAGAGGACTCATTATCTTGAGAACCGTCTACATAAATTCGTAGATAGGATTGTTCATGATTGTAGACTCCTACTACATGATGCCACTGATCAAAGACATAGGTATCGGACTTACCGGAATTTGGATTATTTGAGCCATCATCTACTTGCATATAGAATGTGTCATCACCGTTTACACCAAGTAAGTACCAGTCACTGCCATCGTAGTTATTTACTGCATACTTGCTGTTGGAAATCGAAGAATCAGGTTTTAGCCAAGCAGAAACCGTAATCGTTCCTGAATGTGTTATCGTATTTCCTCTATGTACAATATCATCAGCTCCATCAAAACTCATGGCAGTGTTCCCGAAAGGCCCGTTTGTTTCTGTCGGCCCGTTAAATTGTCCATGGTTGTTGGAAGCATAGTCTGTGGCTTGTCCCCATTTGTACAACTTATTGACTTCTTGTGGTGTGAGTGCTCGGTCGTATATGCGTAGGTCATCTGTTTTTCCGTCGTAATAGTTTTTTGTGCCTCCGTCCGAGTCTAGTGCCCCTACAAATGTTTTAGATGTACTATTTATTGCTCCTGTTGAAATATTTGAGGAAGATACTGATCGCCCATTTTTATAGATATTCCATGAAGAACCGTCGTATGTACCTGTCAAAAGAGTCCAGGTGGAGCTGGTTAGGTTGGATAATGCATAAGTGGTTTTATAGGCAGTAGAACCGTCAAAACTTCCAAATTCTAGGTCGCCTGAGGCTCCATTCATCTTCCACTCCCATCCTGTATTTGTACCATCATTACCAGCAGAGGATATATGCACAATATCACTGCTTGGGATTGTCCCAATCTTCACCCATTGTGAAACTGTAATAGTTCCAGTAATTCCATTATTAGATCCTAAATCAACGTAGTCGTCTGTTCCGTCGAAGTTTTTGGCCTGTCCTCTGACACCTGAAACATATGCTGGGCTTACATCAGTATTATCAGTACCGTCGTTGCTTCCCCAAGAGTCGGTTACGTCGTTTTCAAATTCGTATCTGCTGACAGCTCCGCTATCACTGCCATCCGGAACATCACTGTCAGCCAACACATCCGCAAAATGAGAGATCAAAGTCACCTCCGAATCACCTCAAAACGCCTGTCAACACCGCGAGTACCGTAGAGGTAGAGTTGCTGGATTTCATAAGAAGTGAGTACTCGATTATAGAGTCTAAAATCACTTATATTTCCATCGAAGTATCTTTGTCTTCCTTCCCAACCATCATATGAGCCTATTTCTGGCGTTTCAGAGTATGAGCGCGGTGAAACTGTCATTGATGTGTTTTCCTCATCCACTACCCCATTAGCATACACCTTCCCAACATCTGCAGAATCATCAAAAACTCCGGCAACATGATACCAATTACCATCAGCTACATTTGTACTGCCTGAAACCGTCTGATACGTGGATGTAGACTCATTTCCGATACCTAATAATATATTTCCATCCTCTACCCTAAATCTCGGATTAGAATCGGAGCCTGTTTCTTCAGCACGAACATATATACAATATTTGTTACCATCAGCCCCTACTGATGTTTTAATCCATGCAGAAACTGTAAGAGATGATGTTATATCTAATTGTGAACCGTCCGAGCCACCTATAGTAATATGATCATCACTACCGTCAAAACTCATCGAATAACCATCATCCCTAACTGAGTCTGAAGAGTAGACAGCACCGTTAATCGTGCCATCATTGCTACCCCATTCATCAACTGCCGTACTCGTATCACTCCTGTCATTGAACGTCCATCGGCTGACAGCACCAGAATCATTTTGAGAAGGCGGCGTAGCTACATCAACAGAGCCCATTTCGTATAGAGTCTGGATTTCTTGTGGGGAGAGGGCGCGGTTATAGACACGAACATCGCATATACCTCCATTATGACCTTTATCCTGATAAGGATCATCTCCTATCATATCAGTATCTTGCTGAGAGGTGCCATTCGGAGTTGCAGAAATACTATTTGAGTCTTCTAATGCACCATTCCGATAGATTGACATTCCCGTAGATGGATCATAAACTGCTGTAAAAAACTCCCATTGATTAATTTCATAAGGACTGTTAACCCCTCCATTCGGATAATTAGTAAAACCAACACTGCCGGAGTTATAATTTGTGGAAACCGCATAGTCAGTAATTGGACTTAATATTCTGTGACTGCCATTATTATCGCGGACAAAAGACCACCATGAAAGAGTAAAAGATTCGGAAAAGTCATACACAACAGTTCCAAGACCATTAGACCCTACATCAATATCATCACTACCATTGAACGAGTATCCAGTCAAACCACTCTTACCAGCAACACCTTGCGTTGCTCCATTAACAGTGCCATGATTATCGTTACCACTAAGGTCGTTTGCTTGGCCGCTCCATTCGTGTAGAGGCCACCAACCAACTAATCCTGATTGCACCATTTTTAGATTCTACCTCGTTTGATTCTGTAAGCGCCCTTGTTGTAGAGTTGTTCAACTTCGACTGGTGTGAGGGCTCGGTTGTAGATTCTAACATCGTCTATTGATCCATCGAAATAGGCTGTATTCCGGCTGTTGTATCCTATATTAAACGGTTCGGTGTTGTTCTGACAAGCTGCTCCAGTCACTTCATCTTTGAGAGATCCGTTCACGTATGCCCTGAGTGTACTACCATCGAAAGTATGGATTAAATGATACCAATTTCCAGTATCTATGGCTATATCTTTTGTAGTATAGAAAGAGCTACCATCGTATACTTGAAACCGCACTGAACCATCTGTACTACCTACTATAATCTCATATGAAGATGCTTTTGTCAAGATTCCTCGCCAATCATTTCTAAGATCATCTGCATTAACCCAACAGGATAAACCATGTCCTTCCTTTAAGTTCAATGACCCATCATCAGAGACGGAAACATAATCATCACTCCCATCAAAACTCTTCGCCTTTCCAAAGACTCCTGTGACGTATCCAGCACTCGTGTTATCAGTGCCATCGTTCTTGCCCCAGCTATCCGTTACATCTCCGTTGAACTTGTATCGGGCAACCGCGGAGGGATCAGCGTCTGAAGGCGGGACATCCGGCCGTGCAGAAGGAACATCACGCTCCCTAACCTTGTAACCAGAAGGACTTGTCAAGTTGTAGAGTGCTTTGATTTCTGGTTGGGAGAGGGCGCGGTCGTAGATTCGCACATCATCTATCTGTCCTTGGAAAGAGAGACTGGTATTGGTTGGGTCGCTGCCGATAGCATCGTCAGACTCATTATTAGTCTGTAGACCAGTAGACACCGTTCCTTGGCTGGCTCCATCAACATAAAACTCTGCCGTGCTGCCATCGTATGTCAACAGGAGATGTATCCAAGTGTTCTGTGTTGTTACACCAGATGTAATCACACCATAACTGCTTCCATCATATATGTTTATCTCAAACCCATCTGATGCCTGAGTTTCATAACTTATGGATATTCTCCCGCTGTCAAACTGGATAATGTCTTCAGCTGTGTCTGCGCTTGTTTTCTTTGCCCAACAGGAAAGTGTTCTGACATTCTCTACTTCAATCTGTTGCCCCAAGTTTACATAGTCGTCAGTCCCGTCGAACGAGAGCGCATCACTTCCAACCTGACCAGAGTCATTCCACGTCGCACCGTTTATTTGTCCATGATTACCAGTTGCTCCATCTAATAAGACTTCACCTTGTCCTTTTTCCATAGGGTAGTATGCTACTAACCCTTCCGTCAAGCTTCCAAGTTGGTATCCTTGTTGTATTTTACCTGAGTGGTCGGTGAACCTTGTGTCGGCGACTCCTGCCTTGGATAAAGTGTTTTCTTTGTTTAGGTTTAGTTTTACCATTCAAATGTTCCTCTTTTGTTTTTATGCGTCTGTTATTGTTCCGATTATCATCATGTCGTTTGCTGATCCTGATATGTTGACTAGGGCGTTTTGGAATGCTGGGTTGCTTCTTCCTGATACGTCTACGCTGTTTAGCCAGGTTTCTGTTATTACGTTTGATCCTGTGTATGTTGCGACGTTTTGGTCTACTTCGTATGTTCCGTCGTCGTTAGCGTCGTAACGCCTGTCAAGGTCTGCGTCTCCGCTGGTTACTATTTCGAGTATTGTTTCGTCTGTTCCTCTTGAACTGGTTGTCCTTGTTAATTCGTTTGTGTCGGTTACTCCTGTTGCTTGTTCTACGAATACGTCTGCTGTGTCCACATACTCTGCTATTACTACGATGTCCTGTGAGGAGGAGTGCTCGTTGACTATTTCGATTCCTGCCACATTTGTTACTGGGTGTGTTGCGCTGTGGTATTCTCCTCCGCCGCTGCGAGAAGTCACTTGTTCGTTTATTTCGAATGTTGAGTCGCTGTTAGGGTCTCCTGTTCTATTGATTGTTACATTGTTTCCGTGTATGATGCTTCTTATTATTACTGCGTCGCTGCTTGAAACACTTGTTCCATCGGCCATTGTGAAGTCTGACGGTGTGAAGTTGTAGGTTCCTGAGCTTGAGAGCCCTGTCTGTTCTGCTATTGCGATTTGTCCATAGCTCATTATGTTTTACCTCCTCGGGTCGCGTGTGTAAAGTTTTTCTGAAATACCGCCAGTTGATGATCCTCCTGAACTGGTGCCTCCTCCGGATGTGTACCAGTTGGATCCGTCTGAGGATATTCTCTGTGCGCCGTAGTCTGAAGTTATTTTTTTGGTGGAGCTTCCATCTATCGTCTCACTAGATTCCGTGTCTATGGTTATATTGTTTGTGCTTGCTGAGCCGCCGACATCTGTTATTACTACTTCGCTGCCATCCAATACATCGGCACTGGCCAGGGTTACTGTCAAGGTGCTGCTGCTCGAATCAGCGAATATGATCTGTTCGCCAGATGTTGTATAGTTGGAGGATACTGTGTTGGTTTTGGTTATGTATTTTCCGTCGAAGTGGCCGGTTGTAACTTTTAGATCAGTGTTTTTGACCTCGACAGGGCCGCCAGCGTTGACGTCAAGGTATTCTGTGCTTGTGTCATCGTAGACTTGAAAGCCATGGCTGTCTCTGATGTCTAGTGCTGAGGCTGAAGGCACTAATGAAGCTGCTCCTAACGCAGCTGCTCCTCCTAAAACTTTTTTAATAAACTTTCTTCTGTCGCTTACTTCTTCCAACTCTTTTTCGGAGCTTGCATCTTTTTTTGATGTTTTTAATGCTTTTTTACCTATTTTTTGAGGTTTTAGTTCCATTTTTGTTTTTTCACCTGTTAGCATGAGTCTCCGAGGCACATTTCGTTGCTGCCGGTTGTAATGTTGCCTCCACTCATGTTGATATCGTTACCAGACATTTCAATCGATTGGTTGGCTGTCGAACCCTGTTCAAGTACTTCCGAAAGGTTACCTGCAGATCCGCTAACTTCGCTGTCGACATAACTCTTTGTTGCCGCGTCCTGGGCGCTATCCGGATCCTGAAGATTTTGGATATCATGGCTTAGCATGTCTATTGATCCGTTTACCGAATCACCTGATCTTTCCACGAACCTACCTATAGTCCAGTTTCGATTAACTGCATCAAAAGACTTATCAGGATCCTCAAGATTTACTATGTCATTTGAATCCATGTCAATTGACTGATTGGCAGTAGACCCTCGCTCAAGTACTTCTGAAAGGTTGCCTGCAGCCCCTTTAACCTCAGTATCTACATAGCCTTTTGTCGCGGCGTCCTGAGAGTTTATAGGGTCTGATACATCGACTATTTTGGAACTGTTCGCATCAATAGAACCTGAAACTGTGAGATTGCCCGATTGTCCTATTGTAAGCACTTTGGTTTCACCACTGTTCTCCTGTGTAAACTCTATGTTTGAAGATGTGAAAACTATTGAATCATTTGCGTTATTTTGTCCTCTGATCTCAGCTGTATTTCTTAGATTATTTCCATTTATGTTGATATCTCCTGTCAGTCTTCCACCGCTCTGAGCCACGTAGTTGCCTTGAAGATAACCTACGTCCACTACATCTCCCGAAACACTCGGAGTTCCTAAATCAACTATCTTATTCGAATCCATGTCTATGGTTTGATTAGCTACATTACCTTCAGTCAGTACCTCTGAAAGATTTTGCATCCCTGATACCGAGTTGACCTCGGTGTCAACGTAACCCTTCGTGGCAGCATCAGAATCCGCTTTCGGAGATTCTAATCCGGTTATATTGTTACCATTAGCAAATAACCTTCCTTCAAGAGTATCTCCATTTCTTTCTAGATATAGAGTATCACCATACCCCACATTTAGTGCATCTTTGTCCTTAGCGTTTCCATCAGCATCTGGAGCAGCCAAGTTCCTGATTTCGTTTGTGTTAAGATTAAAAGGACTGTAAACTTGTATATCAGAGCTTGATCGGAATTCCATGTCTGCTGCTGAAGTAGCAATCAATGCAGCAGAAATTGTTAGTATTGCTAGTTGTTTTTTCATGAGCATGTTCCTCCTAGGCAGAGGTTTGAGATTGGTTTTATTTCTGTGATGTTTAGTGTTCCTTCCATTGTATTGTTTTCAGTGTTTACGTATCCGTTATCGTTGGTTTTAGTATTATTGCATAGGTCTCCGTAGCAATCAGCGTTGAAGTCGTTGGTGTCGAGCGTTCCCTGCATGGAGTCTCCGGAGATGTTGACGTATTTTTCTGTTCCTGATAGGTTGCCGCCGTCTGTTTGATTACAGTCGCCTCCAAAACACATTGTAGTGTTGTTAATGGGCATTACTGATTCTTTGGTTTCTATAAGATCTATTTGGTCTCCAGACGTAAGTAGTTTTTCAGCTATTATCTTGGCGAGTTCAAAAGGGCCTGTTACTGTAAAAGTTTGTTCGAGATCTTTCAAAGCTCCCGAATCATAAACCACAGAAAGTTCGTATTCGTTGCAGGATGTAGCTGTGGTTACGTCGGCTATATCGTAGGTTTCATCTTCTCCCGTAGGTATTTCTTTCTCATTATCTTTTCTTCTACCATCTAATTCAGTTGACCTGATTTTTACAAGTTGTGAGGCGCTGTTTCTGAATACAACAGACAATTTTTCTCCATTTGCTATTCCTGATTCCTCTATTGTGAGGTCGGCTGTAGGAGGGTTTTGGACTTCGACCTGACAGCCTGTATCCACCGTACTGTATATTGCCGTGCCTGAAACAACCACTACAAGCAGCATCCAACCGTATGTGGTTAGGTATTCTATTGCCGACTGTCCCTTAAAACCTATCAAGCCAAAACACAATGACATGTTGTTTATCATAAAATAAAAGAAAGGTGGAACACTCCAAATAATTTTCCGCAACCAAAATTATCAACCGGAATTAAACAATAACTCCTGATTTAATAACAGATTTCAAATTTCAATCAAACCGAAGAAATTGCAAGTATTTGAGATAAAAAAACGATGAACTTAAGTAAAAGTCCTGTAGGAAACCTGACTGTCAGGAATATACCCAAAAAAGCTCTAGGAAATTACCAATTCAAACTATCAAGTATTAAATACCAGAGGATCCTTTCGCAGGCGGATTAACGTCATTACTCCAAGGAATAGTTCCATCACTGCGTCCCTTGATGTAGTCTAACATTTTTTGGTGTTCTTCGCACCGGCCCTCTAATATACACTTACAATTATGTCCTATTTCACCATTCATATCTGCTCTAGTGTGTTTGGACAATTCATCTGCCCGTCCACGGCCAAGCGCCTTTGCAGCCTTGTTCATAGCAGTCATTTCTTGGTCTTGCATTACTTGTCTACCAATTGTCTGATTCTGTATCAGTGAGCGAACAACCGTAGACGTATCGAGGTGATCCTGCAGGCTGTTGATACCATATTCTGACACAATCTCAGAACGTTCTGCTTCAGTTGTGACATACAATAGATTCCGAAGATTATCAGCATTATGCTCTTTCAAGATAGCATTACGATCATCGCGTTCGAGTGGACCTCGCGTCCAGTTATGAATAATGTACGCCCGGTTCAGTTCTTCTTGATCAAGCAGATCCTCTACGTTAAACTTGTCCAGTTCTTCGTCAACCTCAACGTCTGGTTGATCGATTGACTCAAGTCCAACATTAGGACCACCAAAGGGCACGCTGTCGTCAGCCACAACGTCATCATCTGTCACCTCAGTTGTGACAGATGCCCCTCTAATAGCCTCTATATCAGATGGATATGCAGTTACAATCGTGAGGCAACTATCGCCTCTATCGTAGACAGAGTACTGCACATCTGCTTCTGTCTCCAGACCTCCTAAGTCTGGAACCCGAGTTTCTTGTTCGTCCTGTACTACTGTCGTGAACTGCGTATTGAAGTATGCTTTCATTGTTGTTTTCTGTGT
>Ga0102939_1000951_pt1 | contig 10706 bp, 7 predicted proteins | sample SalPon2_B_H2O_MG_FD_78214 | JGI IMG/M metagenome (GOLD analysis project Ga0102939, IMG submission 78214) | Salt pond water microbial communities from South San Francisco under conditions of wetland restoration - Salt Pond MetaG R2_B_H2O_MG | ecosystem: Environmental > Aquatic > Non-marine Saline... | reverse complement strand
GAGAGGTCGTCCCACCAGTCTTTCAGGGACGGGAGTTCGTCTCTGATGGACCGAACACGCTGAGTGAGCGTGCCTGCGTCTTCGGGGATTTGGTCGAAGCGATAGAGAGCGTGGTTGTAGAGTTGCCTACAAATATCGCGGTGGCGGTCCAACTCCTCGCGGTGGGCGTCGGACGGCTTGAGACAGTACTTGTAGGCGTAGTACATCCGTTACTCTGGTTCCTCGATGAGTTCGTCCAACTGCTCTCGGATGAACGACGAGAGGGCGAGGTGTTGTTCCTCAATCCATTCGTCTTGGTCCTCCGAATAGTGATTGTCTTCCGTTTCGCCGTAGTCCACAGAATGTACGTTGCATGCGTAATGGCTTCGATGGCGTGGGCTGAGTGTCGAGCGTGTTTGTAAATCGTGCGTGTGCTGTATCCCCTCTCTACTCGTGCACTTCACTCTGTTCGCTCCTTGAGGAAGGGGGCTTAACACCCTACATTCCAGCTAAATCTACTAATGAGACACTCATTCAAGAGTTGGAAGAGGTTGAAGTTGAAAGCACGACGAAATATTCTATTGCACCCTACTATCTGACTCCTCACTGTCGGCTTTGACACGTGTCTTGACCCTTTTCGACGTGACTGACGTGCTCGCTGTGGATTTCAACAGAGTCAATTAAGTGGTCCGCTCATCCACACTCGACAGTGACGCTCTCGGATCTGCTTATCGCAATTCTTGCTGGAATTGTGCAGGGCATCGTTGAGTGGCTCCCGGTGTCGAGCCAGGGAAACCTGTCGTTAGTCTTGACATTAGTCGGCACTGACCCTGCAGTTGCGCTGCAACTTGCGCTCTTTTTACAGGTTGGCACGACGCTGTCGGCGGCGACGTACTATCGGCACGAAATCCAGACTGCACTCACAGCAGTACCGGGGTGGCGCCCCCAGGAGGCCTATGAGGGAGACAATGCTATTGCCTCGTACGTCCTGATCGCCTCGTTCATGACGGGGGTTGTTGGAATCCCACTCTACATCTTCGCTGTCGACCTAGTCGGACAACTCACTGGAGGCGTGTTCATCGCAGGGATCGGTGTTCTTCTCGTTGCAACTGGTATCCTCCAGCTCGCTTCTGAATCAGTCTCGATGGGCGGTCACACAGCTCCAACGCTCGCTGATTCCGTCCTCGTCGGTGCCGTACAGGGGGTGGCAATCTTACCTGGGATATCGCGGTCGGGGATGACAACGAGTGTCTTCTTATTCCGCAGTTACGAGCCACCGGCCGCGTTCAGGCTCTCATTTCTATTGTCTATACCCGCTAGTCTCGGCGCTGCAGTCCTCACACTGCTAAGCGCCGGTGGGCTCCCCGGGATTAGCCCTACGGCCGCCGCCGTTGCCCTCGGGGTCAGTGCCGTTGTCGGCTATCTCACCATTGACGCGCTTATGGATATCGTCGAACGGGTTCCCTTCTGGGTCGTTTGCTTCGGGCTCGGTGGACTCGCGATCGTCGGTGGAGGAATCGTCTCGGTTGTCGTGTGAGGCCCTCTACTTCGGTTGGCTCTCGGATTGCTACGGTATCTTTCACTGCTACGCGTATGATTTCTAACTTTACATTCGTTGGGCGGTAGCGTTGTATGCAATCCGATTGTCAGCGTGGTCCCGTTTTCAGACACGCCGAACGTTCGCTAGAGGGTGGTATCATCACATAGCGTAACGTCGACGTCTTGTCGTCCGGTTGCCTCAAGATCGTTTTGCAGTTCAACAGTGAGTATAACCGACTGCTTTGCTTTGGCCAACTGGATGGAGGGGATACTCGTTCACATCTCGAACAAGACGTCGGCTGGTTCGAATATGCTAAAAGTGCCGACGACATCGTCGTTAACGACGCGGTCGTATGCACAAGCTGTTCTGAAAGTCTAGAGAGGCTGGGCGGTCTTGTTCGCGCCTCTAGGTCAACTGTTCGGCTGTCAGCCTCAAGCGTGTTGTTCCCGCGAGGGCATTGTCGGCTGCCGTCTCAAATGTCGGGGAGAAGACGGTTGTCTCACTATCATCAGGACCGCTGACATCCTCTTATGTCCGAAGACACAGAGATCCCGAGCGGTGGGAGTTCTAGGTTCGCAACTCTGCGTTTGTCAATTAACGGGAACCCGTGTATCGAACCGCTGAGCCAGATCGCTACGTTCCTGGCTCGATAATCTGATTAGGCAGTGATCGAATCGAAAACTGGCTCGGGAGGGGTGGCGTGCGTGCTATCACAGACTCTAATCTGTCCGTCTGAGTTAATAAACACGTTCCACGTCTCAACTTGAAAACTGAGTACCGTTTTCTGACTGGACGCACGACCGTGCTTCTCAATCAATTGATCGAGAGCGTCAGGGTCAATAAATTCATATAATGGTAGTAACTCAATCGGATCCGTCTCAGCAGCTTTTGCGAGTGCCTCAATAACAGCATCACTGGGTGACCTATCGCTCTCTGACGTGTATTCAGCATCAACGACTGGCTTACAAGAGCGGTACACGTCTAGTGAACTGTCGCTCATGTCACAGATAATATCTGGATAAACTTGAAACTGCCGTGAGAAATCGATGCGCTGAGTGGGTCTGGCCCTCTGGCCACCTACTTCGCTTACTTTGGTGGGTTCGCTCGTTCGGGAGGGGTTTGTTGAGGAACTCAGCCTCGAACCCATCCGGAAGGCATTGACGTCCTCCCCGCGTTAAAGCGCCAGGCTTTCTTCTCGATTCTCCGTAAATTCGCCCCTCGCCACACCGTTCCAGACTTTATGACAAACTGACTGTTGCCTACAGTAGTTGAGACTGGTCGCCTCAATGCACTCGGTTCTCGAACCGCTTCATCTTCACATGTAGTCCATAACTTGCTGTTGATCTGTTCGAATATCGGACCCGAGTTCAGCAACCGCTGAGAGCACGGGATAACGGGGGGTTCCTTCTTTGCCATGAAGATACTCATAAAAATCGATAGGCTCTACGGGACTCGTAGCTGTTGTGTCTTTTTTTATTGGTGCGTTTTGTAGTCTCTTTTGCCGACTCTTTGCGATATCATCGGCTTCAGATTTGAGGTTGCGGAGTGTACACAACACGTCAAATGCTGCCTCAGACTGGTTTCTCTTGGTGGCGTCGAGATGTGTTCTGAGATTGTGTCGGCGTGTCTCAATTTCGTTGAGATCTGCTTGTGTCTCGGTTAGTGCATCAATCTCAGCTGTGATCGCCTCTATAAGATTTGTTCGACTGGTAATCGCCTGCTGGCTCCGCTCAATCAGTGCCTGCTGTGTGGCTGGAACAAGGGTCTTGTTTGTGGCCAATGCGGTAACGATATCTTGCCCAAGCTCGGCGGTGAGACTTTCTGCCAATGTTTCATTATACTCTTTTCTGTAATGTGGAAGTGACAGGACAGTCTCTTCATACGCTGAAATGACGTATTTGAATGTTGCATCGCCTGGATCTCTATTCGCAAGTGTCGTGTGTGGAGTATTCTGTAGGTCAGTCAATGCTGTGGCTCTTGAATCAGTCTCAATCGGATCAACTGACCGTATCCGATCTAAAAACGTCTGGAAGGCGCCCCGTTCTGCAGCCAAATAATCGCGCTCTTCTTGACACGTTTCAATCCCCTCTTCGACGTACCCGACTGTTAGCACCATGGTGAGTCCGACTGAAATCACCCACGTAACCTCGAGTGGCGCACCGATTGCCACTATGCTGTCACAGAACAATTCAGAACATATACTGGCTGCTTTGTCGTCTAGGGGACGGAATATCATTTGCACCGTTATTTGACTAGTTTATACTATAGTTGATATCCCGTATATATTTATTGGCTATCTACGACGTTGTTGCGCTCAAACCGTCTATCAATCTATTTTTGACCCAATTGCTTTGACGGCCGTGGTATCTGGATATGTCGTCACTGTGGCCTCAACGAACCGCCTGACCTGTGTCGCCGCTATTCTTTGGACTACCAGATAGTACAACAGCCTCCCAGGCGGAAATCGGTTGGCAGACGAGTTTACTGCAGGCAAGTGACTCACAAGTTGCTCAGTACAAGTAAGCGGTCTTATGTAGAAGTCTACGAACCGTCGATTAACTGCTAAGACCAGTCCAGTCGAACCGTGGTGAATCCACTCGCTATTTGTTTTTGACTTGTTGCTGGTTAACCACTCAAACGTTTCGAACGTAGTCTTTTGTCCGGTTGTCTCTCTGGAAAATACATAGGGAGCAATAATTCTGATGAATTGCACAACGAGTAGCAGAACAGGCGGCAAAAGTATGCATTTTGAGATTGTGGTAAATCCAACTCGGCAGAGGACTCAACTCAAATAACAACGGATGAATGGCCCCCCCTCAGCGGTGAGAAGAGGCTGGCAACGATATGGTATCCGACACCACGTTTTGATACCGCTCCCACAGCAGGACAGCTGGCGGGAGTGCGACAATTGTGAATATAAATGAATAGAGCACACTCAGCGCCATTAGTAACCCGAAGTCCCCGAGTACGGGGGTGATCGCAAGTGCAAGTGCACCCGTTCCGAGCGACGTGGTAAGCATGCTACCGAGCAGCGCGCCACCGGTCCCGGAGAAGGTGATTTTCATCGATTCTAGCGCGTCCGCGCTATCGTTGTACTCGTCGATGAACCGGTGGGTTGCGTGGACAGAGTAGGCAACCCCCAGCCCGATAGAGATGGAAAGGATTGTGGCGGTTAGCGCATTCAATGAGAGCCCAAGAGCCCGCATTGTCCCAAGAAGGAACGCAATTGCGATTGCGATGGGGAAGAGGTTTACAATCCCCAGCAACGGCTTCCCCTCTAAGACGCCGTATGAGACCACGAGGAAGACACCGGTCAGCCCCATCGCAAGGATCAACCCCTGGATTGCCGAGTTGAAGATGACATCTGTAACCGCATCAAACACGACGAGCTGGCCGGTTGCCGTCGCCTCAAGCCGGAAGTCTTCAGTGAACTCCCGCGCATCAGCAGCGGCTTCACCCTGAGTTGCGCTCGCGTCAATTGCGTAGTCGATCTGTGCGTTTCGCCGGTCAGGTGAGAGATACTGTTCGGCCCGGTCACCAGCCGGCGACGCGAACAACTCATCGTATATCTGCTCAAGATTACGTTCGGGGACTCCGTTCCCATCGACATCGCTGCGAGCAACAAGCCTGCCAAATTCGGGATCGCGTTCGGCCTGCGATTGGATAACAGTGACAATGCTTGTCGGACGGGCGCGGCCACCGTCACCAACTGCAAGTGATCCGGGAGCATTTTCATTCGGGGCTGCAAGCGCCTCTAACGCGTGATCTTCTTCGAAGTTCCCCTCAACGTATATCTTTACTGATTGGTCTTGGCTAGTCGAAAAGCGATCCTCGATCAGGGAAATTGTTTCTGCCACCGTGTATTCACTGGGCGCAAACGGTTCTGGAAGCGCAGTGACGTAGTTGGGTAACTCTTCAGGTGGCAGGAAGTCTTCCGTTTCGAATGAGGTGTCAACACCGCTCCCATACGCAGTTGCCATTCCGCCGGAGATGAGCAGAACAACCACAATCGCAATCGGCGCGTACTGGCTAACCTCTGTTGGGAGAGTGAGGATTTTCCCAACCGTCGAGTCACTTGAAGAGATCGGCGCCGAGTTGAACTCTGGAACATCGTATTCCTCCCGGAGTTTGTCAACCTCGATTTTTAGCGCCGGCAAGAATAGCCCAAAGATCAGGAATGTAAAGATGATCCCGACCGCTGAGGAGATACCTAAATCGCGGATCGGGCCGAGGTCAGAGATGACGTTGGCGCCGAATCCAAACACTGTCGTTACGGTGACGATGATGAAGGCGATCATCAACTGATTGTTGGCCTCCCGCATCGCCTCAACGGCCTCGTATCCTTTGACCTTCTCCTCGCGATAGCGGTTGATGATATGAATCCCGAAGTCAACTCCGACTGCGAGCAACAACACCGGGACGGAAATTGTCGTCTGGCCAAAGGGAATTCCGGAGAAACCGAGAAATCCGAACGTCCAGACGACAGTCATCAACAATGACAACAGCCCCAACGACAAGTCAATCGGATCCCGATAGGCGACAACGAGGAAGATCAACAGCAGAATTACCACGACCGGCATCACAATCGTCAGCGAGTCACCGATAACGTTCGCCGTTTCGGCATTTGTCACGCCGGTTCCGAAGGCACGAATATCGCTTGGGTAATCGTTGGTAATCGATTGGATTGTCGTCTGCAGCTCCTGTAGGTCCGAGAAGCCAGCTGGTACCTCATGTGACACAACCGTGATCGAAGCCGACGCACTACTGGCCGTCGGGTTGAAATCGGTCGACACTGACCGACTAAATCGTGGATCTTCAGACAGTTGACGAACGGTCTGTCGGATTTCGGTCGGACTGGCAGCTTCGACCGCGCGTCGCTTCTCTGTGATCGTCGTTGCCGACGGGTCCAACGCGCTCGCAACGACCGTCGCGGGACCGCTCACCGACCCTACACGGAGATCATCGCGTTGTGAGATGTCCTCGAGCAGTCGCAATTCACGTGTGAGTTCCTCTTTCGTGAGGACGTTCTCGCCGGTATGGATGAGTTGGGTCGACTCCCTGTCCGGTTCAAACGGGTCATCGAACTTCTGATTGACCGCATCAAGCGCCTCCTGCTCGTCAAGCCCCTCAGTGAACCCATCAGTCGCCCCAGTGTCGGTACTGACGAGTCCGATCCCACCGGCAAACACGACGGTGAGCACTATGAACACGGCAATCACTTGCCGCGGCCGGTCAACGATAATATCATTAAGCCGCCGGATGCCCGCCTCGATCCGATGACTGAGCGCCATCAGTTACTGGCGCCTCCGGTAGACCACAAGTGCGCCAGTGCCCACTATGAGCACTGCGACGAGAATTATGGGGAGCGGCAGCCCGCCCTCTTCGCTCGCAGTGACATCGATCGGGACCCGGTAGGTGTCAGAAAGCTGGCTGTCACCATCCACGTCATCATACCGGAAGTCAAGCGAGATTGGGTACGTGCTTCCGGGTGTCGCAGAGCTCGTCGTGGTCAACTCAAATGTCATCGTCGTCGATTCACCTGCGCCGAGCGACTGGACATATCCAGTATCGGTGTCACCGGTCTCAAGCGGGTCGTTGGCGAACAGTCGCGCCTCAAGATCGCTTGCAGGCTCGCCAAGGTTGTTCGTCACAGTAACGTCAACGGTACGGGTTCCGCCGGCGGTGATGGTGCGGTTTTCGATTGCGACGCTGAAGCTGTCCCGTTCTGGGGCGACCTCGGCGTTGACCGCAATCTCATTATAAACGCGGGCTTCACCGCCGTCATTTCGGTACTGGACGGCGAAGTCGATCGTTCGGAGCCCCGGCTCTGACTCACCGCCGACCGAAAGTGGCAAACTGAATTCAGTCGACTCACCGGATGCAAGTGGACCGACCGCTGCCGACTGCTCGATCGGGATGATGTTTCCGGCAGTACCGGCGTATTGAACCACGACATTGTCTGCCGCGGCGGGACCTGTGTTGACAACCGTTCCGGTGAGTTCGCCGTCTTCGCCGACGCGCAGCGTCGATTCAGTGTTTTTGAGCGCGAATGTCTGTTCTCCAAGCGGTGTCACACCAGCCGAGAGCCCTTGGTCAGCGTGAGGAATACCATCGGGCGTTTCGAACGATACCTCTCCGGAGATAGCGTACTGGCGGACCGGCGCGGTCGGCGAGAACGAAACATCGTACGGAACAGTGACACTTTCACCGGGAGCGATCGAGTCGATTCGGGCCGCGTCCGACGTCCCCTGCCCCAGCCCCAGTCCGGCGCTCGACGACTCCAACGCGACCGTCGCGTCGTACGCGGCCGTCGCGCCGACGTTCCTGACCGTCGCCTCGAGGGTTCCCCGATCGCCGATCTGCGCGTCGGTCGTTACGTCGACGATCCGGAAGCGGGCGTCTTCGGTGACCTCGACGTCGACGTCGGCGGTGACCGTCTCCTGCCGGTCGTAGGTGACGTCGCCGGACTGTTGGCGAGTGTACGAGTACTCCAGTTCGACCTCGAGTTCGTAGTCGCCCGGATCGGTACCGTTCGGCACGCTCACCCTGATCGGCACCTCGCGGGGGGCGTCTTCGCTCACGGCGCCGAGCGCCAGCGTTCCGGTCTCGACCGTGAGCGGGGAGTCGTCCGCCTCGGCCGTCAGGCGGACGTTGCGTGCCGTGGTGACGATTTTTCGGTCGGAGAACCTCCCGAGATCGACGTCACCGTCGTTGACGATCTGCAGCATCACCTCGTTCGTCCGTCCGGGTGTCACTTCCGGCCGAGGGGTGGTGACTGACAGGTCCGGTGACCCACGCGCGACGCCGGCCACCTGAGACCGCGCAGGCGAGTCCGCGGCGGTCGGTCCAGCGAGATCCGCGGCCGCTCCGGTCCCGCCCGACTCGGTGGCCGTCGAGCTCACGGGCGCCATGGCGGCGGCCACACCGACGGTCCCGCTGGTGAGTAACAGGGCTGTCACAAAGACGGTAAAAATCGATTGTCGGTTCATGTGGGCCGCCCCGCAGCATGACAGTCAGCAAACGGACTGTACGAGAGCATGTCGCATATTCGAGAGCGTTTTTTGGTAATTACGTCAGTGGAATCCTTCATTCTGTGTGTATAGATCTAACTATTCATGAATTGATAAACATTTTGTTCTTGGGATTCTAAATACCAGCCGATGAAGTCAAGTCAGTCAACAAGAGCCGTTCAATTGGAAGGCAAATGAGCCGCTTCACTAACAAAGATCGAGAGCGGATCCGATCGCAGTTGATCGAAGCCGGAAAACAGTTATTCGCTCAGTTTGGGTTTGAGCGAACGCGTATTAGCGACCTAACGACCGAAGTTGGGATTGGAACAAGCACGTTCTATCAGTTCTTTGAGTCGAAAGAAGAATTGTACATGAAAGTACTCCTACTAGAGCGGCAGCGTCTCGAAGAGAAGATTGCTGAAGCTGTCGCAACGGGGGAGACGCCGCGTGATGAGGTCCGGCTGTTTCTCAAAACGACGTTAGATGAAATCCAAGCAAACCCGCTGATTTCTGCTTTACTTGTTGATGGTGAATTGCGGACCCTACAAGACCGTCTCGAACAGTTGGAAACTGATGGGAAGTTCCCCGACGAACAGCCTGGCGGCCCAGACTTGTCATTTGCTGAGCGTTGGGCCGCGCTTGAGACATTCCGATACGATGATCAAGATCTTATTGATCAGCTCTTTATTTCGCTCATATTTACGGTTCGGTCGCGAAATGCGCCTGTCGGAGTAGAGGGTACTGTTGAGTACGATGAAGTTCAGAATGCGCTGATTGAAACGATTGTAGATGGGCTATTTATTGATGAGTAACCGATGATGAACTTGCGGTGGTGGCCTGTGGACATTCCACCTCCTGTAATGTTATTCAGTTTGTAGGGCTGTGTTAAATCAGCACATTCGACGAAATCGGCCGCAGTAGGCTTGTTTCACCTAGTTCGCTAGCGCGATCGAGATGAGGTTGGGAGGTTTACGCCCCCAACCCAGATCGACGCCCTGCGGTTGGTTTTGTGAGTCCGATAGTTCTGATGCGTTCAGATACTTGCAAATTAATGCCTTCGTCTCTCAGTCGATTAGTACAAGATCACTACTGTGAATATATTGCGATTAGACAAGTATTGACTCTTCCACATCTATCCACCACGTCTGATAAATCGCTATTTTATGCCATCCAGTTCAAAATGTTGTGTTTAATGAAATTACTGTGCCCGTCCGGTTGATTTCGAACTTGAGAAGCGTCTGTGCGACAGATTTATCATGGTTGAATGTTAAGGACCGGCTGAGTGGTATGTATGACCACACAACACCATGCGGAGGCAGAGTCGCATCACCGCTCATCTCGCGATGTTGAGACAAGTGAAACCATAGTTTGGCCACTCCTTGAGTGTCTGGTTGGGGGTGCCGGAGCCGGTATCGTCTTCGTGCTTTCGCTTCCGATATTGGCCGATATTCTGAGTCCGCTCGGAGTGCTGTCTCCAACCGGACTCACCTTCGTGTTCTTGTTCGCATGGCTGTTCCTGTGGCTGCTCTCCAGTGTATCTCGTGAACGAGTGATCGGCTGACTGATCCTACCGAGCAGAGTTCAACGATCGGGTGGTTCATCTAATTTAACGCGAAATAAGCGAAGACATTGTGCTAATTCCATGATCATTGACGAACAGAGTCCCCAACAACGCAGGCGAGGCATTGATATTCTGTGCTTGGATCTCGGTGTTTCGCAGGTCAATGTCAGCCGAGGAAGTGAGTGTTACTTTATTATTGCTTATCAGTGTGCTACCGCTGAGATCGACATCGCCACCGTTTGCGGTTATTTTTATTTCATTTTCGCTCTCTAAGGTTGCACAATCAGTTGAATCACTGTCTCATATCGAGACGATGCGCGTCACACTCCGTCGTTTTCGCTACTGGTGTTCGAGCAATTCAAGCGCCCTGCTGAGTCGCCATAGCGTGAACAAAGTGACGGCTCTATTCCTGGAATCTCTCATTTTCGTGTTGTTTGAGATCGCGATGACCGAGATGTACACGGTCAAGAATCCCCGCGATTCAACCCGTAGAAAATGTCAATGCGAATCTGGTGGCTCTACGTCGTTGTCCTGAGGCGTGTCAGTCGGCGAAGGCTGGGAGGCGCCTTCCTGATCAACTGTCTCGCTATCAGCGGTCATCTCTGGTGGCTCTGGT
>Ga0102939_1000942_pt1 | contig 10729 bp, 5 predicted proteins | sample SalPon2_B_H2O_MG_FD_78214 | JGI IMG/M metagenome (GOLD analysis project Ga0102939, IMG submission 78214) | Salt pond water microbial communities from South San Francisco under conditions of wetland restoration - Salt Pond MetaG R2_B_H2O_MG | ecosystem: Environmental > Aquatic > Non-marine Saline... | reverse complement strand
CCCGATCGTCTACGTCAACGACGCCTTCGAGGAGGTCACCGGCTACAGCGAAGCCCAGATGCTCGGGCACAACTGCCGGATGCTCCAGGGACCGGGCACCGACCCCGAGGGCGTGGCCACGCTTCGGGCGGGTATCGACGAGAACCGGCCGGTGACGAGCCAGATTCTGAACTATCGACGGGATGGGACCCCCTTCTGGAACCGCATCACCGTAACACCCATCGAGGACGAGAGCGGGACGGTGACCCACTATCTCGGCTTCCAGCAGGACGTCACCGAGCAACAGCGCATCACCCGCCTCGTCGAACTGCTGAACCGCGTCCTCCGGCACAACCTCCGCAACGAGCTCACCGTCATCGAAGGGTACACTGACTTCGTCGACGACCCGCCCGAGGGCGTGGACATCCAGGCGAAGATACGCCGGCCGCTCCGGCGGCTGGTGTCGCTCAGCGAGCGCGCCCGCGAGCTGGAGAACATCGCGAAGAAGACCCACGACCCGGTCCGGCTCGACCCGACTGACCTCCTCTCGGGCGTCGCCGACCGGCACGGGGAGGCGGCGACCGTCGCGGTCGGCGTCGACACCGACCGCGACATCTGTGCCGGGACCGAACTGGAGCGCGCCCTCGACGAACTGGTGACCAACGCCGTCACCCACGACCCCGACGGCGACACCACCGTCTCGCTCGACGCCCGTGACGACGGCGACTGGGTCGTCCTCACCGTCGCCGACGACGGTCCCGGCATCCCGTCGATGGAGGTCGAGGTCGTCAACGCGGGCGAGGAGACCCCGCTGGAACACGGGAAGGGGCTCGGGCTCTGGCTGGTCAACTGGGTCGTCACGCAGTACGGCGGCTCGTTCCAGCTTTCGGCCGACGACGGCACCGTCGCGACGCTTCGGCTGCCGGCCGTCGCGGACGGCCAGTCCGTCGCCGAGGCCGCCCGGCGTCCGACGGCGCTGTTGCGGTAACTGCAGACGAGAGGGAGCGCCCGCTGCTCTGAACCGACGAACGGAAACGCCGCTATCTCCTACGCCCGGTCAGATGGAGGTCCAGTTCCTGGGTGGGGCCGACGAGATCGGGCGCAGCGCCGTCCTCGTAGATGACTCGCTGTTGCTCGACTACGGGATGGCCAGCGAATCCCCGCCACAGTATCCCGTGGGGAGCGTCGACCCCGACGCAGTCGTCGTCTCTCATGGCCACCTGGACCACGCCGGCGCGGTGCCGGCGCTCATGTCCTCGGGCGAGCTCCCGCCGGTCCACTGGACGCCGCCGACCAGGGAGCTAGCGACCACACTCGCCGAGGACACGCTGAAACTCCACGGGTCGACGCCGCGCTGTCCCTTCACCCAGAACGACGTGCGCCGGCTGACACAGGCCTCGGAGACGCACGGCTACGAGGACTCGTTCGAGGCGGCGGGCTACGAGATAACGCTCTACAACGCCGGCCACATCCCCGGGAGCGCACACGTGCTCGTCGACGATGGCGAGACGAGGCTGCTGTATACTGGGGACTTCCACACCGGCGAGCAGCGCCTCGTCGCACCCTCGACGGCCCGACCCGACGCCGACGTGGTCATCTGTGAGTCGACGTATTCGGACGTGACTCACGAGGCTCGCGAGACGGTCGAACAGCGATTCGCCGAGAGCGTGCAACAGACGGTGTGGGAGGGCGGGACCGTGGTGGTTCCGGCGTTCGCTATCGGCCGCACACAGGAGGCGATGCTCGTGTGTAACGCTCACGACATCGACTGCTACGTCGACGGAATGGGTCAGCGGGTGACCAAGCAACTGAAGCGACATCCGGAGTTTCTGCGCGACGCCGATGCGCTGCGAGGGGCGACGTCCAGTGCGCGGTTCGTGACGGGGCGGGACGGCCAACGGAAACGTATCGCCAAACAGAACACGGTCATCATCACGACGTCGGGAATGCTCAATGGTGGGCCCGTTGTCTCGTACATCCCCAAGATTCGGACGAATCCGACGAACAAGATTGCCATGACCGGCTATCAGGTTGAGGGCACGCCCGGCCGGGAGCTCCTCGAACGTGGCCGAGCAGAATTCGACGGCCGGGTGATGCCTGTCAGTGCGAAGGTCGAATCATACGACTTCTCGGCACACGCCGACCATGACGGGCTGCTCGACTTTCTGGAGCAATATCGAGAGAGTGAGATTGTGCTCAACCACGGGGACAGATGTGGGGCATTCGCCGAAGAACTGCGAGGGGATGGCTACGACGCACAAGCCCCCGAACTTGGTGAGACACTCACCTTCTGACCTGGGAGTGTCTGTCGAGAGGAACGCTAGACACCGAGCGAGTAGATATGCTCGCGGTAGCACTCCTCGATATCGGAATAGTACGTGTGAAGGTAGTGGTCGATTGTTTCGCCCGCATCGACGTCTTCATCCAGCGAATCACCGCGCATGTATTTGATTCGCTCTCGATTCAGGTTCTGTTCGATACGCCAGTACGTACAGAAGTAGTGGCGTCCGTAGTGACTGGTGACGGGCCGATACGCCTCTGTCTCTGCGAATTCGGGATGAAACGCTTCTTTCCAGATTTTGTTAATTGCTTTCTTTGTCAGCTTGTCGTGGCGCTGTTTCGAGAGGAATACCCACGGGTCGCCAGTCGTCGGACGGGCCAGCAGCCACCGAGTCAACACCCGCTTGAGTTCCTCATCGATCGGGAGAACACGTGGACGCATCGACTTATTCCCAGACCGCTCGTGACGTGAGGGGATGTAGATTGCATCTTGGTGATTGGCGACTTCTTTTTGTGAACCCAGTTCTGAGTACTGGCTCTGAAGTGTGATGTCCGTGAGCGAGATGTCTTCGAGACGCATATTCCGAACTTCGGTCACCCGCGCACCGAGTTTAAATCCTACAACGAGGAGTGCTTGGTCTCGGATGTGCGTGACTGAGTGGATGTGTTCTCGAATCGTCGGAAGGGCAATCGGATGTTGTTCTTTCAGTGGTCGGAATTCGAACGTCGCCTTTTCTCTGGCAATGTCGAAGGGATTGTACTCTGGTGGATGTGGGAACGCTGGGTCTGTCGCCCAGTATTTGGATACCCGACTGAGGATCCGGAGCTTCCCTTTGACCGTCGTCGGCTTGTTTCCCCTCTCGGTGAGTTCGGACTCGATGAACGCGAGGACGTGCTGTTCGTTTGGACAGGCAGGATGTCGTCCCCGCTGTGCCATGTGCTCACGCCATTGGCGAAAACATCGTTCGTACGCATCGTAGGTTCCTGGTCGTGGATTATCCGTAGCGAGTACCTCATCGAGAAACAACTGAAAGGGCGCATTCGAGTCGAACGTCGCGTTCTGGAACTGCTCGGCGTAGGTGGCCAGTGGGTCAAGGTCACAGTCGAACGTTGCTGCAATTTCTGCTCGCCGTGCTTCGGTGTCCTCTGAAGCGTCGGTCATTCGGCATCTCTCCGTTGTCCGATTTTCCCCACCCAGACGTGACCAGCCGCGCTATCCGTGTACTCGTGTGCAGCCATCAGAAACGGGTCGTAGGTGTGTGGGTGGTCTGTGTGCCACCGAAGCCAGTCGTAGAAGGTAGCAAGGCGCGTCCAGTACAGATTGTACACCGTTCTATTGCTTCGATCCGTCAGGAGTTCACCACACCACGTATTGATGTCTGCCGGGGTGGCAAGTGCATGATGGCGTCCTCGTTCTTCGACGTGTGTCTTCCAGCTGTCGACAGCACGGGCGGTTGCTGGCTTGAATCGAGGACTACTGTAGCGCTCGTAAAGATTCGTCTCTTCGACGTATTCCTTCCAAACGTCCCTACCAGCATATTCGTCTGCATATTGTCGTAGACGATGGTGAGTCGGAAGGTCGTCGATGTGTTTGTAAACGCCCAGTCGGTCTTCAGGATTGGTCGATAGTTCTTTCATACGAATCGGGCTGTTTTAGAACAGCCCGCACCCCTCGGGGGCGAAAAAAATCTCGTGCAGTTCCTGTAGGGAGTACTCGCCCAGTCGTGTTGTCTCGTTCAATCACGAATCCGAACGACGACACCGGGATAGGGCGGTCGGATGCAAACGCTCAAGCAGGTGTGAAACGAGCACTAATCGATGCGTCCGCTGGCGATTACTGGCCACCGTTGACCCATGATTGAGCTGGCCGGTAGACCACTTCACAACACGCCCCCATGCCATCCGAACCACTGAGTGCTCAGCACACACTACCCGGAGATATCCAAGCCCGTACGAACCCACCACATCTGGACCCAGAGAGTGACCCTGCGCTAACTGACCTCCAGCGAGACGACTGCATCCTCGCTCGCAGCGAAACCGGCACGGCGATCATTTCTGTACCGACGATGGCCACTCTCTCAACCGAAGATAGGGTGCCGCTGTTTACCGAAATCTCGACGCATACGGACCCCAAGACAATTGAGGAGATTTCTGCATGTCTCGATTCGGTCAGAACGTTCCTCGAACCAACACACGGCCCGTGGGATTTCCACTACAGCGTCTGTGCTGGCGCGATTCAAGCCTCAGCACAGACCCCAGAACGATTCCTTGCCGACCTGCGGGAATTCCCCGCGCTTGCGGATGAAATCGAAGGCAAAACTCAGCACTCTAGAGAGCGGTACGTCCACCCAGATGTCGTTGGGTCGTGTCTCTGGCAGACACACGAGGGGACCTTCTTCCTCGAAGCGACCCGGAAGGAAGGCGAGGAGACCTACCGGCTCCATCTCGGATTGCTTCGATTCGGCCCACCACTCGATGCGAGTTCTATCATCTCGTTTTTCGACGCTGTCACCGAGATCATCCCGAACACACAGGCGCTGTGGCCGCGCCGACAGGTCATCTTTACCAGCCGGGTCCAACCGTCTCTCTCACGGCTGGAGCACCTCTCGACTCGACTGCGTACCGATCTCTCGGGGTTAGACCCGAGTTTGAAATATGTCGGTGAGAACCCGTTGTATGGTGTAGCGCCCTCGGCACTCTCATTGCCCGATGACGTTCCACTCGAACTCTATCGGCCCATAGAAGGGCTGAGTACGCTGTTGTACAACACCACGAATTTCGAGACGGACATTGCTCAGCAAGTCCTTGATAAGATCACTCTGGTTGAATTGCCCCTTGATCATACGCTCGTGGTTATTGGCTCGGTAAAGCGCGGGCCGACGATAGCCTAACCAACCGATACGACGAGCGGCTTTTATATCGCAACCCACGCGCGATGCGACGCTTCTCGGCCATGCTACCGAGAACACGAGAACCACAACCGAGCGCGTGTGTTGTGGATGTCTCGGATCTCAGGCCGATGTCCCGGCATCGGCTGTCGTATGCAACGGAAACTGAATCGAGAAATCGAAGCAGACAGTCGGCCATCTGGTCGGGCGACGGCCCCATTGCCATGCTCATACCTGACTTATATCAATATCTGTGACGTTTGGGAGAGCCGTATATTCAAATACTACTACGAATAGTGATTCTGCATGAAACGCTATATGAAGGGGGTCAACAACGCTTGCTTCATTGAACAGAGACAAGCGTCTTGGCTATCTTCTCGCCATTTATATCAAAACTACAATACAAAAACCAATCGCGCGCACATATTTTTGCTAGTCGCTCCTCGCCACCGTGTCGACTCTATGGGTGTCCTTCGTGGCTGAACGCACGGACGGCGAGGCCAATGGGGACGCCACGCTCCCAGTTCCGGTCGCTGACCCAACGCCCTCGGAAACGGTCTCGGTCCCCGATCCAGTCGAACCACGACCGTATATCGAGATTCGCCCCGCAGAGACGACGGTCGACCCCGGCGCCGTGGGGCAGGCGATGGATCTCTTACACACGTTGCTTGCTGATTTCACCCAGATGGGACTGAAAGACCGGCTATTTGGCTCGACACAAATCCCGTTCGTCGAGTGGCTACTCCTTTCGGATGGCCGCGAGGACCCACAGATTCGCTATCTCGTCGGGACGACGCATTCAGACCTGACCGAGGATCTACTGGGCGTTCTCCGGACGTGTTTTCCCAACTCCTACGAATTTCGTGAGATCGAGTTTCATCCCCGTTATATCGAGGAGTTCCTTCCCATTGTGGATACTGCTGAACAACCAGCGACGACGTCACCATCCGGCCAAGAGATAGATACTCGCATACACCCCTACGTCGCGGGTGTAGAATATCGTGGGCAAGCCACACGCAAGCGTGACTGGCAGACACCCTTACAGCGCTTTGGCCGTCGTGGGGCGATAAGGGACGAAACACGCTGGACACCAGGTGGCGACCAGCACCACTATGGGGGTCACAACCAGCCGACGGACACTCGTGAGGAGTCCGCCCAGTCACATCGCATTCCGTTAGCGCCACTGGTCGAGACGATTCGTGAGGCTGGCGTTCCGGTCTGCTATCAGGTTGTCTGTCGACCCTACGATGATTGGACGTCAAATGCCGAGGGTTATCTCAAAGCACTCGACGAAGGCCGACTCGGGCTTGCCAGTGGTGTCGTTGAGTTTCTCTCCCCGCGCTCGCGCGAGCAGTTGGCCGCCTACGAGCCGCCCCTCGAAGACCGCAACCGAATCGCCGGCATCCAACAGCGTGACCCACAGCGAACCTTTGCGGTCTCTGCACGCGCCGTCGCGATGAGCCGTGAGCGACCCGGCCGTGTCGAAGCCGTGGCCCGTCGCCTTCGAAATGCCTTATCGAGTGTGAACGGCCAGTATCACACCATCGTTGGCCACGTTCAGACTGATGATGAGCTGCACGGTTCCACCGTCCCACCAGGCTCGGCTATCTTTGAGGACCTCTGTAGCCGGGCGCTCTATGACGTGGCCTACGAGGCGTCTGTGAATCCACTCTCTCGAAAGACACCTGAGAGTGCGGGTATCGTCGTTGGGCCCGCAGAGTTACCGGGCCTGTGTCTCATCGATGGGACCGGCCTGACACCAGGTGGACAGCGGGCACTTGCGGCTCGCCGTCGTGAACGGACCGGCCTCACGCTTCCGCCACCCCAGCAACTCATGCGCTACAGGCCACCGGGGATGGCGCTGTGTATGCCACTGACCCATGACCGCCAGCCGTATGGCCAGCCGTTGTATCTGCGGCCGAGTCAACAGGATAGGCACCTCGTGGTCGTCGGGGATACGGGGGCTGGGAAATCCGTGTTGATGGAACGCGCTGTTCTAACGAATCGGGAGGCGACGGCCGGCCCGGAGATTCTCTTTGACTACAAGGGCGGAGGGACGGCCGAAGAGTACCTTCGGGCACACTTTGTGGAGTACGGCAATCTGGATGATGTGTTGTATTTCGACCTCTCGCGTGTCTTGCCTGCCTTCTCCTTTTTCGACATCCAGCCATTGCTGGATGCGGGTATCTCTCGGGAGGAAGCTCGCTCACGCACGGCCGGTCACTACGAAGAGATTCTGAAAGGGTTGCTTGGCGCCGAAAAGTACGGCGAGGCCGCAGAGTCGGTCAAAGCCATCCGCAATCACCTGCGGGCGCTCTATGACCCAGTGCATGGAAGCGATGCGTTCTCGCACTCGGAACTGTATCATGTGCTCCAGCGCGCCCAGCGAGGCGAGGAGATGCCCCCAACGAGTGATGAGCAACTGACAGCGTACTTCAACGGCCTTGCTGAGCGAGATCGAGATATCTTCACGAAGGTACTGGGTGGGGCCGTTGGCCGTGTCGAGACCATCGCCACGGACGGTCGGCTTGCACCCGTCTTCGATCACGTGCCTGTGGATGCAGAGGACGAAGGAGACGGCGACGGAGACCAGGCGCCGCATTTCGATTTCACCGATTGGCTCGACGAAGACGCCGTCATCGTCTTCGATTTCGGTGGGATGGAATCATCGGTTAAGCGGACGCTGACGATGGTTATCCTCTCTAATCTCTGGCGTGCGCTCAAAGCCCGCGAGCAGGCCACCAGAGGGACCGACACACAGCTCTCACAGGTGAACCTGTATCTCGAAGAGGCCCGAGACGTCGGGGCGACGAAGCTCATGGACACGCTGCTTTCGGAGGGGCGTAGTTTCGGACTCTCGATGGCACTGGGTGTGCAGTTCCTCGAACAACTGAATTCGCCCGACCCATCGAACAATACGTATCAAGAGGCACTGAACGAGACTGCCACCTTCGTCGTTGGGAACGTCTCGGTCGATACAGACCTTCCGCGGGCACTCGCCACTGAGGCGATGGACCCAGAGGGAGTTGCCAGACGACTGAGTGCCATGGGGCGTGGTGAGTGGCTCGTCCGGCCGGGCAGTACCTTCGATGCCGACCCAGTCAAACCGTTTCTCGGTGAGTCCTTGCCCGCTCCAGCCGGCCATCCCGCAAGTGAGGCCCCACTCGAGGGACAGACGATGGCAACATTTCGGGAGGCCTTCGAGAGGGTGCAGAAGGAGACGGCGAGCACTTCCGGTCTCGTCCATGCGGAGACGGGTTTGTTTGGGAAGGAGACGGTCGTCGACGAAGACTCCGACACTGAGGCTGACACAGACAGCGAGGATGGCCCCGACGAGGAGGTGATTGCACGCTCTGGTTCGGAGGGGCGTGTCGATACGCTGTTGACTCACACTAAGCGCATGCCGTCGTGTGTTCGCTTCGATGCACAGACTGACGCTCTCTGTTGTGCCAACTGCGAGAATCGCTATGACCCCTCGATTACAGGGATGGTCCGGGCCATCGAGTGCTGTCACGACCTCGAAGAGGTAGACAGCGATGACATCCCCATCTGTGAGTTTAACCTGAAGCTCTCGCCGACGGAAATCGGTGAGTCCGAGTGGTCGCTCAAACAGTTGCTATTCATCCAGGCGGTGTACAACGCCCAGCAACTGCGCTATGACCCACTGGAGTACGATCTGATGACCGACTCCATGCTCCGACTGCGCGAGTACGTCGGCATCGAGACTGACGAGGTACAGGAATTACTGGATGCGAAGCTGGCTCGAATCGATGGAGACCATCCCCACCGGCTCTATTCGGTCTCGCCGGATGGCCGGAAGACCGTTGGTGAATCCTATAGAGAGGGTATTGATTATGGCCACGGGAAAGGCGACTTAGAAGAATCCAGTGAACACGTCCTGGGTGTCCAACTTGGGATTCAATTGCTCGAACAGGACTTTCGAGATGATCCCGAGTCGGATGTCGAGATTGTGCGGCCCTATCACGAACTCCGCAAGGGTGAGTTGCCTGCCTCGGCGTTCATGGGTACGGGCGCGGATGTTGAGGATGCTACCGAGGGTTATGAACAACGACGCCTGGACGTCGCCGGACTCGATAGCGAGGAGAACGTCATTGTCGCTATTGAGGTCGAGCGGGTGAATCACGATACTCGCCGTGCAGTCCCCGATGACTTCGATAAGATGGCTGCCTGTGGGGTCGAGGAGGCGATCTGGATCGTGATTAGTCGGAAAGATGGGCACGAAGTACTTGCGGCGCTGAATGATCCGCTTGAGGGACCGCCGCGGGTTGAGAAAAGGTACAGTACGAATACGCCGCCGTCGCATTTCAACATCGATACCCCAGGGCTAACAGATATCTACCCAATCGGGTATGTGATGCGGGAATTGGAGGAGTAGGGCCACATTATAATGGTGAGATAGAGAATCTCAGCAGCCCGTTATTGAAAGTTGGTCCTGATTGGTGAAATAATCACGAGCAGATTGAGAGTGTGAAGTTCTCAACGGAAGAGATTCTATTGCTGGGTGATCGTGGCCCGCCGGAGCTCATCAATTTCTCTTGTTGAGACATACGAAGTTGACCTAATGCATTAAAAAGAGGCTGCAACAATTGGTAAGCGACCCTGGCTCGCACCTGCTGGCTGAGCGGACCGCTCAGAACACGTCGTCAAGCGACTCCGGCGCATCACCTGTGAGCCCACCATCGTCTTGTTCATACGAGAAGCCCTGAGGATCTGGGCAGACACCTAAGAAGACCGGGCCGGACGACGTCTGTGTCACCATGTGATTTGCTTCGTTGACCACGACGGTTCCCCCGCCTTTGAGCTCTCGAACGTATGATGCGACTTCTTCGATCTCGTTGTCGGTGATATACTTTCGACGGTCCCCATCCCTCCTGAAGGGGCGGCCGTCCGAACTCACGCTGAACTCGAAGCCCCGCCGAGGCCCGTCGTACGGGTCGCCACGCTCGAGGGCATCGACCTCGGGGACACTCGGTTCTTTCCAGTCATCGCCACCTTCGGGCAAGGGCGCTGTGGTGTCGACGATCTCCCCGTGGAGCGGGTCGCCTTCCTCCGGCCGCCACTCCTGGTGGGTTATTTCGGCATTTGCGAGCTGTTCGTCCCAGTCGTACTCTCTGAAGAGGTTTTCGTCGACGGTATCCTTGGCGTACAAGACGTAGAGTTTTGAGCGCTTTTCAGCGTCGCCGCCGGTCCGAAGCACGCGGCCGAGTGTCTGGATGCGTTGGCGGAGACTGCTGCTCGAGACACGGATGATGCCGACGTCCGCACTCGGGACGTCCACCCCCTCGATCAGCGCTTTAACGCTCAACATCGTGTTCGCAAAGCCCTCGTCTCGGAACCACTCCATTGCAAAGTCGTTCCAACGAGTCCGTGAGTGGCCGGAGTGGTACATCACGGGCTTGTAATTCGGGTTGTCGAACAGGGCTTCGACGGCCAAGTCCACGTCTTTCAACCCCGGATATCGCTCGTAGAGTTCTTGCCGGCCCGATACCTCATCGGAGAGTTCGCCAGTCCGTGGGTTCCGCCAACGACGTTCGTGGGGAGCGATCAGCTGCTCTAACTGT
>Ga0102939_1000936_pt1 | contig 10782 bp, 11 predicted proteins | sample SalPon2_B_H2O_MG_FD_78214 | JGI IMG/M metagenome (GOLD analysis project Ga0102939, IMG submission 78214) | Salt pond water microbial communities from South San Francisco under conditions of wetland restoration - Salt Pond MetaG R2_B_H2O_MG | ecosystem: Environmental > Aquatic > Non-marine Saline... | reverse complement strand
CGCCGACCTGCGGGCCGGTATGCGCGTGCTCAGGGGAACCGCGGCCGACCCCGAGACCGACCGGGACCGGACCGGGGAACTGCTCGCGGCCGCGGGCGAGGGGACGCCGGGGCTCCGCGTGTGGACGCCCGCGCGTCACGTCGCCTTCGGCCGCCGCGACGCCCGATCCGACGCGTTCGACCGCGCCGCGCGGATCGCGGCCGACCGCGGGTTCCGACCGATCGAACGCGACGTCGGCGGCCGGGCCGTCGCCTACGCCGGCGAGACGCTCGCGTTCGCGCACGCCGTGCCGCTGGCCGATGAGGCCGGAAGGCTGTCGATCGGGGAGCGGTACGACCGCGCCGTCGGGACGGTGATCGAAGCGCTTCGCGGGCTCGGTGCCGACGTCGTCGCCGGCGAGCCCCCCGCGGCGTTCTGTCCCGGGGATCACTCGGTGCGCGTCGCCGGCGGCGGGAAGGTGTCGGGGATCGCCCAGCGCGTCCGGGCGGACGCCGCGCTGGTCGCCGGGTGCGTCCTCGTGTCGCCCGCGGACGCGCGGGCGGTCGCCGCCGTCAGCGACGCCGTCTACGACGCGCTCGGCGTCGAGTTCGACCCGCGAACGGTCGGCAGCGTCGCGGCCGCCGGCGGACCCGACGACCCCGATCGGGTCGCTCAGGCGCTGGAGGACGCGTTCGTCGACGGGGCGTGGGGCGACGAGTCGCGGCGCGTCGACCGGATCGGTTCCGGTCGGTGAGCCCGGCGTTCCGGGGAGATCGACCGCCGATCGGGGGTCGCGAGGCGATCGGTGGCGGATCGCGCTTTCGACGTGCTTTTTATTCGCGGGGGTCTCAATTCGACCATGGCCGAATTCAAAGTCGTCATCGCCGACCCCGAGAGCGGCGAGACGTTCCAGCGAGAGGTCGACGGACAGGACGCTAACCGGTTCCTCGGTCGAGAGATCGGCGACGAGATCGGCGGCGACGCCGTCGGCCTCTCCGAGCACACGGTCGCGATCACCGGCGGCTCCGACGAGACCGGCCGCCCGATGCGCGAGGACGTCTCGGGAACCCGCCTGAAGGAGCTCCTCTTGGAGGACGGCGTAGGCTTCAAGCCGTCCCGCGAGGGCGAGCGCAAGCGGATCACCGTCCGCGGTCGCGAGATCGACGACGACGTCGCGCAGATCAACGTCTCCGTCGTCGAGGGCGACGACGTCGCCGCCGCGCTCGGCGAGGCCGACGGCGACGAGGAGTAAGCGCTCGTTTTCGATGCCCCGCGTTCCCTCCGACGACGAGGGCGTCGCCTCGATACGCGTCTCGCTCGCCCGGAGCGGCGGCACTCGGCGTCCCTGCGTGCGGATCCCCGAGGACGACGAACTCGACGGCCGCGTCGAGTCGGGAGCCTGCGACGGGCTGACGATGGTCGCGGGCGACGTGATCCGCGTCGTCATCGACCGCGACGAGCGCTACGCGCCGGTGACCGCCGACAGCTCCGGGCGGCTCGTTCGGGGAGCGTTCGACAACCGCCGGCTCGCCCGCGAGGCCGGCGAGGGGGAGAACCGCCTGCTCGCGTGGCTCGACGCGAACGACCGCGAAGCGGGCGACAGCGTCGTCCTCGACGTGGTCGTCCCGGGTGAACTGTACGGGCTCCGCATCCCCGGCGAGCGAGTGGTGTACGAGGCGACCCGCGGGCCGCGGTCGTCGCTCTCGGATATCGCGCGCGACCTCGACGGCTGAAGTCGGCGCGGCGGACCCCGGTGTAGAGGGCATTGCCTTTTATACCGAATCCGCGGGTCGAATCGCTTATTCTCGCTCGGCCCCGACTGTGAGACATGAGAGAGGTCGACGCGGATCTGACGACGCTCGACCGCGGGATTATCAACGCCTTCCAGGGCGGATTCCCGGTGACCGAACGGCCGTTTGAACCGGCCGCGGCGGCGCTACGGGACCACGGCGTCGACGTGACCGGTCCGGAACTGTGCGAGCGCGTCCGCGAACTCGACGAGGAGGGAATTCTCTCCCGGTTCGGTGCGCTCGTCAACGCCGAGGAGATCGGCGGGGCGGCGTCGCTCGTCGCGATGCACGCGCCCGAGGACCGCTACGAGGAGGTCGCGGAGACGGTCAACGAGTTCACCGCGGTCGCGCACAACTACGAGCGCGAGCACCCGCACCTCAACATGTGGTTCGTGGTGAGCGTCGCCGACCACCCGGACCCCGACAAGGACGGGAACGACCGGGTCGAGGAGGTGCTCGCGGAGATCGAGGCGGCGACCGGACAGGAGACGTACAACCTCCCGAAGCTACAGGAGTTCCACGTCGGCGCGAAGTTCCTCGTCGACGGCCCGGTGCCCGAGGGCGACGTGGACCTGTCCCACCTCGGGCCGGACGTCACTCCGAGCGGCCGGGACACGCTGACGCCCGCCGAGCGCGACCTCGTCGTCGAGATCCAGGGCGGCCTCCCGATCACGGAGACGCCGTACGCCGACGTGGCGGCCGCGCTCGACGCCGACGTCGACTGGGTGATCGAGACGATAAAGCGGTTCGAGGCGGAGGGGAAAGTGCGCCGCGTCGGCGTCATCCCGAACCACTACGCGCTCGGCTACACGGAGAACGGGATGACGGTCTGGGACGTCCCCGAGGACGTGCTCGACGAGGTCGGGCCCGCGGTCGCGTCGTTGGACTTCGTCACGCACTGCTACGAGCGACCCCGCCACGCCGGCGTCTGGGAGTACAACTTCTTCGCGATGACGCACGGGCGGACGGAGGCCGAGAGCGAGCGCCGCATCGCGGAGGTGAAGGCCCTGATGGACGAGTACTGGGACGTCGGCTCGGCGGACTGGGACACCCTGTTCTCGACGCGAATCCTGAAGAAGACGGGGATCCGGATCGCCGACCGCGCCGACAGCAACACGGCGTGAGCGCTCGTGTCCCGGACCGGAGGCGACTGACGTGATACCCCTCTACCACGACTTCGCGGGGGAGTCGGTGCTCGTGTTCGGCGGCGGGGCCGTCGGCGCGCGCAAGGCGTCGCGGTTCGCCGACGAGGCCCGCGTCGTCGTCGTGAGCCCGACGTTCGCCGACCGGCTCGTCGATCTCGCGGGGGAGCGCGGGCGGGAGGTGGCGCTGGTCCGCGCCGCGCCGGACGCCGACGCGGTGCGCGGCTGGGTCGAGCGGCTCGACCCGGCCCTCGTGATCGCCGCCACCGACGACGGCGCCGTCAACGCCGCGGCCGAGGCCGCCGCGCTCGACGCGGGCCTGCTGATAAACCGGACCGACGTGTCCGCCGCGGACCGCGCGGACCGGGACGGCGGCCGCGACGTGCGGAGCGTGGTCGTCCCGGCGACCGTCGAGGACGACCCGGTCACGGTGGCGCTCTCGACGGGGGGCGCGAGCCCGGCGCTCGCGAAGGCGCTCCGCGAGCGCGTCGAGGCCGACATCGACGGCGCGGGCGCGATGGCGGAGCTCTCCGGAACGCTCCGCGCGGAGCTCAGAGAGCGGGACGTGGCGCCGGAAGCGCGTCGGGAGGCGATCCGTCACGTCGTGCGATCTGAACGGGTTTGGAAGGGTTTACAAAAGGGGAGATCCTACGGTCGTCAAGAGGCAGATTCCGTGATCGAGGAGGTACTCAATCGATGAAGGAGACGGGAGCCATCGCCGGCGTGAGCGTCGCTCACGCTCGGGCGACGGTCGACGAGATCGAGTCGGCCGGCGGCGACGGCGTCCGCGCCACCGTCTCCGACCTGCTCGCGCGCGACGGGGTGGAGTAGGCGTTCGCCCTCCAGACCTGTAACCGCTCGGAGGCGTTCGTCGTCACCGACCGGACCGTCGACGGGGCCGACGCGCTGGCGTCGTTCGCCCCCGACGTCCGCGGCGGCGCGGTCCGCCGCCTCGACCACGAAGAGAGCTTAAAACACCTGATGCGCGTCGCCTCCGGGCTGGAGTCGCTCGTGCTCGGCGAGGACCAGATCATCGGCCAGCTGCGGGAGGCGTACGAGGAGTCGAAGTCCGCGGGCGGCATCGGGCCCGTCCTGAAGGACGCCGTGACGAAGGCGCTCCACGTCGGGGAGCGCGCGCGAAACGAGACCTCGATCAACGAGGGGGTCGTCTCGCTCGGCTCCGCCGCGGTCCGGCTGGCCGCGACCGAGATCGACCTCACCGACGGCTCGGCGGTCGTGATCGGCGCCGGCGAGATGGGGACGCTCGCGGCCAGGACGCTCGACGACACCGCCATCTCCCAGATCGTCGTCGCGAACCGGACGGTCCCGAACGCGGAGTTCGTCGCCGGAGAGATCGAGACGCCGGCGGAGGCCGTCTCGCTCGCCGACCTCCCGGCGATCGTTCCCGACGCGGACCTCGTGATCTCGGCGACCGGGAGCCCGGAGCCGGTCGTCGGGGCGGAGCACGTCGCGGACGCGGAGCGGCTCGTCTGCATCGACATCGCGCAGCCCCGCGACGTCGACCCGTCGATCGCGGAGCGCGACGGGCTCGTGCTGTACGACATCGACGCGCTCGAAGACGTCACCGAACAGACCCGCGAGAGCCGCGAGGCGGAGGCGCGCGAGGTCGAGGCCATCATCGAGGAGGAGCTCGACCGCATCCTCCGGGCCTACAAGCGCAAGCGCGCCGACGACGCCATCTCCGCGATGTACGCGGGCGCCGACCGCGTGAAGGCGCGCGAGGTCGACCGCGCCCTGTCGAAGCTGGAGTCGCAGGGCGACCTGACCGACGAGCAGCGCGAGACCGTCTCGGACATGGCGGACGCGCTCGTCGGACAGCTGCTCGCGGCCCCCACCAGCTCGCTGCGCGACGCCGCGGGCGAGGACGACTGGGAGACGATCCGGACCGCCCTCCAGCTGTTCGACCCCGAGTTCGACGCGCCGCCGGAGGTCCCGGGCGGCGGACCGACGAGCGACGGCGGCGTCTCCGACGTCGACGCGCCGCCGGAGTCGGTCGTCGAGGAGTTAGACGACTGACCGGCCCGTCGCCGGCCGACTTCGCCGCGTTTTATTCTGACCCGCGCGTAGCCGCTCGCATGAAGCTCTCCGAGTACGCGCGGCGGCTCGACGACGAACTCGACACGGCGGCGTACGCCGACGTCGACGCCAGCGCGAACGGGGTACAGGTCGGGCCGGACGACGCCGACGTCGAGCGCGTCGCGTTCGCGGTCGACGCCGCAGAGGCGACGATCGAGGCCGCGGGCGAGGCGGGCGCGGACGCCCTCGTCGTCCACCACGGGATCTCGTGGGGCGGGATCGAGCGCGTCACGAGGACGACGTACGACCGGATCGAGGCGCTGATCGAGCACGACCTCGCGCTGTACGTCTCGCACCTCCCGCTGGACGGGCATCCGGACCTCGGCAACGCGGCCGGCGTCGCGGGCGCGGTCGGCGTCGAGGACCGCGAGCCCTTCGGCGAGATCGGGCCGGTGACGATCGGGACGATCGGCGAGACCGACGCCCCGCGGTCGGCGGAGTCGATCCGCGAGACGCTCGACGGGTTCGGCGGGCAGCCCGACGACGAGGCGTCGCCGACGCGGGTGCTCGAGTTCGGCCCCGACGACATCGAGCGCGTCGCCGTCGTCACCGGCTCCGGCGTCGACTGGCTCGACGAGGCCGTCGACGCGGGCGCCGACGCGCTGATCACGGGCGAGGGGAAGGGGAAGGCCTACCACGAGGCGCGGGAGGCCGGGATCACGGTGTTCCTCGCCGGGCACTACGCGACAGAGACGTTCGGGGTCCGGTCGCTGGCGACGCTGTCGGCGGAGTGGGGGTTGGAGACCGAGTACGTGAGCCACCCGACCGGGCTCTGAGGGGAACCGACCCACCGCCGCCGAACGCAACCCTTACCGCCCGCGTCCGCGCACTCCGGGTATGCGCGATCACTTCGAGATCCGGGACCACGACGCCGCCGGGCGGATCGGCCGACTGGAGGTCCCCCGCGCCGGGGTCACGGTCGAGACGCCGGCGCTGCTGCCGGTCGTCAACCCCAACGTGCTCACGGTCGAGCCGTCGCGGCTCCGCGAGGAGTTCGGCGCGGAGATGCTGATCACCAACTCGTACATCATCCGGAGCACGGACCGGATCCGCGACCGCGTGCTGGATCAAGGGCTCCACGACTTCCTCGGGTTCGACGGCGCGATCATGACCGACTCCGGGTCGTTCCAGCTCGCCGAGTACGGCGACATCGACGTGACCACCGAGGAGATAATCGAGTTCCAGCGGCGGATCGGGAGCGACGTGGCGACCCCGGTCGACGTGCCGACGCCGCCAGACGTCGACCGCGAGCGCGCCGAGCGCGAACTGGAGACCACGAAGCAGGCCCTCGCCGACGCCGAGGCCGCGGAGACGGGCGAGATGCTCGTCAACGCGCCCGTACAGGGGTCGACGTTCCCGGACCTCCGGGAGGCGGCGGGCCGGCACGCCACCGCCACCGACCTCGACGTGTTCCCGGTCGGCGCGATGGTGCCGCTCCTCAACTCGTACCGCTACGCCGAGGTCGTCGAGGCGGTGCGCGCCGCGAAGCGCGGGCTCGACCCGGACGCCCCCGTCCACCTGTTCGGCGCGGGCCACCCGATGATGCTCGCGCTGGCGGTCGCCGCGGGTTGTGACCTCTTCGACTCGGCGGCGTACGCGCTGATGGCGCGAGACGGCCGCTACCTCACGGTCTCTGGGACCGAGCATCTCGAACAGATGGAGTACTTCCCCTGCTCGTGTCCGGTCTGCGCCGAGCACACGCCCGCGGAGCTCCGGAACTTGGAGAACGACCCGGACGCCGACGCGTCCGCCGAGCGGCTGCTGGCCGAGCACAACCTCCACGTCACCTTCGAGGAGCTCCGTCGCGTGAAGGCCGCGATCCGATCGGGAACGCTCCTCGACCTGGTCGACCGTCGGGCGCGCGGCCACCCCGCGATGCTCGACGGGTACCGGGCCCTGCTGGACCACGCGGACGAACTGGAGCGGACCGACCCGGTGTCGAAGGACGCGTTCTTCTACACCTCCCACGAGTCGGCTCGGCGGCCGGAGATCCGCCGGCATCAAGACCGGCTCGCTCGACTGGACGTGCCCGACCGCCTGCTGCTCACGGAGTCGAACGCGCCGTCGACGCACGACTACGACGCGGTGTGGCGCGTGAAACCTCCCTTCGGTCCCTTCCCGCGGGCGCTCTCGGAGACGTACCCGCTCACCGCGGAGGTCCCCGAACGCCTCGACGACGCGGCGCGCGTCGCCGCGGCCGAGGGCGTCGCCGCGCTCGCGTCGGCGAATCCCGAGACATCGATCACGCTCGGCCACGACGGCTGGCCGGAGACGGCGCTCGACGCCGTCCCTGACCGCGTCGAGGTGGAGAACCTTCGGCTGCTCGGGAGCTCGGGATAGCGACTGATATATAAATCCGTGCGCGGCCGACGCTACCGGTCTCCCGTCTCCATCCGCTTCGAGTAGTCCCACGTGTGGAGCCGCTCCGGCTCGACGCGGATCCGGACCTCCTCGCGCTCCGGGCGCAGGAGTCGCCGCCCGGTCGGGTTGTCGACGCCGCCGAGGTACCGCTCCAGCAGGGCGCGCAGCAGCTCGTTTTCCCCGTCCGGCGACACCGTCGCGCGGCCGCGGCCCCGAACCCCTTTATAAGGTGGGTCGTTCGTCGACACCTCGAAGGAGACGTGGTCGTCGTGCGCGAGGAACCGCACGAGGTCGGCCTCGGCGCTCGTCGCGCAGTGGAGGGCGCCGTCCCACGAGAACCACAGCGAGACGATCCACGGGTCGTCCGCGGGCGTTCGACAGCCGAGGCGGACCGGGACACGCGTGTCCGTCAGAAACTCGTCGACGCGCTCTCGGTCCCACGGGCCGGAAGGCTCCATGCGATCCGTTGGGTCGGTCGGCCCCTAACGGTTGCGACGCGGAACACAAGAGAATTGACCGTCCCCGCGCGAGGGGGAGTATGACCGACTACTTCGAGGTCCACGAGCGCGACGGCGCCGCCCGTCTCGGGGAGCTTCGGCTCGCCGAGCCGGTGACGACGCCGGCGCTCGCGGACCCGTTCCTCGAGGACGCGGGCAGCCTCTGGGCCGGCGGCCGGGAGGTCCCCGACGGCGACGAGGCATCGCTCACGGTCCTCCCGCATCGCTCGTTCCCCGCGGGGACCCGCGAGGAAGTCCGCGAGTCGTTCGCGGTCGACCACCCGGACGTCGACTACCCCTCCGCGGCCGTCGTCGACAGCGAGAGCGCCGGCGACGTCGGCGCCGACGCGTACCTGCTCTCGGACGCGTCCGGCTTCGTCGGCCACGGCGAGGCGTTCCGCGACGCCGTCGTGGCGGCGAAGGAGGCGCTCCCGGCCGACACCGCGCTGTTCCTCTCCGGCGTCGCCACGCCGCTGAACGTCGCGCTCCTCGCGTACGCCGGCGTCGACCTCGTGGACGCGACGCTCGCCCGGGCGAAGGGGACGCAGGGGATGTATCTCACCGCCGACGCCGAGCACTTCCTCGAGGACCTCGACGAGCTTCCCTGCGCCTGTCCCGCCTGCGCGGGACCTCGCGACGAGTTCACCCGCGCCGACTGCGCCGAGCACAACGTGAACGCGCTCCGCGCCGAGCTCCGACGCGTGCGAGAGCGGATCCGGGCGGGTCGCCTGCGGGATTACATCGAGGGCCAGACCCGCCACGAGCAGTGGCTCACGGCCGCGTTCCGCGAGTTCGACGACCAGTGGGGGTACCTGGAGGAGCGGACGCCGCTCATGCGCGACGCCGAGGTGACCGCCGCGACCGCGGAGACGCTGGACCGCGTCGAGATCCGTCGGTTCGCCGACCGCGTCACGAGCCGGTACCGGAACCGGTTCACGGACCAGCCGCTCGTCCTCGTGCCCTGCTCGGCCACCAAGCCGTACAGCGACTCGCAGAGCCACGGGCAGTTCCACGACGCGATCCAGTGGCGGGGCCACACCGTCTCGATGACCTCGCCGATCGGCGTGGTGCCCCAGGAGCTGGAGACGACGTACCCGGCGCAGCACTACGACGCGGTCGTCACCGGCGACTGGAGCGAGGACGAGACCGAGTTCGTCGCCGAGGTGCTCCGCCGGTATCTGGAGCGGAACGACTACTCGCGGGTGATCGCGCACGTCCCCGACCACGGCTACCGCGAGATCTGCGAGCGCGTCGAGAACGACCCCGCGGTCGACGTCCCCTTCGAGTACACCTGCGTCGGTCACCCGACCACCGACGAGTCGCTCGGGGAGCTGAACGCCGCCTTGCAGGGCGAGCCCGCCTACAGCAAGCGCGAGCGCGAGCGCAACACGGTCCGGGCGCTCGCCGACTACCTGCTCGGCGACGGCGCGGGCGACGACCTGTTCGGCGGGCCGGGCGAGACCGATATCCGCACGACCGGCCGCTACCCCAAACTGCAGGTGTGGGGCGAGGACCCCGACGCCGGCCGCGAGGGCGAGCCGGGCGAACAGCTCGCGACGATGGTGCCCCAGTACGGCACGCTCTCTTTCACCCTCGCCGGCGCGCGCCGCTGGGCCGAGAGCGACGCCCCGACCAAGCGCGTCGAAATCGACGCGTTCGTCCCGCACGGCTCCGTGCTCGCGCCGGGCGTCGTCGACGCGGACGACGACATCCGCGTGGGCGACGAGGTCGTCATCGAGGGGCCGAAGGCGTTCGCGGTCGGCCGCGCCGAGATGTCCGGGCCGGAGATGGTCGACTCGACGCGCGGCGTCGCCAGCGAGGTCAGGCACGTCGACGAGAGATAGCGATCGGCGACGGGGGTTATTTACGAACGATCGGCAGAAGCGGTGACAGTACTTATAAATCCGATGCGGTGGCGTGCGCCTCCGAGTGGCCGATAGGCCACGAGGAGCGCCGCGCGAGGGAGTCGCTGGTGGCGACAGCCGCCAGCGACGAGGCTGGGGAGGCGTGAGGTGCGGTCGCTGTGCGGGGCGGGACGCGAAGGGGCAGCCTCGCGGCTGGGGCTTTTGAGGTGGTCACCGCGTCAGCAACGGCAGCGGGACACTGCCGAGCAGCCGGGGCTCGGAGGTGGTCACCCCTGGTCTGCCGTCGACAATTCGTAAACGATCGACCGATCACCGGTCACGAAACGATTACAACCGCCGGATCAGTAGCTTCAAAACCGCGCCGGACGGATCCGCGGGCATGGCGCTCGAAAAGGACGTGGACTGTCCCTCGTGCGGAGAGACCCAGTCGTTCTACCGGACCGCGGCGATGACCCTCCACCTCGGCGAGAAGACGAAGTGGCGGTGCCCGGAGTGCGGCTACGGCTACGTCGAGATCAACGGGATAAGCACGCTCGCGGCCTGAGCGACGAGACGGACTCGCCCGCGGTGCGGTACCGATTCTCCGCCTCCACTCTTATTTAAAAATAAGCGACCGCGCGGGTACGGATCCGACGGGGTCGCGGTCACCCCGTTCAGTCGTCGCCGGCCTCGCTCAGTCGTCGTCGGTCTCGCTCGCCGTGATCGGGTCGCTCTCCTCGTCGGTGAAGCCGGCCGACTCCTCCTGCCGGGCCGACGCCTCGGGGTCGAAGCGCGCCTCGATGTCCTGGTACCGCGGGACGAAGGAGAGCTCGTGGTGGCTCTCCGTCTCGTGGCCGAGGTAGCGGTCCTCCAGGTCGAACTGGGCCTGCTCGTCGTTCTCGGCGATGTTCTGCAGGTCTTCGTACACCGCGTGGGCGCCCGAGTGGAGCCCGTACAGGGTGATGAAGATGTACTGGTAGCCGAGGTCGCCGAGCTCTTCGAACGTCAGCGGGTCCTCCTCCTCGCTCCACGCGAACGACGAGGAGTAGTTGAACGCCAGGTCCAGGTCGGG
>Ga0102939_1000935_pt1 | contig 10783 bp, 16 predicted proteins | sample SalPon2_B_H2O_MG_FD_78214 | JGI IMG/M metagenome (GOLD analysis project Ga0102939, IMG submission 78214) | Salt pond water microbial communities from South San Francisco under conditions of wetland restoration - Salt Pond MetaG R2_B_H2O_MG | ecosystem: Environmental > Aquatic > Non-marine Saline... | reverse complement strand
TTTATATCTTCAATATCCTCCCAGTTCTCTATTGTGTAATCTGTCTTTGTTAAGTCTACATCGACGTAATCTGTGCTTGTGTCCTCTGAAGTGTCTGGTTTAGTGGACATAGTATGTAAAAACGTATTGTCTTCTATGTACAATCCTTATAACGCCATACGTAAAACGTTTTTGATGTATCAATTCTCCGTATACACCAACTATTTACTGTGTATCTTCTATATCACCTAAACTTGGTGGGTCATGTAAGTCAGACCTGAACACACATCTTACTTCTTTAGGTGAAAGTATACCTGGAGGATACACTCTAGCATTCTTGACCTCTTCTGCTGTTGCTAGCCCTATAAACCCTATATCCAAACCTCTCTTCTCTGTAAGTAAATATAGATCAGCATCTACATCTCTACGAGTTCTTACTTCTAAGTCTGGTAAATAATTTTCTCCAGGTCTTCTACATTTTATCTCCATAAGCATTTCTTGCTCTTCCGGGTTATAGAATGCTTCATGATCTCTACCTCCATCTGACTTACCTATTGTTGGGCTAAACTCTAGTCCATACCGTTCACAAAAAGCCCACTCTCCACAAAGACCTATAAAGTTTACATCTTCATATTCTTCTTGTCGGAAATCATCAGGGTGTGGAGTTCCCTCTTCTGCTTGTCTTATGCCTATCTTCTCCAGTCGTTTAGCTTGATCTTCTGGTACTGTAACGTAGTCGTAGTTGTGGAACTCTGTTGGTATCATATTTACTTAACTTCTATCTCTATTTTTTACATATGTGTCTCCCATAAACTCATCTAAGGTAGCTCTTTGAATGTTCCAGATGGGATTAGTTTCTTCATCTTCTTCAGACCTATCTGCACCAATTATGGTAAACTTACTGGTGTCTGTTTCAGTATAGCCGCAAATAGACTTAAGCACCTGCATACAGTGTCCACAGTTCACAGCCATATCATTACCAGTAGTGACTATCACAATCCTTTCTAGCGTTGCATCAGTTGGGTCAGATAGCTTTGATATATCCATCAAAGCATTGAACCCTGCAAGCTGCTCTGCGTGCATAGCAAACTGAATACCGCTAAGCCGGATATTGTGAGCAGTGTATGTTTCAGTATACTCTTGGCTATCATAACCGTATCTGACCTCAAGGACTACACCAACTCCGTAACCGGAGTACTTATCTATGAACCTCATAGCATTAGCATATGCTACATTGCACATGCTTCTAAGATTCATGCTGTCCTGCGTTATAACATCATCTGGAATCTTACTCATCAGTATTCTCCACTCTTTCTCCTTGATGGCTTCCGTCGTATTTCTTCAGAACGCTTGCTTTACACAGTGTAAATTGCGCTACTGCCATACCTTTTTCTATTACAGTTGGGCCGTTAATGTGTAGACCACCTTCACCTCTGCCTACATAACCTGACTCCCACACGGCGGTCGAGATGTGGGCGTTGTTTCTTATGAACCTGCTACGAGGGAATACTAATCCCATATGTTTATCTGGAACCTGTATCTTCTCGTTATACAGTACAGCGTATGCAGAGTCAGTTAGAAGATAGTGCTCATTGTCTACATTTACATCTTGCCCTTCAACTTCATACGACCTAGGATCTCTTACTCTAGGCTCTTTGCGTGGTGCTTTCTTGTAATCGCCTTCTTTCACTACAGCGAGGCCATCAAGTTGAAATATTTTATCTACCGTCAGTTCAACCCCGTGGGTCTCGATTTGTTCCTCGGGTACTTTCTCTCCATCTGCTTGCGTTACGTGTTCTGCTACTTTCTTTCCTGATTTGAATGTCATGTTAGAAGTTTACTATGTGGTGAAACCCTGGATGGCTTTGTTTACTATCTAGATCGTGGCAACCAGCCTTGTGTGCTTTGAACTTCTTTTTTGCTTTGTCTGTTATACTTACGTATATTATCTTCCCACATTGCTTGCACTTGTATCTTTCATCCATTACCACTGCTTTTGCACCTCAAGACCCACTCTGGGAATCGAACCCAGATACGCCAACGTGGGCTAGTCGCTTGTAGCTCGCGCCTCTGCAGACTTCCTGCCAGCGTATTTATATTTACATTCTTCAGAGCATGTAGTTCTATCAAAGTATGGCTTGTGTTTAAATTCTTCCTCACATATAGGGCACACTGAAGTAACTAGATCTTTAGCGTTATTGTACCCATTAGATCTAAGCTCTTCTGGACTAGGGGTAGGGCACTCATGGCTATGAGTACATCTACCTAGCACATGTCTTCTTGTATGTTCTTCAGAAAGATCATACAGAATAGCAAGAGTACTTGTAGGCGCTCCGTTATTTGCGTGGAATCTCATCCAGCCACATTCTGAATACGTCACTTTAGATCTATACTCATGCTTGCACTTATCGTTTAGATGGTATATAATAGTTGTTCTAGACATATCAAACACATCTGCTACCTCTCTCTGTGTTAGACCTCTATCATACAACTTATTCATCGCGTTACACATATCTGTAGATACTTTACTAGTTGTTTTATCTTGATCTATATCTTCTGTCTCATTATCCACTATGAGACGTTTAACTTTAGACTTAACATCTTGGCTAAGCCCATCAGGAAGACTATCTATGTCTAAGTTCTCCACTTTCATGAATCAGCCTCCAAGCGTGGAGCAATGATGTATATAACCTGTGCATCTCCAGCATCGTCTAGATCAATATCAAACCTTACTGGATTGTCTTGCTTGACGTGTACTGTCACTACGTCGCCTTTACCAAATATATTCTTAATATCATCCAGGTAGTCAACACTTATTGAGGTCTTATGTTCACCTAGGTCAGCGTCTACTGAAGGATCATTGTTGTGAAACTGCTTTCTGAACTGACCTGATGTTTTCTCAGTTGAAGATATCTGAAGCGTCTCTCCAAATGTCTCAATTGTAATGCCAGTGTTATCTTTACTGATTACATTCTGTGCGTGTTGAATAGTCTTTTTGAGCTTTGAACCACCTACTTCCACCTGACTCTTATGACTAAGCGGCTCTGCCTGAGGCATATTAGGCACTGTACCTGTATTAAGCGTGTTAAGCTCAAACTGCATATCTTCATCAATTATGTCCAGTCTAATCATTCTAGTGCCACCAGATGATACAGGCCACGTAACTTCTATATCATTGCTACCTCCAACACTAGATATGCAGTCTAGAATGTTATCAAACCTCAGCCCAGCGTTTAGTTGGTCGGTGTTTTGAAGTTCAAGGCTATTAAGTGCTTGACCTTCAATCTTTGAAACACACATCCCTACATTTGCTGGGTCATTTACTTTAGTATATATTGTATCACTAGTGAATACCAACTCTCCTTCATCTCTAAAGGCATCAACTGAATCTAGGAATGTTTCTAAGTAGTTGACAGTGCATGAGAACTGCACGTATTCATCTTCTGGCTCTGTATCACTGATCTGGTTTGCTGTCATGTATTATTTCACCTTCTGGGTCGTTTATCTTAACTACTGTCCGTTCTTCTTTGCCGTATGATCTGCCACACTCAAAGCATAGTCCCTTCGTTGTGAAGTAAAACGTATTGCCACATACGCATTGAATTTCTACCACTTCTTTGTACTCCCATCTGTCATCTAATTGTATTTCTGGCCTGAAATCCGGTATTTTACTGTCTCTTACTTCTGCTACTATCTCTTTTTTGGACATACTGTTCCACTTTTCTGGCTCTATACCGAATGGAGGGTTTTCTTCTTCGTCTGTTTGGGTATTTGTATTGTTACTCCCACGGGAAGCGGTCGATTTGAACGATTCTAACCCGCCTGTTATATCTTCGGACTCCGTTTCATCTCCTCCCTTATCAGTACTACTAGTATCGCTGTCAGAGTTAGGTTGATTATGAACAGTGCTGCTATCAGTATCTTGGCTATTGTCTGAATCATCGTTTACATGGTCGCTGCCATCAGTGCTAGTGCCAGTATCGTGAATAGCAGTACTATTATCGTGATTATGGTTATTGCTAGATCTAGTACTGTCTTCTCCACTATCAGTATTTTGCTCATCTATAGTGTCATTATTACTGCTGCGATCACCACTAGATACAGCAGTATCGCCGTCACTATCACTGCAATCGTCACTTTTGCTATCCTGTCTCTTGTTGGGCTTATCATTATCTCTCTTGAAGTCATCCAGCCCCATAGTTTAACCTAAGCCCACTCTGGATGATCGTACACAAAGGCATCTTCGTCTCCGTCCCAGTTTTCGTGTGGATCTACTCCATCCATACCTGGACACTTGCCTTGCTTGTACCACTTACAGAATTTCTCACACATATACTCCCCGTCAGGTGTCCGTGGGGCAGGGGTTCCTGTGTTTACTGCATCTAGCGTGGTTTTTATGTTATCTTTTGCTTGTTCAAACAGCTCCTCGTCAAACTCGACCCAGTACTCCTCAATAAGATCATTTCTTTTTGAGAAGTACAACAGACACCCATACTGAGCCTCAAGGATACCCATATAGCCGTTGAGTTGCATTAGGTTTCCTTCTTTTGGAACAGTTCTTGCGTGTCCGTTCTTACCGTAGTTGTAATACTTGAACTCGCTTTTGGTCTTAATGTCTATTACAAAGGGATCTGGGAAACCCTTAATATCACCTCCACCAAACTTTATGCCTTCTGGAAGCGCATTGTTGAGTTGCTCTACAGAGTCAAGACCTCTGATAACCAGATCAGCATGACCGTATATGTAGTACTCGTCTCCAATGTCATACGATACGGTCTCTTCCTTTGTCACATGCTTAGATCCTAGATGTTCAACGAGCATATCCTGGATCAACTCATGGATCACGTCTCCATGACTGAATGTCCAGTTAGTCTCGTTATCGTTTGGAGGAACATCTAGACTATCATCTAGCTTGTGGACGTAGTTGAGGTAATTTCTTCTGCCACAACCATCTGACGATGAGAGGTGACCTCTTTTAGGGTCCGTGTTATGATATGAGCCTCCTTGTTCTTTACTCATCAACTCCATTAGTACTGAATGGAGTGGGCCTTCACGAGCCTCATTAGGCGCGTGGACCTTATCTAAGTCCTCCAACGGATCTTCTACTATTTCTTTGTCAAAGACAACCATGTGGTTAACTTACACTTTCCATGTACATATACTTTTGGATTTCTAGTTCAAGCAGTCCACTCGTCTACTTGATCTTCAACTTCTTCATCGTACTTTGATGTGATCTCTGTACCTGAGTCAGATATCTCAAGCTTGAACAGATCTTTACCCTGACCTGCTTGCCTGGATCTATGTGCAGTTACCATACACGTTGTCTTGATCTCACTACTGCTCTTCTTGACTGTTTTCCAAAGCTCTTTGAAAGCAAAGAGGCTTTTGTCACCGAATGGGTCTTCCCCACCGCTTTCACTCAGTCTAGACTTTGGCTGATTAGTAGATATAATCAATGCATCGTTGTGCTGAGCATACTTCTTCAATGTACCACTCATGTACTGAAGCATTTGGAAGACCTTAAACTGGTCTGCATCATCTTCAATACTGTATTCGTCGTACTGCATCAACGCAGGAAAGCCCATAGAGTCTAACACTACTACGTCATAACCGTCTTGCAGTGTTTTGCCTCTACCAGTATTTTCTCCGAACGGATCATCTGATAGCTTTGACTTTTTACCACTCAAGTAAGCGTACAGATCATTCCATTCAGGGATGTAGACGTAATCTACGGCGTCAAGCCTTTCATTATCGCTAAGATTACGCTCCGTGTCAATGAACAGTACGTCTTTATCTTCATCATTAGCGGCAGACTCAGTTACCTTAACCACAAACTCAGTCTTACCGCTTCCTGTAGGTCCAAATACTTGAACGAGATCTGGACCACCACAGAACTCTATAACCTGTCTTATCAGGTTATCACTTGAAGTCTCATCGTCATCGTCAAGACCACCTAGATCTATGTCTGACATTGCTTTTTTAAGTGCTTCGGTGGGGCTCGACTCCCAAATACCTGTCCGAAGCAGATAGTTATTTGACTATACTACTGATGCCCACGGAGGTCAGAACCAGTCACTCGGGTCTGAATCCTCGTCATCTGACTCGTCAGAACTAGATTCAGACTCTTCTTCTGGTTCATCGTCACCATCGTCTGTGAGGTCTCCTTCTAATTCATCAGCCTCGTCTTCTAGATCATCATCTAGACCTCCGAGGTCCATATCATCTTCTTCATCTTCACCCCTACCTTCAATGTCATCTACGTTTTCTTCAAACACATCGAGGATGCGTTCTCTGTCTGCTTCATCAGATAGGTTGTTGTTAGTGACGTTCACCAATTTATCTATCATATCTTCATTGCCTTCTGCAACAGAGACCAACACGTTTTCTGCTTTCTTGCCGATTTGCTTGAAGACTTTTACAATGTCCTCGTCGCTAACACTATCATCGTCTTCAAGACCACCAAGGTCCATGTCATCATCTGACGACTCGTTGTTTTGTTCTTCAGACTGCTCTTCAACGCTAGATCCAGCCATCTTTTCTTCGTACTTGTCAGCGTACTTCTTCGCTATGGCAAGAGGCACGATGCCTCGGACTGGGTTGATGTTGTAGTACGTTTCTTCTTCACCGTTACCGTTAGTCTGAGTCTTTTCTTGGTACCTTCCAACGACGAGGTAGTATTCTTCTTCCTCAATTTTATCGAGCATGTCGATCATGTTACTCTGGAACACAATCGAGAACAGAGTGTCCAGGTGGAACATGCCCATAGTCATAGCATCATCGCCTAGCTGGTGACGGAACTTCTGAAGGTCTCGGTCAGGCGACTCCATCAGAAGCACATCGTGCTGAACGTTCGGACCACTGAACCTGAACCGTGGCTCTTCTCCTTTGAAGCCTCCGTTATTGATTGCTTCGTATGCAATCTCCATGAGGACTTCTTTTTCTACTTTACTTGCCTCCTCTCGGGCTTGCTGTCGTTTTTCCTGATACTGTTCTTCAAAATCGTCACCCATAATGTCGCCAAGTTCACTCATTGTTATTATTGTCTTCTGCGGTTTGTTCAGATGCCGATTCACTCTTTCGTTCGTAGAACTCCTCAACTGATTTAGCTACAATATCTTTTTTATCTGGACTCCAGGGGAGTATGTCTTGGAGTTCTTCTATTTGCTCATTAGTACTATCTGGTACCGCTACAGTCTTCATATGTCATACCACCATTGTTGCACTTTGTAACACGTTACAACGGGGTATAAATATTTTGGTTTAGTGTGACGTTCTGATTAAGTTACAAAGTGTAGTAGCAGGCGGGGGTTTACCTCGATAAAACACCATCTGTTTAATTACTCCTCGACCAACTCAGTACATTTTTCACAAATGTACTTTTTCTTCTTCACATTAACAAAGTAGTCTTTTTGAAGTCTATCAAACTCACTATCTATCATAATATTTGATCTATTGCAGACACAGCATTGTTTAAGTTCGATGTCTTTATTATCTGCAATAGATTTAAGACATGTCTTACAAGGCGTGTGGTCTTTGCTTAGCTCATTGTATACATTTGATTCATCTATCGGCTTATTTGTTCTGCTACCAAGAAGCGCTGTACACAATGCTCTAGCTTCCTTTGTAAGGTCAGATTCATCTTCTCTTGTAAGATGGAATATATCTGAATCCCCTACGACTAGCACATCAGAACTTATACCATCTATCTCTGTAATATCCATTAGAAGCTATCGAGCGTGGCGTTATCTGCACCAGTTCTATTCTTAATCATGTCAACGAAGTCTGGTGTCTCGTCACTTTCAGCGCTAAGGTTCTCATACCCAATACCCTTGCGATCTAATGCTTGAGCACGCTCAAGAGTAGTTGCACTACCCAAGAACGTGTCACATACAATCTCTCGCGGAATCGAGTACAGTTTTATAGCTACTTCAGCAAGTTTAGGTGGGAATGGTGCTGGATGGTCTGATTGAGTTTCAGGCTGAATGTCCCACACATTCTGAAGGTACGGTCTCATTGACTCAACATCTATTGAAGCCCAGTCCTCAAACTTATCATACGTTGAAAAGTCAAGGTCTGAATATGCTTCACTGTTACGTTTTTCTTTCCAAATGCGCTGGTAGTCTTTCTCACCTTTTTGGAATACGAGTATACGCTCTGTAACTTCTTCTGGTGCAAACTTAAGCGGATTACCGCTATCTACAAACGTACCCGCGCGCTGGGATGTAGAACCACTCTTTCTCCATATAATTGTATCTCTATACTTTAGTCTGTGGTGTTCTGCATATTCTTTGTTGAGTTTATACAACAGGTACGACAGGTGGCTTGGCACATCATACTTCTCGCCAAGCTTTATATCTGTACCTTTGATGATTTCTTTATCTAGTTGGGCCGAGACTTGATAGTCGCTTACGTTTAGCAAGATCTCTCGACCTGGTTTCAATGTTCTATACATCTCCTTAAGTATGTCATACATAGTAACGAGGTAATCAGCATATGAGTCATATGCTACAGTACCTCGCATTAGAAAGTAGGGCGGAGAATTAAAGTGAAGATGTACGTGGTTATCAGGTATCTCACTCATGTTCTCGCATGAAGTAAAGAACACCTTGAAGTCATCTCTTTCTATGTTATCTGCTTTATACTCTTTACCATCGACGGCTTGAATATCGCTAAACTTAGGTTCCATAGTTATTTGATTTTATGCTTTTGAAGCTCTACTGTCGTAGACTTTGTCAATTGCGTTAGCGATCTCGTCTTTTGTTCTAGTGTCATAGATGCACAGATCATAACCAGGGCTAAGCCCATCTTCAGGGAATCCCACGGTGGCTACGACCATGAACTCGCGGTCTAGAAGCTCAACCATCTCCTCGTCGTCTACGTGATACGGGTAGTAGTTCATATTACCAGACGTTACTCCATGACTCCTCAGCCTTCTTCTTTACTTTTCGGCCCATCTTATTCCACCGAATATCTCCAAAGTAAACGTGCTTTGGTCTAACTCCGTGGTGGAAGCAGTCTGCACAAATCCAGACCGTCTCTCCCTGTTTTCCCGTGGGAGAAACGTCTGTAAGTCCAAACTTCTTTGTGAATGGCGTCTGATCTTCTACCTTCAACAATGCAGCTGCTTCACTGGGTGCTTCTTGACCGCAACAAGTACACTTAATATCAGGATCCCAGATTCTAGTCCAATCAAACTTGGTAGGTGATTCTTGTTTTAAGAACTGTCTGTACTCGTCTACACTTTTCCAATTCGGCTTCTGTGAAACTTCTACAAATGTTCCTCGTGTCATTTTTTACTTTATCTGCTGTTGTGTTGTATCGGTTACTCGCGTATGCCAATTATCGGTTTTATTCACGGATACTCGGTGTGTTAAAATTGAGGTACAGCGGCTGAAACGGCAGTTTTGTATGACAGAACTCCCAGCACATTGACCCATCGACGTAGGGTATGGCAGTTGCCGTTGTTATTGGCTGATCTACAAGTTCTGCACATCCTACCAATCATCTGTCCAGTCATCATCCTCAAGATCTAAGTCAACGTCTGAAGACTCACTCTCAATTGTTCTGTCAATGTGCTCTAGCCAGTCTGCATTCTCGTTGAACCACTGCCTTTGTTCTTCAGACATTTCTGTCTTATCCATGTCTTCAAGCCACTCTATCTCATCTGGCTCTATCCAGTCATACCAATCGTTTAGTGCTTCTCTTGGATCATCACCTCTGACTAATGCCTTCCACTGAACTATGTCAGGCATAAAGTCATCAACTACTCTCAATCTGCTTTTCTCGTAGTCGTTATCCCAACTAGCTAGCGGGATATACCAGATTGAGCAGTCGTTGAATATTACAGCAGCTACTTCTACGTACTTCTCAGTTTCACCTGGGAACCACCATTCTGCTACTTCTTTGGCGAACTGTTCATCGCTGATAATCTCTATATCAGCTGCGAGTTTCAGATCAACGTCTACAACTGGAGGCTCATGAGGTGTATCTTCTCCAAAGTATTCATCAGATATATCTGCAGAGTACCCTTGAGGTACAACATTAGTATCTGATACCCAGTTGTATCTTTCAACATCTGGGCCTTTGGACTTCATACTTTGGACTCCAGTTGACATGATCTATCTTACTTCTGTTTTCACGCCACGTATCTCTGTATCTCTGATACCCACATTAGACATTACCTCAAACTGTATTGCTACTTTGACTTCATCGGGTACAGTATCCCACCAACCTTGAGTCTTAAACAAGGTAATGTGTGGGCTAGGTGGATCTCTAATGTCTCTTTCTGCGTAGGGTTGAAGTTCTTGTATTAGCCGCTGTATCTTACTGTGCATACTGTGCTCTGCGTCTAGTTGTACTACGTATGGCTTGTGTATATTCTCATACACCGATAGCGTATTTACGTCTATATGCTCTCCTTTAAATCTCTTTTGGTTTATGATCTCTTTGACCTTACTAAGGTGCTGATCTGGTACGTCAAATGCAGGTACTATAGTTATGTGCGGGTCTTTCTTTTTATAGTACTCAGTGGCATTTGTAGCAACCCAGATGTAGTTCCTGAGTTGTTTGATTTGCAGTTCGTCTTCTAGCTTACCCGAGACATATACTCGGTTCATTACATCTTGACCTTACATATATGTTTCGTTCCGAGGGTTCATAAGTGATTCGGTGTACTCTACTTTTCTGAAAAGCTAAATGATCCATTCTTGCTGTTCTTCGTTATATTCCCGTCAAAGTATTCTACTGCATTCTCAAGTGTTTTCTTTCTGTAGTGGTTTGATTCTTCTTCCCACTTGCTCATCCC
>Ga0102939_1000930_pt1 | contig 10814 bp, 10 predicted proteins | sample SalPon2_B_H2O_MG_FD_78214 | JGI IMG/M metagenome (GOLD analysis project Ga0102939, IMG submission 78214) | Salt pond water microbial communities from South San Francisco under conditions of wetland restoration - Salt Pond MetaG R2_B_H2O_MG | ecosystem: Environmental > Aquatic > Non-marine Saline... | reverse complement strand
TTCTCAAGACCCCTATTGATCCGACACCGATCGCATTTTCAGCTTCTGGTGTCGTCTACTTGATCTCCATTCGACGGTACAGTTTGTTGCGAACAAACCCAGCACCGAACAAAAGTGCCCAGAAACTCGTATTCGATGGTGCCCAAGAGGGGATAGTTGTTCTTGATCTGAATGATAACGTAATTAACGTCAACGAACCAGCATTAGAGATGCTCAATGTGCGAAGAGACGAACTGCTCGGGTCGCCTGCGCCAGAAGCGATCCCCAAGTACGGTGCGTTCCCAGATTCCGGGTCGTTTGAAGACTTTCTAACGATACAAACCGAGTCAGGCAAGAGGAATTTCAAGATCAAAACCGTCGAGATTACTACACAGCGAGGGCAGGTCACCGGGAGCATGGTGACGTTACAGGACGTGACTGAGTTCTTGCTGCAAGAACAGCGTCTGCAGGTCCTCAATCGCGTGCTTCGTCACAACATCAAGACAGAAACAAACCTGATACTTGGATACAGCGAGGACCTACCAACGGAAGCAGCAGATCGGGTAAAACAAAGCGCACTGCAAATCGATGAGTTGGGACAGAAGGGTCGTGAGGCGATCCGGCTTTTCAGTCGTGCTCGAGAAAAATCTGAAGTCAGGTCGATGCAGACAATCCTTGAGGAGCGACTGAGGGAGGTCAGATCACGCTTTCCGGACGTTACATTTGAGCTACAGTGTCCTGACCAGACTGTAGCCGTCGATGTGCTCGTTAGTCCGCTGCTTTCGAACGCTATCGAAAACGCTGCCGAACACAACAACAGTGACAGTCCACATGTTGAGGTTGTTGCCAGCGTAGACGAGCAGATACAGATCGAAATCCGCGATAACGGGCCGGGGATACCCAAGCACGAACTATCCGTACTATCTGAAGGAACCGAATCTGTGCTCCACCATGGGAGTGGGCTCGGACTATGGATTATCAAATGGGGAACCGATCTCCTCGGCGGTCATGTGGAGTTTAGCGAAACGGAAGCGACCGGGACTGTTGTCAGTATCTCACTCCCACGGAAGAAACCGTCAACGAACTAGAGCGGAAAAGTGGTCCGAAATCGTTCGTCTGTCCGGTCACGGGACGTCTATTTTATAGTTTGTAGGCGCTAAGTCCCCTTCCTCAAGGAGCGACTGAAGGGAGCGAGTAGGGAGGGGATACAGCGCCGTCATCACCTGTTCATTCCTCCGATACAGACGGCCTGTAGGCCAACGAGCCGAAGCACTCACACAGACGTGTTCATTACCTCCGCCAGTTCATGATCAATCTGCTCGACCTGCCGGGTCAGCCCTGAAACCATCTCTGTCTGATTGTCGTTTTCGTCCGCAATCTCTGTGATTTCTTCGCTCACGACAGTAGCCCGTTCGGAGACTTCATTGACAGCACTCGATATCTCTTTGCTACGCTCGCCTGCTCATCTGTCGCGGCTGCAATCTCGTTGATTCCGCTTTCGGTGGCTCTGTTGAAACCCTTCGGCGCTGATATATCCCAAGCCGCGTGCTGAATATAGAGCGTACATTCAGCGGCAAGCCCGGCAACTGTATTCGCCAGTAGCGCATAGAACTGTGGATGAGCCAGCAGGATCGCGCTGTCACACCCGTTATTTCGACTATTCTTGTGGTAGCAATTGTCGTTATTTTAGCGGCGACAGTCTCTGTGGCCTTCCTCGGGATTACAGAGAATCTTACTGAGCCCGCACCAATCGTTGCGGATACAACTGGTGAATTTGAAGCCGGTAATACACAAATTGTGCGGATTACACACGTTGCTGGTGATAACATTGAAGTTGAAAATATGGAGATCATTGTTCGTGTATTCGGCCCTGAGCAAAAGTTGCTGAACGAAGTACGGTTAATTAATTTGCCCGCTGACAGCACTACGTTTTGTCCTGATGGCGTATTCGCACCAAACAATTTTCAGGGCGACCCATGGTTAATCAGTCAAGGATGTGCTCCAAATCAAGTGCTTACTTCTGCGGACTCGAACACGTGGTCATCAGGTAGAACAATTCAATTTCAAATACGTTCATCACGAGCTGACTTCAGCCCAGGTGGTGGCGCTGACGAACTTGAAGTTATTATTGTCCACACTCCGTCGAAAGCGATTATTTCAGAGCATGTGTTCAGACCATAGACGTTGGATATGCGCCCTGTATTCAGCACGCCGTTTGTGTCAGGCTTAGAGGATTTCAACAGAGCCGATGTAGATGTAGTATTCCGTCACAATACGAATTAACTAGTACCATTGTCGCTTACTACAGATGAGAAGATGGACTCTTGCTCACGAGCTGTTTCCTCAGTCATAGCCAACATTTTGCTGGTTGCTATTGTGGTGACACTGGCCGCAACGATATCTGTATTTTCGCTTGGGTTTGCCGATCAGGTCAATCAGCCCGCTCCAATTGTTGGCCAATCAAGCGGCGAACTTGTCCCTCAAGAAGGGAGTACAGATGGGATTATACGGGTAACCCATGTTGCAGGGGACACGATACAAGTGTCCAATATGGAAGTCGTTGTGGATGCGTCAGATGCCTGTGAGAAACAAGGTCGGTTAGTTGACCTACCAGTGCTCCCAGGGGGCAATGACATTGACCAGTCAAATATTGAAGGTGATGATATTTTCGACCAACGAGCATATGGCTTTGACGGCGTCCCTGGTCCGAATGCGATTCATAGGTCAGAATATGCACCCGGCGATGAAATCGCATTCCGTATTACTGGTGGTTCATGCCCAATTACTCAGGGAGACAGCATTACGGTCCGAGTTGTCCACACGAAGACAAGCTCGGTTATAATTGAAGAAACGCTGACGGCGATTTAGAGTCTCTGTACGTCTCACAGCGATTCAGTCACTCTCTAGGTGTTTTAACAAAGCTAAGCTCAGGAAGTCAGAGTGGTGTTGTATCTGGTCACTGTATAGTCTAGATTTACCGTGAAATTCTGCTGACGTTGTATTCTGTGACAGCACAAAGAGGCCGAATCTCAATGCTTATCCCCTCAGTGAGTATTCTTTGAGTATGTCTCGAAGCATATCAAGAGATGATTCTTCGACGATAGATTTAGCTGAAGCAGGCCAACGAACCCTCCACATCGGAGCCGACAACCCCATCCGGATTAGTTCTGGCCACCGAATCCTCCACCACGACGGGAAGTGCTCGCGGCCACACGGCCACAACTACGAGATCACCGTCGAAGTGACCGGCGAGCTCACCGAAGAGGGCTGGGTCGTCGACAAAGGCGACGTCACAGATGTCATCGACGCATGGGATCACCGGTTCCTCGTCGAAGAAGGCGATCCGCTCGTCGACGCGTTCGAAGCGTCAGGCGACGGCGACGCCCTCGTTGTCCTCGATCACCCACCAACAGCGGAGGTCATGAGTGTGCTACTCGAACAACGCATGCTCGACGTATTCCCAGACACCGTCTCAGACGTCTCGGTGTCGGTGAGTGAAACCGGCGAGCTCTGTGCGAGCTACTGATGCCAGTCGCAAGCGATGTGGAGGAACCCACAACGGACGCTGACGCGGCTGGTGAGGGCCTCCCAATCAACGAGGTGTTCTACTCGTTGCAGGGGGAAGGAACGCTCGCAGGCGTCCCCTCTGTCTTCGTGCGGACCTCAGGCTGTAACCTCCGGTGCTGGTTCTGTGATTCGTACCATACGTCGTGGGAACCGACCGGCGCGTGGCGCGACGTCGACACGATCGTGGAGGAAGTCCAATCACACGAGCAGGCCAACCACGTCGTCCTCACGGGCGGCGAGCCGCTCATCCATGAGGAGTCCGTTGAACTCTTAGAACGACTCGACACAGAGGGCTACCACACGACGGTGGAGACGAACGGGACCATCTACCGGGACGCACCAATCGACCTCGCAAGTATCAGCCCGAAGTTGGCAAGCAGCACGCCAACGCCAGATCGTGACCCGAAGGGCGAGGGCGAGTGGGAAGCAAAACACGAAGAGAACCGGATCGATATGGACGCGCTCTCCCAGATGGTCGATACGTACGAGACGCAGCTCAAGTTCGTCGTGACCAATGAATCGGACCTCCCGGAGATTACGGACCTCGTCGAGCGGGTGCGGGCGGCGACGGCGACGACCGTGGCGGACGATGACGTGTTGCTGATGCCGGAGGGCATGACCCGAGAGCAACTCGATGGAACGCGAAGCCAGGTGGCAGAGTTAGCGATGGAGTACGGCTACCGGTACACGCCTCGGCTCCACGTGGACCTGTGGAACGACGCGCCGGGGACGTGAGCGTCACCCCAATGCGGTGTGGACAGAGCGAACAGAGGAGCAATCGATACGACACAACCGAGAACACATGAACAACAAAAGCGCGGTCATTCTGGTTTCTGGGGGGATGGATAGTGCGACTGCGGTGTACGAGGCGATGGAGCAGGGGTACGAGCCGTACTTCCTCCACACGTCGTATGGACAGCGCACCGAAGACAAAGAGTACGAGTGCGCGAAAGCGCTCGCTGAGGAGGTTGATGCGGCGGACTTTCTCCACATCGAAACGGGACACCTCTCCCAGATTGGGGCGTCGAGCCTAACGGACGAGGAGATGGACGTCGCTGACGCAGATTTGGAGAGTGACGAGATTCCGACTTCGTACGTCCCCTTCCGTAACGCGAACCTGCTGTCGATGGCGACGTCGTACGCGGAAGCGACTGAGTCGGAAGCGCTGTTCATCGGGGCGCACTCCGAGGATTTCTCCGGGTATCCTGACTGTCGGCCAGCCTTTTTCGACGCGTTTCAGCAGGTGATCGATGTCGGGACAAAACCGGATACGGAGATTGAGCTGAAAGCGCCGTTCGTCGAGTGGTCGAAAACGGATATCGCCGAGCGGGGGTTAGAGCTCGGTGTCCCATACGAGATGACGTGGTCGTGTTACCGCGACGAGGAGCCAGCCTGCGGGACCTGTGATGCGTGTGCGTTCCGGCTAGAAGCGTTCCGGAACGCCGGGTCACGCGATCCAATCGCGTATGCTGAGCGACCGGAGTTCTCGTAACTCATCTCATCGGACTGGTCTGTTGAATCCGCAGAATGCGACGTACTGCGGGATCGTTGATTGTGCGAGTGAGATAGATCGCGTTCGTGGGCTGTTACAGCTGGCTCGAACGGCATTTCCCGCACCCTCAACGCTGTACCGGTCGTTCGAGACGGTGCCCATGTCTGTGTGGCGCGGCTTCCTTCGTGAGTCAGCGACCATCTGCGATCCGGGCTCGCACGAAGCCATCGATGCCACGTTCTTCGACCGCGAAACGGCATCGAAACACTACCAACACCGCTCGGATCGCCACATACGCACGCTCAAAACGACGGCGCTCGTCGATACAGATTCGTGTGCCATCCTCGATCCTCACTGCTCGGCACACTGGCCCCACGATACTCAGACTGGCCGTCGAGTCGCCCTTCGTAATACCGAGAAAATCGAGAGTCTCGCCGGCGACAAAGGCTATGACGATCAATCTCTCCGGGACGCCCTCCGGTCAGAGGGCGTCCGGCCCTTGCTGCGCCACCGGCTGTTCGCTGCGTACGATCACGCGCACAACGCACGGTTGGACAGCGAGCTATACGGCCAGCGCTGGATGGCCGAGACCGCCTTTTCGGCCATCAAGCGTCGATTCGGCCCCGCTGTCCACCCTCGCGCTTGGTACCGTGAGTTCCGCGAGCTCGTGTTGACCGCCGCAGTCTACAACGTCGAACAGGCTCTCAAACAGTGACCTCGACGCCATCATCGGATTCAACAAAGCAGTGGAGAGTTAGCAGACGCGCGAGCGCGTTGTCTCCCAGATTAAGGTGGTTTGCCCCGATTCTTCGGATCAAGTTAGATGGGATCGAGCTTGGGCAAGTCGTTTATACAAAATACCCAGAGAAGGTCAGTAAAGGCTCAGCTGCCACGTTCGGCAACTGACAAGTAGAGGGCGTAGTTCCCAGTATACTGCATGGTATCGCGGACTTTTGTCCGGCTGAGTTTTATTTCGACACGTGTCTCATCATCCTCAAAATCAAGGAGAAACGTCAGTAACCCCGCGAATGTCTCTATAAACCTTGCATCACCGGATATTCGAATATTTGAGGTGTCGGTCTCATGACTACTACCGTTAGCACCTGCTGGCTTCGGTAGGATTGATCTCTTTAGTTCCACCTGGTTCGGTCTGTCGAGAGAGTTGAGCCATTTAACAGCATCCTTCTTGAGAATATGACCGCTCTTTGTTGATTTGAGACCCTCTAGCGACGAGACTCGGTCACCTTTTTCACGTGAAACTATCGGAGCTCCACCCGGTGCACAATTATTACAACGGTCCTCTCCACTCTCCGGTTTTAGCATCACACCGCAATCTTCGCAGAATATCATCTCTGTCTGTTATGATGATATCTATCTTATAGTTATCGTAGCTGAGTACATTAGCGACCGTAACCCGGTTGAATTCCACTTCCACTTTCACCGCCCATCCATGGCTCACCCCTTTTACACGTCTCCCCATCCACGCTACCATGCAAACCCATTCCCAACGACCGACCGCCGATCTCCCGGAGCTCACGCCGGGCGTCACGCTCGTCGACGCCGACGACGAACTCGGTGTCACACCCGTCCAGGCGCTCCTGCCCGACCGCGTCCTCGGTGCCGACGGCCCCGCGCTCTGGGTTGACGGCGCGAACAGGGCCAACACCACTCGCCTCCGCGAACTCGCCCCGGCCGATCGCGTCCTCGACCGGATCGAGGTGGCTCGCGGGTTCACGGCCCACCAACACACCGCACTGCTCGACCGATTGGCTGGCCGGCTTGCCGCCCGCGAGTCGCCCTCAGTCGTCGTCGCGACCGGACTCGACGGCATGTACCGCGCCACCGACGTTGACAGCGAACTCGCCGAGCAGCTGTTCGTCCGCGCGATCGCGTCGGTCACTCGCGTCGCCCGCGTCCACGACACGCCGGTCGTCGTGACGCGGCACCGCGACGATGAGTTCTCGATGCCGCTCCGCCGGGCCGCGACGACGCACCTCCAGTGTGAAAAGACCCCCTTCGGGCCGCGCTTCGAGGACGCCGTCGGCGACACGGAGACGCTCGTCTACCACACCGACGACGGCTGGTTCCAAACGACGCTCACGTACTGGCAGGAAGTGCTCGAACACCGCGCCCGGATGTACGACGGAGCGACTGTCGACCGCGCCGCAGCCGCACCAAGCATCCAGTAATGGGCCGGACGAACCCGACGTACCGGGACCAGTTGAGCGCGATCGAAGACGACTGGCACCCGTTCCGCCGCGTCCTCCGCCGGCAGGACAAGCCCCGATTCGACCGCCTGTTCGTGTACGCCCGCGACCACGCCGACGCCGCCGGGAATCTCAACCCCGCCGACCCGCTCGCGCCGGTGTGGATGGCGATCGCGCTTGAACAGGAGCGCCGGATCGCCGAACTGGAAGACGAAGTCGAGGCGCTCACCGAGGCGTAGCCCGTGACGCTCACGCTGGAGTACCTCGGTGACGGCCGCGTCGCCCGATGGACGCTCACCCCGGACGGCGCCGCTCGCGAGGTTCACGAGGCCCATCACCCGACGCTCTTTATCGGTGACTCGGTTGGCGATCTCTACGGGCGATCGGGCGGTCCGGATCCGGCGCCGCCGTCTCGGAACGGACTCTCGGACGCGCTTCGCGACCTCTGGTCGTTCCTCAATGGACAGGAGGCTATCGAGCGGCTCAGCGTCGAATCACACCGGCAGACATTCCGGACTGCCGCCCGGCCCTTGCTCCGGATCGACGCTGCCTCGATCGAGGCGGTCCGGACAGTCGCAAACCGCGTCCGACAGTTTGGACAGCCCGACACCTACACCAGCTACAACGTCGATTTTACCCGGCAACTGCGGTTCTGCCTCGAAACAGACACCCGAGCCGCGCCGGACCGCTCGGTTCGTGACCTGCGGACGCTCTACCTCGACTTCCCACGCCACGAATCGGGCATTGAGTCGCTACCGCAGCTCGCCGTCGACGGTGATCGGGTCGGCACGTCGCCTAGCGAGACCGTCGCCGGGGTTCAACGCCGTCTCGACGAACGCGATCCCGATGTCCTAGTCGTCTCGACGGCGGACCTCGTTCCGCTGCTGTTCGAGGCGGCCAACGCCTACAGCGTCGACCTCGACCTCGGTCGACGGGACGGCTACACGAAGCTCGCCAGCGAGTCGACCTACACCTCGTACGGGAACGTTGGACACTCGCCCGCCCGGTACGCGGTCCCCGGCCGCGTGATCGTCGACGAGGCCAACTCATTCTTCTATCACGAGTCCGGCCTGGAGGGCTGTCTCGACCTCGTCGAGCGCTCCGGGCTCCCGCTACAGGAACTCGGGTGGGCGTCCATCGGGCGAGTGCTGACAGCGATGCAGATCCGAGAAGCGAGGGACCGGGACGTGCTCGTGCCGTGGCGCGCATGGCGCCCGGAGTTGTTCAAGCGGGCGTCGACGCTCGACGATGCCGACCGGGGCGGCACAACGTTCGCCCCCGATTTCGGCCTCCACGAGGACGTTCACGAACTCGACTTCGCCTCGCTGTATCCCAACATCATCCGGACCCGAAACGTCTCGCCCGAGACCGTCCGCTGTGGGTGCTGCGACAGCGAAGACGTGCCGGGGCTCGGCTACTCCGTCTGCGATCGGGACGGCTACCTGCCGGAGGTGCTCGGGCCGCTGATCGACGCCCGGAGCGAGATCAAAGCACAGATCCCCGACGTCGCCGGAGATGAACGCGAGCGACTGGAAGCGGCTTCCTCGGCGATCAAGTGGATCCTCGTGTCTTGCTTCGGGTATCAGGGCTTCTCAAACGCCAAGTTCGGCCGTATTGAGTGTCACGAAGCGATTAACGCCTACGCTCGTGAGCTCCTCCTTGACGCAAAGGCCACACTAGAAGACGCCGGATGGCGGGTAGTGCATGGCATCATCGACTCCATCTGGGTAACACCCGCCGACGATCGCGAGCAGCGCCCCCTAGAGGTGGTCGCCGCCGAGATCAGCGCGGAAGCGGGCATCGAGTTGGAGTACGAATGCGCGTTCGAGTGGGTCGCATTCTGCCCGATGCGAAGCGCCGAGTCGGGAGCGCTCACTCGGTACTTCGGGAAGCGCCGTGGTGAGTCGTATCCTGAGGTGGGAGTCGGCGATGCAATCAAGACGCGAGGCATTGAGGGGCGGCAGCGATCCACGCCAGCGTGGGTCGAAGAGGTCCAAAGCGAGGCGTTGCGCGTGTTCGACGAGACGCGCTCGCCAGAGGCGGTGTGTGATGTCCTCCGGCGGCACCTCCGAGAGCTACGGGAGGGTCGGGTGGATCCCAGCACGCTCGTCGTCGACAATCGCGTGTCGAAGGATGTGGATCAGTACTCAATTGAGACGCTTACCGTCGCTGCCCTCAAGCGGGCACAAATCGAAGGGGCGGGATTGGCTCCGGGACAAACTGTCCGGTATGTCGTTGTTGATGCGGACGCACGAGGTGCATCGCGGGTCAGGTTGGAGTTCGAAGCCGTACCACGTACGACACCGGGTGGTACGAGGACATCGCTGTACGCGCCGTTGAGAGCGTGCTGGCGCCGGTCGGCTGGCGGGAGGAAGAAATCAGACAGTACCTCAGTGAGACGAAAGACGAGACGCTAGCGAGTTTCTGAGAACAGACACCTGCGTTTTGTGCCGTTCTTCTGACGCCAGTCGGAATTAGTCCCGCGCCGCCTCCGTTGCGAGCCTGTGTGCGCCGATCAGTCTGGTCTTCACTACAAGGCGCATACACGACAGATCGATACACGTGACCATGCATGCGAAATCAAGGGGTCGGTGAGAGCGCTCGAAACAGTTTGATCGGCTCACAGTTCGAATAACCGCTAGATAGCGTCGAGACAGATAGAGCAGTACAGCATTCTATTGAGCACAACGTGGTATGTTTCTCGTGGAGATCTCGGAGGGGCTTTCTGAACGCTCTGCGGCGATTCACGGATTGATTCGCAGGTCTCATCGACCGGCTGTTTCAGGCAAGAATATGTCTGAAGAATAGGACTTCAACAGAGCCGATTGGAACGCTCTCTACCGGCACACTGGAAAGGATGCTTACGTAGGGTATGACTTGGAGCGATTGCAACACGTTGTCGTACAATTCTCGGAAAATGTCCTGCACCTCGATTGGAGATCGATGTCTGAAGAATCACTAGTTCGTCAAACAATCTGGCGGGTTCTTGATTCCAGGGTAGCAACTCCGCCAGACCAAATCGAACTGCCTCATGGGGAGCAGCGGAAGGAAGTGGTTTCTGCACTTCGTTGGCTACGTGTGAATCTCGATTATTCATACGATATCAAAGACTAGTTGCCGGGTGTACCGCTATCTGGGTGGTGTTTCATGAGCTGTATTTTCATCGAAAACAGCAGCTGAGCTTCGACGGGACCGGTGAGTCACCCCCACGACCGACTGGCGCTTTGTGCAGCACGCTTGCACAATTACCTATTGAAACTGGTGATTTCTCTAACGAGCAGTCTCACACTTGCCTAACGACAATCCTGACAAGAAAGTTATCGAGAAAATAGGATTTCAACAGAGCCATGATATTTATTCCAAGCATATCCATTTCGGTCTGTATATAATAAAATAATAAGAGAATACCGCGTCTTTAACTACGGGATGAATCCGACAACTCGTTCAACAATCCATCGTTAATGACCGGCCTGTCTGACTCAAGTGGGACAACCATGACTGATTAGAGTCCTCGCGCTCTCGCCGTCCCAACGAGAAGCATACGAACCCGCAAGTTGCCTCTGTGGGCT
>Ga0102939_1000928_pt1 | contig 10820 bp, 11 predicted proteins | sample SalPon2_B_H2O_MG_FD_78214 | JGI IMG/M metagenome (GOLD analysis project Ga0102939, IMG submission 78214) | Salt pond water microbial communities from South San Francisco under conditions of wetland restoration - Salt Pond MetaG R2_B_H2O_MG | ecosystem: Environmental > Aquatic > Non-marine Saline... | reverse complement strand
GTGTACGAGGCGGAGCGCGAACTCAACACGACGTACCACGACGAGCACCCCGAACTCGGCCCCGACGTGAAGATCATGGGCAAGCGGGAGGGCGACCGGATCGACATCACGGTCGCGGCCGCGATGGTCGACCGACACGTCGACGGACTCGACGACTACGACGACGCCGTGAGCGACGTTCGGGAGTTCGTCACGGAACTCGCCGAGAGTCACACCGACCGCGCTGTCAGCGTCGATGTCAACACCGCCGACGACTACGACGAGGGGTCGGTGTACCTCACCGTCACCGGCACCTCCGCGGAGCAGGGCGACGACGGCTCCGTCGGCCGCGGAAACCGCGCAAACGGGCTCATCACGCCGAACCGGCCGATGTCGATGGAGGCCACCTCGGGCAAGAATCCGGTCAACCACATCGGAAAGATCTACAACCTGCTGTCGACGCGGATCGCGGAGTCCGTCACCGCCGAGGTCGACGGCATCCGCGACCTGCAGGTTCGCCTGCTCTCGCAGATCGGCCGGCCGATCGACGAACCGCACGTCGCCGACGCGCAGATCGTCACCGCAGACGGTGTCGACCTCGCCGACATCGAAGACGACGTCGTCGCCATCGTCGACAGGGAACTCGCCGATGTCACGGACGTCACCCGGAGCGTCATCGACGGCGACGCCTCGACGTTCTGAGCCGCGCCGAGAAGCCGGGTGCGGCGGACGGCTCGCGACCGACCCGCGACTGACCGACCACAACCGATTTGACGAGCGGGGGAGTCGAACGACGTGTGACGCGGGTGTGTCTCCTCGGCGATTCGGCGGTCGATCTCACCTACGAGCTGCTGTCCCGCGAGACGGCGCGGGACGCGCTCGCGACCTACGACATCGAGGAGCCGTTCGCGAACAGTCTCGCGGTCGACACGGTGAGTCTCGGCGCGGCCGTCTCGCTCCTGAACGACCTCAACTGGTACCTCGTGCGGTTCGTCGACGAGGCGATCGTCCGCGAACCGTCGATATCGGCCGACGAGTGGCTCTCTCGCGACCTCGCTCGGGAAGTACGCGACGGTGCGGTCCCGCCGGAAGAGACCGACCAACGTCTGAAGGTGTTCGGTCTCGTCGACGGCGAGCCGGTCGATCCGCAGTACGTGCGCCGGACGCAGGGTGAGACGCCGGCGCACGACCGGGAAGACGCCGACGGCACGCTCGTCGTTCGCGTGAGCGAGTCCGAGTTCGACGGGTGAGAGGGAGCGAGTTTCAGCCGGTTCGACGGCTGAGATGTTTCAGTCGGTGAGCTCCTCGACCAGCGTCTCTAGCTCGTAGGTCGCCGGCGCGCGCGGCTCGTCGCGCAGCGTCGCGATCGTGAACGTCGAGTTCGTGCGCTCGACCTCGGGGATCGCCTCGAAGTCGCTTATCAGCCGTTCCACGGTGTCGGACGAGGAGAGCCGAGCGAGCACGACGAAGTCCGTCTCGCCCATCGTGAAGAACGCCTCCGTGACGCCCTCGACTCCGAGCAGTTCGTCGGCGAACTCGTCGTACGGGCCCTCGTAGTCCGCGAGCACCTCGACGATGACGGTCACGCCGAGACCCAGCGCCTCGTGATCGAGGTCGTACAAGTCGTTCTCTATCACCCCGGCCTCCCGGAGGTTGTTCAGCCGGTAGTGAATCGTCGACACCGGGATTCCCGTCTCCTCGTGCAGCCGCTCCGGACTCCCCGTGCCCAGATCGGAGATGGCCTTCACCAACCGCACGTCGCGCTCGTCCATACCCCCGATTCGCGTGACGAACCCGTATATATTTCGACCGACATACTTGGAGTCGAGTGCGAATACGTCACCGTCTTTCGGGAGCCAGTTGCACTGTATTCGAATGCGTGATTGTTCATGCCAAAACACGCGTTTTTCGAGAGAATAGTTTAACTAACTCTGCGCATTTCGAACTGACAACTAATGAATCTGCGATCGCCGATCTCTTCGTCCGAATCGATCGCGGGGGCGTTCGTCCTCCTCGCGACGCTGTGGGGGACCTCGTTCGTCGCCATCGAGGCCGGCCTTCACTACTTCCCACCGCTGCTGTTCGCGGGCGTTCGGTACGCCGTCGCGGGCGCTGTCGTGCTGGGGTTCGCGGTCGTCGTCTCCGACCGCTTCGTCCCTCGCGGCCGCGACGAGTGGCTCGGCGTGGCCGTGGCCGGCACGTTCGTGATCGCGGCGTATCACGGGCTGTTGTACGTCGGCGAGCTGTACGTCTCCGGCGCGGTCGCGGCCGTCGTCGTGAGTCTCTCGCCCGTGTTGACCGCGACGTTCGCGGCCGCGCTACTCCCGCGAGAGCGGCTCGGTCCGGTCGAGATCGGCGGGTTCGCACTCGGAATCGTCGGCGTGGTGGTGATCGCCGACCCGACCGCGTCAGGCCTCGGCGGTTCGGGCCTCCTCGGCGTCGGGCTCGCGTTCGCCGGCGCGGTCGCGTTCTCGCTCGGCGCGGTGCTGCTTCGGCCGCTTCGCACCGACCTCCCGGTCGCCGCGCTGCAGGGGTGGGCGATGGTGCTCGGAGCCGGGCAGCTGTTCGTCGGCGCGAGCCTGCTCGGCGAGTCGCCCGCGTCAATCGTCTGGAACGCCACCGCCGTCGCGTCGCTGACGTACCTCACGCTGTTGTCCGGGGTCGTCGCCTTCTTGATCTACTTCGCGCTGCTCGACGCGGTGGGGCCGGCGCAGTTGCACCTCGTCGCCTACGCGGAGCCGGTCGTGGCCGCGGTCGGAAGCTGGGCGCTCCTCGGACAGCTGATCGAGGCCGAAGCCGTGTTGGGATTCTTCGCGATCCTCGCGGGCTTTCTCGCGCTCGAACGCCACGAGATCGCCGCGTACGTCGGGTTCGGCGGAGACGCGGACCGCCTGCTCAGGTAGCCGATATGGGGTCTGGCGCGCCGGTCGATCACTCGTCGAGGTCGGCGGTCAGCCCCGCGCGCAGGTCGCGTCCGAGGTAGTGTCCGAGAAGCGCGACCGCGAGTCCGAGTCCGCCGCCGACCGCGAGCAGCGACGGCCCCCACTGCCCGAGGTAGTCGAGGCCGATCGGGAGGAACCCGACGCCGAGGACGCTCGTCACGGCGGTTCCGGCACCCGCCAGCGCGCCCGCCAGTCCGGTCTCGACGTACCGCTGTGACGAGGAGATCGCTCCGAACGCGAACGCCGCGAGGAAGACGCCGCCGACGGAGCCGATCGCGCCGCCGACGAGCGGAACCGCGCCGACGAGAAACGTCGCGACGGCGACGACGGCGAGCGCGAGCGCGAACGCCTTCGCCGAGAACCACCGGCCGCTCACGCCGATCCGCCTCTCGCTGCTCGCGCCGATCCGGTCCCCGCTGTTCGTCTCGACTCCGGCGGCGGGCGCGTCGCTGTCGGTCGCGACGTCAGCGGACGCGACGCCGCCGGACGACGTTCCTGAGTTCCCCTCCGCGAGGTCGTCATCGAGAAGGTCGTCGAGGTCGTCCATCGGGTCCTCGTCCGACGACTCGCGCTCTTTGGAGGGTTGCATACCCGAGCGTTCGGGCGCGAGCCCTTGGCTCTTGTGCCCACCTCTCGCGTCGTCGAGCGACGCACGCAGCGTCGGATCGGCACCGCCGGACCCGCCGATCCCGGGCCTACTGTGTGCATCGCTACCGCCCGCCATTTCACCGGAAACGTGGTGTCTCGCGGCTCGGCTCACCCGTCGTTCGGTTCCCGCCCGCCCCACACGCGCTTGTCGACCAGTTCGACGGTCATCGGAGCGTCGACGCGAACCTGACAGGAGAGTCGCGGGTAGCCGAACCGATCGGCGAGGCGGTCGTGCCAGTGATCGGGATCGGGGCCCGTCCGGATCCGAACGCCGCAGGTCGCACAGAGCCCGCGTCCGCCGCAGTTGAGCCGTCTCGTCGCGTCGGTGTACGGCGACAGTCCCGCCTCCAACAGCGCCCGTCGCAGGTTTCGACCGCGCTCGACGGACAGCTCCGTGCGATCCTCGCCGTCGAGCACGACGAGCGCGACGGTGTCGCTCGCGTCGTCCGAGTGGTGCGCGGCGTTTGGGTCGTGCGCGTCATCCGGGTCGTGCGCGGCGTTTGGGTCGTTCATCGCTCTCGCTCTTCGACCGGTGGCGGTCCGGAGGGATAGTTGTGTGCCCGTCATCCGGAACGGCTTTCGGTCCCGGCGGCGACCCCGACGGCATGGACACGCGCCGCGCGCTCCTCGACGCCCTCGCGGACGGACCGGTCTCGGGCCCGGCGCTCGCCGACGAACTCGGTGTCTCGCGGGCGGCGGTCTGGAAGGCGGTGGAGGGGCTCCGAGACTCGGGATTCGGCGTCGAGTCGACCGCGGCCGGATACGCCGCACCCGAGAACCCCGGGTACTGCGGGCCCGGGATCGAGTTCGGCCTCGACGCGCCGTACGCCGTCGAGTATCACGACAGCCTCCCGTCGACGAACGACCGCGCGAGAGAGCTGGCGGCCGACGGAGCCGACGGCGTCGCGGTCGCGGCCGACGAACAGACCGGCGGGCGAGGGCGTCTCGATCGGGAGTGGGTCGCGCCGAGCGGGGGCGTCTGGCTCTCGCTCGTGACTCGTCCCGACGTGCCAGCGGCGCGCGCGCCGCTCTTCACTCTCGCGGCCGCCGTTGCGACGGTGGACGCCTGCCGCGCCGTCGGCGTCGACGCGCACATCAAGTGGCCGAACGACGTGCTCGTCGGGGGCCGCGAGGGCGGCGCGGCTGATTCGTCCGCGGCGACGGGCCGCGGCGGACGCAAACTGGCCGGGATACTCACAGAGATGGAGGGTGAGGCCGATCGGGTGTCGTGGCTCGTCGTTGGAGTCGGGGTCAACGCCAACGTCGACACGGAGGCGTTGCCGCCGGACGCGACCTCGCTCGCCGCCGAGGCGGGGAGAAGCGTTAACAGACGGCGAGTCGCCACGACCCTCCTCGAACGGTTCCACGCGCTCGCGGGAACGTCAGACCGGATGGACCGCGTCCTCCCGGCGTGGCGCGAGCGCGCGAGCACGCTCGGGCGGCGCGTGCGCGTCGACACCGCCGGCGGCCCGGTCGTCGGTACCGCTGTCGACGTGAAGCCGCCGGGCGCGCTCGTGATCGAGACGGGAGAGGGGACTCGGCGCGTCCACGCCGGCGACTGCGAACACCTCCGAGACGCGGACCGGTAGCCGGTCGGTCCGCCGGCGACGGCGGCATCCGCGGCGAGTTCGTCTCCGGGGGTCGTGATCGCCACCTCGTCACCCGTCCACACGTCACGGAGCGTCTCGCATCGCTTTTTACCGTGGCTCGCGCAGTGGTTCCAATGAGTTACCGCATCGGTCTCGTCGGCAAGCCCTCCGTGGGGAAGTCGACCTTTTTCAACGCCGCGACGATGAACGACGTGCCCGAGGGCGCGTACCCGTTCACCACGATCGACCCGACCGTCGGCGAGGCGTACGTCCGCGTCGACTGCGCCGCCCCCGAGTTCGACGAAACCTGCACGCCGAGCGTCGGCGTCTGCCGCGACGGAACCCGCTTCGTCCCGGTCAAGCTCGTCGACGTCGCCGGGCTCGTTCCCGGCGCACACGAGGGGCGCGGGCTCGGAAACCAGTTCCTCACCGACCTCAACGAGACTGACGTGTTGATCCACGTCGTCGATTTCTCCGGGAAGACTGACATCGAAGGGGAGACGACAGAGGGCCACGACCCGCGCGAGGACATCGACTTCCTGGAAGAAGAGCTCGACGAGTGGTACCTCGACGTGTTAGAGAAGGGCTTAGAGAAGTTCGAGACGCGGTACCACGGCTCAGACGCCGCGATCGAGGAGGAACTGGCCGAGCAGATGTCGGCGTTCGGCATCGACAAGGACCGGATGAAACAGGTGATCTTAGCGCAGGGGCTCGACCTCGACCCCGAGACGTGGGACGACGAGGCCAAGGCCGAACTCGCGCGCGAGATCCGCAAGCGCACGAAGCCGATGGTCGTCGCCGCGAACAAGATGGACACGCCGGCGGCGCAGGCGAACTGGGAGGCGATTACGAGCGACCCCGACTACGAGCACCTCTCGTTCGTCCCCGCCAGCGCTCACGCCGAGAAGGCGCTGAAGAACGCGGACGAGGCGGGCGTCGTCGACTACACGCCCGGCGAGTCCGACTTCGAGGTCATCGGCGACGTCTCCGGCGATCAGGCGGCCGGACTCGACCAGATCGCCGAGTTCGTCGACGAGTACGACGGCACGGGCGTCCAGGGCGCGCTCGAAGCCGCGGTCTTCGACGTGCTCGGCTGTATCGCGGTCTTCCCCGGCTCCGCGAACGGATCGAAAGACGAGAAGGGCGTCTTTCGCGACTGCTTTCTCCTCCCCGAAGACTCGACGACGGAGGATTTCGCGTTCCACATCCACTCCGACATCGGCGAGGGACTGCTCCACGGCACCGACTGCCGCAGCGGCCGACAGGTCGGCACCGACCACGAGCTCTCCCACCGCGACGTGATCGAACTGATCTCGACGAAGCAGGCCGCTCCCTAACGGCCCTCACAGCCTTCGACGCGCCGCAGCACGTCGCGGACCTCGCCCGGCGTGGCGTACGGCCCGCCCTGCACGCGGTGGTCGGGAAGCAGTACCGGAATCGGATTCTCGTGGAGCGCGCGGGTTACGGTGTCGAGGTCGTCGGCGTCGTTGTCGTCGTAGCCGGCCGATCGCGCGAGCCGGCTGACCGAGATCGACTCGCCAGCCGGGAGCGATCGCAGCGCGTCGAGGACGCGTCGCCTGTCGGTCGGGACCGTGAGTCCGATCTGCACGTCGCCGAACGGGTCGGCTCCGCGAGTGGTGGACTCGGCTCCGCCGCCGGCTGCGTTCCCGGTCGAGACCTCGTCGACCGGCTCGCCCCGCAGATGCGCGCCGATCCGGTCGAGCAGCTCGTGGTCCGTCTCGGCGTCCGCCGGCGTCTCAGCCGGAAACGAGACCGCGATCACGCGGCCGCCGGCGAAGCCGACCTCGACCGCGCGGCCGATCGCGTCGAAGTGCCGGGCGAACACGCCCGACGTGTCCGTCGATTGCATGGCTTCGGGTCCGCGGTCCCGACGGTTAAATCGCGGGGTCACCCCCCGTCTTCGCGCCTGCGACACGCTCCGCCGGTGCCGAGTATCCCCCCGCCGCCCGCAAGCCTTATGCACAGATAAGTCCATTAGTGTACACTAATGGAGGATGATTCCGCGCTGGCCCCGGCGGTCGAGTCGATACTGGCGGCCGCAAGGGAACGAGCGGCCGAGGGACGGACCGACCGCGTGGACGCTGACCCCCGAGACCTGCGAGCCGCGTTCGATCGCGCCGAGGCCGACGGTCGCGTGCCCGTGATAGCCGAAGTGAAGCCGACGAGCCCGACGACGGAGGGGACTCGCGAGGACGACCCCGTCGCGCTCGCGGAGGGGATGGTCGCGGGCGGGGCCGCGGCGCTCTCGGTGCTCACGGAGCCGGCGCACTTCGGCGGGAGCGTCGACACGCTCGAACGCGTCCGCGCGGCCGTCGACGTGCCGGTGCTCCGGAAGGACTTCGTCGTCGACGAGTCGCAGCTCGACGCCGTCGCGAGCGACGTGGTCCTGCTCATTGCGCGGTTCGTCGGCGACGACCTCCCGGACCTGCTCGCCGCCGCCCGCGACCGCGGGTTTCAGGTGCTCGTCGAGGTCCATGACGCCGCAGAGCTCGCCGCCGCCGTCGAGGCGGGCGCGACGTTCGTCGGCGTGAACAACCGCGACCTCGCGAGACTGGAGGTCGACCTCGAAACCTTCGAGTCGGTCGCGCCCGACGCTCCCGACGACGTGACGCTCGTCGCCGAGAGCGGGATCGGCTCGCCCGCGGACGCGCGCCGGATGCGAGCGGCCGGAGCCGACGCACTGCTCGTCGGCAGCGCGATCATGGACGGCGACGTGACGGCGAACACCCGCGAACTGGTGCGGGCAGAGCGCGACGCGGACGCCGAGGCGACGGACGACAGCGACGAGACGGTCGCGAGCGACACCACGGAGACACCCACATGAGCGAATCCGACACGCGGACGGCTGAGGAACCGGACACGGCGGTGCCATCGCGACGCCCCGGCCGCGAGCGCGGCCGCGGCGACGGGAAGTTCGGCCGGTACGGCGGCCAGTACGTTCCCGAGGCGCTGATGCCGGCCATAGAGGAACTGACCGACGCCTACGAGCGCTACGTCCTGAACAACGAGGACGGCTTCATGGACGAGTTCCGCGAGCGGCTCGCGGACTTCGGCGGGCGGCCGATCCCGCTCCAGCGGGCCGACCGGCTCTCGGAGCGGTACGACCGAGACGTATACCTCAAGCGCGAGGACCTGCTCCACGGCGGCGCACACAAGCTGAACAACGCCCTCGGACAGGTGCTGTTGGCGAAGTACATGGGCAAAGAGCGGATCATCGCGGAGACCGGCGCGGGCCAGCACGGCACCGCAACCGCGATGGCGGCCGCCCACCTCGATATGCCCTGTGAGATCTACATGGGCGAACGCGACATCAACCGCCAGCGCCCCAACGTCTTCCGGATGAAGCTCAACGGGAGCGAGGTGAACCCGGTCACGGCCGGCCGCGGCACGCTGAAAGAGGCGATCTCGGAGACGATGCGCGACTGGGCGACGACCGTCGAGACGACCCACTACGTGATCGGCTCCGTGGTGGGTCCGCACCCGTTCCCGGTGATGGTCCGCGACTTCCAGGCGATCATCTCCGAGGAGGCCCGCGAGCAGTCGATCGAGAAGACCGGCGACCTGCCGACCGACGTGGTCGCCTGCGCCGGCGGCGGATCGAACACCATGGGGTCGTTCGCGGCGTTCGTCGACGACGAGGACGTGGCGCTCCACGCCGTCGAGGCGGGCGGCTCCACGCTGGAGGTCGACGAGGAAGCCGGCGTCGCGCCGAACTCCGCGTCGCTGTACACGGGCGAGGAGGGAGTGCTCCACGGCGCGCGTACGAAGCTCCTGCAGGACTCGAACGGCCAGATTATGGAGAGCCACTCGATCTCTTCCGGGCTCGACTACGCCGGCGTCGGCCCCGAACTCGCCTACCTCGTCGACGAGGGGCGGGTGGACCCCGTCGCCGTCGACGACGACGCGGCACTCGAAGGGTTCCATCGCCTCTCGCGTACCGAGGGGATCATCCCCGCCTTAGAGACGGCACACGCCTTCGGCTTCTTGGAGGAGCACCACGAGGAACTGGGCGAGCGCGTCGTCGTCACCGTCTCCGGGCGCGGCGACAAGGACCTCGACGCCGCCATCGAGGAGACGGACAAACGCGACATCGCGGAGGCACCCGACATGTCGATGTTCACGGGGGGGATCTGAATGGCGGGAGAACACGCGGAGCCGGACGTGGAGGCGGGAGCGGAGACCGCCAACTCCGCGGCTATCGCCGCCGCCTTCGCCGACGGCCCCGCGTACGTCCCGTACCTCGCCGTCGGCGACCCGGACTACGAGGCCTCGAAGGCGTACGTCGAGGCGCTTGACCGCGGCGGTGCAGACGTGATCGAACTCGGTCTCCCATTCTCGGAGCCGATCGCAGAGGGGCCGACGATTCAGGGCGCGCTCGTGCGCGCGCTCGACGCCGGGATGACGCCGGAGCGGTTCTTCGAGTTCGCGGAGGAGCTCGACGTCGACGCCCCGCTCGTCTGCATGACGTACTACAACCTCATTTATCAGTACGGGGCCGACGGGGCGCGAAGCGCCTCGGACGCGAGCACCGGGCCGAGAGCCTTCGTCGAGCGCGCGGCCGCCGCCGGCATCGAGGGGCTCGTCGTCCCCGATCTCCCGGCCGAAGAGGCGGACCCGCTGCGCGAGGCGTGCGACGAGTTCGATCTCGACCTCGTCTTCATCGTCGCGCCGACCACCGTCGGCGAACGGCTCGACCGGATCATGAGTCGGGTGTCGGGGTACGTCTACGTGCAGGCGCGGCTCGGGACGACCGGTGCGCGCGAGGATGTCTCCGATCAGACCACGGAGAGCCTCGATCGCCTCGCCGACTACGACGTGCCCAAAGCCGTCGGCTTCGGCATCTCGACCGGCGAGCACGCGGAGCGCATCGTCGCCGGCGGCGCAGACGGGATCATCGTCGGCTCGGCGTTGGTCGACATCGTCGCAGACGGCGTCGAGAACGACCTCGCAACCGCGACGGTCGCAGAGCGGCTGGAGTCGCTCTCGCGGGAGCTGAAAGACGGTGCAAAGCGGGGCTACGCCGCGCGCGTCGAGCCCGCAGAGTCACCCTGAAGCGGTCGACGACCGCCGCGCCGATCGATCGCCCCGGTCCGCGGACCGGTTCGAGCCAATACGTCCCCGAACGAAACCGACTTACCTTCGATTGCCACACGTTCACACAACGACTGACTTCACAATGACAGCAGGACTCACAGCACGACTCCAGCGCATCTCCACGAACGACCGATACCTCATCGTCCCGATGGACCACGGGATCACGATGGGCGCGGTCGAGGGGCTCGTCGACATCGAATCGACCATCGACGGCGTGACCGCGGGCGGCGCTGACGCGGTGTTGACCCAGCGGGGTATCGCAGAACGCGTCCACCCGAACAAGAACGACGCGGGGTACATCGTCCACCTCAACGGCTCGACGACCATCGGCCCCGACGAGAACGACAAGCGCGTCACGGGCACGGTAGCGGACGCCGTTCGAGCCGGCGCTGACGCCGTCTCCTTCCACATCAACGTCGGCTCCGACTACGAGCCGTCTCAGATAGAAGGGCTCGCGCAGCTTACTTCGGAGGCCGAGCGGCTCGGGCTGCCCGTGCTCGCGATGGCGTACGCCCGCGGTCCCGGCGTCGACGAGAGCGATCCCGAG
>Ga0102939_1000927_pt1 | contig 10826 bp, 8 predicted proteins | sample SalPon2_B_H2O_MG_FD_78214 | JGI IMG/M metagenome (GOLD analysis project Ga0102939, IMG submission 78214) | Salt pond water microbial communities from South San Francisco under conditions of wetland restoration - Salt Pond MetaG R2_B_H2O_MG | ecosystem: Environmental > Aquatic > Non-marine Saline... | reverse complement strand
GTAGAAACCGAACATTCTTGAAGAGTAGAAAGGCGTCAGCACTTGATCGTAGCCTTTTTCTTCAGCGTTTTTAAGTGCTTGGGCTGTTTCTACGGCTTTTTCCTTCATTCGATAACCTTCTTTTCCTCCTGCTCTGATTACATACGATTCTAGGCCTATAAGTTCTGCAGGGGCTAAAGCTGTATTTGTTAAGCCGGAAAATCTTCCGCCTACATCCTGATGCTCAATTATACACCTATCAAACTTTTCTGCAATTTTGTGAAGAGGTGAATTAGGTGTTGTTAATGGATTGAAATCATATCCTTTGTTAATAAAGAACATTAGAGACTCTATTACTCCAATTGTCGAGCCTGATTTACTTATAGGCATGACTAATGTGTCTTCAGGATCTGCGTGAGCTGTAACTTGTTGAAGTCTGTCAGGATCCATCGTCGTAACTATATCGAGATGTTTGTCGGCTTCCTCAAGAAAAGTATAGTATAAAGCTCTTAAACTGGTGATTGAACCGCCGTTTCCTATTACGATTAAATGGTCGAAATCTTTGTCGATCCCATCTAAGTTATAGTCCGGTTCTATTTGGGTAAAGTCTGGTAAATCTCCCTCTACTTCTCCTCCTGCATCTAAAGCGTGAAACTCTAGTTCTATGCTCATTGGTGATTTTTCACTGCTTTATTGTGTGCTTTACTGTAGTTTTCACCTAGTTTATCCCATGAGGTCATCTGGGCAAGTCTTCTAGCATTATGTTTCCTTTCAGTAATCTCTGTCTTACTGTATCCAATTATATCATCGATCATTTGAGCTAGGTCTTCTGATGCCTCTGCATCATCTCTGTTTCTTCTCTCTAACACTCTGATACCTTTCCTGTCTTCCTCTTCTGTGTTTTCTTGTAAGAACTGACCAAAACCTGCTAAGTCAGTAGTTATACTAAGTGCCCCATTGGCTGCTGTCTCAACAGGCGTGTAACCCCAAGGTTCGTAGTAGCTTGGGAATATTCCTGCTGATGATGCTACTATCGCATCGTTGTAGCTCATTGAAAGTAGTTTGTCGCCTACTGACAAGTATGTTGGGTAGAATACTACCTTTACTCTGTCGTCATCGTCGTTTGTTAGTCCTGCTTCCCATAGGCCATCCATTATTTCATCATTAGGATAGTCTAGGTCGAAGGCGCTGACAGGCGGACTCCCCTGTTTCTCATGGAAGTTACGCCTCAAAGAGTCAAGAGTATTCGTGTATACTTCATCTTGAATATGTTCTATAGGATTTTGATCCTTAGCAATCGATGAAAGAATGTTGCTCCGGATGTCAGGCATTATTTGATCTACGTGATCTTGAAGTTCTGTGTAGAGGGACATATTGTCCAGTACTTCTGGTTTTGGTCCTTTCGTGTCTGCCGGTACAAATATGAAGACGAAGAACTCTTCTCCTTCTTGTTCATTCAGTTGGGAAAGTGCGTCGATTAATACGTCGACTCCCTTGTTGTGGTATTCATATCTTCCTGAAATGAAAAGTATTCTTGGATCTTCATCAAGTGAAACATCGTAGTATGGTTCGAAGTATGCTGAAAGGAATTCTTTCATCTCTTTTTTCTTTTCTGTGTGGTTATAGGATAACTCTTCTAGGCTTGGGTATGCTTCAACGTTGAAGCCGTTTGGAAGTATCTGATCAGGTTTTTGATCCAGAACTGCTTCTGCTTCTCTACCAGTAGTTTCGCTTACAGTTGTAAATGCGTCTGAGTTGGCTGCAGCAGTTTTCTCTAGTTGGTGCTTGGCTTTTACTCCGTACTCTTCTGCCAGCGAGCCTTCTACTTTACCTTCTTCTACCGCTCTCAGCAGGTCGAAGTCTGAATTGGATAGTGCCCTACCAAGAACTGTTGCGTGTGTTGTGAATACTGTTGGTGCGTCAAATTGGAACATTGCTGGTGTTGAAAGCCATTCATGTAGCTGTACAACTGTTTCTCCTTGCTTCTTCTCTAGTAGTTTGTCCAGTAGTTTGCCTACTGCATAGCTCCATTTTACCGGTTCATCGAAGTCATTTCCTGCATTCATCGAGTCGATTCCATGTTCATCCCACATTTCCTGCTTAATTTCGTCTATGGATTTGTCTATTCCAGAGGCATCTACTAGAATACATTTTGGGCTGGAAGAGATGTTCCAGACTCCGTAACGGCACTTGATGCCTTCTTCTTCAAGCTCATCAAATATTTCTTGGTGCGGGTTTTCACGACTTGCAAAGTCTGTTCGAGCTGACTCCTCGTCATAGAAGCCTATTGTAGTATAGTTTTCTCCGTAAAAATCCTGCATTTTAGCTGACTTGGATTTTAGAACTTGGTATATGCCTCCTACTTTGTTGGCGGCTTCAAATGAGACTTCTATGAAGTTGTCAGCGCTCGATGTCATAAAGTAATCCTTTTAGTTGGCGCAGTATAAAAGATGTAGTTTAATTTTATTACCACCAAACAGTTGAAAAGAAATGTTTTATACGCCAGGCACCACGATGTGAGATTATGGAGTACAGATTAGGGGAAGGATTCTCCGAGAAGAAAGGAGTAATCTCCAACACACACGGATTTCTACAGACATACATGGATGGGGGATTCAAAGAAAAATGGAGTGGTTACTGGAGCCCAGGGCAAAAATACATTGATTACTTTGCCACAAAGGTTAATGGAGTATGGCTTACGGGAGAAACACTGGAAGAAGCATGTTATGGAGATAAAATAGTATATACACACAAAGTTTCCAGCCTAAAAATAAAACAGAAGATAAGCTGCCCGGCAAACACTGCAGGATTCAAAGTAGAATGGATAGTTGAAAACAATTCAGAGGAGAATAAAGCAGTAAGAATATCACTAGAAACAGGAATAGACATACGCTCCAAAGAAGAAGATATTGGCAGCCAAGATTACAGCTTAGAAACTATTGAGAACGGTAAAAAGATAATAAATGGCCAAAATTCGATTTCAATAATCGGCAAAAAGTTTAATTTTGATGAAGGAGTTCATTCTAAGGAGCATTTTCCAGGAGAGAAACAAATATGCTTGATACCTGGAGAAATATACTGTCAACACGAAGTAAATCAGGAAATGTAGAGAAAGCCGAGATAACATTCAAGACAGATGGAAAAGTTGAAGAAAAAACAGAATCTCCAAAAGGCAGTTTAAGACACGAAGAATTAGGTAGAACCTTTAATTACAGTATTAAAAGCCTTGAAAACCTTTACTACGGAAAAAACGGTAGAGGAGTGATAGCCGGACATCCATGGTTCCAGAACTACTGGGCCAGAGACAGTTTCTGGACAAGCCTCGGAATGATTGATGCCGGAATGTTTGAAGAAGTAGAAAAACTACTGCTAAACTTCGCCGAGAGAGAAAATTTTCCCTCAAAAATAAGGTCAAGTGGTGGATCAGAAACAGATTACCCGCGTTCAGACAGTATACCTCTGTACATCATAGCAGTAGACCAATTAAACAAATACTACAGTGCCGATGAGAAACTGATTGAAAGAGCGGAAGAACTACTTAATGAAAGACCCAGAGGCAAAATAGTAGAAAATCATCCAGATGGAACATGGATGGACACACTGGAAAGAGAAAAAGCAGTTGATATCCAAAGCCTGTGGATTGAAGCATTAGAAAGATTCAACAGAGGAACCAAAAGACTAAGAAAAGGATTAGAAGAGTTTAAAAAAGAAGATTACATCAAAGACAACTTGGAAAACAATTTTGAGTCAATAAACCCTGCAATACCAATAATGTTCGGCCAAGTAGAAGAACCAGAAGCTGAAAACTACTTGGAGAAAATTAACGGAGAGTTCTCATCTCATTACGGCGCAAGAACACGTTCAGTAACAGATCCAGGATACGATAGTTCAGGCTACCACACCGGCAGCGTATGGGGCTTAACCACTTGCTGGGCAGCTGCAGCCAACCTAGAATACAATCAGAAAAATCATGGCATGAACTTTCTGAAGAAACTCAGTCACTTCATCGACAGAAACCAGTTAGGAGCCTTACCAGAAGTAGCGAATGCCGAAAATGGAGAATCACTTGGATGTGATGAACAAGCATGGAGTGCAGGACTTTTTATACATGTAATAGACTCATACCTGTTAGGAATCAGCTTTGAAGATGATAGATTAATTATAGATCCTGCAGACGGCATTTCACTAGTCCGTAAAGGCAAACGAATAGGCGATGAAAGAATCGATATCAAAGTTAATAACGGGAAAGCCGAAGTAGTGAATAATCCAGACATCAAAATTGAAACAAGGTGAAAAAACACGAAAATGCTAATAATAAACTACAAAGCGTACGAAAAGGCAATTGGAGAAAACTGCGAAAAACTAACAGAAACAATAGCCGAGGCAGCAACTGAAGAAGATGCAGAAGTAATCATAAACCCTCAAACAGCTGACTTAAACAGAATAGAAAACGAAGAACTAACAGTATACGCCCAACACACAGACCCGGTCGAAACAGGAAGCCACACAGGCTCAAACCAGATAAAAGCACTTAAAGACGCAGGAGTGACTGGTACACTGATAAACCATTCAGAAAGAAGACTTGAAGACCAAAAAATAGATGAAACAGTACAAAAATGCCGAGAAGAAGGACTAACCACAGTTGTTTGTGCACAAACAGTTGAAGAATGTGAAAAATACAGCACATACGAACCAGACTACATAGCCTTCGAGCCACCTGAACTAATTGGCGGAGACATAGCTGTATCAACTGCAGAACCACATGTAATTGAAAACGCAGTCGAAGCATCCGGAGAAGTACCAACACTGACAGGAGCCGGCATCAAATCAAAAAAGGATGTAGAAAAGAGTGAAGAACTAGGATGTGAGGGAGTACTAGTTGCTTCAGGCGTAATAAAAGCTGATGACATTAAGAAAGAAGTTAGAGAGCTCTGCGAAGGACTATGAAAAAAGAATGGCTGGAAAAATACAGGGAGTCTTTGAAGACAGAACACAATTCCACAGTTCTAACAGGGTTCAACGCCCATATAGATTCATCCCTAAAGTTTGATAGCTCTAGGATAAATCTGGAAAAAGTTGAATCAGAACTTCTAAACAAAGTAAGCTCAGAAGAAGATCTGAAAAAGGTCTTAAAGTACTGCAAAGAGAACAAATCGAACCAAGAAGTTCAATTAGATTTCAATCCAGAAATTTCGGGTCACGAACAGCTCGGAGGACAAGCAGGCATCATAGCCAACTTTCAGTCACGCATAGGCAACAAAAGCATAATATACACACCTTTCTTATCAGAAAAAGTTTCCAATCTCGTGGACGAAGAAGTATTCTACCCTGTTATAGAGGACAATCTAAAGCTCAAAAGAGTTAAACAAGGTATCAACACCGACAGAACCAAGAAAAACTATATCATAGAACTTGAAGAAGAATCATGCAGACTAATACTTTCTGACAGCCTCAGAGGATTCGGCCCATACTTCAGAAAATCCCTCGAAGAAAAGCTGGAGAAGACAAATCACGAGATAGATCGCATAATTCTTTCAGGCTTCCACGATGCGGAGGGAAACGTAGAATCCAAGCTCATGAAGTCGGAGAAACAACTCGAAAAAATTGAAACAGACAAACACCTTGAATTTGTTTCCAAAGGAGAAGAAGTAGATCAAATGATGCTGGAACACATCGCACCACAGTTCACAAGCATCGGAATGGATGAACAAGAACTTAGGAATATTTCAGAAACACTAGGAGTAGATCTAGGCGACGCAACACTAGGACACGTCTACAACGCAGTTAAGAAAATAATAGAAGAAACAGGAGTAGAAAGAATCCACGTACACACCTACAACTTCCAGTGCGTAGTCGCCAAAAAATCATACGAAGTAGACGCCAAAGACATAAGAAGAGGAATGCTATTCGGCGGACTAGCCGGAGTATCAATGGCCGAACAAGGAGAACTACCTTCAAAAGATCAAATCAAGATAAACTCAGAAAAAATGCACATCAACCGGTTAGACGAACTAGAAGACTTCCAAAACTACTTTGAATTAGAGAATTTCGTGGAAACAGGTATAGCAGAACTGGAAGAATACAAAGTAGTAGCTACACCAACTATAATACACGAAGAACCAAAAAGATTAGTGGGAATGGGAGATGTAATCTCCTCAGGCTCATTCATGACAGAAATAAACTAAGAAAGTTCCTGAATTATATCCCTTACCTTTTCCTCTACTTCATCTAAAATTCTCTCCAAGTCTTCCTCAGTATCAGCCTCACATCTTACTCTTACTTTTGGTTCTGTACTGGAAGCTCTGACTAAACCCCATCCGGAATCAAACTGGATCTTAACACCGTCCATCGTCGAAATCTCGTGATCAGAATACTCCTCTGCAACAGCATCAATCACATCCTCCTTCAACTCATTAGGACAGTCCAGATTTACCTCAGGAGAAATAGGGTAACTAGGGAAACCAGCCAGTTTATTTTCCAAATTTTCTTCAGAGGCTATTTTACACATCAAAGCGCCGGCAAACAGGCCATCATCCCACGGAAAACCAAAAGCCGGGAAGTAGAAATGACCAGAAAGTTCTCCTGCAAATGAGACATCATCTGCCTGATGAATTCTCTCTGAGATGAAAGTATGCCCTACACGAGATTCCTCAGGCTCTCCCTCATATTCCTTGATCTTCTCGGGAACCAGCTTCGAGGCACGTAAATCATAGACAACAGTGCCATTTTCTTTTTCAAGAGAAGCCTCAGAGAATAATGAAATTACTTGATCCTCCGCTATATACCCAGAATCAGGTAGAATAAAACCAGCGCGATCACCATCACCGTCAAAAATTATACCGAGATCTTCATCAGCCAAAACCTCTTCAGTAAGTTTTTGTGCCTCTTCACTAGTAGGATCCGCCAGATGGTTAGGAAATTCTCCATCAACTTCTTCATTAATCATTTTAACACTGCAACCCAGCCCCTCGAACATTTCACGAGCTAAAACACCTGTAACACCATTTCCACAGTTAATAAGAATATCTAAATTAACTTCACCAACTTCTTCTTTAACTGCCTGAACATAGTCCTCAATTAAATCGATTTCTTCTTCAGTTCCTGAACCAGTATCGAACTCTTCTGACTCGTAGATTTGCTCAATTTCCTCCATTCCCCCTTTTCTAGACATCGCCAAAGCACCTTCAAGATTAAACTTGAAACCTGTGTACTCAGGCGGATTATGCGAAGCAGTCACTACAGCTGCAGATTCAAAGCTGTTATCAACTTGGCCAAAGTAGACAACCGGACTTGGAGCCATTCCAGCATAAGCAACATCAGTTCCAGTAGATTTAACCCCTTTTATAAACGCTTCAGTTACCTTTTCTCCGTGTTTACGGCCATCTCTTCCGACCAAAACTTCTTCTGCGTCTATAAAAGTACCATAGGCCCTACCTACTTTTTCTGCTTCATTTTCACTGATTTCATCAGGATAAGTTCCTCTTAGGTCATAGCTGTGGAAGAAAGAGGCCATATTTGTATCACCAATAGTCTTCCAAGATTTCTACATGGTCTTGGTAGTTTGCCTGAGTATCCTTCAAAGACTCTTTCATTACTTTAGTATCTAAGCTAGTCTCCATGAACCCCCTATCTTTCTCATAAATTGGAACTAGTTGGACGTGTAGGTGTGGAATTGATTCTCCAGCTGCTTTTCCAATATTCATTCCAACATCGATTCCTGCTGGATCAACAGCTTCTCTCTGCAATTCCTCAACTTTTGCAACCATTGAGAACAGTCGGTTTCTTTCCTCATCACTGAGATCAGTCATCGAGTTGACATGTCTCTTAGGCACAACCATCAAATGACCGGTGTTGTATGGGAAGATATTCAATTCTACCATTAGGAAGTCGTCTTCGTAGACAGGGAGAAAGCTTACTCCGTCATCACCTTCAGCTTGGGCGCAGAAGATACAATCCAAGTCATCAGGAATCTCCTTTGCCTCATACTCTGCTCTTTTAGGACTCCACAAATACTGCTCATACGGCTTAGTATCAGTCATAGAAAACAAATTATTCCTGGTATAGTTTATACTCTTCGGAAATCAAAACAGTCGCAGGTCGTTGACTTTTTCCGCTACTTTGTGTGATAGTCCTCTTTCTGGAGGTTCTTCGCCTTTTATTCTGTATGCTAGGTCTTCTATCCTGTTTGAAGGCCTGGATTTTGGCTTGTAGCTGACTACTGGTTCTCTTAGTGCTATTCCTTCTCTTACGTGTTGGTGGTCTGGTATTTCTGCAATTATCTCTTCTTCGATTAAATCTTTGATATCTTCGCGTTCTACTTCTGATTGCTCGTCTCTCACACTGTTCAATGCTAGTCCTAGCACATCTCTTTCGAGTTGCTCAGCCAGTTTTTTAGCTCCTAAAGCATTTGTCAGTGCTGGTAGCTCTGGCTCTGAAACAAGAAGTACTTCGTCTGATGCCTCTATACCTGCTTCTACTTCTTCTCCGACTCCAGCTGCGGTGTCAATTAGTACAAAGTCTTTGTCTCCTAGGAAGTCTACTATAGCATGCCGAAGTTTTTCTGCATCTGCATTAAAGTCTAGTATACTTGCTGGAAGAACTGAAACTCCTTCGGAATGTTTGGTTACTGCCTGTGTGATGTATGCTTCTCCTTCGAGAACATCGTTCAGAGATACTTCCTGGAAGCCTAACCCGAAATGTTGTGATACGTTTGCTCCGGAAAAGTTTCCGTCTATGATCAGGACGTCGTGATCCTGTTTGGCTAGTTCTGTGCCTAGATTAGCTGTTAAAGTAGTTTTACCCACACCACCTTTTCCCGATACAACAGAAATAATACGGGTCATCAACTTGGAATTATAGATCCCTCAATAAAAAACCTCTTACAATTATTGCCGGAACTTTCCAAGCACTTTCTCGAGGAAGCTGTCTTCACTTAAGTCAGGTTCATAATCAAGTTCTGCTAGGTCTGCAGCCACTGCCTTGAATCTTTCAGAGACATGGTGGTCTGGAGAATGATGTACAACTGGCTTCTTGGCCGACAAGGCTTCCTGAACTTTTTCGTGTTCCGGAACTTCCATCAAAACAGGGTAGCCTATCATAGACTCAACTTCATCTTTATCCAGTTCGGAGTCATGTCCTTTCACCATGTTAAGGACTACTCCAGCTATTTCAGTTCCTGCCTCCTCAGCAACGTTAACAGTCTTCAGTGCATCTGTTACTGCTGGAAGGTTTGGATTAGTTACAATCATAACTTCATCAGAAGCCTCAATAGCATTAATAGATTCGTTTCCGAGGCCTGCAGCAGAGTCAACAAGTACAAAATCCGGTTCACCCACTGTATCGAGAAGAACATCTGATAAGTTATCTGGAGAGGTATCCCGCAGGTCTTCAACAGATAGTCCTGCTGGTACAACTCTTAGACCAGAGTCATGAATATACATTGCTTCTGTGATATGTGCATCGCCTTTCAAAACATCGTGTAGAGTCTTAGGGTATAAAGGTATTCCTATGTGAAAACCTAGATTTGGATTAGTAAGATTTGCGTCTAATACGACTGTATCAGCTCCAAATTGGCTTAAAGCTGCGCCAATATTAGCTGTAGTCGTGGTTTTGCCGACCCCTCCCTTGCCACTACTTACACATATCAATCGGGTCATTGTATATTTGCATTTGAAGACAGGCATTTAAATTACCTGTCAAACCCCCAGAAACCACTAACTCAAATACAAATAAGTTAAACACACAACCCCATCCATGGCCCAAGAATTCGCAGAGAAATTGAAACAAATAGAACAAAAATGGCAGCAAAAATGGGAAGAAGCAGAGATTCATAAAACAGAAAGAACTGATGCAGAGAAATATTATGTACTGGAGATGTTTCCCTACCCTTCTGGCAATCTACACATGGGTCATGTAAGAGTTCATTCGCTTGGAGATGCACCTGCTCGTATGAAACGGATGCAGGGCTACGATGTGATGCATCCTATGGGTTGGGATGCCTTTGGACTACCTGCGGAAAATGCTGCTATCGACCGAGATGTAGACCCTGAGGAATGGACTCGAGATTGTATAGATAATATGCGAGGCCAGTTCAAGAGACTAGGATTCTCGTTCGACTGGGATAGAGAAATAGCTACATGCGATCCAGAATACTACAAATGGAACCAGTGGATCTTCCAACAAATGCTCGAAGAAGGACTTGCCTACCAGGACGAATCCAAAGTTAATTGGTGTCCCGGATGTGAAACGGTTCTCGCAGACGAACAAGTAGAAGAAGGACTTTGCTGGAGATGTGATTCCGTAGTAGAACAAAAAGACATGGAACAATGGTTCTTGAAAATTACAGACTACTCAGAAGAACTTCTCCAAGACCTCGATCAACTCGAAGGATGGCCAGACAAAGTAAGAAAAATGCAAGAAGACTGGATAGGAAAAAGCACAGGAGCCAAAGTCAAATTCCCAACAAAAGAAAACGGAGAAATAGAAGTATTTACAACACGACCAGATACAATCCACGGCGCCAAATTTATGGCCTTAGCACCAGAACATAAACTAGCTAAACAAATAGCCGAGGAGAACAAGGAAGTCGCAGAATATAGAGAAGAAGCATTGAAGAAAGATGCTGAAGAAAGAGAGGAAAAATCAAAAGCAGGAGTATTCACAGGAAAATACGCAGAAAATCCAATAAACGGAGAAGAAATACCAATCTATGTCGCAGAATTCGTATTAACAGACTACGGTACCGGAGCAATCATGGCAGTCCCTGCTCACGACCAGAGAGACTTCGAATTCGCACAAGAACACAACATAGAAATCCAAGAAGTTGTCAAATCACCTGAAGAGCATTC
>Ga0102939_1000925_pt1 | contig 10847 bp, 8 predicted proteins | sample SalPon2_B_H2O_MG_FD_78214 | JGI IMG/M metagenome (GOLD analysis project Ga0102939, IMG submission 78214) | Salt pond water microbial communities from South San Francisco under conditions of wetland restoration - Salt Pond MetaG R2_B_H2O_MG | ecosystem: Environmental > Aquatic > Non-marine Saline... | reverse complement strand
TACTTTCCCGTTCAAGATACGTTGCAGCTAGATCCGCAAAATCCGGCTCATCATCAATATGGAGGACTTCGATATCATCCAGCACCATGGTTGCTAATAGCTGTCGTTTTATATAGTGCTTTGCCGGATTACGAAAGATTCGAGGCGAAAGTCTCGCCGTCAACCATGGCCTCGAGTATTTGGGTCCCAACCGTGCTGGGGGGAAACCTGAGTGGGTGACGAAAAGGTACTGCTTCCAAGCGATTGAACCGTATCTCAATGCCCCGACACCCGAAGTTGTCGATGAAGCCTTTGCTGAAATCGATCGCTAGCTTCCACCGCTGTATCGGGCCAGGAACGTCAGGCGCTGTTGGACTTTCTACCACACGAGGCCGAGTTGCTACCTTCGCGTGGCTTTAGCTGGATCTCTTTGATAACTTATATCATACTCATATTTCGAATCTCGATACAACCAGTGTAAAACTAATCTGAATTAACATATAATATAATTGAGTTTGGTATACCATGCTTAATCGCATAACACTCAATCGATTCGACCTCCGACCGAAACTCATCCTCGCGTTCGTTATTGTAGCGGTGCTCGTTGGGGTTACTGGTTTCGTGGGATACCAAGCCGTCGGAACGGTTGATTCGGCGACCCACCGGGTCTCCGAAGACGCTGACAAGATCGACGCCTCAATGGAGATGCTTGTCGCCGTCGAAGAACAGCAGATCGCTGTCCAGGCCGCCATGCTTGAAGAAGATGGAGCAGAAGCTCGATTCGACGATGCACAAGCAAATTATAACGAATGGGCTGCGGTGATGGAAGAACAAGAGCTGACTACTGAAGAACAGCAAGCGTTCGATTCCCTCCAAACAACTCACGAGGAATATACAATCGTCGCCCAAGAGTTGTTCGCGGCAAAACAAAACGGTGACACGGAGCGAGCTGAGGCTAAAATGGATGAGCTTGAGCCACTCGTCGCAGATATGCGTGACTCAGCGCATACGCTCGAGAACACAGCGGTTGAGGATAAAAAAGCAACAGTCGCCACTGCTGACGCCACCACCCAGACCGCACGACGGTCTATACTAGGCTTGACCGTTGGAGCGTTCATTGCTGCAATCGGGATCGGATTGTTTGTCGCTGGCCGTATCATCCCACCGATCACTCAACTCTCGGAAGCGACAAAAGCCCTCAACAACGGTGAACTCGACAACGATCTTGAAGAACACGTCGAAGACGACGAGCTCGGTCGGATGATCGACAGTTTCAGAGAAATGCAAGAGGATCTGCGGGGGGTCTTCTCTCAGATCGGGACTGCAAGTCAGGGATTAAAACAAGGCGATCTTGGTTGGGAGTTCGAAGCGGATTATCCCGGTCAGTATGGCGAAACGGTCGCTGATCTTGAAGCTGGGGCCGACGAACTCGCACAGAGCTTCGAGGAGATACAACAGGTAAGTAGTGACCTCGAGCAGGGAAGTCTTGAGAGAGCAATCGATTCGGATCGTCCCGGCCAGTACGGCGCTGTACTGAACGATCTGGCCACCGGAACCACCCGCCTCTCCGAAAGCTTTCAGGAGATTTCGACAGCCAGTCAAGACCTGAAAGAGGGACGGCTTGATCGAACCATCGACACCGAATATCCCGGGACATATGGAGCTGTCTTGGAAGATCTTTCAGTTGGTATTGACCGACTGAGCAGTAGCATCCAGGGCGTCCAAGAGATCACAGACCGTGTCGCGACCTCAAGCGACGAAGTAGCCAGTAGCTCCGAAGAGATCAAACAGGCCAGCGAACAGGTCGCCGAATCCGTCGAAGAGATCTCGCACGGTGCTGATACTCAAAGCGGAAATCTCCAAGAGGTCGCTAACGAAATGAACGACATGTCTGCGACAGTCGAAGAGATTGCGTCCTCTGCCGAGGAGGTGGCCGCAACAGCAGGGACTGCGGTTGAACAAGGAAATACGGGCCGGGAGTATGCTGCCGAGGCGACCGACGAAATTCAATCGATCGAAGCCCGGGCCGATGAGGCCGCCACCCAGGTCGGTAGTCTCGACGATGAGATGAACGAGATCGGCGAAGTCGTCGAGATGATAACTGGAATCGCCGAACAGACGAGTATGCTGGCAGTAAACGCCTCGATTGAGGCCGCCCGAGCCGGTGAGGCCGGCGAAGGATTCGGCGTCGTCGCCAGCGAAATCAAGTCACTCGCCGACGAGGCTGAACAGGCCACCGCCGAGATCGAGCAGCGTATCGAAACGATTCAAGCGACGACAGCTGAAACAGTTGAGGGAATCCAGCAGATGAATGACCGCGTTGAGCGTGGCAGCGAGACCATTGAAAACGCGATTGAGATGTTCGACGAGATCGCAGACGCCGTGCAAGAGGCTGAAAACGGGATTAGGGAGATCAGCGACGCCACAGACGATCAGGCAGCCTCTTCAGAAGAAGTTGTGGCGATGGTCGACGAGGTATCGAGTGTCAGCCAACAGACCGCAGCAGAGGCAAGCAACGTTTCAGCGGCGACAGAGGAACAAACCGCCTCCCTCTCGGAAGTTTCACAGAGCGTTCAAGACCTCTCGTCGCTGGCTGAAGATCTCGATGAACAGGTATCAGCATTCGAAACAAAAACAAGCGTAGACGCGGCCTCAAGCAGAGGTGCTCATCCCCGGACAGCCGCTGACGGCGGTCAGTAATGTGGGAATACTAATTACGAAGCCACATCTCGCTTGACTGATTCATACCAACCCCAATGTTAGAAAAGACGATCCACGTGTTGTATGTCGATGATGACCCAGGATCTGCGGATTTGACCGGAACGTTTCTGGGACGTGAAGAGGATCAGTTCACCGCTGAAACTGCCACCAGCGCTACCGATAGGGTTGAGATAATTGATGATAGATCACCCGACAGTGCCGCTTTGGAGTACCGTACAAATGATGCACACGGGGTCGCTGAATCCAACTGGCCACGCGGTGGTGAATCCTGTTATATAGCATGATGGTATTATGTGCTTCGCCACAAAATAAAAAACAGAAGATAGTATGAGTGGGGGCTCCCGCGACATGCCGGTCGAAGAAATCGAGTTAGTTGCGTCAGGTATCCCCGAGTTGGACGGTCTTCTCAACGGGGGGTACGTCCGGGGCCGGACGTACCTCATCCAAGGCGTTTCGGGAACAGGGAAGTCGCTTCTCGGCCAGCATTTCCTGCAAGCAGGACTGGATACTGACGAGACGGTCGTCTACATCCACGGTGAAGAGTCCAGACATGATATTCTGGTCAACGCTGCACAACTGGGTGTCGACATTCAGGACGCAGAGTTTCTCGATATCGGACCGGGAACGGACTTCTTCGCTGAGGACAAGTCCTACAACCTTGTTGAGGCTACTGAGGTCGAATCTGAGCGGTTCACAAAGGATATCAAACAGGTGATCGAGGACGTCGACCCGTCGCGAATTCTCATCGATCCGATCACACAACTTCAGTACGTCGAACAGGACCAATACCAGTACCGGAAGCGGTTACAGTCGCTCATCCGGTTTCTCCGGGACCGACAGGTGACGACAGTCGCTACCCGAACACTCAATAACGAAAGCACTCCTGTGGCAACGCACGACGATTTCGAATCGCTCAGTGATGGCATCATCAACCTATATCTCGATGATCATGAACGCCGGATCGGAGTCCCGAAACACCGTGGCCTCGGACAGGTAGACGGTACCCACGGGCTTGAAATCCGCAATCAAGGAATCGAGGTTTATCCGCAAGTCATCCCGAAACACGACAATCGAACGTTCGATCCAGAACTCATTCCGAGTGGCTACGACGCCCTCGACGATCTCCTCGGTGGCGGGCTGGAACGCGGGACCGTCTCGTTTATCAGCGGGCCGACCGGAATCGGAAAATCGACTACCGGCGCACAGATACTCTCGGGTATCGTCGAACACGGCGGAACGGCACTTGGATATCTCTTTGAGGAGTCTATCGACCAGTTCGTCCATCGCTCAGAAATCCTCGGCCTCCCTATCTCGGAGATGCAAGCACAGGGATTGTTACAGTTGACAGAGACCGAACCACTCGTACGTTCAGCCGAGGAATTCGGTCAGCATGTGCTCAGGCAGGCCGACGAACACGCACCGGACGCAGTATTTATCGACGGGCTTTCGGGCTACAAGATCTCGCTTCAGGGCAACGATCAGCGACTCGTTCGCCGTCTTCACGGCCTCACCCGGGTACTCAAGAACATGGGTATTGCGGTCATCGTCACGGACGAGTCGGACCGACTCACCGGCATCCCGGAAGCCACCAGTACGAACACCAGCTACATCGCGGACAATATCGTGTTTCTCTCCTATGTGGAAGTCGACGGCAAACTCGACAGAGCAATCGGAGTGATCAAAAAGCGACTTGGAGATTTCGACAACCGGTTCCACCGCTTCTCCATCGCGTCCGGCAAGGGGTTGGTCATTGAGGGACCGTTCGATAACGTTCAGGGGATCATGCAAGGTACTTCAACACCTCGCATCCAGGACGAGGGCAGCCAGACGACAGATCAGCCATGACCGACCAGTTGATTAGCCAAGACGGTGAGCGACACACGATACAACTCCTAGTTCATGGAGACAGCGATCAGAATGCACTCGAGGAATTTCTCGGCAAACGGTACGACATTATTGACGCTGATACGCTCCAACCTGCCGATTGTTACGTCGTCAGTGAGCAGATGCTGCCAACCTATCGTGATGCGTTGCGGGAACACAAAAAGGCAGCACACCCGACCTTCACACCCGTACTGCTGATTCAACAGGAAGGATCAAGGGGAACGGTCCCACTGCCGTCCGAGCAGAACGGTGATGGGCCACCACTTATCGACGAGGTGGTGTCAGCCCCCGTCGACCGGCAGACCCTATTTCGTCGGGTTGGAAACTTGCTAGCCCGACGCGAACAGTCGGTTGAGTTGTCAGACCGGTATGAAGACGTCCAAACCCGGTTTCAGCGGTTGTTTAATTCGACAAATGACGCACTCTTTGTGGTTGGTCCCTCTGGCGATGAGATCACTGAATGTAATCCGGCGGCGTGTGATCTCTTGGGATACCCACGGGAGGAGCTACTTTCGGTGTCGATAAGTGACGTGGCCCACGCCGACGACCGCCAGCGGTTTCAGTCCCTCCTGCAAGAGGTGCAGGTGGCCGAGCAAGGATCGACTGACGGAATCACGTGTCAGACAAAGGACGGAGAAAAACGACAGCTGGAGGTGTCGGCTGCGACTCTTGAGGAGTCCGAACAATCACCGATGATCCTCTCCGTACGGGACATAACCGAGCGGAAAGCGTACGAACGAGAGCTCGAATTGAAGTCCCAGGCGATGGACGAAGCGCCCGTTGGGATCTCCATCTCCGATCCCGACCGAGAGGATAACCCGATGGTCTATGTCAATAAGGGATTCGAAGAGCTGACGGGATACTCTAGAGCTGAATCGGTCGGTCGGAACTGTCGGTTTCTCCAAGGCGAGGCAACGCGAGAGGAACCCGTTGCCGAAATGCGGAAAGCGATTGACCGGGCCGAGCCAGTGTCGGTAGAACTCCGGAACTACCGAAAGGACGGCAGCCAGTTTTGGAACCGCGTCAGTATCGCACCAGTGAGAGACGACACCGGAACCGTCAGGAACTGGGTCGGATTTCAGGAGGATATCTCCGAGCGCAAAGAACGCGAGCAGGACTTACAGCTATTCAAAAAAGCTGTTGAGAACGCGGGTCACGCCGTCTTCATTACTGATAGAGAGGGCACGATCGAGTACGTGAACCCGACATTTGAGGAGCGGACCGGCTATACGAGTGCGGAAGCAGTTGGTCGAACGCCTGGTATCCTCAAGTCAGGCAAACAGGACAGGGAGTTCTACGACCAGATGTGGGAGACGATTCTCGCCGGTGATCAGTGGGAAGCTAATCTCATCAATCGCCGCAAGAGTGGAGAGCTATACCACGTCGATCAGATGATCTCGCCGATAACGAACGGCGATGGTGAGATCACTCATTTTGTCACGATCGAACTCGACGTGACGACCCGGCGGTTGCGTCAACAGCAACTCGAGGTTCTCAATCGCGTCTTGCGGCACAATCTCCGGAACGGAACGCAAGTCATCGACGGCAACGCCACAATACTCCGGGATGCGATCGACGACGAAGAGCTCAAAACACAGGCCAAAGCGATCGAAGAACGGACCGCCGCACTGGCGAACCTGAGTGATCAAGCCAGGACGATCAGCTCACTGTTCGAGCGGCAATCACCTGCCGTGGCCACCTGTGACATAACGCAACTCGTAACCGAAGTTGTTGACGAGGTATCAAAGACGTATCCCGACGCCAAAATCACGACTAGCGAACACGATTCCATCCATGCCCGGGGAGCCAGTCCGCTGAAAACAGCACTAGTAGAAATTCTAGAAAATGCAATCATCCACAACGATCAGCCCACGCCGGAAGTTACGATTGTTATCAGCCAATCAATTGAGGATCGAGCTGGCGAGTGGGCGAAAATCGAGATTGCAGATAACGGAGCCGGAATCCCGGAGAACGAACAGAAAACAATTGAATCAGGTGAGGAAACCCCACTACAGCATGGAACTGGCCTCGGGCTGTGGATTGTCTACTGGGCTATGTCACTGCTCGGGGGCGAAGTCACACTTGAGAACAACTCGCCGCGTGGAACACGTGTTGTATTGAATCTCCCAAAGGAATCCATGGACTCCTCACGTCGGGTTACACCCATTGACCACCGCTGAAGAATACTATAATCAGAAACTGAGTTCCAGGCCGTGATACTCACACAGGTTCGCAAGATACGGGACATGTATCATTGACATCCTCCCACGGCTAAACAGTAGTTGCTGAAGTGGGACTTTTGACACGTGTTCGGCGAAGCGATCACCGACTCTAAGAGCCGTGCGCCGGGTGCACGGAATTTTGAGTTGTTTTCGTATTGTCTAACGAGGACATATCAATCGATTCAGCAACTACTGTGAAGGGGATGGGATTCCGCTTGCTACGTGTCATTGGCCAAGCTCGATGTCAGTGAACTCAAAGCGGGCCCCGCCGTCAGTTCCACTGACAACCGCAACTTCCCAGCCGTGGGCCTCAGCGATCCGCCTAACAATTGTTAACCCGAATCCGGTTCCGCCCTCACCTGAGGTATGACCGGGCTCGAACACAGCCTCACGAGCGTCTTCAGGAATCCCTGGGCCGGTGTCTTCCACATAGATCCCTCGATTGTCAATCCGGCCAACCCGGACAGTTACGTCCTCCCCACCATGGTCAATTGCATTCTGAAACAGATTCTCGAAGACGTGCTGGAGCCGACTCCGGTCGCCACGAATCGTGATGGCGTCTTCAATCTCGATGGTTGCCTCGGCTGAGGGTACATTCTTCCAGCACTGACCAACTAACTCGACTAACTCGATTGGTTCCATCTCCGAAACAGCCTGGCCCTGTCTGGCGAGTGTCAGCGTGTCTGAGATGATCTGTTCCATCCGGTCAAGTGATTCAACAATCGGTGTGATATGCTCGCTTTCGGACTCAGTAGCAAGCAATTCGGCTCGACCCTGTGCAACATTGAGTGGACTCCGTAGGTCGTGTGAGACCACACTCGCGAACTCGTCAAGCTGTTCTTTCTGGGTTCGGAGCTGTCGTTCCTGCTTGACCCGGTCGGTGATGTTTCGTGTGATACCAATGAGTTTCGTCACCTCGCCGCCCGAAATAACTGGTGTCAGAATCGTTTGCCAAAACCGGGCCCCCGTCTCGACAGGGAGCTCTTCTTCATATGAGATCGGTTCTTGCGCTTGGACGCACCGACGGTAGTTTGCTTGGAGATCTCCTCCGAATTCCTCGCCAAACACCTCGATTGGTGTCTTTCCCCGGACTTCGTCGATCGAAATCCCAGTTTGCTCCTCATAAGCCCGGTTCAACCGCTTGAACCGGAACACGTACTCGGTGGCTTCTGATTCGACGTCGATAAAAAAGATACTATCATCGACATTCTCAAGCAGAGTTTTGTACTCGTTAACAAGCGCCTCTTGTCGGTATTCCTGTTGTTTTCGCTGGGAGATATCGCGACTATTCACGAGGATGCCACCGATATCTGGATCATCAAGGCGATTCTGTAGCGTTGACTCGATCCAACACCATGAGCCATCGGCATGGCGAAAGCGTGTCTCAATCACTTGAGGATCACCAGGGTGTGCTTGGATGGCTTCAATAGCGTCAGCAACAGCGTCACGGTCGTCGGGGTGTTGATACTCGTATCCAACTCCACCCATCAATTCCTCAGGATCGTACCCAAGCGTGTCCTTGACAGAGGGACTTACATACGTAATCGTCCCATCAGAATCGATAATTGTCGCGATATCAAGAGATTCCTCGATGAGCTTCCGGTACAACTCTCGCTCCATATACATACTACGACTGGCCGATATAAAAGCTCAAATGAATAAACCAGCACCAACTCAAAGAACCACTAACGCCGCACAACTCGCCTTCTATCACCTGTCATTGTATTTTTACGGAGCGTATCCGAGAAAGGCTCCCGCAGAGAGTCGAACAGCAGTCAATGGAGAAAACAAATAATATCTGAGTTTGTGCATACATATCTGAAGGAATTACCCATTTGGGCCGCTGGATTCCAACAAACACGGTGACTCCGAATCCCCAGAGCATTGGGAAGCATAGGAGTAAGCAGTCTGACCCCGCCAGCAGGCCGGCCATGTCGACCGCCTGCAAACCAGTAATTCTCCCAAATCTGCCGGACGGGGACCCGGTCGTTTATGATCATACGAAGGTCACTTCGCAAAACATTCGATATTAACTAGAAGTTGAACCGGATTTAGCCAACGGTCTTTCCTTGCTGGTTTGGCTATCTTCATCAGAATATCTGACGACAAGTTCGATACCATTCGCCCCCGGTTCGACACGCAACGCTTGCAAGTTGAGCTTATACTCTGTGGTGTGCGTACCAGTTTTGCTTAGACGAATACTTGTGCTCACGAGGTCGGCCTGTTCCAATGAATCGAGCTTCCGATAGATTGTCGACCGTGCAATTTCACAGTCCTCTGCTAGTTCCGATGCAGACATCGATGTTTGCTGGAGAGAGTGAAGAATACGCCGGCAGTCACTGTCCGCAAGTGTTCTGAGGAGCCCCTCAATCAACTCGTCATCAGTGAAACGTTTTGAATAGCCACCAGTGTTGCTCATTGGATATCACTGTCCTGCTTTCTGTTCGGACATAAGTGAATCCCCGTTTAGCACAAGCTAACCAGCTATATTTTTAGAGTGTATGATTGATGAATTGAGACATAATACGATCCTCAGCGGTCCGGAGTCGATACTGGACGATTGAACGAGGTTCGTCTAGTATTGAGGCAGGGTCCGCTACGGAAACTGCTCGCGGTCGTTCATAATAACCATGAGATACAGCAGTATTTAGTACACGCCAATGCTCCGATGAGAGATCCGTAACGATCCTCTCAACTGTTTTCCAGTTGCCAGCACTGGTGATATGTGACACCGAGAGTGAAAAACTGGGTTACCGGTTCCATTTTTTTGCCACATGTATAAAATTTATAATAAGTATGAAACATACCAGAACAGATGATACCCATGGATGAACCACAGTTATCAGTATAACTGAGAATACAGAAGTTGTCATAAAGTGGTTTTACCTAATGCTTTCGCTATGAACTCAAATTTCCCATGTAAAATATATTGAATGTGGTAAAACTAGTTTTTGATCTTACTGGGGCGAGACGGGGCAGGTATCAACGCCCAGCAACGTGTACACCGGACAGAATCCAGTCAGACTGGTGCCTATCATCATAATCGACACAACCCCAAGAACGGGTGATACGATTGCTGGCAACGGGATGACACTCATGAGTATGCCGAGGGACAGCAGACCCGCTACTGCACCGAGGAGTATGCGAATTGTACTATCCATAGAGCCTACATTGTTTTCCATACTGATTAATTTATGAACACCTGTGGTAATCAACGTACCGATCATAAAGCACTGTATCTGATAAATTGATGAGACCTCTTACAGATTTGAGCGAAACAGCAGTGTCCACAGGTAATGAAGTACCCCTGCCTACTCAGCCACTGACGTTGCTTCCTTGAGGCAGGCGGCTTCTCGCCCAATCAGCTAAACCCTAAGTGATGTATTGATCAATCCACTCTGTCAACTCCGGTGACTTCAAATCGGGCCCCGCCCTGCTCACTCTCGGTTACGCTGATCGTCCAACCATGTGCCTCGGCAATTTGCTCTACAATCCGCAGACCAAACCCCGTCCCGTCGTCGTCCGTTGAGTATCCTGCTTCGAAAATTCTTCCGTGATCGCCCTCAGAAATGCCAGGACCGCTGTCCGCTACAAAAAAGCCGTCATCGATCGTTTTGACAGATACTGTTACATTCTCACCCCCGTGTTCAACCGCGTTCCGGTAGAGGTTCTCGAGTAATTCCTGGACTCGACTCCGATCAGCCTTGATAATCGCTTGGCCGCAAGCGTCTAGCGTTGCTTGGGCAGTCTCTACGGTCTGCCAACTGCTTTCGGCCACCTCTGCAAGATCGACAGGTTCGGTCTCATCAACCTGCTCGCCCTCCCGTGCCAGCGTCAGCAGGTCGTCAATCAGCGCCTGACTCCGTTCAATCGCATCGGCTGCCTTTGCGAGATGCTCGCTCTCAGTGGTGGCGCTTGCCAACTCAAGCCGCCCTTCGGCTACTCCGAGTGGGTTGCGTAAATCATGGCTGACGATACTGGTGAACTCCTCTAAACGCTCGTTTTGTGATTTTAATCCCTGTTCGTACTCTTTGCGCTCGG
>Ga0102939_1000923_pt1 | contig 10858 bp, 8 predicted proteins | sample SalPon2_B_H2O_MG_FD_78214 | JGI IMG/M metagenome (GOLD analysis project Ga0102939, IMG submission 78214) | Salt pond water microbial communities from South San Francisco under conditions of wetland restoration - Salt Pond MetaG R2_B_H2O_MG | ecosystem: Environmental > Aquatic > Non-marine Saline... | reverse complement strand
TGGAGGGTCAGGGCCATGTCGAACGTCTCCTCGCTGACCGCGTCGGGCTCGGTCCCGGTGAGCATGTAGAGGAAGTTCCCGGCGTACGAGAGGTCCGGATCCGGCGAGACCGGCTCCTCACCCTGACGGGCCCGCTCGAAGGCGGCGAGGACCGTCGGAATCTTCGCCGTGATCCGGCGGCCCTGACGGCGGGCCGTCTCGGTGGGGCCGTCGTCGCCCTCGTCGACGTTCCCCTCGGGGTCGTACGCCGACAGCATCGAGGTGGCCGTCCGGAGCGCGGCCATCGGTCGCTCGCCGGCGTCGGCCAGCGTCTGGACCGTGTCGAGCACGTCGTCGTCGACGGGTCGCTCCGCGGCCAGCTCCGTCGTGAACGCGTCGAGCTCCTCCCGCGTCGGCAGCGAGCCGTGCCAGAGGAGGTACAGCACCTCCTCGTAGCTCGCGCCGCGAGCGAGGTCCTCGATGTCGTATCCGCGGTATACGAGCTTGCCGACCTCGCCGTCGACGTGACTCAGTTCCGACTCCGCGACGAGGACGCCTTCGAGCCCACGCTTTAACTCGTCTGACATGCTGTGACCTTCCGACCACCGCCAAAAAAGCGTTATCTTTCAGGAGGGATACTCTACGACGATCGACGAACCCGGCAGAGTCGAACGACGGCGTCGGCGTCGATCGGTTCGACGCCGTCGGAGTCGGCCCGACCCGTCGACTCCGTCGACCGATTTCCGCTCCGATTCGAGGCGTTTCCTCGGACGGGTCACCGCGCCGGAACGACCGTCACGGTCCGCTTGCGGTCGATGGCGTCTTCCAGCTCCTCGGCGATCGCGGAGCCGCGAGACACCTGGACCTCGCCGCCGCGGCCGACGGTGGCGGTGAACAGGTACTCGCCGTCCGCGCGCACCTCGACCGTCTCGCCGACGCCGTCGTCGACGTCGATGACGACGTGTCGAGAGGTGATCTCGGGCTGGACCACGGTACCGCGTTCCTCGCCGACCTGTCCGCCGCCCCCGTCGCTCGCGTCGCGGCCGCCGCGGCCGCCGACACCCGAGGACTCCTCCGGCTTCTCGTCGTGAGTCCGGACGTCGATCTCGATGCCGAGCCGGTTCTCGATGTCGGCGATTCGACCGCCGCCCTTGCCGATCACGGTGCCGATGTCGCCCTCGGAGACGTACACGATCGCCTCGTCGTTGCCCTTCAACTCGACGTCGACGTGGCCGTGAGCGACCGACCGGATCTCGCGTTCGATCTCCTGTTTGGCGATGCGACCCACGCCCGTCTCGCCGCCCTCGCCGTCCTCGTCGTCCAGCGGGACCGTGACGACCTGCCGGTTGAACGTGTATATCTCGTACTCCGGCCGGCCGGTCTCGAAGTTCGACACCTGGATCACGGGGCGCGCGAGGTCCTCGGCGGTGAGTCCGGCGGGCACCTTCACCTCCGTCGTCACGTCGTAGACGGTGTGGACCTCGCCGGCCTCGATGTAGACGACGGTGTCGACGATCTGCGGGATCATCCCGAGTTCGACGCGGCCGACGAGGCGTTGGAGCGCGTCGATGGCGCGGGAGGCGTGGACGACGCCGACCATGCCGACGCCGGCCATCCGCATGTCCGAGAACACCTCGAAGTCGTTCGTCTTCCGCACCTCGTCGTAGATGGTGTAGTCGGGTCGGACCAAGAGGAGAGAGTCGGCGGTGTTCTCCATCTTACCCCCGAGCGCGCCGTACTGGGTGATTTCCGGGCCGACCTGGAGGTCTCGCGGCTTCTCCATCGTCTTCACCGCGTAGTCGTTGTCGTTGAGGAACTCCGCGACCGCCTGCGCGAACGTCGACTTCCCGGCCCCGGGCGACCCGGAGATGAGCACGCCCCGCTTCTGTTCGAGGAACCGCTCGCGGAGTTCGTCGGCGAACTCGTAGTCGTCAAGCGTCGTCTTCGCGATGGGACGGACCGCCGTGATCTCGATCCCGTCCGCGAAGGGGGGCCGCGCGACCGCGATCCGGTAGTTCCGGAACTGGACGATGTTCATGCCGTCGTCCGAGAGCTCGATGAACCCGTCGGTGGACTGGCGCGCCAGGTCGACGATGGCGGTCGCCCACTCGTCCATCTGCGCCTCGCTCGTCGGCTCGTCCTCGACCGTGACGTACCGCATCTCGCCGAGCGCCCCGCGCTTCGCCTTCGGCTTCGTCCCCGTCTTGAGATGGACCGACATCGTCTCGTCGGTGAAAAAGTCCTGAATCGGAAGCTCGTCGACGACGCCGCGGGCGACCGGCTCGACGTACTCGACGTCGATCCCCTTCGCGCGAGCGACCTCCGCCTGCACGATGTCGCTGGAGAGGAGCGTGGCGTCGTGGTCGTCGGCGACCCGTCGGATCAGCGCGTCGACGTCCCCCTCGTGGGCGTGCGAGCGGGCGTCGCCGTCGGGGCGTTCGCCGACGTACCGCAGTTCGATCGTTCCGTCGTCCGCGTGGTCGGCGAGTCGCTTGAGCTCGCTCAGCCCGTCCCAGCCCGACTCCAGCCCGTCGTTCGCCTGCGACTCCAGCTCGCCGACGACGGCCTCGGGGACGAGCACGGTCGCTCCCTCGTAGGTGCCGTCCGCGACGCGTTCGGACACGCGGCCGTCGACGACCGCACTGGTGTCCGGTACTACGTTCATACCGTGGTTCCGGGCGGGAACGGTATAAGCGTGTTCGACCCGCCTGCGGTCCGCGATCCCGGGACGGCCCCCGCGACCGGCGTGACGCGAGCGCTCAGTCGTCGGCGGCCGACGGCGACGCCCGGTCCGCGCGAAGCCGCCGAGCGTACTCGGCGAAGTTGTCGAACAGGCCCTTCACCTCGCAGGCGGCGGCGTGCGCCTCGGGAGTGATCCCGTCGAGGACGGCGTCCACTCGCGCGTCGTCGAGCCGTTCGCGCTTCCCGTCGGCGACCTCCCGCGCGGTCTCGACGTCGTACTCCGGGTGGAACTGCACGCCCCAGCAGTGCCCGTCGCGGAACGCGTGGACGCCGTGGTCGTTCTCGGCGAGGAGCGTCGCGCTCGGCGGGAGTTCGACCACCTCGTCGCCGTGGGTGGTGAACGCCGTGAACTCCTCGCCGATCCCGTCGAACAGCGCGTCGTCGCCGCGACGCCGCACGGCGTTGTACCCGATCTCGAAGTCGTCCATCCCGGCCACGCGCCCGCCGAGCGCCTCCGCGAGCACCTGATGGCCGTAACAGACCCCGAGCACCGGGACGTCGGCCGCCGCGGCGTCCGCGACGTAGTCGACGAGCGGGGGGATCCACGGCTCGTCCCAGTAGACGGACGACCGCGAGCCGGTGACGACCACGCCGTCGAAGTCGGTGTGGTCGGGCAGGTGCCCGTCGGTCGCGTCGAACTCGACGAGGTCGGCGTCGAGTTCGCGCCGGAAGTTCCGGCGGGTGTTCGCGTCGTTGTGAGCCGCGTTCAGCAGGGCGAACCGGAGCCGTGTCATTGACCGCATCGACGCGGGACGGACGCAAAACGGTTGCGACGGCGGGAATCGTGGCCGGCGTCGGAGCGATCGCGAGACGCCGGCCCGACGAGCCGAGGGGTGCCGAGGAGAGCTACTCGGAGAAGGGGTCGGCGCCGTGTTCGGCGAGCCACCCGGACAGCGCGTCGTTGACCGCGGCCGACGCCTCGACGCCGACGAGGTGTCGCGCGCCCTCGACCGCGTGGAGTTCGCCGCGCGGGAGCCCCTCCGCGAGCGTCTCCGCCGCGGCCGCCGGACACACGGTGTCGTCGGTCCCGTGAACGACGAGCGTCGGCGTCGTGACCTCGTAGAGCGCGTCGGTTACGTCGAACGACTCGACGGCCGCGCGGTGGGCCTCGAACGTCTCGCGGCCGGCGTCCTCGGCGAGCCGCCACTCCGTGATCCGCGAGAGCGCGTCCGGGTGCGTCTCCCGGAAGTCGACGGAGCACAGCCCGTGGAGCGACCCCTCCACCGCGGCGGGGTCCGCGGGGTCGGCCCACACGCCGTCGGGATTGTACCCGTCGCCCGACGGGGGCGTCCCGACGACCGTCAGGCTGGCCGGGCGCGAGGACGCGAAGGCGGCCGTGAGCGCCACCATCCCGCCGAGCCCGTAGCCGACGAGGTGAGCGTTCCGAACGCCCTCCGCGGCGCAGACCGCCTCGACGTCGGCGGCGAGGTCCTCGACCGCGTACGGGCCGGGCGGCGCGTCGGAGCGGCCGACGCCGCGCGTCTCGGGCGTGATCACCGTGTGCGGCCCCGCGAGCGCGGCGTGTTGCCACCCGAACTGCCACGCCCCGAGCCCGACGTCGCCGCAGAACACGACCGCCTCGTCCGGGTCGCCGGCGTCCGGGGCGTCGACCTCGTACCGGATCGAGACGCCGCCGTTGGTCGCGTGTGGCATCGGGGTGGATTCAGGCCTCTTGCAGTTTCCGGAGCACGTCCGGCGCCGCCGCGAGCGCGTCGTCGAGGGCGTCGACGTCGGGGCCGCCCCCCTGCGCGAAGTCCGGCGGGCCGCCGCCGCCGCCGCCGACGCGACCGGCGAGGTCGGCGACGACCTGTCCGGCGTTGACCGCGACGCCGTCCGGGACGCCCACGACGAAGCTCGCGGAGCCGTCCGCCCCGCTGCCGACGACCGCCACCTTCCCGTCGTCGACGTGGGCGTTCGCGGTCGCGCGCAGTTCGTCGGCGTCCCCGTCGAGCCGTTGGATCACGGCCGCGGCGTCGCCCAGGTCGACCTCCTCGACGTCGGCGCCGCCGGAGGCCCGCGCGGCCGCCAGCTCCTCTTTCAGCGACTCGACCTCCTTGCCCCGGGCCTTCCACTCCTCGAAGAACCGCTCCGCCGTCTCGGGGACGTCGAGCGGGTCGACGTCGAGCGCGCTCGCGGCGTCGTACAGCGCGTCCTCCGTGCGCTGGGTCGCGTCGATGGCCGCGCCGCCCGCGGCGAACACGATGCGCTCGACGCCGTCCTGGACGGGCTCCGTCTTCAGCACCTTCACGGCGCCGATCTCACCGGTCCTGTCGACGTGGGTCCCCGCGCACGCCTGCACGTCGGCGTCGCCGACGTGGATCAGCCGCACGTTCGTTCCCGGGGGGACGCCGCCCTGATACAGGTCGAAGCCGTGCTCGGCCTCGGCCTCGTTGCGGTCGGGCCACTCCTGCCGGACGGGGACGTCGTCGCGGACGAGTTCGTTGGCGACGTGCTCGATCCGCTTGACCTGCTCGCGGGTGATCCGCTCGTAGTGACGGACGTCGAGCCGCGAGGAGTCGATCCCCTTCTGTGCGCCCGCCTGTCGGACGTGGTCGCCGAGCACCCGGCGGGCGGCGTGCCCGATCAGGTGGGTCGCCGTGTGGTGCGCGCGGAGCCGATTCCGCCGGTCGCCGTCCACCTGCCCCTTGACGAACTCGCCCTTGCCGGGGTCGGCGTCCGTCCGGTGGAGCACGACGCCGTCCTCCTCCTGTACGTCGACGACGTCGACCGTCGTCTCGCCGACGGTGAGGTGACCGCGGTCGGCGGGCTGACCCCCTCCCTCCGGGTAGAACATCGTCTGGTCCAAGACGACGTCGTACCCGTCCTCGCGCTCGAAGACGTCGAGGACGACCGCCTCGAACTCGGTACGGCCCTGGTCGTCGTAGAACAGCGTCTCCGTCTCGGGGAGGTCGCCGAGCCGCTCGTCGGCGTCCGCAACCGCCTCGTCGGCGTCCGCTTCCTCGTGCCGGTCGGCGACGAGCGCGTAGAAGTCGTCGGGCACGTCCGCCGTCGCGCCGCGCTCGGCGGCGATGTCGGCGACCATGTCGGGCTGGATCCCGTGGGAGTCGTACAGCTCCAACAGCGCCTCGGTCGGGATCGGATCGCCGGTGCCGGCGTACTCGTCGGCGAGCGACTCCACCTTCCGCGAGCCGCGTTCGAGCGTCTCGCGGTACTTCCGCTCCTCGGTGCGGACGATCTCGCGGATCGTATCGCGGTTCTCGTAGCCGAGTCGCTCGGCCTGCATGTCCACGAGTTCGTCGAGCGGCGCGTCGACGTCGACCTCGTCGACGAGCCGCTTGGTGCGCCGGAGGACCATTCGGGCGAGGTACCCGGTCCCGACGTTCGACGGGACGATCCCGTCGCCGAACATGTACGCGAGCGTCCGCGAGTGGTCGGCGATCGCGTAGATCGCTTCGAGGGGCTCGACCAGATCGCGGAGCCGGTCGACGTCGACGTCGAGCCGGTCGGCGATCTCGCCGCGCGCGGCCTCCACGTCGTCGACGTCGTCGATGTCGAGCCGCCCGGAGAGCTTCGCGGCGCGGTGGACGAGCGCCTGCTCTTCCTCCGTGTGCTCGATGCCCGCGTTCTCCTTCAGGAAGTCGATGGCGTCGGGGTAGACGGCCTCGTACACGGTCGCCGTCCCCTGGCTCATCCACGTCCACCGCTCGAGTCCGTAGCCGGTGTCGACGATGTACGTGTCCATGAACGAGTACGTGTTCCCGTCCTTCATCTCGTACTCGCCGTCGGGGTCCCGCTCCATACACATGAAGACGAGCGTCGCCAGCTCGGCGCCCTTATAAATGACTTCGATCGCCGGGCCGGCGTTGCCGCCGCCGACCCACGGGTCCTCGATGTAGGTGATCTCGTCGAGGTCGGCGCCGAGGCTCTCGAACAGCTCGTCGCAGTACTGGACGGTCTCGTCTTTCCAGTACACTTCGCCCTCGTAGGCGTACTCCTCTTCGGCGTCCGCTCGCGTGTTGAACGCGTGGTGCGCCATCATCTCGAACGCCATCGTGTGCCGGCCCGTCTTGCCGACGTTGTCGATGTCCTGCATCCGGATGCACGGCTGCGAGATGGTGAGGGGGTTCGCCGGCGGCGGGGTCTGACCCGAGGTGACGAGCGGCTGGAAGTCGTAGATAGACGCCTGCGTCAGGAGGACGTCGTCGCGCCAGCGGTTCGCCGCGACCGGATACGGGTCGATCCGCTCGTGTCCGTGCTCCTCGAAGAACGAGAGGAACGCCTCCCGCATCTCCGACAGCGAGTGCGGCTCGGGAAAGCCCGGGTCGTCGATGAAGCTGTAGTCCTCACAGGGCGGCTCCCCGCAGAGTTCGCGGTCGCCGTCGCGGGTCCAGAAGTGCGCGCCACACGAGGCGCACTCCTTCCGGACGAATCCCTCTTCCTCGAAGTAATCGAGACGGTACTCCGCTTCGAGATCGCTCATTACAGCAATGTGGCCCGTGTTCGTGCAAAAGGGTTCCGGGGTGGGTCGCAGGGGGCTGTGAGGCAGTTCGCCCCGCGCCGCGGGCGGAGGCGGTACCGACGGAGACGTGAGTCGCACCGAGACGCGACGGGGCGCGTTGAGCGGCAACGAATCCCATTGAAGGGAAAATTTATGCTCGCGGCAGTTGGTACGAAAATCATAGTGGACACCGTATCGAGCGAAGAGCCGGTCGTCCTCGTCCTCGCGTCCGGCCTTCGCTCCTCCGACGCCCTCCCCGACGACGTGGCGTGCCGAGTCGTCGCCCCCGCCGACGCGGACGCGGACGCGTTCGCCGACGTCGCCCTCTCCGTCGTCACCGACGCCGAGGGCCTCGCCCGCGTCCGTCAATATGCCGAGTCGACCCCGGTCGTCGCCTTCGTCGACGGGCCGGCCGGCGACGTGGCGACGGCGGAAGCCGTCGACGCCGTCGCGACGACGGCGGCGGACCTGACCGCGACTGTCCGGTGGCTGCTCGCGCGCGACGGGACCGTCCGAACGGAGCCGACTCGCCCGCCCTCGCGGATCGAGCGGCTCAACGCCGGGACGACGCGACTCGCGTCGGTCCGGTCCGTGGCGGAGGCGCACCGAGCGGCCATCGCCGTCGCGGACGAGGTGTTCCCGGCGCATCACTGCCTCGTCGGCGTGCGCGACGGAGAGTGGGTCGAGCCCGTCGCGACGTCGGCCGGCGTTCCGGTCGAGGACTGTAACCGCGTTCGAGTCGGCAGCGGAGCGGCCGGGACCGTGGCGGTGACGGGGGAGCCGGTGGTGGAGCCGAACCCGAAGGCCGAGAGGCCGTACGACAGGGTTCTCGGCCTTCCGGTCGGCGACGACACCGTCTTCCAACTCGTGACGGACGACCCGGACGGGTTCGACGAGAGCGACCGTCGCCTCGCCGGCCTGCTCGCCTCGCACGTCCAGGAGACGCTGGATCGAATCCGCGTCGACGAGGCGCTTCGGACCGAGCGCGACCGCCTCCTCGCGCTCTTCTCGAACGTTCCCGACCCGGCCGTCGCGTACGATTACGTCGACGGCGAGCCGATCGTCCACCGGGTCAACGACGCGTTCGAGGAGACGTTCGGCTACGCCGCGGGGACCGTCGTCGGCGAGTCCGTCGACGACTACATCGTTCCCGAGGGGAGGGCCGCGACCGAAGAGGCCACCGACCTCAACGAGCGGCTCCGACAGGGCGAGAACGTCCGCCGCGAGGTGACCCGAAAGACGACCGACGGGACCCGCCACTTCATCCTTCACGTCGTCCCCATCCGGCTCGACGCGGAGAACGCCTCCGGGTACGCGATTTACACCGACGTCACGGAGCGACGCGAGCGCGAGGCGACGCTCAGGGAACAGAACGAACGGCTCGACGAGTTCGCGAGCATCGTCTCGCACGACCTCCGGAACCCGCTCTCCGTCGCCGAGGGGTACGTCTCCCTCGCGAGCGACACCGGTGACCCGGCGCACCTCGACAAGGCGGAGACGGCGCTGGAACGGATGGACGAGCTCGTCGGCGACCTGCTCTCGCTCGCCAGGCAGGGCCGGTCAGTCGGGGAGACGGAGCCCGTCTCGATCGCGACGCTCGCGCGGGACGCTTGGGAGATCGTCGACACCGCCGAGGCCGAACTGGTCGTCGAGAGCGACGTGTCCCTCGACGCGGACCCGGCTCGGACCCGCGAACTGCTGGAGAACGTGTTCCGGAACAGCGTGGAACACGGCCGCCCGGAGGCGGACGAGGCCGGTGACCGCGGTGACGAGGGGTCGTCCGACGGGCCGGACGGACACCCTGCCGACGACCTCACCATCCGCGTCGGCGAGACCTCGTTCCGGTCCGGAGACGGTGACGTCACCGGCTTCTTCGTCGAGGACGACGGCCGCGGGCTCCCGGAGGAGGCCCACCGCGTGTTCGAGAGCGGCTTCACGACCGACGAGGAGGGAACCGGGCTCGGGCTCGCGATCAGCGAGCGCATCGCCGAGGCGCACGGCTGGGAGATTCGTGCCCTCGCCGGCGAGTCGGGCGGAGCGCGCTTCGAGTTCCGAACGGCCTGAGCGCCGGTCCGAAACGACCTTAGGCCGCGCGCTCACCTCTTCGATATGGTCGAGAACGTCGTCTATCCCGCGTACTTCGACGCCGAGCGGTCGCGTTCGGAGGGCCGTCGCGTCCCGATGGGCCTCGCGATCGCCGAACCGACCGTCGACGAGATAGCGAAGGCGGTCCAACAGGTCGGCTACGACGCGGTGATCGAACGCGACATGACGTACTCCCGCGAGTTCGAGCCCCGCGGCGCGGTCGTCGTGCAGGGCACCGAAGACACCGCGAAGAACGACCTCGTGCAGGCTATCGCCGCGTACCTCGGCGTCCTCCGGGAGTGACGATGCAGCGCGTCGGTACCGTCGTCCGCACCGCCGGTGGGCTCGCGATAGCCCGCGGCGAGCGCGGCGAGGAACCGCCCCGGATCGGGTCGGCCGTCGTCGACGAGTCGCTGTCGACGGTCGGGCGCGTCGTGGACGTGTTCGGCCCCGCCGACCACCCGTACGTGGCGGTCACGCCGAGCGACGGGCTGGCGACGCTCGTCGGCGAGAAGCTGTACGCCCGCTGAGCTACGCCGTCTCCCCGCCCGTCCCCGTCGCCGCGGTCTCGCTCGTGGCCTCCTCGCTCGTCGCGTCGGTCGCCTCGCCGCGGCGGTCCGCGGTCTCGGCGCTCTCCTCCGCGGTGCCAGCGCTCTCTCCCGCGACCTCGGCGGCGTCCTCCGCAGACCCCCCACCGACCTCGGCGACCGCGTCGGGGTCGCCCTTACCGCCCGCGGCCGCACCGTCCACCACTTCGAAGTCGTCGAGCGTCTTGGTCGAGCGGACGAGCCGCTCGGCGACAACGAGCTTCTCCGTGCGGTCCAGCCGATTCCAGTCGAACTCCGACGGCGGCGACGCCTCGTACGCCTCGAACTGCTGGAACACCGCCTCGTTGACGAACCGCTCGAACGACTCGCAGTTCGGACACGTCACCGAGAGGTGAGAGGTGTCGAACTCGCGGTCGATAGTGTGCTCGAGACAGTTCAGACAGCGGTACGCTCGGGTTCTACTCACGGTTCGAGTAGGGGACCCAGGCGCTAATACCTGCGGGTATCGGTGGCTCGACGCGGTGATCGCGCGGCGGAAAAATCGGCACCGACCGGAAGACGACGGGGCGGCGCGTCGTCAGAACAGGGCCGACGCGGCCGCCTCGGCGGTCTCGATGACCGGACCGAAGCCTGGCAGGAGCAGCACCGTCGCGACCGCCGCGAAGACGACCGCGGCGTACAGGGCCGTCGGCCGCACGTCGACCGTGTCCAGCGCAGTCGACGACGCGGGGTCGTCGATGAACAGCGCCTTGACGACTCGGCTGTAGTAGTACAGCGAGATCACGCTGTTGACGGCGCCGATCGCCGCCAGCCACAGGAAGCCGTTGTCGATGGCGCCCATGAACAGGAAGTACTTCGAGAAGAACCCGGCGAACGGCGGGAGGCCGGCGAGCGAGAACATGAACACGGCCATCGCCGTCGAGGCGACGGGCGCGCGCTTCGCGAGTCCGGCGTAGTCCTCGAAGGTCCGACCGACGCCCCACCGCTCCGCCATCGCGACGAAGAGGAACGCGCCGGTGTTCATGAACCCGTAGACGAGCAGGTG
>Ga0102939_1000919_pt1 | contig 10879 bp, 9 predicted proteins | sample SalPon2_B_H2O_MG_FD_78214 | JGI IMG/M metagenome (GOLD analysis project Ga0102939, IMG submission 78214) | Salt pond water microbial communities from South San Francisco under conditions of wetland restoration - Salt Pond MetaG R2_B_H2O_MG | ecosystem: Environmental > Aquatic > Non-marine Saline... | reverse complement strand
GACGGCGTCCCCGTGATCGGGATCTGCAACGGAGCGCAGATCGGCTCGGAGTCCGGACTCACGCCCGGCGCGTTCACCACGAACGCCTCTGCGCGCTTCCAGTGTGAGCCCGTGTACCTCAGAGTCGAGCGCGCCGACACGCCGTGGACCGCCGCCTACGACGAGGGCGACGTGATCGAAGTGCCCATCGCACACGGCGAGGGGCGCTTCGAGATAGGCGAAGACGCCCGCGACGACCTCGTCGACGACGACCGCGTCCTCTTCCGCTACTGCGACGCCGACGGCGAGACCACGGACGCCGCCAACCCCAACGGGTCGACGGACAACATCGCCGGCGTCCTCGGCGACCGAGACCACGTCGCGGTCCTCATGCCGCACCCCGAACGCGCGACGCTCCCCGACCTCGGCCGGAGCACGGACGGTGCGGGCATTTTGGAAGCGTTCGCCTGAGCCGCCCGATCTGCGCCCGCCCGGGTCGATCAGCGCTCCGCGCTCTGCTCCGACCGCGCGGGTATCGTATCGCCGTCGTCTTCGATGTCATTACCGCCGGCACCGCTTTTCGCCGTCTCTCCGTCCAGTTCCCGATCCAGCGCGCGCTCGAACTCCGCCTCGGAGAGTTCTCCCTCGGCGTACCGCCGTTTGAGGCGCTCGATCGGGTCCTCCGCCGGTGTCGCCGTCGCGTCACCCCCGTCGTCGTCGGCCGAACGCCGCCGAACGACGACGTACGCGATCACGAGGAGCGCCGCGACCGTCAACAGCACCAACGGAAGCGTCGTCAACCACATCCCGCCCGTCCCACCCATTCCGCCCATTCCGCCCATCCCACCCATTCCGGCGAGGCCGCCTGTTCCACCCATTCCGCTCGTCATTCCGGCGAGGCCGCCCACCGCGGCGAGCCCCGCTGTGCTGGCGGGCTGTTCCTCCGTGAGTCCGACGCCATCGATAGTCCCACCGGTCATACGTGGTCGTTTGTCACCCACGCTCAAATACGCGCCGCAGATTCTCGGGTGATCGCACCCCGGGCCGAACTCGTCGGTCAGCAGCCCCGATTCGGGCCTACTCGACGACGATCGCTCCTCGCTGACCGATGTTGCGGTGCGGCCGACAGGCGTATCCGTACACACCCGGCTCGTCGAACGTGTGCTCGGATGTCGGCACAGATAGCATAAAAGGCGAGTCCGTTTCATCGCAGTGAAAATCGCGGGTCCGGTCACACCTATTCATAGTTATTCTGAAATTTGGACATCCGTCAGGCCGGCTCCAGCACACCCGATCATCTCGCCCGCAACCCAACGACTAAGTCGTCTACTCGCTAACGCGAATCGTATTCGCAAAGTGATATCTGCGCGTGATACTCGGCTCCGGTGGGCGGTGACGGTACTCGTGGGTGTCGCGCTCCTCGGAGGCGTCACGGCCGCGCCGGCCAGCGCTGCGCCCCCAGACGTCACCTTCGTCGAGTCGTCGATCGAGACCGATACGACCTGGACGCCCGCCGACGGCCCGTACCGGATCACTCGCTCCGTGGAAATCGAACCGGGCGCGACGCTCACGGTCGAACCGGGGACCGACGTGCAGCTCGCAGAAGGCGTCACGCTCACCGTCAGCGGGTCGCTGCGGGCCGACGGCACGGCCGCCCGTCCGGTGACGATCGGGCGGACCGCGGGGGCGGCTTCGGACCGCCGGTGGGACCGTCTCCGCTACAACGGGACGGACGACTCACGGCTCACCCTCCACAACACCACGCTGCGGGGCGGAAAAACCGGAATCGCCGCCGCGAGCGACGCGGGCGAGATCCGGATCGTCGACTCGACGATCCGGGACTTCACGACGGCGGGTGTCGGCGTCGCGGACGCGACGCACACCGCGCCGCGGATCGACGTCCTGCGGTCGACTGTCCGCGATATCACCGGGCACGCGCTCGCCGTGACCCCGGCGGACGGGGCGACGGAGCGCATCGAACTCACCGCAGCCAACCCGGCGCGGACGGAGACGACGCGGAACACGCTCGCGCTCGATCCGGGCGTCGGGGTCTCGATGGACGCGCTCCGGCTGCGGTACCCCGCCGACAGCTCGGTACGGGGAGTCGGTGCCGATACGATCGAGCGCATCGGCCTCGATACGGACCGCGACGGCGACGTCGACCGATCGCTCCGCGGGGCGGTCGACGGCGTTTCGACCGACGGCCGGCAGATCGAGATCGCACTCTCGCGGACGGTCCGAGTCTCGAGCCGAGACCGACTCCTCGTCGAGTACGACGGCGTCGTAAACCCGAGCACGCGAGGCGTCTATCCCGTCGACGTGCGTCCGCTCGACGACGGCGTCCCACAGTTCTCCGACGGCGCACGGGCGGCGTACGTCGTCGGCGCGGGCGTGGAATACGCGTCCGAACCGAACGCCCCGACGCGCGTCAGCAGCCTTCGCGTCGTCGGATCCACGCTCCGAGATGTCGAGGGGGCGGGGGTCTTCGCCGCCGCCGACACGGTCACGGGGATACGGGTCACCGGGACGCGGATGGCCGCCGTCGGCGGCGACGGCGTCGCCGTGCGAGGTGCCCAGAGCGAGCTCCGCGTCCGCGACGCGGACCTTCGAGTCGCCGACGCGGGCGTTCAGGTCGACGCTCGCACGCAGACGACGGTCCACGCGGTCGGCAACCGGGTGACGCAGTCGACGAGCGGGATTCGGATACGGCAGTCCGAGCGCCGCGAACTCGTGTCGACGCGGGTGACGCTCCGGTCGAACGTCCTCTCGGAGAACGCCCGCAGCGGCGTCGATATGCGTTCGACGACGAGTCAAAGCGACCTCCACATTGTGAACAACACCGCCAGCGGGAACGGGCGCGACGGGCTCCACCTCGGGACGTGGGCCGTCCGTACGGGCGAGATCGCGGGCAACGACGTGCGCGGTAACGGCGACGACGGGATCGCGATCGAGAGCAGCGTCGTGACCGACCTCGCGGTGTCGGACAACGATGTCGTCGGGAGCGACGCTGCGGGAATCGCCGTCCGGACGCGCGGCGGGGCACACGACCTCTCTATCGCCGACAACACCGTCGCCGACAGCGGGGGCCACGGCGTCGCCGTGACGACCGATCTGCTGATCGACGCGGTCGACGTCGCCGGCAACCGCCTCGCGAACAACGGCGGTGCCGGACTCTTCGTGTCGAGTCCGATCACCCACAACGGGACGCTCGACGTGACCGAGAACGTCGTCGCCGCGAACGCCTACGGGATCGCGACCCGCGGCGTGCTCGACGCCGCGATCGCTCGCAACGACATCGTGTTCAACACCAACGCCCACGCCGATCCGGTCGCGATCGACGGCGTGGACCCCGGAACGGGCGTGTACGTGGCCGAGGGCGATCGGGGAGCGATCCTCGACACCAACGGGTTCGCGGGGCGGCTCGAAGACCGCGTCGCGAATGAGCGAGTCCGCAGTCAGATCATTTTCACGCGGTTCTGGAATGAGGACACCGTCGTCGTGCTTCGGACCGACGGCGTTAGCCACACGCGCGCGGCAGAGGCGGGCGCGCTCGACGTCCGCCGCGTCACCGACGCGCTCCCGACAGCCATCGGCCTCACCGACGGCGAGTCCGTCGGCGCGGGCGTCGAGGTCGTCGACAACGACGTTTACGGCCAACGACGCGGCCTGACCGTCGATATCGAACCGCTCATCGCCGCGAACGCCACTGCTCGGTTCGTCACTGACGCGGTTCGCACCGTCGACGCGGAGTCGAACTACTGGGGCGACGACACCGGCCCCTACCACGCCTCGATCCTCCCGGAGGGGGACGGCGATACGGTCGTGACCGCGGCGGGCTGGGTCGACATCGTCCCGTTCAGCGAGACGCCGAGCGGTCGGCGCTACGTCCGGCCGACGCCGCGGATCGACGCGCCCGAACGCGCGGCCCCCTCGACGCGTTTCGAGGTGTCAGGCGCGAGTTCGACGATCGGCACGGGGCGTATCGGACGGTACCACTTCTTCACCGACGGGACGGCCGCGGATCCCCAAGCGACGCCGACGCGCCGCATCGTGATGTCCGACGACCGGCTCACGGTGGGTCTCGGAGTCGAGAGCGAACTGGGCATCGACAGCGCGTCGACGGCCGAGGTTGCGGTGGCGACGACCGGGACGCCCTCCGACGGGTCCCCAGCATCGTCGCCCGAGACGCTTCTCTCGGCGCTCGGGTCGCCGCTCGGGGTGCTCGGTGCCCTCAGCTACGTCCTGGCGCTGTTGTTCGGCGGACACGGCCTGGTGCGTACGTTCGAGCGACAGCGGCCCCCGCTCGACGGCAGGAAGGTTCAGGCGCTCGCGCTCGCCGGTGTGGCGATCTGGCTCGTCGCCGGCGTGCTCGGCTCGCCGCCGCTCGTGACGCTCGGGGTCGCGGCGGCGGTGCTCTGGGGGGGACTCACCGGCGTCTCGTACCTCGTGGTGCGCCAGTTCTTCGCACAGTAGATCGCGGTATTGAGCGGTAGGGCAGGCCTCCGCGCGAGACAGGCCTCCGCGCGAATTTCTCGGATGTGACTCTCCGGGCCGGGCAAACTTCAGGGGGACATGCCCCGCGTCGATCCGGAGCAACTTGTTCCGGTGCGTCAGTTTAAGACCCCCGAGCGATAGGGGCGAGTATGAGCGAGCAGCAATCCCGATCCGACGAGGACGCGGCCTCGCGGGGACGCGGCGACGCGGACCGATTCGCGGGCAAGAAAGACGACGACCTCCGCAGCAAAGATGTCACCGAGGGCGCAGAGCGGGCCCCGCATCGCTCGATGTTCCGGGCGATGGGATTCGACGACGAGGACCTCTCTTCGCCCATCGTCGGCGTCCCGAACCCCGCGGCCGACATCACGCCGTGTAACGTCCACCTCGACGACGTCGCGGACGCCGCGCTCGACGGTATCGACGCCGCGGGCGGCATGCCGATCGAGTTCGGCACGATCACCATCTCCGACGCCATCTCGATGGGGACGGAGGGGATGAAGGCCTCGCTGATCTCGCGGGAAGTGATCGCCGACAGCGTCGAGCTCGTCTCGTTCGGCGAGCGCATGGACGCGCTGGTGACGGTCGCGGGCTGTGACAAGAACCTCCCGGGAATGCTGATGGCGTCGATCCGCACCGACCTCCCCTCCGTCTTCCTCTACGGCGGGTCGATCATGCCCGGTCAGCACAACGGCCGCGACGTGACCATCGTGCAGGTGTTCGAGGGCGTCGGCGCGTACGCCGAAGGCGACATGAGCGGCGAGGAACTCGACGAACTCGAACGCCACGCGTGTCCCGGCGCGGGCTCCTGTGGCGGGATGTTCACGGCGAACACGATGGCGTCCATCTCCGAGGCGCTCGGGATGGCCCCGCTCGGGTCGGCGTCCGCGCCCGCCGAGGATCAGGAGCGCTACGACGTGGCCGAGCGCGCCGGCGAACTCGTCGTCGAGTGCATCGAGAACGACCGCCGACCCTCCGACATTCTCTCGCGGAAGTCCTTCGAGAACGCGATCGCCCTCCAGACCGCGATCGGCGGCTCGACGAACGGCGTCCTCCACCTGCTCGCGCTCGCGGGCGAGGCGGATGTTGACCTCTCGATCGAGGACTTCGACGAGATATCGCGGCGCACGCCGAAGATCGCCGACCTCCAGCCCGGCGGCAACAGCGTGATGAACGACCTCCACGAGATCGGCGGCGTCCCCGTTGTGCTCCGCCGCCTGCTCGAAGCGGACCTGCTCCACGGCGACGCGAAGACCGTCACGGGCCGGACGCTCGCCGAGGAGATCGAGGAGCTCGAAGCGCGCGGCGACCTCCCCGCAGACGACGACATCGACGCGGACTTCCTCTACACGGTCGACGAGCCCAAGGAGGCAGAAGGCGCGATCAAGATACTCACGGGTAACCTCGCGCCCGAGGGATCGGTGCTCAAGGTGACCGGCGACGACGCGTTCCATCACGAGGGCCCGGCGCGCGTGTTCACGAACGAGGAGGACGCGATGGAGTACGTTCAGTCCGGCGAGATCGAGTCCGGCGACGTGATCGTGATCCACAACGAGGGGCCGACCGGCGGCCCCGGAATGCGCGAGATGCTCGGCGTCACCGCCGCCGTCGTCGGCGCGGGCCACGAGGACGACGTGGCCCTGCTGACCGACGGACGGTTCTCCGGTGCGACCCGCGGCCCGATGATCGGACACGTGGCTCCCGAGGCCGCCGTCGGCGGCCCGATCGGCCTCATCGAGGACGGCGACGTGATCACCGTCGACATCCCGGAGCGGGACCTCTCCGTCGATCTCGCCGAAGAAGAGCTGGCCGAGCGCCGCGAGGCGTTCGAGGCACCCGAGCCGCAATACGAGGGTGGGATCCTCGCGAAGTACGGCCGCGACTTCGCCTCCGCGTCCGAGGGCGCGGTGACGAACCCGCGGCTCACGCGGGACCTATAGCGGAGGAAACGCGTCCATCGAAGCGGTTCACGGCCAGTGCGGCGCGCGAAACGCGCTCGTTCTCACTCCGCGGTGCCGCCGTCGGTCCGTGCGGTCCGAACCGATTCCGCACACCAGACGTTGCTCCGACGACCGGCGCGCGACAGTTCGAGACGGACGACGGACCCGACCGGCAGATCCGCGACGCGCTCGCGGGCGTCCTCGTCCGCGTAGTCGACGATGTGGTACGTCTCGTTCCGTGGATGTGCACGGACGGTGGTGCAATCGTGATCGTTCTGTGCGGAAATAACGGTGTACGCGTTTGACCTCGACATCATACTCCGTAATAATTGGACATACTATTTCAAAACTTCGTATATTCACTACGTGTATCGATCAAGATCTTATACGAATATTAGGTCATGAGATATCGGGTCCAGAGGTACTCAGTCGGGCGATCACGGGTGTGCCGCCCGCCGCGAGCGCCGCCCGCACATCACCACGCATATCTCCGCGGGTCTCGAAGGTCGTCCATGGAGCAAAGCGGCGAGACGGACACCGACGCGGGCGGCGTGGCGCTGTTCGTCGACGGGCCGAACGTACTGCGCGAGGAGTTCGACGTGGACTTAGACGACGTGCGCCGCGCGGCCGAGGCGGAGGGGCCGCTCGTCGCGACGCGGCTGTACCTCGACGAGCACGCGACCCCGGGGCTGATTCAGGCCGCCGAGGCGCGCGGCTTCGAGGTCGTGGTCACGAGCGGGGACGTCGACGTGAAACTCGCGGTCGACGCGGCTCGGTTCGCCGCGGAGGGCCGGATGACGACGCTCGCGATCGCCTCGCGCGACACGGACTTCAAACCGGTCGTCGAGACGGCGAACGGGTACGGTATCCGAACGCTCGCGATCGCGCCCGGCGAGTTCGGCCGGTCGGACGCCCTGCGAAACGCCGCGAACGGGTCCGTGACGCTCGACGGCGACGTGGAGGCCGGCGGCGCGGACGACGAGGCCGAGTCGACCGCGGAGACCGGTACAGCCGCGGAGACCGCGGCGACCGAGACGACCGAGGAGAGCGCCAGCGAGGAGAGCGACAGGACCGAGACACGAGGCGTGAGCGGAACGATCCACGAGGATCGGACGCGGTAGGGCGGGGTCAGGCCTGACGGGCCGAGCGGATCCGACCCAAGAGCACCGCGCCGATTCCGCCCGTGGCGGCGGCGATACCGCCGACCCCCACTGCGGTCGGAACGAGTCCCACGCGGCCGATGGCAGCGTCGACGGCGAGGCGGAACCACCCGATATCGGGCACGGCGATCACCGCCTTGGCGCGTATCCACTCCTCGCGGACGACCGGCGCTATCCCCGCGCTCTGGTCGTACTCGCCGTTGGCGTCGCCGTAGGTGATGTACCCGTCGTGCGGGGCGGGACAGGCGTCGATGTCGGCGCAGTCGCCGTCCAGAAGCGACGGATCGGCGCGGTCCGTCCAGTCGTCGCCGGCCGAGACCGGGAACGCGGCGCGGTGGAGGATCGGTCCGAACCCGTCGTCGGGGGGATCGAAGACGATCACGTCGCCCATGTCACCGAACCGCGTCGGGGCGTCGGGAGCGGCGTGTCCCGTGACGTCGCCCCACGGGAACCGATCGGTCGCCGTGACGACGACGAGGTCGCCGCGCTCGACTTCCGGGGCCATGCTGCCGCTCTCGACGGCGACGAGCGGGGGCCACGCGCCGACGACCGCGGTCGCGACGAGCGCGACGACGAGGACCGCGACGGCCGGTCCGAACGGTCCCGATCGCTCTCTGTTCACGTCGCTATCGGAGGGACCGGTCGGCTTTGAGGCTGTCGGCGGTTGGCCAGACGCGTCACCGTAGCGGTCTCGACCGCCTCGGCTCGCGGGGGCGTCGCGGGTCGATGCCACTGGCTTAAAGAGACGTGCCGGAGAGTGTGTTCTCATGACGGACCGACAGCCGCCCCTCCACGGGACGCACGACGCGCGCGGCGCGAAGTTCACCGACTTCGGCGGGTGGCAGATGCCCGTCGAGTTCGACTCGATCCGCGAAGAACACGCTGCAGTGCGGGAGTCGTGCGGCGTCTTCGACGTCTCGCACATGGGCGAGATCGAGGTGTCGGGTCCGGACGCGACCGCCCTGATCGACCGTCTGACGACGAACGACGTGACCGCGCTCGACCCCGGCGACTCCCAGTACGCCGCGATCACGGACGAAGACGGCGTCATGCTCGACGACACGGTCGTCTACCGCCTCCCAGACGGTATCGAGGCGGGGACCGCCGCCTCCGCGCTCGCCGACGTCACAACGGATCTCACCACCGACCTCGACGACACCACCGGCGATCCCGCGTACCTCTTCGTGCCGAACGCGGGCCACGACGACCAGACGTACGACCGCTGGGTCAACCACCGCGACGAGTGGGGACTGGATGCGGCCGTCGCAAACGCGACCGACGACTGGGCCATGCTCGCAGTGCAGGGCCCGGACGCGGCGGCCGCGCTCGACGACGCGACCGGTGGAGACGGAGTCACGGGCCTCTCGAAGTTCGAGGCGACGGCGGCGGCGGTCGCCGACGCGCCGAGTTGGGTCGCGAGGACCGGTTACACCGGTGAGGACGGCTTCGAGATCATGTGTCCGGCCGCCGACGCCGCGGCGATCTGGGAGGCGTTTGTCGGTGAGGACGCCGACGAACCCGCACAGCCGTGCGGGCTCGGCTCCCGCGACACCCTCCGCATGGAGATGGGCTACCTGCTCTCCGGACAAGACTTCGACCCCGAAAGCGAACCGCGGACCCCCTACGAGGCCGACATCGGCTTCGTCGTCGACCTCGACACGGAGTTCGTCGGCCGCGACGCGCTTGCGGCACAGCGCGAAGCGGGCGTCGACGAGCGGTTCGTCGGGGTGCGCCTCCTCGACCGCGGCGTTCCGCGCGGCGGCTACGCGGTCACCGACGGCGACCTCACGCGGATCGGACAGCTGACCTCCGGCACGATGAGCCCGACGCTCGACGAGCCGATCGGTCTGGGCTACCTCCACGAGCGCTACATCGAGGCGGGATCAGCGGTGAGCGTCGTCGTCCGCGGCGACGAGAAGCGCGCCGAGGTCGTCGTCCCGCCCTTCCTCGACCGGTAAGCCTGAGCCGCCAGCCGTCGCTCGCGTCCCGTCCGTCGAGGGCAACAGTGAATAGCGAACGGCTGATAGGAACACCCGATGGAGGAGTCCGTCGTCGCCGACTTCGTCGGCCGTGTGCACGCCAGCGACTTCGGGAGCGGCGATCCGGTGAGCGGCCGCGTCCTGTTGAGCCAGCGACGACTCGTGCTCGCGACGGATGACGGAAAGGCGACGATCCCGCTGTCGTCCGTGTTCGACATCGTGGTCGGCACGGTGCCGGGCGATCTGCGGTCGTTTTTCAAAGACAGCGTCACCGTCGCCTACGAGCGGAACGGCGCTCGGAAGAGCGCCCTCGTCGAGGGAGAGCCGGACGACATGGACCAGTTCACGCGGCTGCTTTTCACCTCCCTGTTGCGGAACGTAACCGTCACGGTTCGCCACCCGGCGCAGATCGGTGGGCGCGTCACCGACGCCGAAGACCACACGGCGTCCGTCTCGCTGTCGCCGGGCGCGATCGGGTTCACGAACTGTCCGGAGCCGTTTCAGGTGGACCTCTCGACGGTCATCGACTACGAGCGCACGGACCGGACGCTCGGCGGGACGCGGCGGCCGGCGCTCGTGTTCCGGCACGTCCCGGGCACGCAGACGGTCACGTCGATCGCGACGGTCCCAGACGGGCGGACGCTGAACATCCTCGGCCGATACATCAAACTGGAGTACGAGGAGGTGAAAGAGGATGTCGAGTCGTTCGATCCGACGGAAGAACAGCTGGAGATACTCGTCTCGATCTACTCGGCCGGCGGCGAAGCGAACATCGCCGACGTGGTGACCGGCGACGTGGCCCAGACGTCGATGATATTGGAGACGCTCCGGGAGGAGTCTCTCGTCGTCGACGGGGAGTCCGGAGCCGCGCTCACCCGCAAGGGAAAGATGATCGTCACGTCGTATCTCGAGTCGGTCAACTCCTGATCGACGCGCGCCTGTGACGCCGCACAGGGGCAACGTTCAAGCTACTGGGGACGAAGGTGATTCACATGCCAGCCGACCGCCGCAGGCACCGAACGAAACTCGACGCCGCGGCCCGCGACCGGGGAATCGATTCACCCGGGATCGACGGCCACGGTAACGCGTCCGGCCGATCGCCGGGTCCGCGAGTCGCGCGCGTGCCGGAGACGCACGTCCACGACACGTTCTCCGTCGACGGAATCGACACCGACAGGCGCGAGCGGCTCCTCGAAGTCGTCCTCGCGGACCGCGATCGCGTGAGCGCCGTCTCCGCGACGGCCCGAAACGGTACCGTCGGGATCCACCACGCCCCGTCGCTCGCGCGGGACGATCTCAGGGAGGCGCTCGAATCGCTCGGATTCGT
>Ga0102939_1000916_pt1 | contig 10889 bp, 8 predicted proteins | sample SalPon2_B_H2O_MG_FD_78214 | JGI IMG/M metagenome (GOLD analysis project Ga0102939, IMG submission 78214) | Salt pond water microbial communities from South San Francisco under conditions of wetland restoration - Salt Pond MetaG R2_B_H2O_MG | ecosystem: Environmental > Aquatic > Non-marine Saline... | reverse complement strand
CGCCGGGCTGGATGAACGGGTAGGGACCGTCTGCCGGCGTGTTCTGGGCGCTGCCACCGTCGTCAGCGGTCTCTATCAGTCCCATCCCTTCGTAGTCGACTGGCGAGTGTTCCCCGAGGTACTCGACGATGACGTCGACCGGAATCGTCCCGTTGTCGACGGCGACGTTCTGGAACGGGAACCCGCAGTTGCCAAGGTCCCGCTCCGGGTCACCGGGCCGGCGAAACGTCGCCACCGAGTACGTCTCTCCGGGATCGACGGGCTCTCCGTCGATGCGCATCTCGACCAGTCGCCGGCCGCGCTTGGCGGTCGGATCGAGCGTCACCTCGACGTTCGAGGAGAAGTTCCGGAGGCGGCCGTCCTCCTGGTCGTAGGGATACGGCGAGAAGTTGTCCACGAGGAACGACTCCATGTGGCTCGTGAGCTGCTGCCCGTACGCGACACCGCGGGCGACTGGCGTCGCCATCGGGAAGAAGGTGTACAGCTGGCCGAGCGTGATGTCGCCGGGCGGGATAGCGGTTCCGTAGCGGAACCCGTGGGAGACGGCCAGGTCGGTGTCGAAGTGCGCCCGCAGCGCGTCGTTGAACAGCGTGTTCCAGGCGCTCTCGAGGAACGACTGCCGGTACAGCGGCGTCTCCGTCCGCCCGACGACCGTATCGAGCGGTGCCCCGAGTGTGGCGTCGCCCCGCTCGAACTCCGGGTTCTCATCGAAGAACGGCGCCCGAACCGACTCGACAGTCTCCCGAACGTCGGCGTCCGGCTCGGGCGTGTGCGCGCCGTCCTCGGTGAGACAGTAGAGGTAGTGTCTGAACTGTACCTCGCCGTCTCGAAGGCGGAGGTCGACACGGCCGAGCGCTTCCCCCATGCCGGACTCGACCACCACGGTGTCGGTCGCCTCAACGACGATGGGGTCGTATGTATACTCGTGGGTGTGAGCGCTGAACATCACGTCGACCGTCGGGCAGTCCTTCGCCGCTTGCACCATCCACGGGAGACCTATCTCGGTGACCGCGACCACGACCTCTGCACCGTCATCACGGGCGGCCCGCGCGGACGCTTCGAGGAGTGAAGGGTGCTTGCCGAAGCGGTACTTTCCCTCGAAGAACGCGGGCGCCATCCGGTCGACGTAGACGTTCGTCATGCCGACGACGCCCACGGAGAGCCCGCCGGCCTCGATGACCGTGTACGCGTCGTAGAGCCGCTCGTCGGTCTCCCAGTCGTAGAGGTTGTTCGCGAGCACCGGGGCGTCGAGGGCGTCCATGAGCGCCACGAGGTTCCCGTCCTCGGCGGCCTCGTTGGAGTAATCCCAGTTTCCGGGGACGTAGACATCCGGTCTGACGTGCTCGTTGATGGGATCGATCATCGCTCGGCCGTCGGTGTACGTGGTCACGGCGGAGCCGTGGAAGGTGTCCCCGCTCATCAGGGTACAGACGTCGTGGGTCTCGCGGAGCTCGTCGAGCTTCGCTGCGAGCAGGGGAACCCCGCCAGCGCGTTCGATGACTCGGTCCTCGCCCCCGAACTCGACGTTCGGCTTCGACGTAGGATTGTCGTAGTAGACCTGATAGCGTGCCGTCAGCTGTCCGTGAAGGTCGCTCACGTGGGCGAAGACCAGGTCGGGCTCACCCGTCTCGTCGCTGGCGGGCTCGCCACAGAGGAACTGCCACTCGCCGATGGCCGTATCAGTCATCGTGTCGGGACTGGGGAGTACGCCCTCCGCCGGTACAAGAGTTGTCGTTGGATTTACAAACTGCACACGATCGCCGTGACAAGCCCCGCCTCCCGGCGGAGCCGATCCGATGACTTCCCGGTACTGTTCTGACGCCGGGTCCGGAAGATGTGTGCCCGCTTGCACTGTGTATTCGAAAGCTGACTGGGCCGTTGCGTTTCGGCATTTAGTGACAACTGTCCTAAGTTTGGGCCCCGTATTCGTCTCTCCAGGGATGTGCCAGCCGACTCACAACTGGAGGCGACACCGATGACGAGTAATTGGCTGACGACGGGCCTGTCTGCGGTCGTCATTCTGGTCGCGTCCGTCGTTCACGGGATCGCCGGTTTCGGCTTCGCGCAGGTGTCGATGGGACTGATGCCGCTGTTCCGGTCGCCATCGAGTGCGTCGATTATATTCACCGCGACGGCTGTCGTGAGCAACGCCCGCGTCTGGTGGAGCGTCCGCGAGGCGTTCGACTGGCAGCGGTGGCTCGTCCCAGTCGTTGGCCTTGCCGCCGGGCTGCCGCTCGGCATCTACGTCTTCAGTCGGTTCAACGAGGCACAGATGCGCTTCGCCATCGGCTCAGTGTTGGTGCTGGCGGTTATCGTCGTCGGTGCGACACAGCAACTCGACGCCGTCACAGACTGGATAGAAAAGAAATCGTACAGACCGGGCAAGGTGGTCGGTGCGACGGCCGGGTTTCTGGCCGGCATCTTCGGCGGGGCCGTCGCCGTCCCCGGCCCGCCGATGATTGTCTACGGGGCCTTCATGTCCGCCAGCGGGTTCTGGAGCGGCGAGGAGATGAAGGCCACCTTCACGGCATTCTTTGGGACGCTCATGTTGTACCGGCTCGGGACTCTCACGTATACCGGCGCTGTAACGACGCCACTGATGATCGAAGCCGCAATCGCCATCCCGATGGTGTTCGCCGGGGCCTGGGCCGGAGTCTATATTTTCGACCATATCCCGGAGCGTCTCTTCCAGTGGCTCGTGTTGGTGCTGCTAACGGTGAACGCGCTGGTCCTGCTCTTTACCGCAGTCCCGGAACTGTAGGCTCTCAGAACAACGTTTCGTGCGTCAGCTGTCGATTGTGGACAGTCCGTACCAGATGGCTGGCACGCCCAGTGGCAGCGAAAGGACACCGAACAATACTGCAAATAGCCAGTCCGACTGCCACTCTAGGCGAGACGCGGGCCAAGCAATCAGCCCCAGGCCAGCCGTGCCGAGAGCGAGGCTACTCCAGAGACCAATACCGGTCGCACAGTACGCCCAACACAGAGCGGTTGCGGCGGGCCCCAGCGGCGTCGGCGTGACGTTCGGGACGTAGACAACTCGGCAGTACAGCGATAGCACGAGCATGTACGCTGCTGGAATAGCCAGGAGCCACCGCCGACTCGCTGTCTTCGAGTCAGCCCAGCGGTCGTACGCCCCCAACAGTGCCAGCGGGAACGTAAACTCGAGAAGCCACATGCCAATCATGTAGCTCGCAACCGAATGGCCCCATCGCGGCTGGGACACGGGCAGCGTTACCGGCAGCCCCCACCCTAGCAGGTCCTGGGTTGGCGATGGGTTCGTTAAGAAGGCCACTACCACCAGTCCGACGGCGACAATCGTCAGTCTCTCGCCGACGGTGGCAATTCGATTCAGCGGTTCCGGGAGTCGATGCGCGTCGAGCGAACGGTTGCCAACGTGCATGTATGAGTCTATACGATACCATATTTTTCCTCGATTTCGGCTTCATCCTATAATGGATTTAGAGAGTTTCCTGCGGATGATTTCGAGCGAGAAAGTCATCAAATCAGTCGGGTATTTTTGAAGCCCAACGTGACGGTCTCCGAATGTTATGCGCCAAAACCACGCTGGATATAAAGACCCCTGCGTCTGTCATCAACTGGTCTGGTTGTGCTCTAGGTCATCACTCGGATAGATACGATACGTTCGGCCCTGCCGTTCGCGGTACAGCAGGCCGCGCTTCTCGAGGGCGCTGACTGTCTGGCTCACCTTGCTCTTCGAAAAGTCAGAGCGGTCTCGCAGTTCGATTTGCGTGAGGCCAGGTGAGGACAGCACCGGTTCGAGGATACGGCGCTCGTCTTCTGGCAGGAGATCTAACACACGGGCCTGTGGTTGCGATTCCGGAGTAGTCTCTCCAGCTGGTTGTTCCGCCGGTGACGCAGTACTCTCAGGACCATCGGCACTCGCTGCTGGGGGCTGCGAATGGGTATCTGCTTCTGGGATCGTAACGTCGTCTCGAACCAGAAGATATCCTCCACCAACAACAGCGGAGACGAAGAGCGTCCCACCGACGTACCAGAGTGGACTCGTCCCGTGTGCAGCGCCCATCGACGATCCCATCCCCATCATCGAGCCCATCTGTTCGTAGGCCTGCTGTTGCTGATAGGCCTGCCAGCTGAGGGCCCCACCAAAGAGACAGACAGCCGCAATCAAGAGCCCAACAGCCGTATCTGCTCGCCGGCGATTCATCCTCCCGACCTCGGTCTGGTGTGTCGCATTATCATACCTGATCGTCGTCGAGACTGCGCTGTACCACTTGTGATTACCATTCGAACGCATCCCGTGCGGACTGAAGCGCCAGCCGGGACAGCAACCGGGTCGGCCCCCGCTTTGGGAGGTCACGAAGGGTTCCAATTGTCCCGGGCGGTTCAGCACCGCCGATATCGATTTCCCATCCCGTTTCGTCCGTGAACCGGTCGACGGCGCGTTCCGTCCGACCTCGAACTGCCTCGGTGTCCATCGTTACTGGCCGCCCGTCACGCACGACAACGTCGCCGTCGACAATCACGGTCGTTACGTCCGCAGGAGCGGCGTTGTTCACGATGTGGGCAGGGATGTTAGTCAAGGGCGTGAACTTCGGCTTCTCCATATCCAACAGTATCAGATCTGCACGCTTGCCCGGTTCGATACTCCCGATTTCGTCCCCAACTCCCAGGGCCCGTGCGCCTTCGATGGTGAGCATACGGACAAGCTCCATGGAGGTGTACTGCCCTGCAGTCCGCTTGAGATTGGCCGCAAGCCGAGCCTGTCGGGCTTCACCGAACAGACTGTACGAATCGTGCCAGTAGTGGTCGTCTATACCCAGTCCGACATCGACACCCGCCGCGCGTAATTCGGGCACTGGCGTCCACTGCATCTCCGAATCCGGATTCCAGTAGGCGAACACCGACGGACAGTGTGCGACCGACGCGCCTGCCGAGGCGGTGCGCTCGATATCGTCGTCGTCGGCGACACGGAAATGTGCAGCGAGGAGACGGTCGTCGAGGAGACTCACGTCGTCGAGGAGGCCAAGCGAGTCGGCAGCCCCGTTGGCCCGTGCCATCGTGTTGCTCTCTTCGAGTTCGAGCAGGTGCGTATGCACGAGCAAGTTGGGATACTCTTCGGCGAGGGCAGCCGTTCGTTCCCAGAGTTCGCGTGTACAGGACCAGTCGTCGTGCGGACAGATGGTCGCCTGAATACGTCCATCGTACGAATCGTGGTACTCTTCGATGAACCGTCGAGCACGCGCGAACTGCTCGTCGGCGGGCTCGTCCCAGAAGAGGTCCGAAATTGCCGGGCCGAAGAATCCACGCAACCCGGCTTCGCCAAACGCCGTTGCCCCGGCTTCGGGCGTGACATCCATCGAGTTGACCGTCGTGACGCCACCGAGCGCGAAATTCAGCGCGGCCAGCTCGCACCCGGCCTCGACGAGATAGTCGAACTCTCCGGCAGCCAACTGGCCGTAGAGAGCAGTCATACCTGTCATCATCTCTCTCAGCCCGAGGTCGCTGAACGCACCGATAAGCGGCGTCAGCTCCAGATGCGTGTGGGCGTTTACCAGTCCCGGCATCACGAGCTTGCCCGTCCCGTCGATTGTCCGGTCGGCCGCTATCGAGTCCTCACTGGACGACATCCGCACGTCGGTGATACGACCGTCGTCGACGAGGACCGTCCCCCGCTCGTAGAGCCGGTTTTTCTCGTCGACCGTCAACACGAATGCGTCCTGAATCGCGATGTCAGCGGTCACTTTCGGTCACCTCGATACTGCGGCGGCATTCCGTGTCGGGTCACCGTTCGCTCATGTAGTGCGCGAGTGACTACACCTCTGGATCGTGCTCGTTCGATTCTCGGGACGCCATGGTCAGAGTCAGTGATGGTCATGGCTCTGTGAGGCACCTCCTTCGGAAACACGAGGATGCTGGTCTGTGAACTCTGTCGGGTGGCTCTCGAAAGACTGCTTGCACCGCTGCGAGCAGAAGTAATAGGTCTTACCCTCGTGGGTGAGACGCGGCCCGCTGTCGTCGGTTCGCATCCCACAGACGGGGTCGCGATACTGACCCGGCGCGCCCAGACCACGTCAGTAGACGTACAGCAGGAATCCGGAGAGTGCGAAGGCGACAACGTTGAGATAGAACGTGTAATTCAGCTCGAAGTACGTCTGTTCGGCCGCCGTCTCACCACCAGCGAGGTTCGGAACGATGCCGAACACGTCGAACAGCTCTTCCATGAGAAACCCCGTGAAGGCCATCGTCACGAAGAATATGCCAAGGATGTACAGCATCACATTCCAGCCGTAGTACTTCCGGTAGACGTTCAGCACGGGAATCGTGATGAGGTCGGCGTAGACGAACGCGATAACGCCGGCGAAACTGATGCCGCCACCCCACAACGCGACGGCGAAGGGGACGTTCCCCATACTCCCGACGAAGCTGAGGACGGCGATGGCGACGCCCATGATAGCGTTCTCCGCGCTGACCAGCACGCCCTCACCTTGGAGGAACAGCGCGCTCCAGACCGACTGTGGCACGAAGACGATAACGAAACCAGAGATCAGAAAGCCCGCGATGACATCTTTCCAGATCATCGACCACTCCTTGCGGTACTGATTGCCCAGCTTGTACCAGCCACCCCACGAGAGGAGTTCGTCTCGCCACCCACCGCTACTGGCGGCTTCTTGCTGGTAGGTCTCCATACAGCCCGCAGAGCAGAACTTCAGCGTCTCGCCGCCGTCAGTCACGATCGAGTATTCGTCCGTGCCTTCCATGCCACAGGTCGGGTCTTCGGTGACACCGTCGTCGGTATCGCGTGCGTTCAGTTCCGCTCGAACCTCGTCGAAGAGATTCTCTGGGAGCGTCAAGTGGACGAGCAGCGCCATCACGGCGATGAGGATGACGCCGCCGAGCAGTTCTGCGACAAGGAACTCCCAGCCCAGCAGAATCAGAATCATCAGGCCGAGTTCGACGATGAGGTTCGTCGAGGCGAACATGAAGGCGAGGACGTTCACCGTGTGCGCCCCCTTCTTGAATAGGCCCTTACCGATGGCGACGGCACCGAAGCTACAGCCGCTACTCGCAGCGCCGAACACGGTCGCTTTCGTCAGGCCGCTCAGGTTCTCCTCTCCGAGGACCTGAGCCATGCGTTCTTTCGAGACATACACTTGGACGAAGCTCGTGATGACGAGCCCCATGATGATCGCCCACGCAGCCGTCCAGAGGAATCCCACGCCGATTCGGAGAGATTCGGTAATCCCATCGACGATTGCGGCTTGCATATCTAGAGAGACACGGGCTTGGGCTTTGTCGATTGTTCTTATAGAAATGAAGACACGAACAACCCTCAGTTCAGATTCGAAAGTGGCGTGTGTTACAGTGGCTTTGGTCAGCCAGTAATTTTAATTCGAAAGCGGTGGGGGCTTGCTACCTTCGTATCTAAGGAGAAATCCGGTTAAGAGGAGAGGACGTACATACCTGTGTATGACGACAACCATCACCGTCGAGGGGATGACCTGCGGTCACTGTGAACAGACAGTCGAAGACGCGCTCGAAGCAGTGTCAGGCGTTAGCGACGCCACGGCCGACCGAGATGTCGAGCAGGCCGACGTCGAGGGCGACGTCGAGGTTCAGGCCATCGTGGACGCCGTCGAAGATGCCGGCTACACCGCACATGCCTGAGGCAGCGGCACACTGACGACCAAACCCGTCACTCCCGTTCGAGTCGTCCCGTGACTTTCCCCGGTAGGGTCCGCGTGTGGGCACTACAGTGGGTGACGACACCAGTAGACAAGCAATGACTGACCATACAGACCACGACCCGCCGGAGGAACAGTCGCCGGACCGCTCAGCTACAGCGCAGTCCGAGGACTCGGTTGCTTGTTGTCGCATCTGTCAACTCCAGGCAGCCAGCGACGGCGACGGAACGACGCAGAACCCAGAGAAACGCACGGCAGACGCTCCCGAGCACCAGGTACCAACAGAGGCCGGAGAGCACCAGCACGACCACTCACCCCAGGCTAACAGGCAAGAGCGGGATACTCACCGGGCCGAACAGGAGCTACTCGAAGACGAGGCCGAGCAAGCCGACGACGCCGAAGAAGAGATACACGAGCGAACGGAACACGGCGAACACAGACACGACGGACAGGAGGAACATGGTGGCCACGGGGAGCACGGCGACCACGACGGCCACGGCGGGATGCACGCCGGCCACGAACAGATGTTCCGACGTCGGTTCTTCATCTCGACGGCGCTGTCGATTCCGGTACTCCTGTACAGTCCGTTCATCCAGGGCGCACTCGGATTCTCCGCGCCGGCGTTCCCAGGGAGTGCCTGGGTAACGCCCGTCTTCGCCGTTATCGTCTTCGCCTACGGTGGGATTCCGTTCCTGCGGATGGCCAGTCCCGAACTGAAAGACCGCTCGCCGGGGATGATGACGCTCATCTCGATGGCGATCACTGTGGCGTTCGTCTACTCGGTTGCGAGCCTGTTCCTGCCGGGTACGACGCCCTTTTTCTGGGAACTGGTCACGCTGATCGACATCATGCTGCTCGGTCACTGGATAGAGATGCGGTCGGTCCGAGCGGCCTCGGGTGCATTAGACGAACTGGCGAAGCTCATGCCCGACACGGCTGAGCGAGTCACTGAGAGCGGCGACACCGAGGAGGTGCCCGTCTCGGAACTCGAAGAGGGTGATGTCCTGCTCGTTCGTCCTGGGGCAAGCGTACCCGCCGATGGCGAAGTCGTCGAGGGGAACTCTTCAGTCGACGAGTCGATGATTACGGGCGAGTCGCTCCCAGTCGATAAGGAGCCGGGCACAGAGGTCGTCGCTGGCACCGTCAACCAAGACGGTAGTCTGCGAGTCCGTGTGACGAAGACCGGCGACGAGACGGCGCTCGCTGGCATCATGCGGCTCGTTGAGGACGCCCAGCAGTCGAAGTCGAAGACACAACTGCTCGCCGACCGGGCCTCAGGCTGGCTGTTCTACGCTGCCCTGGGTGTCGCAAGCATCACGGCCGTCGCGTGGGTCCTCGCAGTGGGGCTTAACATTGCCGTTCTCGAACGTGTCGTCACCGTCCTCGTCATCGCCTGTCCTCACGCGCTTGGCCTCGCGGTCCCACTGGTCGTCGCCATCAACACCTCGACGGCCGCCCGTAATGGGATGCTCATCCGGGACCGTATCGCCATGGAGGAAGCCCGGAACCTGGACACGGTGATGTTCGACAAGACCGGGACACTCACCAAGGGCGAACAGGGTGTCGTCGGCGTCGAGACGGCGGACGGCTGGTCCGAGGAAGAAGCGTTCGAGGTGGCCGCTGGCGTGGAAGGTGACTCCGAACACATGATCGCCCGGGCAATTCGGACTGCCGCCGAGGAACGCGGCGTTCAGCGGGCCAACGTCTCGAACTTCGAGAACCTTCGTGGGCTCGGGGTCAAAGCTACAGCTGGCGGCGAGACGGTCCACCTTGGCGGGCCGAATCTCCTCGAAAAACTGGGGATCGAACGCCCCGACGAGATTACGTCGTTCGCCGAGGAAGCCGGCTCGAACGCCCAGACGGTCATCTATCTCGTCCAGGACGAGTCCGACGTCGTCGCGGCGTTCGCGCTGGCGGACGTCATCCGTGAGGAGAGCAGACAGACCATCGACGCCCTCCACGCGATGGACATCGAGGTGGCGATGTTGACCGGTGACTCCGAAGAGGTCGCGAGGGCCGTCTCCGAAGAACTGGGTATCGACCAGTACTTCGCTGAAGTGCTCCCCGAAGAGAAAGATACGAAAGTCGGACAGCTCCAGTCCGAGGGGAAACTGGTCGCGATGGTCGGTGACGGCGTCAACGACGCGCCGGCATTGACCCGAGCCGACGTCGGTATTGCCATCGGCTCAGGCACTGACGTGGCCATCGAGTCGGGCGACATCATCCTCGTCGAGAATAACCCCAGCGACGTTGTGCGACTCATCAAGCTCTCGAAAGCGAGCTACCGGAAGATGCAGGAGAACCTCGTCTGGGCGACCGGATACAACGTGTTCGCGCTCCCCCTTGCGGCTGGCATCCTCGCACCGATTGGAATTCTCCTGTCGCCGGCCATCGGTGCAGTGTTCATGTCGCTATCGACGGTCATCGTCGCCATCAACGCCCGAAGACTCCGTGGGGTCGACCTCTCGTGATAGACGCGTTTCGCCAGTGGGCCTTCGACCGCCGCGACCACGCACACAGCCAGCGCGTTTACGACTGGTGGAGTCGACACGACCGCGTGTACGCCGCCTTCGTGACGGGCTTCCTCCTAGGTCGTACAGGCGAATTTCGTAACCGGACGGTGGCCACCCTCTCACTGGAGAAAGGTGATACAGTCCTGGATATCGGATGTGGACCCGGGTCGAACTTTGAGCACCTCGCCGACGCCGTCGGTCCAGCTGGAACGATAGTCGGCGTCGACGCGAGCCCCGGCATGGTCAAGCGTGCAAGAGAACGCGGCGAACGGCTAGACTGCGAAACTGAAGTGATTCGAGCCGACGCAAGGCGGCTGCCCCTGGCGAACGACCGCTTCGATGGGGTTTGTGCAACACTGTCGTTGAGCGCGATGGGCGATGTCGAGGAAGTCATAGCCGGCACACGCGACGTTCTGCGGCCCGGCGGACGCCTTGCAGTTCTCGACGCGAAGTCGTTTCAGAAGGCACCATTACGGTGGCTCAACCCAATCCTCGAAGGAGTTTCGGCCTACATTACGAATTGGTACCCAGACGCTCCAATAATCAAGTCTGTCGAAGCTGTGTTCGAGACGGCCTCTATCGAGAGTTTTCACGGTGGGACTGTCTACGTGGTGGCGGCGAAGAAGGCAGGATGACACGAACTGGCTCGGTAATACGCTACCAGCGGACTGGTTTTGACTTGTCGGTGGTCAGTACAGGTGAAGTATGG
>Ga0102939_1000915_pt1 | contig 10896 bp, 10 predicted proteins | sample SalPon2_B_H2O_MG_FD_78214 | JGI IMG/M metagenome (GOLD analysis project Ga0102939, IMG submission 78214) | Salt pond water microbial communities from South San Francisco under conditions of wetland restoration - Salt Pond MetaG R2_B_H2O_MG | ecosystem: Environmental > Aquatic > Non-marine Saline... | reverse complement strand
GCGACGCCTTTCAAGGCCTTGGCAGAGCGACGCTCTGCCAGTGGCCCCACCCTCAACGAGCGAACCCGTCGGGGTGAGCGAAGTAGGGTGGGGTCGGTTACACTCCGGGTTCAGTACCCGTCCCCCACCGCGGCCCCCGACCCCTGTGGCCCGATTCCGGTTGCAGGGCGTTCAAGATGCTGCACCGCGTAGCGAACACATGAAGATCTACCAGAACCCGCGGCACTGGGCGTCAAAAAAGGCCCTCACGACCCCCGGCATTCGGGACGTCGCCCGCTACGGCCTGGTGAAGATGCACACGAAGATCTTTCTCGACAAGGCCGAGGCGGGACGCCGAGAGCAGCGGCGCGACCACCTCGACGACTTCTTCGACGCGACGATGGACAGCTACCTCGCCGCGCTCGAATCCGGCTACTCGGAGGCCGAGGCGAGAGAGATCACGCACGTCCAGGCGAACTTCGATTTCTTCAACCACGGCTGGACCGAAATGATGGAGATCCCCGGTGACGAACTCGAGGCCCATTACCGCCGCTACGAGGCGTTCTTCGAGCGCTACGAGATCACGATCGACGACCCCCTCGGGGTGTTCGCCCCCGCCGAGGGCGTCGCCGACGCCCCCACGACACCCGAGAAACTCGAGACGCCCGAGTACGAGAACGCCATCGAGGGGTTCGACGACGACGTCTACGTCGAGACGGGCGACGGCGAGACGATCGTCGGCGGCGACACCGAGGAACCGGACTCGATCGACCCGCGGCGATCCCCCGTCGTCGACGACGAGGAATCGAAGGGTGCGAGCTAAACCGGCCGATCCAGCGTCACGCCCGCCACCCGGTCCGCCCGCCCCGTCTCGCCCCGACCCCCGTATCCTTTTATCCCCCCGTATCGACGGGACCGTATGAATCGCGGGCAGGCGTTTCTCCTCCTCGTCATCGCGCTCGTCTCGGCGCTGGCGCTTCTCATCGTCGTCCCGTTCCTCGAGTACATGGTCGCGTCTCTCATCCTCGCGTACGTCCTCTATCCGCTCCATCGCCGCCTCGAGGGACGAATCGGCGGCGCCGCCTCGGCGTTCGGCCTCATCGTCGCGACGATCGTCGCCGTCATCGTCCCGCTCGCGTACATCGTCTCGCAGTTCGTGAGCGACCTCCGGTCGATCTCGAGCGGCGACGTCGACCTCGACATCGCCGCGATCGAGAGCCGCCTTTCGGAGCTTCTCGGACGCGAGATCGATATCGAACTCGTCGACCTGCTCGCGACGGCGGGCGACCAGTTGATCCGGGTGCTCTTCGACGGCTACACCGGGGTGTTCCGGTTCGCACTCCAGGCCAGCGTCGGGATCGCGCTCATGCTGTTTTTGCTCTACTACCTGCTTCGCGACGGCCCGGCGTTCGTCGAGTGGAGCAAAGACACCGTGCCGCTGCCGCCCCACGTCGTCGAGGACCTGGTGCGAAAGATCGACGCGACGACGTGGGGCGTCGTTATCGGCCACATCATCGTGGCGCTGGCGCAGGCGCTACTCGCCGGTGTCGGGCTGTGGATCGCCGGCATCCCGAACGCGGTGTTTTGGACGTTCGTGATGGCCGTGCTCTCGCTGTTGCCGCTCATCGGCTCGTTTCTGGTGTGGGGTCCCGCGGCCGGCTATCTGTTCGTCGTCGACGAGGTCACTGCCGCCGTGCTCCTGTTCGCATACGGTGTCGTCATCGTCAGCCTCTTCGACAACTACGCCCGTCCGATACTCATCGACCAGCAGGCGGGGCTGAATCCCGGCGTGATCCTCATCGGGGTCGCCGGCGGCGTCTACTCCGTCGGCTTCACCGGACTGTTCGTCGGTCCGATCGTCATCGGCGTGCTGGCGGCGATGCTGGAGACGTTCCGAAAGGAGTACGACAGGATCTAGCGGACACGACGAGGCCCCCACCGACGGTCACCGCCCCAGAACCCGGTCGACGGCCGCGTACCCGGCCTCGACCGCGCCGTCGAGGCTCCGTTCGGGGTACTGCGCCCGTGAGGCCATCCCGGCGTAATAGACCCCCGGGAGCCCCGCCGACGCGAGGTCGTAGGGAACGACCATATCGAGCTAGCCCCGCTCGTAGACCGGGGCCGTCTTCGGGTTCCGCGAGATGCGAACGTCGGTAACTGCGTCGCGATCGAAGTCGGGGAACAGCGCCTCGATCCCCTCGAGCCACAGTTCCGCGATCGCCTCGTCGCCGCGCTGCCACAGTTCGTCCTCGAGGTCCTGGACGTAACTCGCGACGTAGAGGAGGTGCTCGCCCCCGTAGCGTTCCGGCGGCACGAAGTTCGTGTGTTCGATGAGCGCCCCGAACGGCGCGTCGTCGGCGATGTTCAGCCAGTAGGTGTCCAACAGCGGCTCGGACATCGAGACGAGCGCACAGACCGACCCCTGGAAATCGATGTCGCAGGCGTATCCGGTCAGCGACTCGAGGACGTCGGGCATCGTCGCGACGACGACGGCATCGACGTCGTGGGTGTCCGTTTCGCCGCCGCGGCGTTCGGTCCGCAGCGACTCGACGGGCGGTCGGCTTTCCCCGCTTCCGTCGTTCCCCGGGCCGAAGGACAGCCCCGTGACGGCCGTCTCCGTGTCGATCCGCTCGCGCCCGACGGCCTCGACGAGCGCCTCGACGAGGACGGCGAAGCCGCCCTCGAGGTAGCCGAGCACTTCCCCCCGGAGGAGGTCCCGCTCGCCGCGGAACTTGATCCGGCCGAGCAGCCACGCCGCCGAGACGTCCTCGGTGCGGTCGCCGAACTTGGCGTCGAGCAGCGGCTCGAAGAAGTACTCGTAGACGCCGCGAGTCGTGTGTTCGAGGAGGAACTCCGTGACCGGGACGTCCTCGAACGCCTCGATGTCGTCGTAGGTGTCGAAGCGCGGCCGGCCGCCGCGGACGTCGACTTCGAGCGTCAGCGCCGCCAGCCGGATCTTGTCGTAGATCGAGAGATGGGGGTACGCGGCGATCTCCCAGGGCGTATCGAGGGGATGTGCGACGCCGTCGACGTAGTAGGCGTTCTCGCCGATCCGCCACTCGATCCGGTCGCCGACGCCGAGTTCCGCGGCCAACTCGACGATCGTCTCCTCGGACTTCGAGAGGTGGTGGTAGTACGCTTCGATCCGATCGCCGGCGGTCTCGTAGGTCGCCGCGAGGCCGCCGACGTCCTCGGACGCCTCGAACACCCGGACCTCGCGGCCCGCCTCCCGGAGGCGGTAGGCGGCGGCGAGCCCGGCGAGACCGCCGCCGACGATGCCGATCATACGGGTCGGTTGTCGCCGCGCGTGTTGGCTCTTTTCATGCGACGTCGGAACTCCGCACCGACCCGTCGGCTGTCCCCCCGCGCCCGGGCGCGCCGCCCGCCGCGGCGGCGCGAAAGGTCGGGTTTTATTCCCGGGCGAGGGAAACGGGGCCACATGGTTACGGTGCGGGCCCCCGCGACGAGCGCGAACCTGGGGAGTGGCTTCGACGTCTTCGGTGCGGCACTGGGGCGACCGGCGGACGTCGTCCGCGTCGAGAAGGCCGACCGCACCACGATCGAGGTGACCGGCGTCGGGAGCCAGTACATCCCGGAGGACCCCGAAAAGAACACCGTCGGCGCGGTCGCGGAGGCGCTCGAAGCCCCGGCCCACATCGAGATCGACAAGGGCGTCAGGCCGGCTTCGGGGCTCGGCTCCTCGGCGGCGTCGGCCGCCGCCGCCGCGGTCGGGCTGAACGAACTGTACGATCGGGGGCTCTCCCGGGAGGCGCTCGTCCCGATCGCCGCCGAGGGGGAGGCGGTCGTCTCCGGGGCGGCCCACGCCGACAACGTCGCCCCCTCGATCATGGGCGGGTTCACGATCGCCCGCGAGGACGGGGTGACGTCGGTCGACGCCTCGATCCCGCTCGTCACCTGCTTACCCGAGACCGTCGTCTCGACGCGGGACGCGAGGGGGGTCGTCCCCGACGGGGCGCGCATGGAGGACGTCGTCGAGGTCGTCGGCAACGCGGCGACGCTCGCGGTCGGGATGGCCCGCGACGATCCCGACCTCGTCGGCCGCGGGATGGACGACTCGATCGTCACCCCAGCCCGCGCCGAGTTGATCACCGGGTACGGGGCCGTCAAATCGGCCGCGTTCGACGCCGGGGCGACGGGCGTGACGATCTCCGGGGCCGGCCCCGCCGTGATCGCCGCCTGTCGCGAACGCGATAGACAGACGGTCGCCGGAACGATGCTCGACGCCTTCGACGACGCCGGTGTCGAGGCCCGCGCCTACCAGACGGCGATCGGACGCGGTGCAGAGGTCTTCGAGTAGGTGCGGGAAGTTCGACACCGCACGACCGGAGAGTCGCTCCGTATCCGCCCTTTCCCGCCGCGGGTGTATCTGTCACGCACGGATAATATCGGACATTTATTGATGAAGAATGCACGCGCAGACGCGAAAGCTTCCGGGAAACGCATACGACGATAGCGGCGAAAAACGCCGTACGCGGAGCGACACACGGAGACTCCAGTCGTCGTTTTTTATAAATCCGACACTAGTTGTTGTGCAATATAGATATATCCTTTTCCTATCGATAACACTAACTTTCCAAAGCGATAAACGATGGACGATGAGTTCACAAGGTCGTAAATCAAACCGGGAGTGGTGGCCGAACCAGTTGGACCTCGACCCGCTCGATCAGAACGCACAGCGGGCCGACCCGCTGGGCGAGGCGTTCGACTACGGGGAAGCGTTCGAGTCCCTGGATCTCGAGTCGGTAAAAGCGGACATCGAGGACGTGATGACGACGTCGCAGGACTGGTGGCCGGCCGACTACGGCCACTACGGACCGTTCTTCATCCGGATGGCGTGGCACAGCGCCGGCACGTATCGCGCCAGCGACGGGCGGGGCGGCGCGGCCGGCGGTCGACAGCGGTTTGCCCCCATCAACAGTTGGCCCGACAACGCGAACCTCGATAAGGCCCGCCGACTGCTGTGGCCGGTGAAACAGAAGTACGGCAAGAAGCTTTCGTGGTCGGATCTGATTATCCTCGCCGGGAACGTGGCTATCGAGTCGATGGGCTTTCGAACGTTCGGTTTCGCCGGCGGACGGGAGGACGCCTTCGACACCGACAAAGCCGCAAACTGGGGTCCCGAGAACGAGATGGAGACGAACGAGCGATTCGACGAAGCGGGCGAGATCCAGGAAGGACTCGGCGCGTCGGTGATGGGGCTCATCTACGTGAATCCGGAAGGACCCGACGGGCAGCCTGATCCGATGGCCTCGGCGAAGAACATCCGACAGACCTTCTCCCGGATGGCGATGAACGACAAACAGACCGCGGCGCTCATCGCCGGCGGGCACACCTTCGGGAAAGTCCACGGCGCGGACGACCCCGAGGAGAACGTGGGTCCGGAGCCGGAGGCCGCACCGATCGAACAGCAGGGCCTCGGTTGGGAGCACGAGGGGGCCACACAGGGCGCGATGATCACGAGCGGCATCGAGGGTCCCTGGACGTCCGCGCCGACCGAGTGGGACATGGGCTACGTCGACAATCTGATGGAGTACGAATGGGAGCCCGAGAAGGGACCCGGCGGCGCCTGGCAGTGGACACCGAAGGAGGGCCAAGACGTCGCGCCCGCGCCGGACGCCCAAGCCGAGGGCGAGTCGGTCACGCCGATGATGCTCACGACCGACATCGCTCTCAAGCGAGACCCCGAGTACCGCGAAATAATGGAGACGTTCCAGGAGAACCCCATGGAGTTCGGGATGGCCTTCGCGAAGGCGTGGTACAAGCTGACCCACCGTGACATGGGTCCGCCGGAACGGTTCCTCGGCCCGGAGGTCCCCGAAGAGACGATGGTCTGGCAGGATCCGATCCCGGACGTCGACCACGATCTGGTCGGCGAGGAAGAGATCGCCGAACTCAAATCGGAACTCCTCGACTCGGAGCTGTCGACCCAACAGCTCGTCAAGGCCGCGTGGGCGTCGGCGTCGACGTACCGCGACAGCGACAAGCGCGGCGGCGCCAACGGCGCCCGGATCCGGCTCCGCCCGCAGCGCGACTGGGAGGTGAACGAGCCGGCCGAACTCGCGACGGTCCTCGACACGCTCGAGGGGATCAAAGAGGCGTTCAACGGCTCTCGCTCGGACGACGTTCGGGTCTCGCTCGCGGACCTGATCGTGCTGGGCGGCAACGCGGCCGTCGAGGAGGCCGCCGCCGAGGCGGGCTACGACGTCGAGATCCCGTTCGAGCCGGGGCGCACCGACGCCTCCCAGGAACGGACCGACGTCGACTCCTTCGAGGCGCTCAAACCGAAGGTCGACGGGTTCCGCAACTACATCCACGACGGCGTCGACCAGCCCGCTGAGGAGCTACTCGTCGACGACGCCGAACTACTGAATCTGACGATCGACGAGATGACGGCGCTGGTCGGCGGGATGCGCGCGCTGGGCGCGACGTATCAGGAATCGGATCTCGGCGTCTTCACCGACCAGCCGGGGACGCTGACCAACGACTTCTTCGTGAACCTGCTCAGTATGGACACGAAGTGGGAACAGTCCCCGGAGTCCGAACAGCTCTACGAGGGCTACGACCGCGACACGGGCGAACTCGAGTGGACGGGTAGCCGAATCGACCTGATATTCGGCTCGAACGCCCGGCTCCGGGCCGTCTCCGAGGTGTATGCGGCCGAGGACGGCGAGGAGCAACTCGTCGAGGACTTCGTGGACGCGTGGCACAAAGTGATGACCCTCGATCGCTTCGATCTCGAATAGCGCGGCGTTTCGCGATCCCTCTTCGGTCGGTGTTACGCCCGGTTCGAGCGGGGCCGAACGCGCTTCCGACCGCGTGCGTCCTCGCTCGCACCGACGGCGCGTTCGGCCGCCGCCAGCCAGTCGGCGACGGTGTACGTCGTCGCCGCGCCGTCGTCGGCCGGGACTGTGTAAGGGACGACGCCCGCCAGCCCCGACGCGTCGGGACCGACGCGCTCGAACGTCAGAAGCATCACCGGGACGCAGACGCCGGCGGCGGACGGCTCCTCGTCGAGCAGCGACCTCGGCGCGTGCCGGCGGATTGCCGGCCGGAGCGAGTACCCGGCGTCGTCGGCCCACCGTTCGAGGCGATCGACGAGTTCGTCACACGTCTCGGCGTCACCGCCCGGATCGACCGCGTGCCGTCGTGGCGGCCACGGCTCGGTCCGCGTCGCGTCTACCAACCGCGTCTCCGAGAGGGCGTCGAGGCGGCGCCGAACCGACTCGATCCGGCGCCTACTCGGGGGACTCGCGTCGCTGCGGACGTAGCGGGTCACTTCGACGGGGGCTGTCGGGTCCGTACAGAGCGGGTGGTCCGTCATCACGCGGGGACAGGGTCGACCGCCGATTAAACGCTTCTAGGAGGGGTACGGAGGGCTTCCGAGGGCACAGTAGGTCCCGGTAGCCCGCAGCGCTAGTCGCCCCCGTCGCCCCGACCCATCGTGTAGAACGTGTCGTTGGGGCGCATATCGGTGAACACGGCCATCCGGTTCGAGAGGTTGAAGAAGGCCACGACGCTTGCGATGTCCCAGATTTCCTCCGTCGAGAAGCCCGCCTCGCGGAGTCCGTCGAGGTCGGATCGGTCGACCTTATCGGGCGACTCCGTGAGCTTTTCTGCGAAATCCAGCATCTCGCGGTGTGGGTCTGAGAGGTCCGCTGTCCGGTGGTTCGTCGCCAGTTGATCGGCGAGTTTGGGCGCCTCGGCGAAGATGCGGAGCAGGGCTCCGTGGGCGACGACGCAGTACAGACAGTCGTTGATGCCCGAGACGGTGACGACGAGCATCTCGATCTCCTCGCGCTCCAGGGGCGTGTCCTCCGTCAGGGCGTCGTGGTAGGCGAAGAAGGCCCGGAAGTGACTCGGCTTGTAGGCGAACGCCGAGAAGACGTTCGGGGTGAACCCCGCGCGTTCGGTCTCCTCGTCGATCCGCTCGCGGACGTCCTCGGGCAGGTCACCCCGGTCGGGGACCGGGAACCGCCCCATCGCGTCGTCGTTCATACCTCACGGTCGTTCGGGACGATTATAATTCGTTCCCTGGATCCCACGGCGTGGTTCGGTGGGACCGGCAGCCGTTACGAGACGGGCACGTCGTTAGATGGACTGATAAAGATCCAATCTACAGAACACACAGAACCCACGTAGATATAGAGCGTATCGTGCCACCTATTGCGATTTTTACAAATTAATAGCTTTTGCGGCCTCTTCAAACGTTTTCGATCCGCGTTCGGAGGTACTCCTGTAGGCGGTCGTCACAACAATATAAATAACAACCATCCATCCCGCGCGTCATGAGCGTTCGGTACGTGTTCTTGATCAGTTCTTCGGCTGTCTCGGCTGCCTGCTCGGGAGACTCGTCGAACATCTTCTTGATGCCGAATAGCGACCGGTCAGTACTGGCTCGCGCTTCGTGATCGACGATGATCTCTCCGTCGCGGTATTTGAGATCCTCTCCGATAATAACGCCCACGTAGTCGAATTCGAGCCCTTGACAGGTGTGGATACAGCCGACTTCGTCGATCGACCCTTCCGTGATCGCCCACGGGTCGCTGGTATCGAGATTCCAACTCCGCTCGTAATCACCGATCTCGATATCGACAGCGTCCGGGTCGGAACGACCTTCTTTCTCCCACTCCCAGCAGTACCCGGCGACGACCCGCGACAGACGTGTCTGTCTGTTCTTCCGCTCGATCGCCGAGTGCAGGGCTTGCGGCGAATCGAAGAGTTGGAGATCGAAATCGAGATCGAACCCGTCCGCGTTGGCGGTCTGTCGTATCTGCAGGACATCGTCGACCCACGCGACGTACCCTTTCGATCCGTTACAGCGGAACTGTGATTCGAGTGTTAGTTCCTCGACTTCAGCGCCGAGGTCGGCGGCGTGCCTTTTTATTTCTTCTTTGGAACCGATATCATCGATGTGAACGCGCTGGCTTTCGTCGATGAAGAAGACGCTGCATTTAGCAGCGTTGATGATCTCCATGATCTGGTTTTCACCGCGCCCGAAAAAGGTCGATTCTTCGTTCAGGCGGTGGGCTTCATCGGCGATCAGTGCGGGAAGCGCGTTCGCGTCCGTGTCGACGAAGCTGCCGGCCCCAGTAAAGAGGTGTTCGATCTCTTTGACGAGTTTGTCCCCGCGGAGCTTCTCTTTATAAACCTCTCGCGGTGCCCGGTTTTTTGAGACGTACTGTGCGACCATGTCGTTCTGAATCAGTTCGGCGAGAATATTGATCGCCACGACGGTCTTGCCGGTTCCGGGGCCACCGTCGACGATTAGGACGCGTTTTTGTCCGTCGCGGCGCGACCGTTTGGCCAGTTCGACGGCTTTCTCGAAGACGACTTTCTGTGAGTCGATCAGCGTGAACTCATCACGGGACTCCAGCATCTCGAGCAGCGAGTTCTGGAGTGATTTTGCCGGCCGTATTTTCCCCTCGTTCATCTCGTAGAGGTTCTCCCGGTCGTCCCCGACACCGATCCGTGATTCGAGGAACGCGCGGAGTTTCTTCGTGTCGCCGCGGAGATAGAGCGGTGCTTGCTCGACGTACGGCCGATAGGTCTCGTTGTCCAGTTTGTTCCGATGCTGTGGTTCGAAATTGTGTAGATACGCTATCGGATGGAGATTGATCGGCTTCTCTCTGATACTGATATTGAAGTCCTTCAGTAGTTGGGCGTACGAGGCGGCCTGATAGCTCGGGTGAGTGGTCTCACGGATACCGCCACCGAGAGCGGTTTTGACGATTCCATCTTTGGCGTCGACCGGCTGCGTGCTGTCGCCTTCCCACTGTTTGAGTTCGATGATGACGACGTTCGCGGAGTTCGTTTCGTCGTAGCCGGAGAGCAGGACATCGATGCGGCGAGAGGTGAGTGGGATCTTGAATTCGATCGCGACACCCGCATCCGCCGGTACCGCACTACCGCTCAGGACACTATGCATATACTGCAGGGAGTTCTTCCACGCGCGCACTTCTCCTGACCCTCCCATCCCGATTCCCTGCGATTCGTACCCCCGTTTGATTTTCGGCACCAACTGGCCTTCAAGTACGTCGTCAGTAAAGCCAGACTTCGTACTTTCATACACGAGCATGGCTATTATTCGTCGTATTTTTTATTGCAGCCTTTATATTCGCTTACTGGATACCGGGCTCTGTTCTTCTCGAGTTTGCTTCGTAACGCTTCGTCGAGATCGATGTCGTACAAGTCAGCAAAACGAAGGACAAAAAACAGCACGTCCGCCAGTTCGTCCTCGATTGCTTCTGCACTTGATGAGTCCGTCACTAGATCCGACTGTTCCGACCGGCTTTTGAACCGGAACTGCTCGAGCAACTCGCTCGATTCCGTAACCATCCCGATCGCTAACTCCTTCGGCGTGTGATACTGCTCCCAATCGCGTTTCTCACAGAATTCCCGAACATCGGTATGGAGGTCGTCAACAGACACGGAACCGCTTCGGCTGGTATGTATAAGGGATTGATGAGTAGGACTAGTATATTGCAGAGGTATATTCTAAGTACGGGTTTATAAACGGATTTCATTCGACCGTCGAGGAGGCCGGTGGCTTCGCGAACTTCCGGGAGAACGCGACGAAGACCAACTCGCTCGTCGACCGAATGAAGGAGATCGAACTCCTGGATCCCGACGACGTGGCCGACGACTTACGGAACTACCTCGAAACGGTCGAACGCGCCGAGGAACTCGCTCACGCGCTCGCCGAGGTCGTCGACGACGTCCCCGAACGCGTCGATCCCGGCGTTGCTCATCGGTTCGTCCCCCGGGTCGGGTCCTGATTCAGCATTTTTGAGGCGGAGCCCCCGGCCTCAACGAGCGAGGGCTTCCGACTCACGTCGGAAGCACGACGCGAGTAGGCCGGGGAGGAAGCCGACATAATGGGGAGCAGACAATGTGACT
>Ga0102939_1000913_pt1 | contig 10901 bp, 14 predicted proteins | sample SalPon2_B_H2O_MG_FD_78214 | JGI IMG/M metagenome (GOLD analysis project Ga0102939, IMG submission 78214) | Salt pond water microbial communities from South San Francisco under conditions of wetland restoration - Salt Pond MetaG R2_B_H2O_MG | ecosystem: Environmental > Aquatic > Non-marine Saline... | reverse complement strand
TTATATGTCTCCATATATAATAATTGATAATGGTAGAATCTGATCCTGACCCCGCCGAGTCGACGTTGTATGTGTGTCAAGAGTGTGGAGCTGGTGTTGAAAGCCCGGAACCTGAAGATGAGTGCCCTGACTGTGGTGGGCCAATGCGAAACACAACTGTCGCTCACGACTAACCCACGGGAAGCCTCAAGGCTTGACTCCAAGGAGGTTCACGGGGAGTTTTTTTTGCCGGCCCGTACGCCGGTGCATCGCCAAGCCCCTCGAGCCGCGCCTGTCGGTGATGATGCCGAACATCACACACGTGTGCAAATTCACAGTGAGAACAGCCAGCCGTCTCCTCGTCAAGCAGCGTCGGATGGAACACGCCGTCATCGAGTGCCGCCCGCACACGTTCTGAACATCGGAACGCTGGGCGAAGAAGGGATAATCGCCCGCGGAGTCTACTCACCTCAAGAGGCCTCTGGCGAGATGTACCGCTGGTTCGGGCGTTCGATTGCTCTGCAAAATTAGAACCATCATCCCCGACCCTCGTGTTTCTGAAGTCTCACCACCACGCCTGTGGAATTATATAAGAGGCTGCTGAATCTCTGGATATGGGAGGCCGACCCGACCCGCCTGCGTGGGTCCGCAGGCAACCCGGACTGACGGTACTCACGCTATTGAGCGGTGTCCTCGCGCTTATGATTTTTCTGCCGTATCTCCAGTTCGTCTTACTCGGTGGAGTTCTGGCATATGTTCTGTTTCCCCTCCAGCAACAGGCCGAGCGGTACGCTAGACCTACAGTTGCGGCGTTCGCAGTCGTCGTGGCTACGCTTCTTGTTATACTTATTCCACTTCTCTACCTCCTCACGGTTGCCGTCCAACAGTCACTCAGTGTTGTGAGCGCAATCAGGAGCGGACAACTTGATATCGCATCGATTGAAGAATTACTCGAAGGTTCGAGGTACTCTCTCAATCTCGTTGGTGCGTATGAGTCGAATCAGGAACGGATCGCGGCGGGGATTCAAGAGATCACCTCAGAGGCGATCGGGTTTGTCGGCGGTGTGCCAGGGTTGCTTATCGGACTGAGTATCACATTGTTCGTTCTCTTCGCCTTGTTGCGCGATGGGGAAGATCTGATAGAGTGGGTCCAGTGGGTCATACCGATCAACGAGGAGATTTTACAAGAACTCCGCGAAGGACTGGATGAACTTATGTGGGCCTCGGTCGTGGGAAATGTTCTTGTAGCAGCTATTCAGGCGGGACTGCTCGGCATCGGACTAGCACTCGCTGGCCTCCCGCTCGTGATTTTTCTCACTGTCGCCACGTTCGTACTGACACTGCTCCCGCTTGTCGGAGCGTTCGGAGTCTGGCTTCCGGCCGCAGTGTATCTCCTCGGAGTTGGGCGGCCGGTCGCCAGCGCGGCGATAGTGGCGTATGGTCTACTCGTCACTGTCTCAGATACGTACCTCCGGCCAGCGCTGATCGGTCGGAGCGGCGCACTCAATTCCACTGTGGTTGTTGTTGGTATCTTCGGTGGAATCGCCGTATTCGGGGCTGTCGGTCTGTTTATCGGCCCCGTTGTTATCGGCGGTGCAAAGCTCGTGTTTGATTGCTTTGCGCGGGAGCATACTGGAGAGTTGACCACTTGACATCCTCTCCGCCCTGAAGGGCGAAGATTCCCACGGCACCGCACCGCTGGGTTGGGATATTTATGCTTTGTAGCGGCCTCGAAAGACGGCTACTGGCTGTGCCAACCAGCCGTTACTCCTATGCCGACATGGGATTCAGAGATACGTTTACTGCCTGCATCCCGAAATCCACAACAGACTAGAGGGGTAGCGTGAGGGAGTAGTTCTCGACCTCGGGCGCAAGGGAGATGATCTGCTCTCGACGCCGGAGTTCTTCGCGACGCGTTTCGATTCTATGCTCAAGCTGTTCGAGACGCTCCTGTTGGCCCCGGATCGCGATGTCCATATCCGAGCCGGCGTCGGCTTTGCGCTCGTACTCCTCGATGAAGGACTCAATCCGTTCTCGTTCAGCCTGTGCGTATTCCTCGAGATTCTCCAGCTCCCGAGCGGTCTCCTCGTAACGCTTCTCCTGAAGATGGTTCTTGATCTCGTTAACTCGCACGCTCACATACCGATCGGCAGCCGCCCGTAAGCCGGATTGAGCGTCGAGAACCGTCCGAAGGTCGTCGATGTCGGGCTTTGCTGCTACGGAGTCGCCCTCGACGACACGCTCACCAAGCGCCTGCTGAGCGTCCTCCTGCGCAGCATCCACGAAGACGGGGATGGTCTCCTCTCGAATCACATCGCCAGTGCCGTCCTCGAACGCCACGCGATAGTTGTAGGTGATCCCCGGCGTGTCGACGAACGGAAGCAGTTTGAGTCCGACCTCTCCACGCTCGTCCTCCAACACGCGTGCCATAAGTCGTTGCAAAACGTCCGTATCGGGAGCGAGGTAGGTGATGTCCTCGTGATCCATCGCGAAGTCGCGATCAAACGTGAACGGGCCGAACGTCGCGTCTTGGCCGGGCGAATTGATCCCATCAGGCAACTCGGCTTGATAGAGGTTGGTGCCGCGGTTCTCGAATTCGCCTCCGAAGGCTTCGACTGCTCGTTCGAAGAACCCGCGAATGTCGCCCTCGCTTCCGTAGACGTCCTCTGACTCGTCGACGACCTCCTGAATCTGCCGGCGGCTCTCCGCGTCGAACGTACTCGTATCGACGAGGCTCCGCTCGTACCACTCCTCAAGCGTTCGCTGACGCTCCTCGATCATCTCCTCGAGTTCCTCTTTGGTCGCACTCGGCGGTTCGTCGTTCTCGATGGACTCCATGATGAGTGAGTCCACGTCGATGTCGTCGAGGATGCCGAGCACGTCCGCCGTGTTTCCGAGCTGGGAACGGATCTCCTCGACCTTGGTTTGAAGCATCTCGAATATCTCGCTCTCGCGGGTGTCGTCGAAGAGGAAGTTCCAGACCTTGACCTCCTCCTGTCCGTAGCGATGGATGCGTCCGATCCGCTGTTCGAGCCGGTTCGGATTCCACGGGAGTTCGTAGTTGGCCATGGTGTGGCAGCTGTGCTGGAGGTCGATCCCCTCACTCGCTGCATCGGTCGCGAACAGGAGTCGCGATTGACCACGATTGAACTCGTCTTCGATCCGCGTCCGTTCATCCTTGTCCACGTCGCCGTGAATCACGAGAATCTCGTCGGTCCACGGCTCATCCTGTACGTACTCGAGGAGGTAGTCGAGTGTGTCTCGGTACTCCGTGAACAACAGGAGCTTCTCGTCCGGTTGCTCCTCAAGTAGTTGGGAGATGAAGCGCCTGACCTTTTGAGCCTTGGAGTCGACCGGCAAATCCTCCGCCAGCGAGACGAGGTCGCGGAGCGTATCGATCTCCTCTTGGAGCTGTTCGTCGGTACTGGTGACGGTCAGGCCAGCGATCTCGTCTTCCGCGTGTTGCTTGTCGTCCTCATCTAGATCCTCGCCATCGAGGTAGGCTCGTGCTTCGTCGGAGAGGACCTCAGTTTCCGCCTCTTCGTCGAGGAGGTCGTCCAGCCGTCGACGGAGCGTCGCGTGAATCGCGCCGACGCTGCTCACCTTCCGTACCCACACCGACGGGATGCGGGCGCCGACTATGCGATGGCAACTGTCGCAGTACTCACCAAGACTGCGTTTATTACAGTGACACAACTCGTCGGTATCTCGACGATTATACCCTCGGGGTACGAGGCGTACGATGGACCGCTGCTCGGGCAGGTGATCGGAATGGCCGGGACGGTTCCTGAGGGATTCCTCGCTGGATTCGTCGTCTGGCGAGTCCCGTGACTTCGCGTGTGGCGTGGCGTTCCAGCCGGGCTCACGGCGATGGTCTTGATGTACCCCGCGAGCGCCCTACTCGACGTGGTGGTCGTATTGCCGCTTCAACAGTTGGCTGTCGGGTCCGCCGGGCCGCTGTCGGAGTTGCTCTGGCTGCCAATAGTGGCACCGATTTGGGTAGCGATTTCGGGTATACTGCGTTCACGACGACGTTCTGGCTCAGCTTGCTGGTTGAGGCGCTCAGGGGATACATCCACGAGTACGGTCGAACGGAGTCCACCGCGATCACAATAGCCCAACAGCTGGACGTTCAGGTAGTAGATTGACTCTTGACCTCGGGAGAACCCTGTGTCTATCATAGATTCTGGACCAACTGCTCAGTAGACTTGCCTATCGATCAGTAGTCGCTACCCCCCACGAGACTCTATCCCACAGCCGCTCGTACCCATGTAGGTCCCTGTCTTGATGACGTTTGAAACAAGGCCGATACTGAGGGCATCACCGGTATTCCAGTAAAGAAGAACGCGACAGAGATAGTGATGACCACCATGAGTGTCCGATATAGGAGCGTCTTGATGAGCGCCCGTGACATCCGCTGATGAGGTGACTGTGCCCCTATGTTTTGAATCCCCTGCTTCAGTCTCTTGTACAGACTCATCTAAGCCAAGTGGACCCACGAACAGAAATAGACGTTGTGCCTGCAAACCTCACTACTGGTATGTTCATTCCATATATCTAATACTCATTCGAGGCATGGCTGCGGGTTTGAGGCGGACAGGGACGCAAACGCGGTGTGGAACATCCGTTCTCGCGGCCTCAACGATGTAGGGGTGGGACATTCCGAATCAACGCCTGTGGGGACTGCACTCCCTGTGGACACCTCCGTGTCTGCAAAGCGCGTCGTGGAATCAGGAAGCCCTACCCTCAAGGAGCGAACCGCGTCAGCGGTGAGTGAGTAGGGTAGTTCACTGACGGTCTATCGTGCGTCTCTCGGACAAGTGCTGACACCAAGTACTGAGTAAACACCACAGGACTTGGTCGCTGCTGTAAACAGTGCGACGAGTGCGACAACGCCAAGCACTGGAGCAGCAATCATCGGGAGTCCTACCTGTCCAGCGAGGACAGCTAAAGAGAGACCACCTGCAAATGCTCCGAGGGCAGTACGTACGCTCTGATCTACTGAGCCGACGTTTGTTTCCATACACTATGCCACGAGGTCTGGCATCTTAAATTGTTCTGTTGGTTTGCAAACTTTCAACAATATTCAAGACGTACAGAACACACAAAAGGCCACTAAGCGACTTTCCCTCTAGGTACTGTTGTTCAAATACCGCACGATTACAACGGCTAGATTCACAGAAAGATGTAGACTTGTTCTACACCAACCGTGGGAATATCCCTACCCCTGTATGAACGAAATCCATGGCAGGCGAACAATTGGCTGGGACAGTACTGATGGGAGTCGCCCTTGTTGTGGTGGTGGCGTACCTGTTCTGGTTTTGGGGACACCCCGAGGTGTACATCCTTATTCTCCCAGCGATGGGGCTTGTCTCATGGATTATTCCGAAGTTCCCGGGGAGAGAGCTCTTCGGATATAAATTCGTTATTTATTCGACACTGGCAATCGGTGTACTCTCCTTCGGCGTGTGGGCCCACCACATGTTCTCCTCCGGCGTTGACCCCCGCATTCGGGCGAGTTTCATGGCGATTACCCTCGCGATTGCGATACCAACAGCCGTCAAGCTATTCAATTGGATTGCAACGATGTGGAATGGAAAGATTAGGCTGACTGCACCGATGTTGTTCTCAATCGGATTCGTAGCAAATCTGGTTATTGGCGGTATTACGTGGTGAAGGCTGGCTCGTCAAGTATATCACGACACGCCCATTATTGTGCACGTGGGACATCATACATTTGATGCAGATGGAGCAGCGGAGCTTGAGGATGCATCGAAACGGTATCGACGTATTTCAGAAGAGGAACTGTTGTGGGCGCTTGAGCCGTCATCAGAGACGACAGTCGCGGATCTAGGAAGTGGGACTGGGTTCTTCACCGATGTGATTGCGCCAGTGTCTGGCCATGTCTATGCCGTCGATATCCAGGAGGAGATGCATGAATTCTATCGAGAGAAGGGAGTCCCCGAGAATGTTGACCTCGTCCGCTCTGGGATTGAGGAGTTGCCATTCGAGACTGATGAGCTGAATGCGGCGTTGTCAACGATGACGTACCATGAGTTTGCGAGTGAAGCCGCTCTGGAAGAGCTAAGACGTGTGCTCGTATTGGACGGAAAGCTGGTTATATTCGACTGGGCAGCTGACGGACCAGGAAATGCCGGACCACCAGTTGATGAGCGATATAATATCGACGAGACAACTACGAAACTCAACGCCGCGGGATTCGACGTTTCTTTCCAGGCGATGCGTTCAGATACATTTCTTGTGATAGCCTCACCAGACTGAGACGACAGCGGTTCTCCCGTGTTACAGATTTTCGAATGCTTCGTCGACGAGCTCACCCGTGTCGGCGATGATATCTGCCATCTCTTCATTATCCGGCGCCATCCCAATTAGCCGGGCAATACGCATAATCGAGGTGTGGTATACGATCTGTGTACCCGGGTCTTCTTCCCATATGACGACGTTACAAGCCATGAGCGCTCCGAGTTTGTTATCAGTGGCTTCGAGCGCGCGGTCGGCAACTGATGGATTACAGGCACCAAGTACGTAGTACGGATCGCGGCCCGCGTCGATCTTCTCGTTGAGCATCTCAGAGGGTGAAAATTCGACCGGGACACCGAACCCGGTATCTGTAAATACACGACGGACGTGCTCAATCGCGTCTTCATGGCTCATGTTGAGTGTAGCACGGGCCTCGCCGATATCTTCTGGATCAATGTTTTCGGGGTTAATCGGAACTGACATCTATGTAGTATAGTGGATGTACAATACAAATCTCTTTCGAGAGAATTCGCCTCTAAGACGTATATCGGCCGTTTCAAAATATATTGGAGATCATGACTGCCACAGTATTGCGATTTTACAGAATAACCTTCATTGCCGTTGGCCCAATATATCCGTTAATGACCATCACATCAGTCAGTGAAGGACTAAGCACCGAATTACACACTCCCGAGTTACTAGATTGTATCTACGGCCTCAACGACCGAGACAAAGCCGTATTTCAATTAATACACCAAGCATCAGAACCGAACACCACCGAGGATATATCGACCCAACTTGGATGTAACCGGTCAACGGCACACAGATCTCTGTCGCGGCTCGTAGAGCGAGATATCGTGGTTCAACAGAGGGTGAAAGACAACAACGGCTATCATTATGAGTACGAACTCCGAGAGCCAGCCGAGATTGCACAGGATATGCAGACGCTGTTGAACGACTGGTATTCCGTCACAAGACAACTACTTCACCGATGTGAATACCCGACTGACGAAGATTCGATTCCTCAAGATTAGCCTTCTCACGCTTGTCGCTGTTCTGTAATTGACTATTCAGACTGGTATGGGACGATAGGGGCCCCAGGCAAACTGGTGGCAGTTCTACGTCTCCTTTGTCCGGGCGAGCTCCTTCATGGTTCACTGTATTGTATAATATACACAAGACTATTAACTGAGCGGTGCGTATGTGCTACTGATGGAAGCACAGTCAACCGGAGCAAGTACTGTTCGCTCACTTGAAAGCGGTGAGTTAACCACTATTGTCGGTGAGGAAGATGTCGCCCTCGTCGAGTTCTACACCGAATGGTGCGGGTCGTGTACACAGATGGAGCCAGTCCTTGCGGACCTATCACGCGAAACTGATGCGGCAGTCGTGAAAGTGGATATCGAAACGAATCTCGAGACCGCGATTGAGTTTGGTGCCCAAAGTACACCCACGTTCGTCCTGTTCGTCTCAGGGAACCCGGTGAAGCGACTTCGTGGTAGCCAACGCAAGGAGTCGCTCACGGACCTGATTAAACAGTATACTGCATAAGCAGACTCCCAACCATGGACCCAGAAGAACTCCGTGCGGATATTCCTGCGCTGCAGAAAGATACGTACCTGAACTTCGGCGCACATGGGCCGAGTCCACAGTATGTTGTCGATGCAGCCAATGAGTTCATACAAACGCACGAATACGACACGAACAGTCGGAGAGATCCATACGAGATTGCGTTTGAGACGTATGATCAAGTGCGCGAGCGAACTGCCGCGTTCATCGGTGCCCAACAGAGTGAGGTTGCGCTGACCGAGAGTACCTCTGCTGGAATCAACGCAATCGCAAACGCGATCGACTGGGAGCCGGGAGACACGGTCGTCCGGACTGATCTTGAACACCCAGCGGTGACCCTTCCATGGCAGCGGTTAGCTCAACAGGGTGTCGATGTCGAAGTAATCGAAACCGACCACGGACGGCTTGATGCCGATACGTTCACCGATGCAGTCAGTAATGCAAAGTTAGTCTGTTTTAGTGCAGTCACCTGGACTCATGGGACTCAATTACCGGTCACAGAACTCGTCGAGATTGCCCATGATGCTGGCACATTCGTCCTCGTTGATGCTGTACAAGTGCCAGGGCAGCTTCCGATGGATGTCAACGAATGGGGGGCTGATGCAGTCGCAGCTGCCGGTCACAAATGGCTCCTAGGGCTGTGGGGTGGTGGGGTACTGTATGTCGACCACCAAGCTGCAGAAAAACTGAAACCCTCAAGTATCGGTTACCGGGGCGTTGAAACACCAAGTTCAGACCCGTATGAATTCTCTCCGGGCGCTCGTCGGTTCGAAGTCGGGTCAGCCAATCCGGCTTCACATGTTGCGCTGGCCGAAGCAATTGATGTAATTGATGAGGTCGGCGTCCACCGCATTGCAGACCGGATTCAGCTGCTGTCCAAGCAGTTGGTTGATGGAGTGCCTGACGAACAGCTCCACAGCCCGACCGACCCAGAGTCTGGACTTGTGACAATCGAAGTTGAGGCCCCAGAACGGACAGTAAATCGGCTCAGTTCGAGGGGTATTGTTGTTCGGTCGTTACCCTCACCGAACGCAATCCGTGCATCAGTCCATGCGGTGAATACGTCTACCGAGATTGCGGATTTGATACACGAACTGGAGACGGAGTGGGACTGAGGATGTCCGTGTACCCGCGTTGAGATATTCTCGCTCTTTCTTGAACACAGGTATACACTTTCATATAGGATAGACACACTGGCAAAATGGTTAACTCCGGTAAATGTGAGCGAACAGGTGCAGACGCAGTTCGGGTAACGTCAGAGGAAGGTTGTGACACCGCACCGAGATGGCACTTGGACCATACTCCCCCCTGAGTGCGCTTCGAGACCTACAAATTCTGAAGATACGACCCTGCCGACACCAGTGGCCGATTGGTGACTGAGCCAGATCGGTAAGCAATGCATCCAGCTCTTGATTTGTGAAACCGACAGCATAGACGGTACGGCTCCAGAACGCCAACGATGGGAGAAATCAGAGATCTACTGCTTAGACGAGCAGCTGGATATCTGCATCGGCCATATCTTGGAGTGCGGTTGCTGCACCAACTCCGGTGGTCACACCATCATAGAAGTTCTCCTCATCGTAGTCCATGAGGTCGATGGTCATCTGGCAGGCTTGGAACTCCACACCCATATCGAGGCTCGTCTCGATGAGTTCCTCAATGGTTGCGGTGTCATTGTCGTCGATCTTCCGCTCCATCATTTTGGTGGTGACCCGGTCCATCCCCGGCAGCGCGGCAACCGCGTTCGGAACAGGCATGTTGGGATTCCCGACAGAGCTGAGCTTGAGGTTCTTCGAACGCTCTTCATGGAGGATATCTAGCCCCCAGAAGGTGTGGAAAACCGTCACCTCGTACCCGAAGGCGGCCGCAGTGCTGGCGAGAATGAGCGGGGGATACGCCATATCGAGCGTTCCCTTCGTGGCGATGATGCTCATCTTCTTTTGCCCTTCCTCATCGGTAGCGTCAGCGAGAGCGGTCTCGAGTTCGTCAACACGTGCGGCCAGCTCCGCACGCGATGGCACGTCGCCAGTCGGCGCGTCAGGGGTGTCCGTACTCATTATTACTCGGTCTTGCGCACGTAGTGTTTGTACACGCTGTCTCCTTCTTGCTGTTCGATGAGCTCGACGCCATCGGTACCATCCGCCCAGCCGTCAATATCGCTCATACTCCCCGAATCCGTCGCCAGGACCTCAAGTACCTCTCCCTGAGTGAGACCATCAATCGTTGATTTGGTCTTCACTACTGGCATCGGGCACGATTCACCTTTCACATCAAGCGTCTCCGCAATGTCGAATTCTACACTCATTGGTTATCTGCTCCGTTAGTCTGTATTGGAGCTACCACACAATATTGGCTTTGGGAGTAAAAGCATATCGATTATTGTGCACTACATGGACTTCTGTGCTAACGGAATAAGTAGTCTATACGCCTCATACAACCATCTAAAGCCACTTTATGAATTTGAGCAGTGGGTTGAGCAAGTGTAGTATTGTTTAATAGTTGAATTGCTATGCAAACGCTTTTCTGTATCCCACCGATAGAAATGACCGCACAAGATGAACGCAGACGACTTCCCGACTCCGGATGTCGAGGTCGAATCAGTCGACCCAGAATCGCTCAAAGACCGCATCGACGCCGGCGAGGACATCACGCTCCTCGACGCGCGTATGCAATCGGATTACGATGAGTGGCGGATTAGCGGCGACAACGTCACGTCAATCAACATCCCCTACTTCGAGTTCCTCGAGGACGACATCGACACCGAGGTGCTCGACCAGATACCGGATGACCGCGAGCTGACGGTGCTTTGTGCCAAGGGTGGTGCCAGCGAATACGTCGCGGGCACGCTCGTAGAACTCGGATACGATGTCGATCATCTCGAAGACGGCATGAATGGCTGGGCCAGTATCTACGAGGCCGTCGAGGTCGAACGATACGATGGGGAAGGGACCCTCATCCAGTACCAGCGCCCATCTTCGGGATGTCTCGGATATCTCCTATACGATGACGATGAAGCTGCCATCATCGACCCGTTGCGCGCCTTCACCGATCGCTACCTTGATGACGCTGATGAGCTCAATATCGACCTCAAG
>Ga0102939_1000912_pt1 | contig 10902 bp, 8 predicted proteins | sample SalPon2_B_H2O_MG_FD_78214 | JGI IMG/M metagenome (GOLD analysis project Ga0102939, IMG submission 78214) | Salt pond water microbial communities from South San Francisco under conditions of wetland restoration - Salt Pond MetaG R2_B_H2O_MG | ecosystem: Environmental > Aquatic > Non-marine Saline... | reverse complement strand
TACTGCATCGCCGAACCAGTCGACACCGTCAGGCCCGGCTACGTCGACTGATCGGTTGAGCAACGTCACAGTCCCATCAGCCGCTTCGCTCGCTCGCTCGCGGTGGGCTTCCCGGGCCGATTGGCCGAGACAGCGCCGGAGCGTCGTCGTGTTGCCCCGGATACTGTCGGACGTGACCGCCAGTCCCGTGGGTACTTTTCCGTCGTACCACTGGTCGGCATCCATCGGGAGCGACGGGACGACCAGTTGACGGAGCGTCCGGTCGGCCACACCGAGCAACTGCTCCGATTCCATGTTCCGTATTGTGGTGTACAGCAGCGGCGCTGTCTCCATGTCCATGAGCTGCGAAATGCGGGTTCGGACATCAGTCATCAGTGCTCCCCCCAGTGGTTGGTCGTAGGGTCACCATCTACGCCGCTAGTTACTGGGGCTGCAGTTTGTTACGCCGTTCTTGCGCCCGTCCACCGGCCGGCGCACCTGCCAGATATTGGGTTAGAAGGCTACTAACCGGTTAAGACGACGTTGGCATCGTTCGGTCTGCAGCTGCGGGCCGAGAGAACAGTGCCTCGCTTACAACGGCCTATCGATATGGCCGGCGGTCTTCAGAGCGAGAGCGGCGATGGTCAGTGTTGGGTTGTCGGCAACAGCCGTGGTGAACACGCTTGCTACGGTTAGTTGTAATACTGGTGGCTGTCCGTTCGGAACGATATTCGCCAGTATAAGCCATCGCCGGGATTTGCCGGACCCGACCCGGCACATCACCGGTAACTCGTTACAACAGACCGTATGATGAAGCGATCCAGAGGTTCTGCAGCCGTGCGTGCGACACTCTCTTTCGGTTTCCCAGCACTGTAGTCGGCGTTCATGATAGGAGTTTAACAGTTTCGCTGACCTCTCATGCCGTGCGAGCGCTTGGCTGGTATCGGCAGTTCCGTAAAATCGCATTCATCTTCCCACCACAAACATAGTACCACTCTGTAAACCGCTCTAACTGCCTCACAGAAGCTACTCATACTGTCGGCTGTAGCAGTACTGGTGAAATCGGCACCCCGGATGCCGATTATCTCAACGAACTTACAGCCAACAGTATCAACAGAGCAGGATGTCCCATCTCTGGGACGTCTCAAATTTTGTGTCAGAGATATGACCGTCGGATTTTACGGGGCCGCTGTTGGTACAAAACACGGTAGTAGGTGGACTATTACTGATAGGGGTGATGCCAGACGTGTTATCACAGATATAGATGAGGGCAGTAGTAGCTCGACCAGACCGACGGATCGTTACCATCACCGACAACGTCACGCCCCAGCGGAGCGTCCCCATCTCACAGCGTCGGCGGTGTCTCGACGGGACGAGTCGTCTCCAGAAGCTTGAGGGTGCTGATACTGGTAGCTGTCCGTTCGGACAGACATTCGCCACCCCGGGGTGGCCAATTCCGTCAGTTTGTGACAGCCACCAGTATGAATCGAACCGGCGCAGGGACTGTCTCGTTCTCGTCGGCGGTCACGCTACATTGTATTCGCGGCACCGACGAGGTGACCGCAGCACGCACCAGTGTGGTGTCGACAAATGAAAGAGAAGCTACTGGCGGTTATCAACCAGGCACTTCCGCAAGGTGGCGTCCTCGAACAAACAGTAAAAAGCGGCGCGTGGATGGGCGCGATGAACGTTTTCTCTCGAGGACTGCAGATCATACTCGTCATCATCCTCGCAAACCTGCTGGAACCGGCCGATTTCGGACTCCTCGGGATCGCACTGCTGGTTCTAAGTGCGCTGCAGAAGTTCTCTGAACTCGGCTTAGACTCCGCAGTCATTCAGGATGCCAGTGAAAACGTCGATGAGTATATGAACACGATGTGGGTATTGCAGCTCGTACGAGGTGGTGTGCTAGCGGGCATACTGATACTCGGCGCCCCGCTCGTGGGTTCAGTATTCGGTGAACCGAGGGCAACGGGCATCGTGCGCGCTATCGCGGTTGCACCGATTCTCGTCGCGGCGAAGAATCCCGGCGTCGTCTATTTCAAAAAGAAGCTAAACTTCCACCGGGAGTTCGCGTACCAGATGAGTGGATCGCTCACCCGGTTCCTCGTCACGATCGCGTGGGCCCTCGTGTCTCCAACCGTCTGGGCGTTGGTCGCTGGACTCCTTGCGTCCAGAGCGGTGCGATTCGTCTTCTCCTTTATCGCTCACGAGTATCAACCACGGCTGTCGTTCGACCTCGATCTTGCACGTGAACTCATTCAGTACGGGAAATGGTTGACTGCCAATTCGATACTGTTTTTCCTCTACAGCGAGGGCGATGATGCCGTCGTCGGCTGGCTCCTCTCGGCGACCGCCCTCGGGTTCTACCAGACGGCGTATCGTCTCTCCAACGCCCCCGCGACCGAGATAACGCAGGTGATCAACAGTGTCACGTTCTCCGCTTTCTCGACACTCCAAGAAGACAGTGCGGCAATGCGTGAAGCGTATTACAAGACGCTTCAGCTGGCCGCGTTCGTCACCTTCCCGGCCGCGTTCGGTATCGCTGGCGTTGCGGACGTCTTTGTCAAGACGTTCATGGGAGACCAGTGGGTAGCGATGGTACCGGTCATGCAGATCCTCGCCGTCTACGGACTCCTGCGATCGCTGGGTAAGACCATGGGTCCAGTGTTCAAAACGCTCAACCGGCCGGATTACATCACGAAAATGTCCGCACTCCGGGTTTTTCTTCTAGCTGTCCTGATAATCCCAGTCACGAACCGGTTCGGCATCGTGGGTATCTCGCTCCTCATCGGTGGTATCTCTCTGTTCCCGATGTTCCCGCTCGACGCATATCTGGTACTCAAGAGTCTCGACGGGAGCTATCGACGATTTGCCACCGAACTAGTACATCCCCTGCTGGCGAGTGTCGGGATGTTCACCGCAGTCACAGTGGTCGATCAGACTATTCCCGTTGGTGTGGGGGTACTGAAATTTGTCCTGCTAGTCACTGTGGGCGTCGTCGTGTACGTTTGCCTGGCGCTACTGCTCTCGATGCAGTTCGAGTGGTCTATCGACGAGAATCTCCGAAAAGTATTCAGCTCACTGGCCTGACACTGGTGGCTGTACATTCGTACAGATATTCGCCACCCCGGGGTGGCGAATTCGATATTTGTTACAGCCACCAGTATGATTCCGAAGCGCGCTGGCCCCTGTGCCTCGTGTCGAGTAAGCCGTTCCGGCCTTTCGGGATTGTATACTTCCCAGTGGTCGAACCTCGCAGTTCCCATGTCGGCCCCGACCCCATCTTTTGGCCGGGCCCGCAGAGCGCCACAGATATGGGTGAAACATCACCTACCTCGCCGTTCACGGCGAGGTTTGCCGGTGGACTCCCAGTCTGTCCACTATACTGTGGAACGCGAGTAGTCGCCATTCCCGTTCAACGTCCCCGACTTGAGGGCGAGGTGATTGTTCGCCCGTCCAGAACCAGATTTGAACCGGTTCTGGACATACCGATGTGCAATGTTGCGTGCCGCGTTGTAGTCGCTATGAAGCTCCTGGCCGCACTTCTGGCAGGCAACGTCGTCGCCGTCGCGGTTATCTTCATGCGTGAAGCCACAGTCCGGTTGTCTGTGCCACAGAGCTTCCGCGGTTCACGCCCGCCGTGAACCGCGTGGCATCGAAGACCCAACGGGCAGTCGGCCGCAGGCCGACGCCGGCAGGACTCTCTCGCTATTGGGAGATAGCGCGGAGACTCCGTCTATGGGGCCGTGAGATACTACAGCCCCCTCTGACCGTAGGACGAGTAGGGTGGAGTAGTACACGCGACTCGTCTCAGGAGAATCGTTCTCGAAGCAGCGGGCCGCCGGACTGTCTCATATATCTCCGCGACCGCGAGCTAGAGCCCACTGATCTGCAGGGATTTTCACTCACTCGCTGCCAGATGTACTTCCTGCAATCGGCGTGCGTGGTCGGCCCAGGTCCAGTTCTGCTTCCGAAGGCGCTGGTGACCGGCCTCGCCCATTCGTCGGATACGATTATTGTCCTCGACGAGGGATTCGAGCGCAGATTCGAAGGTTGCCGGTTCGTTCGGTGGGACGAGCACACCCGTCTCTCCGTCGACGACTTGCTCAGGTACGCCTCCGACAGAAGTCGCCAACACCGCCGTTTCGCTGGCCATCGCTTCGTAGATAACGGTCGGCCGCCCTTCCGCACGACTCGGCAAGATGAGTAGGTCTGCCAGGGCATACCACCGGCGCAGCGCCAGTGACGACACTCCCGAATAGACGTGCCGCGCAGAGAACTTGCTTTCTGAGATGGCCTGCTTCAGTTCACCTTCCAGGTCCCCACTGTGGCCGATAAACACGAACTCCGTGTCAGTCGCGTCAAGATCCGGTAACAACTCCGCGATATGGTCAATTCCCTTTCGCTCGCTGAACTCACCGACAAACAGAACCACGGTCGCTTCGGGACTAATGTCGAGCTCCCGACGCAACCGCTCGCACTGGTCGACCGGGAACTTACTCGGATCCGACCCGATCGGTACCGTCTGCACCTTCGACGGGTCGGTCAACGAGCGAGCCGTGCGTGCGAGTGCCTCGCTAACACAAAGTACGCCCGTCGCAGCCTCAAGCGTCTCATCGATCTTTTTTGAAACCCCTGGCGGATGCTCGCCGTACGAATTGAGCAGTTTCCCGTGTGAAACCACGAACAGCGGGAGGCCATGTTCGCGCACGTACGGTAACAGTCCATACCCATCCGGGTAGATGTGGCACGTGTGGACTACATCGGGCCGTTCGAAGTTCGACTCGACGTATGCAGGGATTCGCTCAGCGTAGGACTCCCCTGAAACACCATAGAAAAGCCGTTTCGGGAGTAAATACCAGAACCGCGGATGGTGTACCTGGTACGGACCCCAATCTTCGGCGTCGGGTAGTGATCCGTATTCCGAGTACGGCCCTGCTGGCGGCGCGTACGGTCGCGGCGACACGACGCTCACCGACGCGTTTGTCTGTGACAGTGCTCTGAGGCTGCGGAAATTGAACAGTCCGTGATAGGGGTTGATTCTGTCGGGGTGGTTTATAGCACCCGCGAGGACGTCGTATTCCGACTCGGCGTCAGTCATCGTATCATAATTTCCATATTTTTGAGTCGTCTCGTCTGTGGGTTCACTCGTCGTATCCCAGCTTTCGGAGTTGGAGGCGGACATCTTCCGTCACTTCGACATCGCCGCCTTGCCCATCGACCTGTTCGACTGAATCGATGTGCTCGTCCAGAGCCGCCGACAGTTCCTCGCGAACTTTCTCGGGCGCTTCACCGTTGCTACGCGTACTTTCGAATCGACTATACAGGGTGTCCTCGCCGGCCGCCATATCACGCAACAGCCTATATTTGCCATCCGTCACCATCGCGTAGCCGTCTTCTTGGCTATATGCTTCGGCGAACACGAACCGGTCGTCCGGCGGGTGTGAGTGCAATGTCGTCAAATCCCGCCCGACAAGCTCTTCTGGCCCGTCAATATCGGCTGCTGAGAGCAACGTCGGGACCAAGTCCACGTTCGATACCGGTGTCTCGACCGTCGAGTGGCCGATCTCCGGGTCCCGGACGATTATCGGGATATGAACGTTTTCTTCGTAGAGCGCGGAACCCGGGTGAAAGACCACGCCTCGCTCGTTGAACGCCTCTCCATGGTCAGAACTAAACACCACGAGCGTATCGTCCAGCCCGATCGTGTCATCGAGACGCTCCAGAAAGTCGCCGAGTTCTCTGTCGAAGTACTCGATCTCACCACGGTAGAGCCGTTCTAACGTATCGATGTCCGTTTGGGGAGCATCGCCCCGTTGCTCGTTGACTCTGTGGAACAGTTTTATCGCTTTCCGGCGGCTCAGCCCCTCGCTGACCGTTCCCTCGTGTGGATAGTACGGGTTGTGAACGTCCATGTAGTGTGCCCAGACAAACCGTGGTCCGGAGCTTTCGCGCGTCCACTCGACAATGGTATCGTTGAGGTCCTCGGCCGGCCTGTAGAGATTGCTACCGAGCTGAAGACCGACGCGTTTGCCGGCCTGCGAGTACACCCAGTGAACGACCTCGGCGACACCGCGGGTCGACACTGCTGTTTCGACGAGGTCATTGAACGTGCTCTCGAAGTGACCCATTCCCGCGTCGCTACTCGCGTTTTCGCGGCCGAGATACTGATCGAACCCTCGGTCATAGTTGTACGTTGGGCTGAGATACGCGTTGGTGTGAAAACCGGCAGTTTCGTAGCCGACATCAGAGAGCAGTTCAGCGACGTGGGGTCGGTCCGGGTCAAACCCCTCGTCGACGGCATCGAACATCCACGGGTACGTCCCGCTCAGAATCGACAGAAAAGAGGCCTTGGTGTAGCCGGCGTTTGAATGGGCGTTCGTGAAATGGATGCCGTCGTCAGCCAACTTCGGCAACGTCTCTAGCGAGTCGGGTGCTTTCGGTCCGAAGACGTAGTCCGCTCGAAGTGAATCGACAGTTATCAGCAGGATATCTTTCATTCTGTGCTCCTCCCGCACAAACCGCTTGCTGGCTCATGTTTCCCTTCCATAGTATACCACTATTTAGTTCTCCGCTGGTCGTTCGGCTATGGTCGTCCCAACACTTGATGACCGCATTGTTGGCCTTACCTGACATTATCGCGGTAAGCCAGTCAGCAGTATTGTTACCCGGCTTCTACTCCATCCGTCAAAATCCGGGGACCGTGACAGCAAAAACAACCCCTGGGAGCGAAAGTGTCGTCGTCATCACGGCGGTAAGAACGGGGTCGACACTCTCTCCGTGTAAATCACTGGCTGTTCTGGTTACAGTTGTATAACGTCTGCTGTGTCGCACAGGACGGCGCTTTCACACAGGTGGAGTCGAGGCGATCTCGCGGCTGGCTCCCAGACAGGACAGGTTCCCAACGCAGCGGGATGGCACCCACGATAGCTCCTGCTCCATGATGGCATAGTGAGAGGGTGGGGAAGCGGCCGCCCGTAGGTCACGCTCGTGGTGAACGCGAGTCTGTCCCGTTGGCAGATAGCACACGTATATCGCTTCTGCTCGTGGCGAGTAGAAACTACCTGTGCGACTGCTAGCAATCTGGTAACGAAGCACCCGCACGAGAAATTGCTAAAGAAATGTGTGCACAGACTGAATCCTCAGCTGATTCGAATCCGCTGGTGAGTGTCGTTATCCCGACGTACCGCCGGAACGAAAATCTCCCCCACGCTGTCGAAAGCGTCGCGAACCAGAGCTACGGCAACATCGAATTACTGATCGTTGATGACGGGTCACCTACCCCGATCACCGAAACACTGACACACGTCCCCGATGACCGGCTGACCCGAGTGAATTTTATCCGACACAGTACGAATCGCGGCGCAAACGTCGCCCGAAACAGCGGTATCAGAGCGGCCACCGGAGAATATATCGCGTTCCTAGACGACGACGACTGGTGGGACGAAGAGAAAGTCAAAAAACAGGTCGATACGTTCACACATGCCGGTTCAGATGTCGCGGTGGTGTATACGGGACTGAGAGCGAGTGGCCCCAACGGCACGACTGTGACACACCCCTCAGCAGAGGGAGATGTTCTCGGAGACCTCCTGCGGGGCGTCAACTTCGGACAGTTCTCCTCTGTCATGGTCCGGGCAACTGCTATCGACGATGCCGGGCTTCCCGATGAACGGTTTCCCGCTTGGCAGGACAGGGAGTGGTTTTTTAGACTGGCCCAACACGGCGAATTCAAACCCGTAAGAGAAGTCCTCACCTATCGGCAAACGGGTGGAGAGAACAGCATCTCGAGCAACTTCGAAGCGAAACGGGATGTCGCATATCCGATGTTTATCGACAAACACTATTCACTCGCACGGGAGCACGGGTGGTACTCCGCCCGGCTGTTCACCGCATCGCTCCGGCATATCCTGGGTCGGTCGGCGATTCAATCGGGAAATTACACCGAAGCGAGGAAACACTTCCTGCTGTCATTTCTCGCAAACCCGCTGTATAAACCAGTGTATCCACATTTGCTCGCATCTCTCGGTGGGAAGCAATCGTACGAGTCCGTCGCATTCTTACGCCGAAAGCTGGTGTCGCTTTGCTCGGTGTTTCGCTGATTTGGTCGCTGTGCGTTCGTATCGATATCTGCCACCCCCGCGTGGTAAATTACCGCAGACTGTTACAGCCATTGGTCCGAATCTCTGTCAGTTGCCTTTTTCCACCGGTAGCGCCCTGTCGCCCGCCAGCGATACGCGTCTCGGTCTGACTGCCTGTTCCGTAATGCGGTTTATAATCATTACCTCAGATGGTGGATGGGGGCCCATGGAACCCACTGACCAGCAGGCCGGCGATCACAACTCCGAGTCACATCAGCCGGGCGGCGCCGTCTCAACGGCGACAGTGCATGAAGCCGCCCAGAGAGATACTGTGGCGGAAAGTTCCTCGCACCTCTCGTTTTTTATACCAGATCTAACGCTCGGCGGAGCGGAACAAGTCACTGTAAATATTGTTAACGGCCTGTCGGACCGCGGGCACGATGTCGATCTACTGTTGTCGCGTTCGGAAGGTAAACTGCAATCGAAACTCTCGGACGAGGTCTCAGTCGTTACTCTCGCCCCCGATCGACCTCACGCACTGGGTGTAGCTGAACATCTGCCGGCCCTGGCATCGTATCTCCGTAACGAGGAGCCGACGGCGCTTTTTCCACACCTCGCACACGTGAGCGTCGTTAGCTTGGCTCTCAAACGAATCCTGGATATCGACACAAAAGTCGTCCCGACTCATCATAAGGCGTTCCGAACTGCTCCGGACAGAAGCGCGAAAGATCGGGTAGTCAGTCGGTTGGTTCCACACCTCTACCCGTCGGCAGATCGGCTCATCACTGTCTCGGGTGGCGTGGCTGAGAGCCTCACGACAAAGACGCCGGTCTCGAGAGAGCATATCTCTGTCCTTCACAACCCGGTGGAGATAGAGACGGTTCGGCGCCGCGCCGAGATACCGGTCGACCACGATTGGTTGGAAGACGACGGCAAGGACGTGATTCTGTTCGTCGGTCGAATCGAGGCACAAAAAGATCTGGAGACGTGGCTGCGGGCCTTCAGGTTAATTCACGACGAGCGGCCGGACACACGAGCAGTGATTGCAGGGAAGGGATCGGACCGGGATGGACTGTTGTCTCTGGCTGACGAACTGGGTCTCGCCGACGTGGTTTCCATGCCCGGATACGTCGACAATCCCTACCGATATATGTCGCAGGCGAGCGTGTTCCTCCTCTCGTCTCGATACGAGGGACTTCCCACAGTACTCATCGAGGCTCTCGCCTGTGGCTGTCCGATCGTCGCGACAGACTGTCCGAGCGGACCGCGAGAGATCCTCGACGGAGGCAAGTACGGCGAACTGCGACCGGTCGGGGACGCTGCTGGCCTCTCGAACGCTGTCACGGATGCGCTTGCTCAACCTGATAACGCGGCTGTGCTCAGGGAACGCGCCGACGAGTTCGCACCCGAGACGGTAATCGACGAGTACGAGCGGTTCATTGCTGACTATATCACGCCTGCGTAAGGTGGTTTTACCGGCTACGTGTCCGGTTCTGTGGCATTGACTGATACTGGCGACTGTCACAAACTGACGGCATTCGCCACCCCGAGTGGCGACAATCTGTCTGAACGTACAGCCACCAGTATGAGTACGGAGCTAACTGACCAACATATTGTAGAATCTTCACCAGGTAGACAGAGATAACTAAGCCGTGCAACCGTTTATACAAAGCATAATTATACGGATACAAAACCATCAGTCGGGCAGCGATGGCTAAACCACTGAGCAGGGTCATCACTGACTTACCAGCAGCGTTCGTGGGGAAGGGCCCATCCCATGTCGGTCGAGTGGGTGCGAGATACGTCCGTGGGAGATTGCCCGAAGAGCTGTGGGCTGATCTCTGCCGGTATCCGATGGGGGAAGCAGACGACGTGATCGAACTCTTCGAGGCCGGTTCAGTTACTGTCGAATACGACGGGGAAAAGTCACTTCCGCAACAACTGAACGCGTACAATCGAGAGATACACTCGCCGGAAGGTGCCGTATACGTCTTCGAAGACTGCTCCATTTTCGGCCGTCGGCCAGTCGTCAGAGCGGGTGGAAAGTATTTTTCGGCATCGTGGTTCGGTGTCGACATGCCCTTTTTCGACCAGAAGTTCAAGCCTGTCAAACGGAATCTTCCACTCCTTGAGAACATACACCAGACGCAGGGTAACCGATCGCCCGACCAGAAGATAGCGAGTGGATTCCTCCTGCTCACCGAACGCGGCGTGGGGTTCCACCACTGGTTTTACGAGGTTCTCCCGAAGCTCTGGTGGTACGAGAAACTGCAAGAACAGACCGAATTTGCACCGAAGCTGATTGTTCATTCCCCGCTGGACGACTACCAACTCCGCTCGCTGGAGCTACTGGGGTATGATACTGATGATGTCATCCAACACTGCCACCAGCATTCGGCCGTCGAGCGTCTCTTTTTGGCACCACATCCGATTCGATTGAAATCGAATCAACTTCACTCCTTGCCCGTTCAGCTCAAATGGGTCGGCCAACAACTCAAATCCGGTATCGAGGCCACTGGCCCCCTTCAGCGAACGGGTGTACGTTTCACGAGCAGATGCTGATCGGCGTCACGTAACAAACGAGGAGTCGGTGATACAACGGCTTTCCGAGCGCGGGTTCGAGCGTTACGAACCCGGCCGCTACTCACTAGACGAGCAGATACACCTCTTTGCGAACGCTGAGATCATCGTAGGCCCTCATGGGCTGGCCTACACGAATCTCATCTACGCTGAAGACGCGACACTGGTCGAGTTGTTCCCGCGAGACGGTGCCACGGAGACGTATTTTGTGGCGACGGCAGAACTGGATCTCGACTACGAATATCTGGAGTGTCCGACGACG
>Ga0102939_1000902_pt1 | contig 10975 bp, 12 predicted proteins | sample SalPon2_B_H2O_MG_FD_78214 | JGI IMG/M metagenome (GOLD analysis project Ga0102939, IMG submission 78214) | Salt pond water microbial communities from South San Francisco under conditions of wetland restoration - Salt Pond MetaG R2_B_H2O_MG | ecosystem: Environmental > Aquatic > Non-marine Saline... | reverse complement strand
GTCTTCCACGACGACCAGCACGGCACTGCCATCATCTCGGGTGCGGCGCTGGTCAACGCCGCCGACTTGGCGGGCAAAGACCTCGCCGATTTGGATATCGTCTTCTCCGGGGCGGGCGCGAGTGCCATCGCGACTGCCCGCTTTTACGTCTCGCTGGGTGCGGAGCAGTCGAACATCACGATGTGTGACTCCTCGGGCATCATCACCGAGGACCGCGTCGAACACGAGGGGCTCAACCAGTTCAAAGAGGAGTTCGCCCGCGACGTACCGGGTGGAGACCTCGCCGACGCGCTGGATGGTGCGGACGTGTTCGTCGGGCTCTCTGTCGGTGGTATCGTCGACGAGGCGATGGTGCGGTCGATGGCCGACGACCCCGCCATTTTCGCCATGGCTAACCCCGACCCGGAAATCGAGTACGAGACGGCGAAACACGCTCGGGACGACACCGTCATCATGGCGACGGGGCGTTCGGACTACCCCAATCAGGTGAACAACGTGCTCGGCTTCCCGTTCATTTTCCGTGGCGCGCTCGACGCCCGGGCGACCGAAATCAACGAGGCGATGAAAGTCGCCGCCGCGGAGGCGCTTGCTGAACTCGCTCGACAGGACGTGCCCGACGCCGTGGTCAAGGCCTACGGCGACCAGCCGTTGCAGTTCGGCCCGGAGTACATCATCCCGAAGCCGCTCGACCCCCGCGTCCTCTTCGAGGTGACACCCGCCGTCGCCAACGCGGCGATGGAGAGCGGCGCGGCCCGGAAGGAAATCGACCTCGACGCGTACGTCGAACAACTGGAAGCCCGACTGGGCAAGTCCCGCGAGATGATGCGTGTCGTACTCAACAAGGCAAAGAGCGACCCCAAGCGTGTCGTTCTCGCGGAAGGTGACGACGAGAAGATGATTCGCGCGGCCTACCAACTGGTCGAACAGGGCATTGCGGAGCCCGTTCTCCTCGGCGACGCCGACGAAATCGAGGCCACCCGCCGTCGGTTCGGGCTGGAGTTCGACCCCGTCGTCGTCGACCCCGAGACGGCCGATATCGACGCCTACGCCGACCGGCTGTACGAACTCCGCCAGCGAAAGGGCGTCACTCGGCGCGAAGCAGCGGAGAAACTGCGTGATGGCAACTACCTCGGGAGCGTCATGGTCGAGATGGGCGACGCCGATGCGATGCTGACGGGGCTGACCCACCACTATCCGAGTGCGCTGCGTCCGCCGCTGCAGGTCATCGGTACCGCCGAGGACGCCGACTACGTCGCCGGCGTCTACATGCTGACGTTCAAGAATCAGGTCGTCTTCTGTGCCGATACGACGGTCAATCAGGACCCCGATGCGGACGTGCTCGCGGAGGTGACCCGCCACACCGCCAAACTGGCCCGGCGGTTCAACGTCGAACCGCGGGCTGCAATGCTGTCGTACTCGAACTTCGGGAGCGTCGACAACGAGGGGACCCGTAAGCCCCGCGACGCCGTCGCCAAACTCCGGGCTGACAAACGCGTCGACTTCCCCGTCGACGGGGAGATGCAGGCCGACACCGCCGTCGTCGAGGACATCCTCACGAGTACCTACGAGTTCTCCGACCTCGACGACCCCGCGAACGTCCTCGTCTTCCCGAATCTGGAAGCGGGCAACATCGGCTACAAACTGCTCCAGCGCTTGGGCGGGGCCGAAGCCATCGGTCCGATGCTCGTCGGCATGGACAAACCCGTCCACGTCCTCCAGCGCGGCGACGAAGTGAAGGATATCGTCAATCTGGCCGGTGTTGCGGTCGTGGACGCACAGCAAGACTGATTTCCAGCGCCACAACGTTGCACAATCAACAAAGATTAATACCTATAGCATGCTATAGCTCAGTTATGAAGCAGAGCGAAATCATTGCGGATTTACAGAAAAAGCTTCAAGACCACCCCGAGGTCTATCAGCAAATCGCGCTCGCAGAGCCGGATACAGCGTAAGTAGGACGATATTTCGCTCGCCTACTCGTTGGTATCGAAGCATGCTCGCATTTCTTCGATATCCTGAACAGCGAATCGGTAGATCAGGCTCACTTTCTCGTTACTGACTAGGTTCTCGTACTGGCACTCTCCGGTTATTCGATGCACCCTCTTTTGTGGTTTCACGTCGTATAAGAGGTCTCGAAAATACCGGTTCCAGTGGTAGAATAACTCGTCTTTCATCCAGAGATAATCGACGCTGTTACGCACGTTTGAGCAGAGTCCTCGAAGAATTTTCGAAATCTCCACGGCGCGTGTGACACCAGCGGTGTCCCGTTGAATCAACGAGAACAGGTCATGGCCCTGTTTACTTGCCAATATATCGGCGATATGTGTCCCCGTTCTGTGGTTCGCATCAGGAAACAGGTGGTGTCCACAGAATGTTCTAACGACGTGAGCCAACTGATTCGTTAGTGGTTCGAATCGCGGGAATTCTGTGGTTAACCGCTCTAAGCGAGCGTCTCGGATAGCTTCGATATCGTGTGTCGTGTTTTCGGTTCGTTCGTAGTCCACCCCTTTTGCTTCGAGGAACTGCTTATTAATCGCTATCAGCGTCTCGGCATTGAGCAACTCTCCGAGGTCTGTCACATGTTCGTAGTCACATTTAAGACGCGTCGCGAGGTCTATATACCCCGTATCAAAGACATCGTCGTCAGTGAGAATCGTTTCTCCATTCGAAGTGAGACTGTAGGTGTCTACTGATGTTTGGTTGATGTATCCCATCCGATTTAAATAGTGACACTGTATCCGTACAGTACTTGTCCGCTTGTTTCCGGCCGCGATTCCAAACGGGGTTTTTTGTCCGTCTTGCAGGATTTCGAGAATGGCCTTATCAGTCAGATGCGATTCGCGCTCTTCGCTGATCCATGGCCTATACGACGCAGTATTCAACGTATCACTAATTTAGTGTCCGATACAATATAATTTCTTGTGGTAACACCTCGTACTGGCTGACGTACTTACCGACGGCTCACCTTTGTGGCCGCTAGGTTTCTCAACGGCCATCTCCCAAAGGCAAGATAGTTACTTCACGCCGGCCCACTCCCGCTATGACCGACTACTTCGAGGTTCACGAGCGCGACGGGGCCGCGCGAGTGGGCGAACTCCGGCTCGCCCAGTCCGTTATGACGCCGGCCCTCGTCGACGATGTGGACGCCGACACGCCGGGGCGGGTCCACACCGTCCTCGACGACGGAGGGAGTCGCTGGGCCGCCGAACCCGAGGCACCCGAGGGCGACGAGTCCCGCGTCACGATACTCCCCTACCGAGGCCTGCCCGCGGGCACGCCCGAGGAAGTCGCCGAGGCCTTCACCGACGACTATCCGGACGTGGGCTTCCCAAGCGGTGCGGTCGTCTCGCCCGAGACGGCCGACGACCACCCAGCCGACGTATCCGTGCTCGCGGGCGCACCGGGCTACGTCGGCCACGGCAGGGCGTTCATCGACGCGCTGACGGCCGTCAAAGACGGCGTCCCGGCCGATACTGCGCTGTATCTCCCCGGTGTCGCCACACCCCGGAACGTCGCTACGCTGGTCTACGCCGGCGTGGACGTGGTCGACCCGCACCGGGCCGTCATCCGGGGGACGGAGGGCCGCTATCTCACGACCGACGAGGCGTACTTCCTCGAAGATTTGGACGAACTGCCGTGTGCGTGCCCGGCCTGCCAACAGCCACGCGAGGCGTTCGACCGCGAGGACTGTGCCGCCCACAACGTCCACGCGCTCGCGGCGGAACTGGCCCGCGCCCGCCGCCGGATTCGTGACGGCCGGCTTCGGGACTACGTCGAAGGACAGGCCCGACAGGACAACTGGCTCACCGCGGCGGTCCGGATTCTCGACCAGCGTTACGGCTACATCGAGCGACGGACGCCCCTGATTCGCCGGGCGGAACTGGCCGCCGCCACCGAAGACGCCATCCGTCGCGTCGAGATTCAGCGCTTCGCCCGGCGCGTGACCGAGCGGTACGTTCCGCGGTTCGACGACCGGCCGCTCGTGCTCGTCCCCTGTTCGGCCCGCAAACCCTACAGCGACTCCCAGAGCCACAAGCAGTACCACGACGCTATCCAGTGGCGCGCTCACATCGTCTCGATGACTTCGCCAATCGGCGTCGTGCCCCAAGAGTTGGAACTGACCTACCCCGCCCAACACTACGACTCCGTAGTCACCGGCAACTGGTCGGCCAACGAAATCGAATTCGTCTCGCGCGTGCTGGAAGCGTACCTCGAAGACGCCGACTACCCCGAAATAATCGCGCACGTCCCCGGCGAGGGGTATCGAGACATCTGTGAACGCGTCGCGGACTCGCTGGACCGCGAGTTTACGTACACCGTGCGTGACCACCCGACGACGGCGGACTCGCTCGGCAACCTCGCCGCCGAACTGGACGGGTGGGACACCTACCGGAAGTCCACCCGCGAACACCGGACAATCAGGGCCGTCGCGGACTATCAGTTCGGTGCGGGTGCCGGCGACGAACTGTTCGACGACATCGGCACGCAGGGCCGGTATCCGCAACTGCGCGCCGACGGTGCCGACGGCGAGCAGTTGGCTGCGCTGGCCCAACAGTACGGCGTCCTCTCGCTGACGCTCGCCGGTGCGCGTCGCTGGGTCGAGAGCAGCGTGCCGACGAAGACAGTCGAAATCGAGCCGTTCGTCCCCCACGGCTCCGTGCTCGCGCCGGGCATCGTCGACGCCAGCGACGACATCCGCGTGGGCGACGACGTGGTCGTCCGAGGCGACGCGGCCTTCGGCGTCGGCCGCGCACAGATGCACGGCGCGGAGATGGACTCCTCGACGCGGGGCATCGCCGTCCAGATGCGCCACGTGGAAGAGCGGTAGCGAAACACGACCGCGGAGCGGTACGCATCGCGCACCGGCGGCCCTTTTATTTCGTCGTCCGTACGTGGCGGCGATGACTGCCCTCCTCGTCTATCTCGGCGTCGTCGCCGCCGTCTTCGTCGCTTTCTTCGGCGCGTTCGTCTACTATCAGAGCGACGCCGCACCGGCGGCGCTCCGCACGGAACACGGCCTGACGCCCGCCCGGTCCGCCGGCGCGGCCGTCACCGGGGTGGCTATCGCGGCAGCACTCCACCTTCTCGCAGGCGACGCGGCACTCGCCGAACTGTCGAGCGGGCGGCGGTATCTCGTCCGTGTCGGCATGTGGGTCGTCGCGCTCGTCGCGGGATTCGAGGGCATCGCCGGCGGTTACGGCCTTTATATTCGGTGGCGACGGCTGCATCCTGACGCCGGCGTCCCGACCGGCGATGTCGACGGCGGCGAGGTGGCCGTCGCGGGAGCGGTGGTCGCCACGGAGACCGCGCCGGCTCCAGTCACTGGGCGGGACGCAGTCTGCTGGTCGTGGACTGTCGATGTCGTCGACCCGGGGCTCCGGCGGCCGGACGAGGACGGCGGGACGTGGGGGACGGTCAACGGCGGGGTCGACGGCGTTCGTTTCGGTGTGGACGACGGTAGCGGGACCGTGTGGGTCGACCCCAGCGACGCGACGATGGCGCTCACCGGCGAGCGCTCGCTCGCGCTCGACGGCGACGACCCAGCGCCCGACGCGTTCCAGAACCCCGCACCCGCCGTCGAGCGCGACTACGGCGGGCGGCCACGGGAGTACACCGAGTCCGTACTCGCGACGGGTGACACCGTCGCAGTCACCGGGACGGTGCTGTCCGGCCGCGCCGACGGGCCGGTCGTCGGCGGCGACGTTCACATCGCCGCGGGCTCGCTCCGGACCGTTTCGGCCCGGTACCGACGGCGCGCGACGTTGTACCTCGTCGGCGGCGGCGTCGCGGCCTTCGTCGGTATCTGGGGGTTGGCGTGGACGCTCGGCGTCACACTCTCCTGACGACCGTCTCGCTTATTCCCGTCGGCTCCGTGGAACGCGTATGTCGCTGCCGTGGGTCAGCCGGCGCTATCTGCCCGCACTCGGATTCGCCGTCGGCATCCTCGTCACGTCCCTCGTTCCGGTACCGGAGACCGGCGGCGAGACGTTGCCGACGCTCTTCGGAGTCGCGGTGGATAAGTGGGTTCACGCCGCCGGCTACGGCCTGTTGACGGCGCTACTGGTCCGCGCTCGGCGGTGCCGTGACGCCGCGACCGTCGCGGGATTCGCCGCGCTCGTCGCCGGTTACGGCGCGGCCATCGAACTCCTCCAGTGGCCGCTTCCCGCCCGCGGCGCGAGCGGCCTCGACGCCCTCGCCAACGCCGCCGGCGCGGCGCTGGCCGCGCTCGCGTGGCTGGCCGTCGTCGGCCGCCGGGAGGGGAGGACCACCCGTTCAGAACAGTGATTTCAACCGCGACAGGAGGCCGCCACCGCCGTCCGAGTCGCGGCGGTTGCTCCCCGCCGTGTCGTTACCCCGCGTCGCCTCCGACTCGTCGCTCGGTCGTTCGTCCGCCCCGTCGTCCGCGGATTGCTCGTCCGCCGTGGCCCCGTGTAACGCCGACTCGGGCACCTGCGTCGGTTGCATCGCGCGCTCGCCGCACGACGGACAGTTCTGTGGTCGTTCGACTATCTCCCCGCAGTTCCGGCATTTGAACGCGTCGACCATCTGTTGGTCGTGACGTTGCCCAGCCTGCCTGTTAACTGTTCGTGGGTCGTCTCGGGCGAGTTGGCCGCTTGCCGGCAGTGAGTGACGGCACCGGTGTTTCAGCGAACCGCCAGAAAGCCCCGTCCTACGCTATTTCCCCAACGCCATGAGGGGATTTCTGGCTGTCGCCCGTCGGAGACGCTACTAACGCCAGTTCGCAGTCGGCCACAACAGAGACACAGGAGCTATACGCACCCATCAGCTACGACAGCGTAATGAGCAAGCCCAGTCCCGACGTCTACGAGCAGGGCAAGGGCATGGACGCCCACAACGCGGTGATGCGCGAGGTCCGCTCGCGCAACGATTCGACCTACGACCCCCGCGAGCCAACACGCGTCTGGCTCGACGAGGACAACACGCCCGACGGGGTGTATCAGAGTCTGACCATCATCCTGAACACCGGTGGTTGCCGGTGGGCGCGGGCGGGCGGCTGTACGATGTGTGGCTACGTCGCCGAGAGCGTCGAGGGCGGTAGCGTCGCCCACGAGGATTTGATGGCCCAAATCGAGCACTGTCTGGACCACGAGGCGGACAACGCGGCCGAGAAGTCGGGACTCATCAAAATCTACACCTCCGGCAGCTTCCTCGACGAGCGAGAAGTCCCGGCCGAGACCAGACGGGCGATTGCCGACACCTTCAGCGACCGCGACCGAATCGTCGTCGAATCGCTGCCAGACTTCGTGGCGGACGAACGGGTCAGCGACTTCGTCGACGCCGGACTGGAGACGGACGTGGCGGTCGGCCTCGAAACCGCGACCGACCGCGTGCGCCACGACTGCGTGAACAAGTACTTCGACTTCGCGGACTTCGAGGCTGCCTGCGCCGCGGCCCGCGAGGCCGGCGCGGGAATCAAAGCGTACCTCCTGATGAAACCGCCCTTCCTCACCGAGTCGGAGGCCGTCGAGGACATGAAATCGTCTGTCCGACGCTGTGCCGCCGTCGAGGGGTGTCACACCGTCTCGATGAACCCCTGTAACGTCCAGCGCTACACGATGGTCGAGGAGCTGTTCCACGACGGCGGCTACCGACCCCCGTGGCTCTGGTCGGTCGCGGCGGTGTTAGAAGCGACTGCGGACGAGGACGTCATCGTCGTCTCGGACCCTGTCGGCCACGGCAGCGACCGCGGGCCACACAACTGCGGGGAGTGTGACGACCGGGTCCAGCGAGCCATCAAGGACTTCGACCTGCGGCAAGACCCCAGCGTCTTCGAGCAGGTCAGCTGTGAGTGCGAGCGGACCTACGAGGCCGTAGTCGGCCGCGAGCGGGGATATTCGATGCCGCTGGCGCGGTAGCGCGCTGTGTTCCCTGCCCCGGTGGTGAACTCGGGGGGACGTTCGCAACTCATGTCGGAAAAAGCGAATTTTGTCGCCGTAGCGTCGATACGAGTACCATGCCATCAATTGCGGAGTTCACGCTTCCGCCGGCGGATTTCCCGTTGGGTCGGGTGTTCGACACGCGGCCCGAAGTGCTGCTGGAACTCGACCGGGTCGTACCAAGCGGGGACACGGTGATGCCGTACTTCTGGGTACTCGACCCCGCCGACGACCTCGACGCCGTCCAGTCTGTCTTCGCGGCCTTCCCGGAGCTACGGTCGGCCGAGCTACTGGTCGACATGGGCGACCGAGGCCTGTTCCGTGCCGAGTGGGAGCCGGAGTATCTCGGTATCATGGCGGCCATCGCCGCGTCGGGCGTGACGGTGGTGTCCGCCACGGGGTCCGCGGACGGTTGGCGCTTCGAGCTACGGGCCACCGAGGACGAGCAACCGTCGGTGTTCCGGGAGCACTGCTGTGACCTCGATATCGACGTGACCCTCGCTCGACTGAGCCGCCTCTCCGAGACGACGACCGACAGCGGCTACGACCTCACCCCCGACCAGTACGAGGCGCTGTGTCTCGCGTACGACGAAGGGTACTACGGCGACAAACGCTCGGTCGACCTCGCGACGCTCGCTACGGCGGTCGGTATCTCTCGGCAGGCGTTCGCGTCGCGGCTCCGGTGCGGCTATCGCGCGCTGATAGAAGCCGCTATCCGCTCGGACCGGCCGAAGCAGCGCTGACCGGGACGGGTCCGCTCACAGCGTCGCGTCGGCATCGTGTTTCTCGCGTATCCGGTCGACTTCCGCCGCGTAGCGCTCACGGGTCGCCGCGTCGTCGACGGTCCCGAGGTTGTCGGGGTCGATATTCATCGACACCGGTGTCTCCCGGTGGTCGCCGGTGAAAGATGTCAGCGCCCGCTCCTTGCGGAAGTCGCGTCGCCCGTCGGGCGTGGCGTAGGTGAGGATAATCATGTTCTGCTCGTCGTCGCCGTAGGTCCGTTCGACGAGCCACACCCGGACCGACTCGTCTGCCGACCGCTGTGTGTCCATATCACACAGTACTATCCCCGGCGAAAAGTGTCTTCCGACGAGGAAGAGAGGGGTAAGCCGACCACTTTCACTTTCACTCTGGTAGGCTGGCGTTTTTATGTATCCATGTCGTACCCCGTCGTAGGGGCCGCGGAATACGCCACACGCTCCACTGGCCCCATCCTATCCCTTTGGCCGACGCCGACAGACGTGTCGCTATCTGCTCGGCACAGTATCCAGCACCGAACTGGTAGCTACCCCGGAACTATACTTGTGGGTGTCCCCGATAGAGTCTCGGTATGAACGGAACGCCCGACGACGAGCGCGCGTCCGAGCGGGAGACCGAGTCCGATGTCGAGCGACGGACGATTGCTCCGGACCCGACGACCTCCGAGTACGACCTGCTGGAAGTCGTCGCAGAGCTCGAAGGGTGTGACATCAACGACCTGCCGTCGCTGTACGACGAGGTCGAACACGTCGTCGAGACGCTGTTTCGGACACCGCCTTCGAACTCGTCACAGATGGAGATAACGTTCTCTTATGCCGGCTACCGAATAACTATTCATCACGACGGGAGCGTCAAAATCGTCCCGGTGAAAGAGTCGGTGATATGAGTCCGTAGGCGCTCAGTCAGCGAACCCGTCGAGCACCGGCTGGCCGTCGGTGCGTCCCAAATCGTCGAGCGACGCCCGCTCGGGGTGGGGCATCATCACGGCGACGTGGTCGCGCTCGCCGGTGACGCCGGCGACGGCGTGTTTCGAGCCGTTGGGGTTCGCTTCGGGCGTGACTTCGCCCTCGGCGTCGCAGTACTTGAAGAGGATACGACCGTCGCGTTCGAGCTCGTCGAGCCGTTCGTCCGTAATCTCGTAGCGGCCCTCACCGTGAGCGATGGGCAGTTCGATGACCTCGCCTTCCTCGTACTGGGCTGTCCACGGCGTGTCGGCGTTCTCGACGCGGAGGTGGACGTGTTCACACTGAAAGCGGGCGCTCTCGTTGGTCGTGAACGCGCCGGGCGTGAGCGTGGACTCACAGCCGATTTGGGCCCCGTTGCAGACGCCCAGTACCGGCGTCCCGTCGGCGGCCGCATCGCGCACGTCGGCCATAATCGGTGAGCGGGCGGCCATCGCGCCGGCCCGGAGGTAATCGCCGTAGGAGAAGCCGCCGGGCAGCATGATGCCCGTGGTGTCCTCGGGCAGTCCGTCCTCGTGCCAGACGAGTTCGGCGGCGACGCCCATCGATTCGAGGGCTTGGACGGAGTCGCGGTCGCAGTTCGAGCCGCCGAACTGGATGACGGCGATGGTCATTCCCGCGCCATGACCTCCACGTCGTAGTCGTGGATGGTCGGGTTCGCGAGCAGCCGTTCGGCCATCTCGTCGGCCCGGTCGGCGGCCGCGTCGGCGCTGTCAGCGTCGATATCCAGTTCGAACATGTCCGCCGAGCGGAGGTCTTCCAGTTCGAAGCCGAGCCGTTCGAGCGAGCGTTGTGTGGTCTCGGCTTCGGGGTCGAGTACCCCGTGTTTCAGCCGGACCGTGACGGTCGCAGTAAAGGCGGTCATTACTGAGAGCCGGGCGGGCGGCGGAGAAAACGCTTGTGTTATTCGAGCGCCGGCAGCGGTGTCCACTCACCGGGCTGGTCTGGGAGCCCTTGTACGCGAAGCTCGACGGCCCCGTCGTGTTCGCGTACGTCGATACGGCCGTCGAACGGCTGGGCGATACTGTTGACGACCTGCTCTTCGTGAGCTGAGGGGTCGATGGCACAGATACCGAGCCCGTCGGCGGTCCGGATGCGACTGGTGACGGTGTTTATAAACCGAAACACCGGCCGCACGTCCTCGCTGTAGACCAACAGCGGCGTCAGCGTGTAGATGCCCGTCCGGACGCTGTCGTACCCGCGGGCGTACACCTGTTCGTACTGGCTCGAATACTCGATGCCGATACCGGTCAGGTCGCCCGGCGAGCCGACAGCGGAGACGAACGGGCCCAAATCGTCGTCGCTCTCTCGGGTGCAGCTGACGACGCGGACCCGCTCGGTGTCGACGCTGCCGCC
>Ga0102939_1000901_pt1 | contig 10982 bp, 11 predicted proteins | sample SalPon2_B_H2O_MG_FD_78214 | JGI IMG/M metagenome (GOLD analysis project Ga0102939, IMG submission 78214) | Salt pond water microbial communities from South San Francisco under conditions of wetland restoration - Salt Pond MetaG R2_B_H2O_MG | ecosystem: Environmental > Aquatic > Non-marine Saline... | reverse complement strand
GAGATGACAAACGCGCCGTCGAGCCGGGAGAACTCCTTGAGCATCACGTTGACGATGGGGTCACCGACGTGGACGTGGGACTTCTCGAAGGGGTTGTAGGACAGCGGCCGGGACTTGTTCATCACCTTGCCCGCATCGCCGACGACGAACAGCGCGCCGACGGGTTTGCCCTTCTGGCCCTTCCGGCCGAGTTCGAGGGCGACTTCGAAGACGTCACTGATGACGGCGGGATCGGCCCGGGAGTTGGTAAACAGATCGTAGATCCCCGACCGCATCGTCTCGTCGACCCGGACCCGGCTGGCGAAGTCGGCGTCGTCGCTGAACAGCGAGCCAAGACAGGCGACGACATCGCCGTCACCGACCAGATCGTCGTCCATCGCTCCCTCGATGCCGAATTTGATTCGATCCTGGAGATCCGCAAACGGAATCGGGAGTTCGACGAACGTGTCGGCCTCGACCGTGTTTTCGGCACCGATCACCACCACGTCCTCGACGTCCTCGAACTGCTCGTAAAACGAGCCGTTCGGACTAAAGAGGAACACGGCATCGACATCCGACACGAGGTCGGCAAGAATATCGCTGAGGGAGGTCATTGCCTTATATATATTCCCGCTGTTAATAAAGTTTTAATACGGCGTCTGACGGGCGACAGACGGGTCAAGGGTCGCCGGGCCACGGAACCCGCTCGGAGTAGACGACAATCCACGCGAGGACGGCACTTATGAGGAGGGTGCCGAGTTGGAAGAGTCGACTCACGAGACTGCCGAAAACGAACGATGACTGCAAACCGGTTACGAGAACGATGAGAGACGCAAACAGGAGCGTGCTCACGTACCATCGAAACAGGTCATCCCACCGTAGGGCCGGGAGGTCGACGGCCGATTTATAAGCCAGCCAGTAGGAACCGACGACCCCGATTCCGATCAGCACACCCGTTATCCGGAGTTGGCTGAACGGGTCCGGTGGAGTAAGTAGGCTTCCAACCGTGACTCCGACCACTACCGTCAGCACCGCGAGTTTCGCAAACTGTATCGAAGTCACCGTCGACATTATGTCGAATAGCCTATATTTATAAATAAGCTTTTTGAACGCACGAGGTTGGCCGACTACGAGTTGGTGTCGACGACGGAGGTCGAAAGTTCCGTTGAGGACGCCGGTAGTTCGTAGTCTCGTCAGTTGGTGACCCACACACCACTGTTACAAGTGAATCGGATAAGTATGAGCCACCCCACCATTTCAAGTGAATTGTCACGTGAAAACAGCCACTACTGCCATCTAGGCCACGTTGTTTATCGAAGCGATTTCCCGAATTGACTCGATCTCGCTATCCAGTGTCGACACGTCCAACATCGCATCAACGGCACTCGAAAACGGAACGTCCAGTTCGTAACTGTAGTAGTTACCCGGCGATCCACTCCGGTTTTCGTTCGACGAGAGTATCCCAAGCATTCGTAGATCGGACAGGTGATTATGAACAGATCGCTGGGACAGTGAGTCGACATTAGCACTCTCACAGAGCGTCACGTACTCTTGGTAGACGACTTTCGTTCGGCAGGGGGTCTCACCCTTCGCGGTCTTTGATAGCACAGCCAGCAATGCAATCTCGCCGTGGTGGGTGAGATCACGCATTCCCTCTTCGACTCGCTCTTGTTCGAGTTTCTCACGGGCATCTTCGACATGCTGGACGACGATCTCATCGGCGTCACTGTTTTCGGCGACCTCGCCAGCTAGTTGTAACAAATCGAGTGCTTGCCGTGCACTCCCAGTATCGCGTGCAGCGAGTGCGGCACACAACTTGAGGACGCCCTGTTCGATCTTCTCGTCGACAACCGCTACGTCGGCACGTGACTGGAGAATACTTTCCAGTTCGACTGCATCGTAGGGTGGGAACTGTATTTCTCGCTCGCACAGTGTGTCTTGAACACGTGGATCGAGCCGGTCGCGGAATTTGAAGTCATTACTAATTCCGATCACGCCAACTTTCGTGTCGGTTAGTTTACTATTAGCCCGTGCCCGTGGAAGTTCATACAGAATATCGTCCTTATCGCCAATGGCGTCGATCTCGTCGAGGACAAGCAGGATGGTACCGCCGATTTTGTCGAGTTCCCGAAACAGTTTCTCGAAGACTGCCTGTTGTGGATAGCCGGTTGTACTGATCTCGCCACCGTGTGGCCGGAGTTTGTTCACGAGGCCGACTGCCACTTGGTACGAAGACGAGAGTGGCTTACAGTTGAGCTGGACGACAGTCAGGTCGACGTCGTCGTAGTCTTCGATGTCTGTTTGTAGTTCGTTCAGTAAGTAGCTCGTTACTGCCGTCTTCCCGACGCCAGTGTTACCGTACAGAAAGACGTTGTTTGGTTCCCAACCATCGATCACAGGCTGGAGAGCGGCTTCGTACTCGGCTATCTCCTCGTCTCGCTCCTCAATGCGGTCGGGATGATAAGACTCACCGAGTGCGTCTTTATTAGCGAAGATGTTCTGCTTCCGCTCGAACCGGGGCATACACGAGTTTTCCGCCAGTAATATATAAAACCACTCTTACAAGTGTTTCAAGTGAACGCTCACACACCACTGTTGCAAGTGAATATACTAGAGTAAAACTAACTAGTAGTAGTACACCCCACCGTTACAAGTCGATTGCTGATATATCCGAATAGCCGGAAATTGTAAACGGAGCGTTCGAAGCCGCCTGCATGTCATTTTTGGCACATTTGTGAGCTACTGCTGGAGCTGATCAACCGGATATATTGTGCGGCTCCAGCACTTTCACAGTCCAATTCACTTGCAGCAGTGGTGTGTGGGGGCCGTCATTCGACGTGTCGTCGTGAACTCGTGTAATGAATTCACTTGCAACGGTGGGGTGTGAGGGCAATTAGTTAGTTGATTGTATAGTTACTAACTGGGATCCTCTGTAGTCGATAGAGTTCCTATATACTACCTATGCCATCTGGGCTGCTTCATTCGTGCCAGTCGACACGCGTGAGGTCATTTCTGTGATCGTCGCTCCGTTCGAACGATTTCGGTCTCACAATTGTTCGGACAAAGCGTGGGAGGTGATTTGAACCACAGTCGCTCCGATCATGCTGTTCGTTAGGCTCCCTGCTTCAAATTCGTTCAACAAAACACGGACCTCACGTTCGTTCGGGCCGGTTTATGCGTGGGAAGAGATTTGAACTCTCGGACCCCTACGGGACAGCGTCCTAAGCGCTGCGCCTTTTCCTGGCTTGGCTACCCACGCGCATTCGAATATACACCCTAACCCGGCTAAGAAACTGTCGTTCTGGTCGAGCCCAGTCCCCGATCCAACGGCGGGCCGAGACTGTTAATTACCCGCACGGGAAACCATGCTACATGTATCGCGCACGGGACCGGCTCGAACACAGCGACTGGCTCGGTCGCCTCGACGAGGCAGGGGCCGAACTCGATCTAGCCGAGTCGACCCGGTCGACGGCCGGGGAGCTGTTTCTCACCCACGTACCCGACGCTGATCGATCGAAGCCAGCGGTCGCCGCCGCAAGCCTGTATGCAGCCGCGCTGATCTCCGGCGAGGAGCGCTCCCAGCCCGCCGTCGCCGAGGCGCTGGATGTATCGCGAATCAGTATCCAGTCGCGGTGGAAAGAGATCATGGCCGATGCCGGGTTCCAGCCGCCGAGCTGGTAGCTACGGGCGCGTCTCTTCGCGGCCGGTGCGGTCGGGCGTGAGGTTGCCGTGACGGTCGATCTCGCCGGTGACGATCCGTGTCGACGAGATCCGCTTGCCGTCGTCGGCCGGGACGTGGTCGACGACCTCGATAGCGAGCGGTTCGAGCCCCTTCTCCTCCCGGAGGTCGTTGATCCGCTCGGCCCCGTCGACCGTTTCGGGCGAGACGACCAAGGCGTCGAACCGTGGCTCGACGGCGATCCCGGTCGGTTCGGCCAGCGGTCGGATCTCGAAGCGGCGGCCGTGCTGCTCGGCCAGCGGTTCGAGTTCGGCCCGGAGATCGGCTTTCCGTTCGTCGAAAGGACGGACGTACCGCTCGACGTGTCTGGTTTCGCTCGCAAGATCGTTGTCGGTCAGGCCGACGGTCACATCACCCAGCGAGAACGCCCGCTCGAACAGCACACGGTGACCGTCGTGGACGGGGTCGAACGTCCCGCCCAGCGCGACATTCATATAGCCAGGTAGCGGGCCGCGAACTTAAATAACCACATTCTACTCCTGTTCGTCGTCCGACCTGTCGACGTCGTCGTCTTCGGAATCGATCGAGGCGTCCTCGACCTCGATGTCGACCGCTTCGCTGGCCTCAGTCTCCGTCTCGTCTTCGTCGTCCCCGTCGACGCTGATCGTCACGGGACCACCCTCCTCGTCGTCGGTGTCGCCCAGACGTCGATCCAAGTTGAAGACGGTATTGAGCTCGCGCTGGACTTCGCCGACAACGCCCCGGACGAGTTCGCTCGGCGCGATCGCCTCGTACTCGTAGGGGTTGTTGCCCGCGCCACTGGACTCGCGTTTCTCCCGGTGGACAGTGTCTTCCTCGTGGAGTTCGGCCAGCGCCTCCCGGACGGTGCTCGGATACAACCCCGTCCCGTCGGCGACCTCGTCGCTCGTGCTGTGGGGGTGTTGGCGGAGATACACGAAGATCCGCGCCCGGGTTTCGGTGTCGAGAATCCACGCCAACAGGTCGACGATCCCTTGGTCGAACTCCGAGACCGCACGGTCGGCCTCCTCTTCGAGTCGGGCTTTGGTCTTCTGGAGTTCCGCACGGGGACCATCGCTCTCGTCGTCGAACTCATCGTCGAACTCGTCGTCGAACTCGTCGTCGAACTCGTCGACAGGCGTCTGCTCGTCGGAGTCGTCGTCGACAGGATCTGCAGTCATGATACATAGTATCGGCTCTCCGGTGGCAAAAGATTTTCTGTCGGACCGCAGCCAACGGATAGCTTACAGCACGAGCGAGTGACACAGGCTATCGAGCCCCGCTTCAGCCATCAACTCCCGTTGTCGCTGACTCCCGCTCGGGCTGTCGAGGACGTCCCGAATCCCGGAGACGCCGAGCCGGTCGGCCTCGCGGTTGATGACGGTTTTCAGAGCGACCACGCTTCCGCCGTCGCGACTGATGAACTCGGCGTCGTGACCGTGGCGGATCGCTCGCCACTTGTTCTCGTCGAGTAGTTCCCGCCGAAGCTCGGTCGCTGGCTCCTCGCCGTCCTCGTAGCGGGCAGCCAGATCCACGACGAGCGCGTGGATGTACTCGACGAACGCGTCGACGACCTCGGGGTCCGACTGGCCGTCGGGGGTCCGGACCTCGACGGTGCCGAGGCCGGTGTGTGGCCGCACGTCGTACCAGAGTTCGCCCCGGTCGTTGATCGAGCCGGTCTCGACCATCCGCTGCTCGAAGGCGTCGTAGGCCGTGAAATCCTCGAACGCGGTCGGCACGCCGGTATTGGGGAGGTTCTCGAAGACTTTCGCGCGGGCCGATGCGAGTCCGGTGTCGAACCCGTTCCAAAACGGCGAGTTGGCCGACAGCGCGAGCACGGGCGAGAGATACCACCGGAGTTCGTTGGCGATCCAGACGGCCTTGTCGGGGTCGTCGACACCCACGTGAACGTGGAGGCCCGCGGTCGTGTTCCGGTGTTGTGGATACTGGATCCGATTCAGTTGGGCCTCGTACCGCGGCTTCGTCGCGTGGTCGAGCTCCCGCCACTTCGCCGCGGGATGGAGGCCAGCCGCCGCGATCTGGAAGCCGTGGGCCTCGGCGTGGTCGACCAGCGCCTCACGGACCGCTCGAAGCGTCGTCCCTGCCTCCTCCAGCGACTCGATGATCGGCGTCTGGGTCTCGATGGTACACTGGAACAGTTCGTGGTCCAGACGATCTTGGATGATCTCGGGCGGCTCCGAGTTGTAGATCAGTTCGTCGATTCCTGAGACCGGCCGCCCGTCGTCGTCGACAATATAGAACTCCTCTTCGATACCGAGCGTTCCCATCCGGGTGAACGGCTCCGACGCGCCAGTCTCCATTACCCCGCCGTATGGAACGGACTCATAAATACCTCCTGAAGGCGGCGGCTGTCAGCGCGGCAGTAGGCAGTGCCTACTCGGAGACGGCGGCGCTCCCGGCAGCCAGTCGAGTCCGAAGATGCGATCCGACGAGGACGACAGTTGCGAGGCCCAACACCCCCGCGAACACTAGGACGCTGCCGGAAAGCATAGTGAGCCCGCCACCGAGCTGTTCGTCGACGAACGAGCCGGCAAGCACGCTGGTGACCGCAAACAGTGCGACGCCGCCGAGGTTGAGTAGGCGGCTCGGTGGCTCGGCGGTCGTCCCGGCGTCGTTCAGTAAGACGAGCACGAGCGCGATGGCAAACGGCGTGCCAACGAGCCCGAAGGCCAACACCAATACCAGCAGTTGGAGGAACGAGCCGCCAATGAATGCGCCGCCGGCACTCAACAGGGCGGTCGCCGCGAGCAGGGCTCGGTAGCGACTGTCGCTCACGTCGGTCTTCCAGTCGAGTTTGTCGGCGACGACGTACGGCGGCACAAGCGTATTGCCGCCGAGCGTCGACACCGCCGCTCCGAGCAGGCCGACGAGGAACAGCCACTGGGCCGACTCACCGGCGATCGGTTCGAGCGCTTGGGCCGCCGACACCGCAGTGAGTCCCTCGGGGTCGACGGTGCCGAACAGCGCGCCTGCCGTGACGAGGAACGTCGCCACGCTGAAGATACCAAATGCCACGAGCATCGAGACGCCAATATCGAACCGGGCGAGTCCGGCGTCGGATGTAGTCCAGCCGCGGGCCCGCACCGTGTAGGTCTGCATCGTGATGATCGTGATGTGGACTGCACCGCCGAGGATCCCCGCGGCAATGAGCGCACCCTCAAGGCCGGCAGGAATCGTCGGTGCAAGCCCGCTCGATGCGGCGATCGGATCGATCGGCACGACGAAAATCGAGGCAACGAACGCAAGGACGATCGCCGAAACGATCAGCTTCGCGCCGAGTTCGGCGACCCGGTAGCCACCGCCTGCCAGCCCGACGGCCAAGACGACGGCCCAGACGACCCCCCAGATCCACCCACTTGTCCCGGTTATGAGCTCCGAAACGTCTGCGAGGGTTTTCATAATGATCAGTTGGGCCAGCCCCGCGGCAAGTACCACGTCCGCGACCAGCAGCCACGCCCATTTCGGGCCGAGTCGACGCTCGACGGTCGCCACCAACCCCTCCTCGGTCGCCAACGCGAGTGTCGTCGAGAGATACTGTGCCAGCGCACCGAACAGCGCCGAAACGATCACGACCCACAGGAGGGCGTAGCCAAAGCTCGCGCCTGCGACGACCAGACTCGCCATCGTCGCCGGTCCGGCGGCGATCGCGCCGGCCAACCACGTGGGACCCAGCGCCGAGACCTTCTCGGCAACTGATCGATTTCCTGTTGCATCCTGATGACTCATACCGGAGGCTCTGTCTCCCGACTGGTAAAGTATTATTACTCGGTGCTACCACCAGCGACAGTCAGCGTTTCCGCGCGACGATACCGAGGTGGTCGCCGTGGTACGGTTCGAGACGGCGGGTGTCGACGATCTCGTAGGCGGCGGCGGCTATCTCCTCGCGAACCTGCTCAAAGACGGTCTCCGGGTCGGCAGTCACGTCCTCGCTGCGGGCTTTGACCGCCAGACAGAGTTGACCCTCGTCGGCGAGGAACTGCGCGTTGTCGACGGCGACTGCTGCCTGTCCACGAGTCGCCACGTCCTGAACAAGCAGATCGAGATCAGTCTCGACGATGTGGGCGTACGTCTCGGGCTTGCGAGCATCTTTTAAAAGCGGGAAGAGGTTCGGACGATCCTCGGCGACGTCGATGAGGTCACGGACCGGGCGCGGGGCGAACTCGACGGCGTAGGTCGGTCCGGCAAAGTCGGCGACGTGGCTCACGGTCGTCCCGCTTGCGGCACCCAAGTAGAGCACCGACTCGCCGCCCGAGAGGTCGACATCCATCCCCGTTTCGAGCATCGCACCGAGCTTCGAACGCCCGGCATCCCAGCAGCGCCACTCGCCGTCGGTTGGCTCGCCGTACACTGGCTGGCCGCACGTCGACAGTCGCTCGCGGCCGTCGAACGCCCGGCGTTCGATCCCTTCAGGAAGACCGGTCATTGGTGGCCTCCCTCGGATGCGCCCTCATCGGCGCGAGCGCGAATGGTCGACATCCGATCGTCGAGCTGGGCGTGGATTTCGGGTCGACGCTCGCCGCTGTAGTGGTCGATCCGGGCGGCGATCGAGAGTTTGCCTGCGAACGCACGGGATGCCGACCCACGGTCCTCGGGACGCGTCCCGCTGACGTACTCGTGGGTGTAGATAATCCCGTGTTTCGGGGAACTGCCACGGCCTGCAAGATGGGCGAACAGCGCGTCTTCGGCACCCAGCACCTGGACGGTGCCGCTGGGTTTCTTCGCCAGCGCTTCGAGTCCCCCCGCGAGGGAAATCAGCCGCGCGGCGAGGACGGGGCCAGCCATCTCGCTGAGATTCGGGGCGACCTCGGGTGCCTGTTGCTCGATAAATGACCGGAGTTCGTCGGCCTCGGTTGCAAGGTCGTCGACCCGCTCGGCCAGCGAGATCACACGCGATTCGAGGGGGGTTGCGGGCTCCCTATCGGATAGCTGGCGGGCGGCCTCAACGCCGGTGCCAACGTCGTCGAACAGCGTGCCGGCCCACTCGGCGAGCCGTTCGGCGAGTTCGTTGGCCGTCCTGTCGGCGTCATCCATCGCCCGCACCGCATGGAGGAGCTGTTTGTCGTCGGCCTGCTCGCGATCGACGACGGTCGCCCGCGTTGCGGTGACGGTCGCCTCGTGGAGCAGTTCGTAGTAGTCGTCGACGCTGTCGGCGAATCCGGCTTCGACGGCCCGTTGCGGCCAGTCGGCGGGCTCGACGGCCGACCCCTCGTCGATGGCCTCCCGGGCACTGTCGGCCGAGCCGGGATCGAGACCGGCGAACCAGCCCCGTTCGGTGGCGTGTTCTGTCATAGCCTCCTCTTTTGGCCGGGGCTGTATATCGCTCACCCTTTCGAGCCGGCTCGACCGCCGTCGGCTGTCCCTGTCGGTTCCCGCTCGGCGACCCGATGGACAACCACTTTGCCCACGGCACGCAACGGCGGGTATGCTCACCATAGGCGATCGGGCACCCGATTTCGAGCTACAGAATCAGGACGGCGAAACGGCGTCGTTGTCGGCTGTCGACGGCGAGTATGTGGTGGTGTACTTTTACCCACGGGCCGACACGCCGGGCTGCACGACCGAAGCAAAGAGTTTCCGCGACCAGTTTCAGCAGTTCACCGAACGCGGTATCACCGTGTTCGGAATCAGCGACGACCCAGTCGAGGATCTCGCGGCCTTCGCCGAGAAACACGATCTCCCCTTCCAGCTGCTGTCGGACCCTGACGGCGAGGTCGGCCGCGCCTACGACTCCTACGGCGAGAAGAATATGTTCGGCCGCACGTTCGACGGGATGTTCAGAAACACCTACATCGTCGACCCCGACAGCACTGTTGCACGCGCTTTCGAGGGCGTCTCTCCGGCCGATCACGCCGAGGAAGTCCTCGACGCATTGAACGACCTTCGAGCATAGAACCGTACCGCGCCGGTCACAGCAGCCGACTCAGTAGCCCCGAGAGATCAGGTAGTCGGCCAGATCAGCCAACAGATCGCTGGCCTCGGTATCCGGCAGCGTCTCCAACCGTTGTTTGCTCTGCTCGGTGAGCACTTCGGCCTTCTCACGGGCGTAGTCGATGCTACCGACTGCCTCTAATTTCGACACTGCCTCGTCGATTTCGGCCTCGGTGACCGTCTCGACGGTCGACCCGTCGAGCAGGCCATCGACGTCGACGCCCTGTTGGCGAGCGTGGAGCGTGATCAAGGTCTCTTTGTTCTCGACGAGGTCCGAGCCGCGCTGTTTGCCGAGTTTCTCGCTTGGCACTGTCAGATCCAACACGTCGTCTTGGATCTGGAAGGCCTTGCCGGATTCGATGCCATACTGATACATCGCGTCGGCGACCTGCTGGTCGGCATCCAGTAGAATCGCTGGGATCGCCGCAGCCGCACCGTAGAGGACGGCCGTCTTCCGTTCGATCATCTCCAGATACTCCTCGGGCGACAGATCATCACGGGATTCGAAGGCGACATCCAGCGACTGGCCCTCACAGATCTTGGTACAGGTCGAGGACAGTAGCCGCATCGCTTCGAGCGTGTTCTCCGCCTTGCCGCCGACATCGGCCATGATCTCGAAGGCCTTCGAATAGAGCGTATCGCCCGCCAAGATTGCGGTCGAGGTGTCGTACTGGTTGTGGACCGACTGGACGCCACGCCGGAGGTCGTCGTCGTCCATGATATCGTCGTGGATCAGCGTGAACGACTGGATGACCTCGATCGAGACCACCGCAGCCATCAGATCTACTTGCCCGCCGGTGACGGTGGGGAATTCTCGGTGGTCGACCTCGCCGTCGACAGCCGCCAGCGCCTCGCCGACCAGCAGCGCCGCAGTCGGGCGAAGCCGTTTGCCGCCTGCTTCGAGGATGTACCGTGAGGCCTCGTAGAGCCGTTCGGGTTCTTGGAGCGGCAGTTCGACATTGATCGCATCGTTGACCAACTCGCGGCGCTGGCCGATCGCCGCGAGCACCCGCTCTTCGGTCGCGTTTTGGGTCATTACTCCACCAACTGGATGAGGTTGCCGTTGCGTGTGACGTGCAGGTCACGACCCAGTTCGTAGCCCTGGCTCTCACAGAGGTCGACGTACGGCGAGAAGCCTTTCAGATCCTGATGGGCCGGAATAACGTGCTGGGGCTGGAGCGCATCCAGCATCTCGAAATGCCCCTCCTCGCGGAGGTGCCCCGAGACGTGAATGTCGTCATAGATGCGTGCCCCTTGCATCCGCCGGAGGCGTACGGACTGGTAGCGCTGGCCCTCGTTTGTCGGCTCGGGGATCACCCGCGCCGAGAAAATCACCTTGTCGCCCTCCTCGAGTTCG
>Ga0102939_1000898_pt1 | contig 11028 bp, 7 predicted proteins | sample SalPon2_B_H2O_MG_FD_78214 | JGI IMG/M metagenome (GOLD analysis project Ga0102939, IMG submission 78214) | Salt pond water microbial communities from South San Francisco under conditions of wetland restoration - Salt Pond MetaG R2_B_H2O_MG | ecosystem: Environmental > Aquatic > Non-marine Saline... | reverse complement strand
GGTAAAGACGATATTAGAGTCATGAAACATGCTAGCAACACAATAGCACTTTGTTCAACAGGAAGTCCTAATGACATGGAAGCTACGTAAAATCCTAGCATGTCCAGAAACCACCTAAAAGCTGTTATAATTACTATTAGAACAAACTGTTTGCTGTCGAGGTTATTAAAACCATTTATGGAGTCTTTAAGTAGTTTTTTTACTTTATTAAAATAGAATTTATTTGGTAATAATTCTAAAACATGTTTGAGGCGTTCTTCGAATATAAATAGAAAGATAAGTCCGGTAATCACTAAAAGAGCTGTAATTATACTCCAGGAGAGCTTGTAATAAAGTCTATTAAAATAAAACAATAGTGTGGAGACAAAAATTATATTTACTACAATTACATCAAGTAATCGCTCTAAACCGACAGTTCCAAGTATTTCTCCGTGATTATTAATTTTCTCATATTCATTTGCGATTTTTGACCTTGCTAGATCTCCTGAATTTAAAGGAAGTATTTTGTTAAGCCCATAAGAGATAGAAATAATCTTTAAACAGTCGGTAAAACTAAATTTAACCAGGTTTTCTGTCAGTATTTTCCATCTGTAAGCTGACAAAGGATAGACTCCAAGAAAAATCAGAACTCCTAAGGTGTATACAAAAGGGTTCAATTCGGTGAGCTTACGAATAACTTGAATAGGATTTGAGAAATACAGAAATATGATCAGTAGTGGGATACTAATCCCTACCTTCATTAAACTGCCTAAATCATATTTCATAAACTATCTTCTCTTCATCTCCATTCTTATTTTGGCTTCTTTACAGCTTTATTAGGGACTCATCTCATTTTTCTATTAATGTTTTGCTAGATATCAGCAACTATTTCTCCGATGCGATGCTTAGGAAAAATGAGTTGAAGATTATTTGGAATCCTAAGAGTATTCCTGCGAATGAAGATAATCCTTCTTTGGCAGTAGGGACATTGCTGAAACCACTTTCGTACCAGCTCCATACTAAAAATGCGCTGTAGATGGCACCAAGACCAAAAATGGTTCCTCCTGCAATAAGTCCTCTCTCCAATGTGAACAGCGATACAAATTTTTTACTTAGTCTGTTATCTTCCTTAATGGGGTTTGAAATAGCGTGGCTGAAAGCTGAAAAGGAAGAAATTTGATATCCTGTAATTAATAGTAGTATTCCTGCTATTTGGGAGTTAACACCTAGTTCCACACCAGAAACATTTATCCCTAACGTTGAAGCTACTGTAAGAGGCATTCCAATAGATGCTAGTATTATTCCAGGCCAGAAAAATAGATAGCTAGGAGCGTTTTTTAACATAAATTTTACGTGTCTCCATCCATCTTTGAAGCTATGGAGGGTTGCTTCTCCTTCTCTTTCATGGTATATTATTGGTTTTTCTACAATTTTTAGGTCTCTAGCGCCCGCCTCCATGATCATCTCTGAGGCAAACTCCATTCCATCAGTTTTTAGATCAAGTTTTTCCAGAGATTCTTTTTTGATTACTCTCATACCGCTGTGAGCGTCGCTTACTCCTGCACCGTAAAACTTGTTCAAGAACTTTGTTAGCAAAGGATTTCCAATGTATTTATGGAGTTTAGGCATTGATCCGGGTTTAATATCGCCGTCCAGACGGCTTCCCATAACCATGTCAGCATTCTCAGCTTTCATTTTTTGGATAAGTTCTGGGAGTTCCTCGAAGTCATAAGTTGTGTCTCCGTCACCCATCGCAATGAGGTCTCCTTCGGCTCTTTCAAAACCATACTGATAAGCGTAACCGTAACCAGGTTTATCTGGTTCCACAACTTTTGCTCCTTTATCTCTCGCGATCTCAGGAGTTCTATCTGAAGAACTGTCGCTGATTATAATCTCGCCATCCATTCCTAATTCCTCAAATGCGTTTTGAGCTCTATCTATACACTCTCCTATACCTTCCTCCTCGTTCATCGTAGGTATTACGAGCGAGATATCGGTCACTGCAACGCACTCCTGTTAACTTGATAGATTATTACTTCTGGCTGGTTTTGTTCTGTAAGAGGCATATTTGTCTGTCCAAAACTCTGTATAGGTACAAGGTAGTCCGGCTGTTGTTTGAACTGGTTAAATGCTTCTTGACCTGATAATTGGCCTGAACGTATCTGATTAGCCAAACTCCTTGTCATACGATAGGGGGGAATATCTGTATTCATCCATTCTGGCTGAGTTCTCTCATATACATCTACTAATATGTATGAAATATTCCTATCAATAATCAGATTTCTGAACTCTGTTTCATTATCTCCAAGTCCGCCAGCCTTAGCTTCATACATTCTAGGATATGCATAATATTGGTGCTGCGGCGAAGTAGCGATAAATCTATCTTCTTCATTCGTGTTCTCTGCAAGCCATTCTCCTGCAGGTTCAAGGGCTTGGAATCCGTTGCTTGAGACCATGTTCTGGCCGTTAACGAAGGAAACCCATAGAAGTGGAATAATTATCAGAACTGCAATGTACTCTACTCGGATTTCTGTCTTAGAAATTTTATTGTCCAGTAATGATGAAATTATAGAACTGAATTCTTCAATCCCTATCGCAGTTATTGTCAACAATGCTGGAATTACGAAAACTATGTATCTTGGAACTTTTGTATCATTTATTGACATTACACCTAGTCCAAAAGCTGTAGCAATCCAAAGAAGTTTTTCTCCGTCTCTAATGGCGTACATTGCTAGCGATCCAACCATCATCAACGGCGTGAGATCTCTGTACATGAAGAATGCGCCAGCAACTAAAACAATAGATAAGACTGTTTTCTTAACGAAAAGATCAGCATTCCTATTGAATGAGTCAAAAAAGTTCTTCAATATCTTAAACCCTGTTACTGCTGCAATTGGCAATGTAAGTACTCCTGGGAGCCCTGTTAGGAAGAAAAAGGTTCCACGTACATCAATTATCCCTTCAGTTTTCTCCACAATCTCAAGAGCAGTTTGCGCAGAACAAAGAGGGAATCCACAAACACCCATATTTCTAACTATCCAAGGCAGCATCAATAAACCAAAAAGACCTAGAGCAATGTAGTAGTTTCTATTTGTGAGTTCTCCCCATAATTTTGAGTCCTTAAGATCTTTATCTGTCATGAAATAGTCCTTTATTTCGCCTCTCTTCATGTAAAGAAAGAAAGTCAGGATTACCGGTCCTAGGACATATCCTGGCTGCTTAGAAAGCGCTGTCAGAACAATTAAGGGACCCCAAGCCCAAATAGCATATTTTGAGTATTTCTTATCTTTGAGTCCATAATAAAAAGCCAGTAATGTCGTTGTAAAGAAGAAAGTCAATGTAGCACCTACGAGAATTCTCCTGCTAATAAACCATAGGATTCCATTAACAGAAACTAGAGATGCTGCTAGTAAACCTGTACGCTTGTTTAAAATCTCTCTGCCTAAAAAGTAGCTTGAAATCACGCTAAATGTGCCCATTATAGGGCTTACAATTCTAATTGCTGTATCTGTTCCTAAAAATCCGCCAAGAATCATGTTAGATATGGTAATTAGGTAATTATACACTGGAGGGGTCTTGGTTAGTTCTCCCCTCATTTTAGGTAGAGAATATTCAAAAATGTGTTTAGGAAGCTCTTTAGCCAGTCTCGCGTATCCGGACTCATCAACCCACATTCCATCGAAGAAAGCATATTTAAACCTGATAAAAGCTGAAAAACCTACAATGGCTAAAAGTACAAGTAAATATCTGTTCTGGAGTCTTTCTAATACTTTATTCTTGACTTCTTCAAGCGTCATGTCACTCATAATACCACGGTAAATATTGCAAGTCCTACAAAGCAGATTACAGCTTCTACAGTTATTAAACTAGTTGTTATCTGTCTTTCAGTAAATCCTCTACGCATGAATACATGGGTTAAAGAGTAAATTTTATCGTGTTGTGATTCAAGACTTCCGTCTTCTTGTAGTATTCCCCAAGAGTGGGCGTTGAAACCGCTTCTAAGTTTGAGGAAGAACTCCAATATCCAGGGTGTGAAGATGAATACTCCGAATTTTTCCATGTTGCCCACTACCATTGCTGAGAATATTGCTGCGCCGCTTAGATAAGTTAGTGAGTCGCCTGGAAGTATTGAAGCAGGGTAAAAGTTATAGTAAAGGAAAGCCAGTAGAGGTGCTGAAAGGCTCCATGCAATCAATGCAGCTTCAGTTTCTCCGTTAATGAATGCAAATATTCCTAAAGAGGTCGAAGCTACTAAACTCATTCCTCCTGCTAATCCATTTGTTCCTGCAAGCATATTTACAACATTTGAGACAAAGAGAAGACCTATTGGCAGTAGTACTAGTGGGTAGGCTATCCCCCAGTTTATTGTGTATTCTATTATTGGGATTGTCATGCTCCATGAACCTGCTCCTACCGCGATCAATGGAAGGACTGCGGGTAGTACGAAGAGCATCTTCAGGTTCTGTCTTAAACCTTCTCTGTGTACCTCGTCTGAGCCTTTTTCTGAAAATAGATTCCAGCTGAAGAACTTGCTTGCCTTAGCTAGAGGGCCTTCGTCAATTTCAGGCAAATTTAGATCCACTTCGTCTTCTTTGAGATCTGTTTCATCTTCTATTAACTTCTCTATATTTATGTGTATGTCATCTACGAGCCCAATCAATGTGATTATGCATACGGAGCTTAGTGCTGCCAATATCAATGCTACATCAAGTCCTGGAACTGTGAAGAAAAAGTTAAATCCTAAATATGTTGTAATCGAGATAAGAAATCCAAATACTACGCTGATACCTCCAGACGTCGGAATCTTAGCCTTATCCTCTTTTTGCTGATCAACTCCATAGATTCCTGAGTCCAAAAGGTATTTACCGGCGTAAGGAGTCCCTACAAAAGATATCAGGAATCCTAATGCCAGAGATGTCAGCAGAAGTATCATTACTCAGTAACCTGCCACATCTTCACGTAGTCATTCGAAGCTTCCTCAACTTTTTCCACGTAATCCAGCTCTGCTCCATCAGCAAGGTACAGTTCAACCAGCTGAGAGTTCATAATGGACTTAGGTACGAAAACTCCTCTGGCCTGTATTTGATTCGATCCAAATCCTCTTTCAAGGTTGTAGTATGGATCTTCTGCTAGGCAGTAATCCATCTGGGAATCTACATCAAATGTCTGTGTGCCTTCCTCTGTAATCAGGCAGTCAATCTTTAGAGTTCTACCTTGTGTCTGTACAGAGGGAGCGCCTGAATAACTTACTGAATTGTTTGTAATCTTAACAGGTGCATAAACAGTAAGGCCTGCTCTTGAATTGCTCAACTGTACTGTGGTGAAGTTCCCGCTTTGACTTAGTGAGTTCTGAATGTTATTTGAACTTGAAAGCGTGATCATTGAACTTGGTTGACCCTCTGTCTCATTTGGAAGGTTTGCTGCACCATTAGAGATGGTGGATACTGCACTGTATTTACCGATCATTGTATTGTCAAGCACAATGTAGTCGATAGAGTGTTTTTCAAGGAAATTGCTTAGTCCTGCCCTGTTCATAGGATTGTCTGATGTTAGGAAATCTGCTAGAGGCATGTTGACTGCCCTAGTATCGCCAGAGTAGTAACCCGCGTTCCATCCATTGGCTGTTGAAGGTCTTCTACCTATTGACTCAAAGTGGTAACCATAGTCCCACCAAGACATTATTGCAGAACCTTCAGGTGTTTCCTCATCCATGTATTCCAGGCTTTGATCCCACGCCTGGTTAGGAGATCCCCCAATACCTTGCACTGCAACATATCCTGCTGCTAGGTTGACACTTACCATTAGTACAGTGAATATGATTAGAATTCCCCTCCTCAAATCGCCTAGATCTTGATCTGTGTCAAGTACTTTGTCGAAATCTAGGTTCTGGATTCCACTAAAGATCTTGGAGAAACCATATCCTGCTGCTAGTGCCACTGAGAAAGTAGATAAGAAAACCAGTCTGCTCTTTGCTACTGCCCCAAGAAGGTTTGTCGCAACCCATAGTAATGGGATTACTGAATACCAGTTTAATTCAATATTTCTTGATGGACTAAACAAGTCGTTCACTTTCATGTAGCTGGTGCCTGCTAGTATTAACATTGAAGCAGGTAATAGGGCGTATGCTACTTGTGAACCTCCGAAGAAAAGCACTAGTTCTAGAATCATCACTGACCCTAGTAGCATGCTAGCCAAGTTGAAAACCGATTCATCATCCAGATAGTACAGGAATCCGAGGAATAATGCGATTACTGCAAATCCTCCTGCAAGTCCAAAGATGAAGCTTTGCTGGAAGAAACCAATCATTATTAGAGACCATGCAACGAAGACGGCCTGTAAACTCCCGAAAAATACTTGATCTGAAATCTCATCCTTAGTTAGACCATATTTCTTCAACAACATGAGCAGGATTGTACCCCCCATGAATCCTATTCCAACCATCATCATAGGCCAACTTCCGAATATGTTTGCGATTATGCTCAAAGAGGCGTGGAAGTTTCCTGCATAGTTAGCACCTAGGCTGCTTATTATTGTGCCCAGGCCTGGTGCCGTGTTCTCTGCTACAGTACCTCCGATTACATCTCCTCCTGTGGACTGTGTTGCTGCACTCATTAATTGCTGAAGTTTTGAAGTGATAAACTGTGAGTATAGTGGTGAGAGAAGAAGAGCTAGACCTCCGAGAACTGAGGCTCCCGGAACAAAATACTTTAGATTCGAAGAGTCAACTAATTCGAGCTCTTCAACCCCATAACGAGCCCAGAGAAGCCCTAAAATACCTATGTTAACAACAAAGTATGTTCCTGTGAACCAGAAGTTACTGTGGTTTAAAGTGGATGCTATTCCTCCTCCAAGTAGGACTGTAGGAGTGTATGCTATAATTAGGCTTTCAATGTCTTCATCTATGAACATTACTGATCCTACAACCATAGGCAGAAGTAACCAAAGCATCTTGGATCCTCCCCAAGAAATTGTGAACATTGCTAGAGAAATTCCTGACAGAATTCCTGCCAATCTATCTTTTCTCTTCCAGCTACGTGTGAATAAGTAGAGTGTCAGCATCATGAAGAATGTTCCAGTCGGTTCTTTTTCGAAGAATCCTGCTGAGGAACGTCTCATGACTCCAGGTATTACTGCAAGGAAGAAAGCTGCAAAAGCACCAGTTCTTCTGTCATATACTTCTTTACCGAATAGATACATGGCTACAGTTGAAAGTGCACCCATTAGAGCCGGATAGAACTGAGCCCACTCTAGGTAGTTGCTGAAAAGTAATGACCCTCCCATCCAGTAACCGACTGTAGGAGTTATTATCTCTCCTATGTAATGAAAGAAGAATGGTGCATTATACGGGAAGTACATCAAGAAATCAGTCTGTGGTATACTTCCTTCGTAAGCCAGATGCTGGGATACCCTAAATATGTAATATGGGTCAAGTGCCTGTAGACCTTGCATCCCTTGCTCTGGCAAGTATCGTAGCCAAAGAGCAACACTAAAGATTGAAACTACAGCTAGAACCGCCCAGTTGGTTTTCAGTCCTTCAACGGTGAAAAAATCATCAACTTTCTGAACATAGTTTTCCAAGTTCATAACAATAAAACGGTACTCGTCGTCCATCTTTTTTATTTAAACGGTGGAAAAGCTCCGGAGTGTTTAAAATGGTTCACCAGATAACTGTAAGACAGTGAATCCGAAAAAGTTTTTCAACGATGTCTATGAGGATTACGATAAGTACCTGTATATTCCTGTAGCTCTAATAGCTCTCTCTGTTGCAGCACTTCTAGTAGGTTATGTTACTCAGGGCCCGGCAATACAACTTGGACAGGATTTTACGGGAGGAACAACGATAACATATGATCTTAATCAGGAAATTGACACTAATACAATTAACCAGATTTTTGCAGAATCAGGACACCCTGGTTCAAATGCAATAGTTGTTGGAGAAAACCAAAGCATGCTACAGGTTACAGCTCCTCCTCCTGAAATCACCAGAGAAGAAGCAATCACAATAATGTCCGACAATTCGATCAAAAACTTCAATATAACAGATGAAGACATACTAAGCAGGGATTTCTCAGAAAAAGAACGTGGAGAAAGACTCCTGATGCTTGCAACATGGACATTTATACTTGCCTTTTCAATAATGAGCCTAGTAATATTCATTTCATTCAGAGACCTTATACCTTCTCTTGCAGTCATATTTGCAGCCTCAGCTGATATACTGTTCGCAATAGCAGCAATGTCAGCCCTGAGAATACCTTTAACACCTGGATCTCTTTCAGCACTTCTAATGCTGATAGGGTACTCTGTCGACACAGACATCGTACTGTCTTCACGTGTATTAAAGCAGAAAAAAGGAAGCATAAAAGACAGAATCTGGAGTTCAACAAAAACAGGTGTAACAATGAGTGCAGGAGGCATAGCAGGATTTACAATACTATACGCGGTCTCTATGTTGCTTGTTGGTCCTTCAACACTTTCAGTTCTGTCATCTGTAATGGTAATAGGTCTGCTGGCAGACATGCCGTTTACTTGGTTCGGAAATGCAATTATACTGAAGAAATATGTTGAAGGAGACATAAAAATAGAAAAATACATCGATTTGGTGGTTCCATGGAAGTAAAGACACTTGCTAAAGAATGGAGAATGTGGGTTTTGGCTATATCTTTAGTATTATCTCTAGCTTTGATAGGTCCTAACCCTGTTGACAGTAATGATGATGGCACATGGGATACCTACCAGTTAACAGGCTTGAATGGCAGTATGGGTATTGACTTTACAGGAGGTTCCCAACTAACACTTCGTGTAGAGAATAATGATTCTCGTGAAATGACGCAGGAAGTAGTTAGTGCACTTAGAGGAAGAATAAATAATCTTAATATTCCTGCAACATCTGTCGAAAGAAGAGTAGAGGCTGGGGAACAAAGGATTTATCTTGAATCTGCTGCAAGCAGAGAAAGAGTACAGAACTTGATATCTCAGCAGAGAGCATTTGAGGCCTATATGCCCTTTATTTTCCAAGAATCCTCTAACTTCACTCTTGATCAAACCTATAATTTCAGGGAGGTAAATAAAACAGTAGAGGTTCGTTCTTACTCGGAGCAAGGAGAAAATCTTGTTTCTACGTTAAATGTTGGTAATACTACAAATATTGGAGGTACAACTATCAGGTATGCTGGTGAGGAACCTCAAGGTTACAACAGAATGGAAGTTATTGTTTATGATAACCAAGACATTGAGAGCGTTGACCGTACGAATTCTGGTGTAAGAAGTGCTGGAACTTCTTCTTACAGGGCCAATATTCCGTTGATAGTGACCCAAGAATCTAAGGATAGAATGCAAAATGTAGCTAACAACTTCGATGTTTCTGCCGGTCAACTTGTCATGGTGAACGGTAGAGAAACTGAATTAACAATCATGCTTGGTGGAGAAAATGTAAACAACTTCACAGTTTCTAGTGATTTCCAGCAAGGAGAGGTTTCACAACCAACCATCAACTTGAATGGAAACGATCAGGACGAGCTAAGGCAGAGAATGAACACGGTAGAAAATGAACTAAGTTCAGGTAACCTTCCTGAACCTGTTACTATCGTAAGCAGCGTAAGAATTTCTGAGACACTTGGATCACAGTTTATGGCGGTATCAGTGCTCTCTATTGTCGGTTCTCTAATTGCTGTTGGATTCATAATTTTCCTTAGATACAAGAATCCAAAACTTGTTTTCCCAATAGTCTTTACTGGGGCCTCAGAAGTATTTATTCTACTAGGTATGTGGTTCACAAACTTTGCAACACTTAATCTTTCAGCTATAGCAGGTATAATTGCGGCTGTAGGTACTGGGGTAGATGACCAGATAATTATTACAGATGAGTCAGAAACAGAATCAATCAAGGACTGGACAGCACGTATGAAAACTGCCTTCTTCGTAATATTCACATCAGCGGCTTCGACAATTGGAGCAATGACACCTATTCTTTCACCACAGTTCTCAACACTTATGGTAGGTCTAACAGGATTAGGTCTTCTTGGATACTCAAGATACAGTTCTGGTGCTAATAATCATTACATTGCGATTGGTATACTAGCAATTATAGTTTCGGCAGTTGCATATCAATTCCCACTATCAGCACTTTATGAGATCCAAGAGTTTGCAACCACTACAATAGTTGGAATACTTATAGGGATTGCAATTACTCGTCCGGCATTCGCTAAGGTCCTTGAAAACATGGAGAAATGAGAAATATTATTTTCCTAGATTAATAGAAAAAATTAGGAGAGAAATTTAATTTATTGAAGTTCCATTATTGCGTCTGCAACTTCATCTGCTTCTTTAAGGGCTTCTTCTGCTTCATCTCTGTCAACTCCGGTCTTTTCAACAACTAGATCAATATCTTCGTCCGGTACTTCATCTTCGCCGCTTTTTTCTTCTTTGCTGTAGTTCCCTTGGAGTTGGAAGATTTCGTTTCCTTGAGCGTCTATCTTTGAGAGAGAAGGATTCTTGAAAACAAGTTTTTCATCCCCCATGTGGACTTCTACTTTGTCTGCATTGATTTCGTCCATATCTACGCCCATCTGCTTCATCATCTTCGCCATATCTTTGCCGCCAAACATAACAAACACTTATTCACTCCCACTCTTTTTAAATCGTCTCCGAGACACGTTTCCAATAAAAATGAATGTAGTCCTGTACATGGTATCCTGTATAATAGGAATAATTTCGGGTATAATCACAGGAATAACTCCTGGAATTGACCCGAACACAGTTATATTCACTTCAATGCCTGTATACTTATCCACAGACATCAGTCAAGGAGTCTACATCTCATACATGACTGGTTTATCGGTTTCACATACTTTTCATGATTTTATACCTGCAATATTTATTTCAACACCTGATGCTGAAGCTGCATTATCCTCTATAGCAGCACCCGAAATGGTAAAAAATGGAAAAGGCTTGGAAGCCTTTTACGCTTCAGTAAGAGGAGGTATGCAAGCATTAATGGTGATCGCTCTGCTTCTAGTACCTCTCTATTTTTTCTTGGAGCCTGTTTACCAG
>Ga0102939_1000897_pt1 | contig 11029 bp, 9 predicted proteins | sample SalPon2_B_H2O_MG_FD_78214 | JGI IMG/M metagenome (GOLD analysis project Ga0102939, IMG submission 78214) | Salt pond water microbial communities from South San Francisco under conditions of wetland restoration - Salt Pond MetaG R2_B_H2O_MG | ecosystem: Environmental > Aquatic > Non-marine Saline... | reverse complement strand
GCGTTTCATGCGGTTCGACACTCCCACGCTCGGGCGATAAACCTGCCGCATATCGGTGCAGGCAATCGGTGACAGTATCGTCACGACGAGCGGTAGGTGGCTTCCGATATTGATCGGGACGTTAATGACTATTCGAACGGAGAGTCACGTATGGGATTCAGAGAGGCCCTCATGGACGGCGTCTGTGGGCAGCGCAACAAGATACCGCTCCTGCTCGCTGTCGCCATCGTGATGGGGCTGCTACTCGCGTTCTCGTTTCTCTTTCTCCAGCCCGGAACCGCCGCGTACGTGATCGCACTGGTCGACCTGCTGCTCGTCGTCGGCTGTCTCGTCGTCTTCGGCAGCACCTACTGGTACTGTACGAAGCGGGCGATGAACGAGTGACCGCAAAGACCGATCGACGAGTAGTGGGCGAGCGATCCGTTAGAGTAAATCGAAGACCTCGTCTGCGTGGTCGAGCGTCCCATACGAGTCGGGGTGCTCCTCGGCCTCGTAGATGAGCCAGTCGACGCCTCGGTCCTCGACTGCCGTAACGGTTGCCGAGAGATCAAGGTCGCCCTCGCCGACTGCGACGGGTTTGCCCCGCGCAGCGTCGTAATCCTTCAGATGCACCAGACTGACACGGTCGACGTGGGCGTCGAGGTACGCCAGCGGGTCGTGGCCGGCGGCACCGATCCAGCCCAGATCCAACTCGAAGCCGACATCCTCAGTCGTGTCGATCAGATGCGTCAGCGCCGGTTTGCCGTTGAGGTCGACGAACTCCTGGCTGTGATTGTGATAGTGCAGCGAGAGGCCGTGACTTGCGAGCTCGTCCGCAACAGTCGACAGCCGTTTCCCGATCGCTTCGAGACGCTCTCGTGACTCGAACTCCACGGGGTCGAGCCACGGCACGACGATGTCCTCACAGCCCAGCTCGACGTACGGCTCGACCGTCTCTGCCAGTCCGTCCTCTAGTTGATCGAGTCCGACGTGTGCGGCCGCCACCTCGAGTCCAGCGCTTTCCAGCGCCGACCCAAGGCTCTCGGCGCTGTGGCCATCGATTCCGGCGAACTCGACGCCGTCGACCGCCGTCTCGCCGACGCGCTCCAAGACAGTTGGTAGTGGGTCCTCGACCGCGTGGACACTGTACATCTGAAACCCGTATGAAGCCATACCGTACGGTTCTGTCGTCAAACGCATAAACAACAGTGATTATCCACTGTTACTCCTTCTCGGTGACAACGCTCCCGACCGCGTCGCTCACGAACACAGTTGACCGTCCGACTCCACATGACCGGCTGTTCGCTTCGAGAAACACAAGTAATTCTCCGACTATTCGGCGTCCAACGCTCTCATCGGGCAATTTTTCAGTGGATACATCGAATTGTTGACAGCGTTCCCGACCCGCCTGAGGCGACTCCGAAGCGGGTCGCGGTAGACGAGACCGCTGTCAAAATCAATGGCAATTAGTATTGATTATATATTACAATATATACCCTCACAAAGTTGATTCTGGGTGTCGACCTGTTCGGAACTTATGAGACTGATCCCGCTGCTGCGTTTCTACAGGGTTACTCCGAGAAACACGACCTCTCTGAGACCGTGTTTCTCGTCTATTACTCCGTCTATCGGACCTCTCTTGCCCGATAAGACTCAGCATTCAGTATTAGTATACAGATTAAAACTAGATTGAATGAAAATTTTAGACACTCAAAAAGAGGGTCGGCCGCTTCCATAATTCGTGGGTGAACAGTCGGTTGAATGTTTGTAGTTTACACATTATTACAACCACCAGCGACCGCGTCAATCACTAGATGATCGAACGCCAGCTGAGGGGGTCGTTAACTAGACAGTACCTCCACTCTGATGTTCAGATATCATATCCAGTGAGAACCGAGCTTCTGGTGCAACTCCTCATGTTTTAAATATCTCGTATTATGACAAATTATTATGGCAGAAGCAGATGGAAGTGAGCCAGAAAGGATGAAATTTCGATCCTTTCGGGACGCAGTCGAGAACACTGGCCATTCTATCTACTGGACTGACACAACGGGGACAATCGAATACGTCAACCCAGCATTCGAAGATCAGACGGGATATACTGCAGAGGAGGCGGTCGGTAACGATGCAAATATCTTGCAGTCCGGCGTGCACGACGATAGATTCTACGAGGAGCTCTGGAATACGATTCTTGAAGGTGACATATGGAAGGGTGAGATAATCAATGAACGAAAAAATGGAGAACGGTATGTCGCCAAACAAACGATATCCCCGATTACGGACGACACAGGAGATATCGTCCGTTTTGTCGCTATCAACGAAGGGATTACGGATCTCAGAGAGTCTCAAGAACGACTCAAACAGCAACGAGATCGGCTTGCTGATCTCCTTGATGCGATCCCTGTTCCGTTGGTCCTTGTGGAGTTCGATCAGGGCGAGCCGATTGTGAAACTCCCGAATCAACGGTTTAAGGAGACGTTCGGATTCTCTGGCCAAGAATTGGGCGGTTCGTCACTTGATAAATTAATCGTTGAGAATACTGGATCCGACAAAGTACACGAGATCAACAATCGGTTACAACAAGGAGAACAGGTTCGTCAAGAAGTACAACGGCGAACTGGTGATGGAGAACAGCGGACGTTCTTGCTCAACGGGTCACCGCTCACAGATGAGAGTGACGAGATTTTGGCAACCTACATTGATATTACTGATCGGAAACAGATGGAAACGGAACTCAGGCGGAAAACAGATGAACTCGAAGACTTCGCAAACGTCGTGAGTCACGATCTTCGGAATCCGCTGAGCGTAGCAATAGGCCATCTAGATACCATTGCAGATGAGTATGATGACCCCCGTATCGAGACGGTCCGGAGTGCTCATATGAGGATGCAGGAGTTGATCGAGAACATCCTGATGTTGGCGAAGCAAGGACAGAAGATCGAAGAGTTGGAGTCCATCTCGCTGACCGATTGTGTGAACGAGAGCTGGGTCACAGCCGAAACAGAAAACGCCGCTCTCCGGATCGAGAGTGATCGGACGATCCACGCTGACGGAAATCGCCTTCGTCAGCTGTTCGGAAATCTGATCCGTAATGCCATAGAACACGGTGGAAACGACGTAACGGTCACGGTTGGAACTCTCGACGATGGATTTTACATCGAAGACGATGGGCCCGGAATCCCCGAGGAAGAGCGCACCGATGTCTTCGAGGCTGGCCATACGACGACGGAGGTCGGAACTGGATTCGGTCTGTCAATAGTGAAAGAAATTGTTGAGGCACATGAGTGGTGTATTACTGTGACCGATGGTTGTGAGGGTGGAGCACGATTCGAAATCACTGATGTTGAGATTGTTGAGTAGAGCCGTCAATGCGTAGACGGTTCTCGAAATCCTACGGTTCTTTAACTACGCACCCACGATGGGGGGAGTCGATCCCACCCGTCAAGGAAGCGGCGGCCACGTCGTTGCCACAGTCTCTTCGATGAGTTGGGTTTGAGCGCGGCGCAGTCGTTCAGAGACAGAAGACGGTGAGATATCCAACTCTTCGGCAACGTCCTCCAGCGATGACTGCCGTGGGATCTCGAAGTAGCCCAACTCGTAGGCGATTCGGAGGGCCTCATGTTGGCGGTCGGTCAGTCCATCTCCGGGCGGTTCGGACTCGCCATCGTGCGTGAGGCGATGCAGTCGAAAGCTCGAGTTCTGCTGCCAAAACGAGGAAAAGGCACTGAACGCATCCCGATCGGCGAACCAGCCGGTCTGTCGCCACCCACCAGGGATTACCGCGATCCGTTCGATGATCGCGTCGACCGTTGCGAGGGCTTCGAGACCCGCCAGATCGTCGAGATGCGCTCCGAGTTGCTCTTCCAGACTCAGCGCCGGGAGGATCTGGTAGCGACGCGTGGTTCCGGCCTGCCCGACGAGCGTCCACGCTCCAACGTCGTAGGCCTCAGTGAATGCGTTCTCAACGGCCTCCTGAGAGCCGTCTTGAACGGTGACGAGGAAGATGGGTCGCTTCCCGTGGTTGTACTGCAGTTCGAGTCGCAGCGTTGCTTCTGGGACGCTTGCTGCTACTCCAGCAAGTGGGAGTGCCTCGCAGTCGATATCGAACTCAGCATTAAGTCCCATATTCAGTCACGTCGACCAGTTGTAATGGTTGTGTTGAAATACAGATAGATCGTCTGTTTCGTTCGCAGAGCGACTCCTGCTGTTCAAGCCTGTATCGACCGATTTCTGGGAGACCTATTTAAATGGCCGAATCACTGAGAGAATCTCTTAGCCGACTCACCCTCGAATCCAAAGGTGCATGCAGTCGACAACATTCGAAGACGAGACCGAACTGACGTATGAACGCCACGGCACCGGGCAACCGATACTTATGCTCCACGGAGGAATGGCTCCGCGAGAGTATTGGGCTCCCGTGATCCCCCACTTCGAAGAGTATGCCCCAGTCATTCCCCAGCGACCAGGATTCGGCACCTGTCTCGATGATCTGACCGAGACGACAGCCGACGAGGTGCTGGATCGGGAAGTAGCCTACGTCCGGCGACTCGCCGACACCGTCGACGGCGATCCGATCGTACTCGGCCATTCGTTCGGCGCACTCACAGCAGTCGAGGCCGCGAGAGACGCTGCCGTTGAGGCAGCCATTGCATACGAGCCAGCAGTCCTCCCCGAGGCGTTTCGCACGGAAGCAGATCTCTCGGAGCGCATGGCACGGCTTATCGATGACGGAGAGCCCGAAGCGGCGGTCAAACTATACATCGAGCAGGTTCTCCACCCCGATGGCGTCGACGATCTCGATGCGTGGTTAGCGGATTGGCCGGTCTGGCCTCGCTGCGTGGAACTCGCCGACGAGGTCGTCCGGATGAATCGGGCCGTCGAGCAGTATCAGCTCCCACCCACGCTTGATGTCGACGTTCCCGTGCTCGTTCTGAGCGGCACCGAGGGCCCGGACTTCCTTCGTGAAAGCGCTCGTGCTGTTCACGACGCACTCTCTCAGAGTCGTCTCGTGGAATTCGACAGTGTCAGCCACAGTGGCCCCGCCGAAGCACCAGAACTGGTTTCAGCAGCAGTCGACACGTTCATAAACACGGTCTGACTCACCAACCATATCGGTGATTCATCCGGTGTTGATATACCTTACTCGCCCAACGAAATCCACTCCTCAGACACGCCGTCGATACCGGAGATTTGAACGGAGACCGACTCACCACCGTCGATCGCTACGTGTCCATCGAACGCATCCTGGAGCGTGTCGATCGTATCCGTGTCGTGGGCGTTTTCGTTCAGTACGAACAGCCCGAGTGCGTCTTCCTGAGCCAGCCCACGGGTCAGGGTTTGGCAGAACCGATACCCCGTTTCGCGGTCGACATACGAAAGAATAATCGACAACGATAGCACCCCGAACCGGACGCGATCGACGTCCTGTCGGTCGAAGCGGTCGAAGGCGTCTTTGAACGCGATGCCGATATCGGCCAGGTTTCGCGGTGTGTTCACATCTCGGTCGACGATGGCCTGGTCGATCGTCCCGAGCTGGTCAGTCTGGCAGTCGATGATCTGGACCGGATCAGCCACGGGGTCGTCGGGTAACGTCACCCGGTCACGGAGGTCGTCACCGATCTCACCAGCCGGTTCGTCAGTCGTCAAGATGAGGACCTCCTCGCCGGCTTCGAGTCCATGGGCGAAACAGTCTTTCACGAACTGCCTGCCGGCTGGTGCCGGAGCCGTCACGAGCAGGCTGGTGCCAGCCGGTAGCGACACGGTTCCCGATGGGGCAACGAGATCATACGGCATCGCGGGGTCACTCATCTACGATCGCTCCGTCGACGGCTGGGATCTCGGTTTCCGGGTCGCCACCGTTTCGACGACGGCAGACTACTCTGCGAGCAGTCAAAGATACGTTTCCCCCCGAAAAACCGTGTATACCGACGCCGCTCATTGTTGAACCATTCTCACGTGTCCGTGGTTCTCAGTCAAACGGTAAAGAACGCCGGGGTTGCCAGGTTTGCGAAGTGGGTCGGGATCGATCATCGGTCGGCTGCCGGGAGTGTGATACGGACCAGGCTTCCACCCATGGGTGAGACTTCGAACTCCAGATCGCCGCCGTAGCGCGTCACGACCCAGTGGACGACCCAGAGGCCGATCCCGCTACCGTGATGCAGTTCCGTCTCCTCGCCCGCGGTGAGCACGTCTATTTCGCCCGATGGAATACCGGAGCCGTTGTCTTCGATCTCGATAGCGACCCACCCTGCCCGATCGGCTGCATCGGTGACGCGAATACCGATCGCTGGCTCGTCGGCGTCGTTATGTTCGACCGCATTGGTGAGGAGGTGATGTAATCCGCGTTGCAGTGGCGTATCGGCGAGGACTGCCTGAGAGTCGGGCAGCTCAGTGTGAACCGTGCAGCTGAACGAATGCTGGAGAGTATCGATCTCATCTCGAAGGAGTGCCACGACGTCGGTCGGTTTGCGGACGATATCACGACCGATGACCTTGCGGGCGTCGGCGGCGGCCTCGACCGTGTCCAGAAGGTTCTCGGCGTTGTCGCGGACGATCTCGGCGTGGGTAGCTTCCTGACCGTCGAGCTCCTCAACTAGGATCTCGATCCGACCGCTGACGACAGTGAGGTCGTTCCGGAGGTTGTGTCGCATGACTCGGTGGAGGACCTCGGACTGTTGTCGACGCTCACGCCGGCCAGTGGTCTCTTGGACCAGCATGAGATTATGATTGGTGCCGCCGATTTCGACGGCGGTGGTCGTCATTTCGACCGGAAATGTCGTTCCGTCAGCGCGTTCGTGTTCGGTCTCTTCGGTGCGCGTTTCGTTGGTCGCAAAGGAATCCCAGTAGCGGTCGAAGGTCTCGCCGGAGAATTCGTCTATCGTCTCCCAGACCGGTGCATCTTGGAGCGACTCGCGTGTGTGGCCTACGAGTTGGGCATAGTGATCGTTGACATATTCGAACGTGCCATCTTCCCCGTACATCGTCAGGCCGATGCCGGCCTCCGTAATGGCCTCTTGGAACACCTGAAGTTCGGCCTCCCGCTTCCGTCGTTCGCTAATATCCCGAACTGCACCAACCGAACCGCGGAAGCTCTCCTCATAGGGAAGCAGCGACACCTCGATTTCGACCGGTGTTTCAGTACCATCACGAGCCAGTAATGTACCCTCAAAACTGCTACTAACAGTCTCGGGGGTGACCAGCAGGTCGAGTTCTAGTCCACGTCGTTTGGCGTCGGTTGCCTCGGTCGTGATCGCTGAGATATGGGTTCCTTCCAGTTCGGCTTGTGTATAACCAACCGCCTTAGCGAGAGGCTCGCTCACCAACTCGATGTATCCGTTGCTGTCGGTTGCGTACTGCTGTTCTTGGACGGTCTCGAACAGCGTTTCGTACTGTTTGAGTTCCTGGCGGCGATCCATCCGCGACAACGCGCTGGTCGCGTTGACTGTCAGCAGCCGGGCTCGCTCGATATCGGCCGCATCGAACGTCCCCGTCTCATAGCCGCCGACACCCAACACGCCGTGCTCACCGAGCGGAATGAGCAGCAGCGATTCAACCGGATGAAACCATTCAGCATCAATCTCGGGGTGAGCCCCTATGTCGTCGACAACGACCGGCTCACCCGCCTCAAACGCCTTCAAAAGCGGGCCGTCGTCCTGATACTTCGGTGGCCCGCCGAAGACCTCGTCGACCTGCTCGGGCCACGCCACCGGAATAAGTGGCTTCTCGCCGGTGTGGTCTCGCAGATAGACTACGGTCGACTCGTGGTCCAGAATGTTCACAGCCGCGTTGGCGACGATCTCGGCGATCTCCTCCCGAGAGCCGGCGTCGATCAACCGCTGTGTTGTCGAGAGGAGCCGCCGGCGGATGGTACGGGTTCGATACTCCTCGGTGATATCGGACTGACTGCCGAGATATCGCAGCAACGTGCCGTCGTCGTCGTAGATCGGCGTGATGTCGAGTTGGTTCCAGAACGTCGAGCCGTCCTGACGGTAGTTCTTGAGTTTTGTCGAGAACGTCTCCTCGGCGTCGATCTTCTCGCGAAGCGCAGCGACCATCTCGGAGTCGGTGTCGGGGCCTTGCAGGAACCGACAGTTCCGGCCGATCACGTCCTCAGCGGCGTAGCCGGTGAGCTCCTCGAAGGCATCGTTGACAAACACTAGGGGGTTATCTTCCCGTGTGGGGTCTGACATCGTCAGCGGGAGCGAAGCCTCCTCCATCGCCCGTTCGAGGATGTGAAGTTCCCGTTCTCGCTGTTTCCGCTCGGTGATATCCGAGAAGAACACCGAGAGGCCGTGCTCGTCGGGATAGGCCCGAACCTCGAACCAGACATCGAGGGGGTCATACCGCTCCTCAAAGGTGATGCTGGTTTGCTCGTCCAGTGCCCGGTGATACATCTCGTGGAAGGTCGTCTCGACAGCCGCGGGGATCTCTTCCCAGAGGTGTTTGCCGATCAGCTCGTCGTTATCGTAGTCGGCGTCCATTGCCTGCCGAAGCACGTCGCCGCCGGCGTCGTTGACGTACTGGACGTGCCAGTTCTCGTCGAGTCCGAAGAAGGCGTCGTCGATGCGGTCGAACAGACGTCGGTTTCGATTTCTGGCCGCCTCGACCTCTTCGAGATATTCGCGTCGTTCAAGCTCCTGCTGGAGCCACTGGGACATGTAGTCGAGGATGGTCTGTTCCATCTCCGAAAACGGCTCCGTTCGTGGATCGGTGTCGGCGAAACAGATCGTCCCGTACAGCTCATCGTCGACTGTAATCTTCGCGCCCATGTAGCAGCCGAGGTCGAACTTTTCGTAGGCTGGATCGTCCGCCATTCCCTCGATTGCGGCGTCGTTGTACACAAGCGGCAGCTCAGTGTCGTCGCCCAGTGTTCGACGGCAGTAGGTTTCCCCAAGATCTGACGCGCTGCCCGCCTGTATCAGTGGATGGTCGCCAACCGCCTCGACAATTTCGAACCCATCGGTTGCCGGATCGATCTTCGAGAGGAAACCGATCTCCGTTCCCAGATAGTCGGCTCCGAACCGAAGCAAATCCTGGAGCTGGCTGATAAGGTCTTTCGACGGGTCGGCAGTGATCTGCTGCAACCGTTCGAGGGCAGCCTGATTACGCTCGAGTTCCTTCGCCTGTGTCCGGCGTTCGCTGATATCTCGCACCGAGGAGACGACGTACGCCGAGCCGTCGAGGCTGGCTTTCTGGATCTTGACCTCTACCCAGAGTTGGCCGCCGTCGTTGGTCGGATCGGGCCACACGAGGGTTACCGGAGATCCCGCCGCAGCCTGTTTGACCATCTCGACAGCCCGCTCCTCGGTGAAATCCTCGTTGTGGCCGGCCAGATCCGACAGCGACAACGTCGTCGTCTCGGGGTCGTAGCCCAGCATTCGATAGAACTGATTGTTACAGCAGATGATCTCGCCTGTTTCCGGATGGTGGACGACGATCCCGTCACTGGTTTCGTTGAGTAGATCCGCCGAAAACTGGTAGTGGCTGGCCTGTTCGACAGTATGCTCGATCTGGGTCCCAATCGTTTCAGCGTGGCTCTCGACACCGAGTGGGAGAACATCGGTCGCACCGTTATCAAACGCTTCTGCGGGGTCAATGTCCGTGCCGACGACTATTTGTGGCGGCGTCCTGAGCAACGGATCGTCAGCAGTCTGTGAATCGACTTGTGGAACACAGTCGAGATAGACGACACCGGCAGTCGACGGTGAGAGGGTCTTTTCGGGGTATCGGTCCGCCGTGATCGTAGTCACGACGTATCGTCGGTCGCTGGCCACCAACAGCGACTGAAGCGTGCTGCGAGCCTGCGAATCGGCACCGACAATAAACAGCTCCGTCGAACGTTCGTTGGTTGGATGACCTTCTATCCCGGACTGCATTAGCTATTATTGTGGTAACAAATTATTAAGACTGGTGGTCAGTTGAATCAGGAATTTCTCTGTTCGATTAGCTGCCCACGCGACCCCTCACCCGTTCGATAGGGCCGTTCAGCTCTCGAATGTCGAGCCCATCGGCCGCAAGTATCAGCACGTCCTCGATGATTCGATTACGCCAGCCCATCACGCTGGAACACCTCCGCACACACTCGGCGGGTTTCGAAGACAACTTCACGGGGATGGTCACCGGTGACCCAGCCGAGATCCAACCGATCGAAGACACCCTCGCTGCCCACCGGCCCGCACGCGTCAGGCCGCCGGGGCAGTTCGTCGCCCATTCGAACTACGTGACGGCATTGGCGGGCGACGTGGTACCCCGATCAGGGCGTTTTTTGTTGTCGGTACCATGACACAGATATGAGATCGAAGACACTCGATACGATCCTCGTAGCTGGCGCAACCGGAACAACCGGGCGCGAAATACTGCGACTCGCGCGATCTCGCGTCGACACCGTTCGGGCACTTACACGGTCGGCCGATGCCGCTGCTGAGCTACAAACTGCCGGTGCCGACGAGGTGTTCGTTGACGATCTGTTGGCTCCGAACGACCTGTCGGCAGCCGTTGTCGACGTCGATGCGGTACTGAGCGCCGTCGGGACTGCACCGACCGCGCTCCGGTCCGGTCCGCCGTTCGTCGACGGAGTTGGCAATCGCACGTTGGTCAGTGCGGCAGCGGACGCTGGTGTCGACTCCTTCGTCATGGAGTCGGCCATCGGTGTCGGCTCTGAGCCGTCGAGCCCGCTTGCGACGGCGTTCAACACGTTTATTGGCCCGATTCAAGCGGCGAAGGCTACAGCCGAATCTGCAATCCGGGACGCAGAGATCCGCCACACAATCTTCCGACCCGGCGTGCTAACGAACGGCCCACGGACAGACCTGGTGACAGCTGCCGAGCCCGGCGCAAAGCTCTGGGGAACGATTTCCCGAGCGGACGTCGCGCGACTCATGCTCTCGGCTCCGGTGACACCCGACGCAGAAGACCGGACCTTCGAGATCGTGGCAACGCCACGATTCCCCAGTCGGGACGCGGGTGTCGACTGGACGATACCACGATGACAGCAGTACATTAGGGATGGAGCGGCCTGACAGTTGGATGGTATCGAGTCCGATCATGATGT
>Ga0102939_1000895_pt1 | contig 11045 bp, 10 predicted proteins | sample SalPon2_B_H2O_MG_FD_78214 | JGI IMG/M metagenome (GOLD analysis project Ga0102939, IMG submission 78214) | Salt pond water microbial communities from South San Francisco under conditions of wetland restoration - Salt Pond MetaG R2_B_H2O_MG | ecosystem: Environmental > Aquatic > Non-marine Saline... | reverse complement strand
GAGCACGGCGCGGACCTCGTCTGGGAGTCGACGACGAAGTGGCTCACCGGCAACGGCACCACGGTCGGCGGCATCCTCGTCGACGGGGGCTCGTTCCCGTGGGCGGAGTATCCCGAGAAGTTCCCGGAGATCGCGAAGGACAACCCCGCCTACCACGGGATAAACTACGTCGACGCCTTCGGGGAGGCGGCGTTCACCTTCGCAGCGGTCACCCGCGGGCTGCGCGACCTGGGCGACCAGCAGTCGCCGTTCGACGCATGGAACACGCTCCAGCAGACGGAGTCGCTCCCGCTGCGGATGGACAGGCACTGCGAGAACGCCGGTATCGTCGCGGAGTACCTGGACGAGCACGACGACGTGGCGTGGGTGAACTACCCCGGCTTGGAGAGCCACGAGACGCACGCGGAGGCGTCGGAATATCTGGAGGGCGGCTACGGCGGCATGATCACCTTCGGGCTGGAAGGCGGCTACGAGGCCGCGAAAGGTACCGTCGAGAACGCCGACCTCGCCTCGCTGCTCGCGAACGTCGGCGACGCGAAGACGCTCGTCATTCACCCCGCCTCGACGACCCATCAGCAGTTGACGGAAGAAGAACAGGAGGCGGCCGGCGTCACCGGCGACATGGTTCGCCTCTCCGTCGGCATCGAGGACCCGGCCGACATCGTCGCGGACCTCGAAGCGGCGATCGAACGCGCGACGAACTGATCGGGTTGTCAAACACCGATTCGTGGAGTTCGGGTCGGCCGATTACGCGATCTTCTCGTACTGCTCGGAGAGCTTCTCCGCGGCGTCGTCGAGCAGGTCGGACTCGTACTCGTCGAGGTCCCACTCGACGATCTCCTCGACGCCGTTCGACCCGAGCTTCGCGGGGACGCCGATCGCGGTGTCGTCGTAGCCGTACTCGCCGTCCAGCACGACGGAGCAGGGGAGCACCTCGCCGGTGTCGCGCAGGATAGCCTCGACGGTGTGGGCGACGCCGGTCGCGGGCCCCCACTGAGTCGCCCCCTTCCGACTGATCACGTCCATCGCGGACTCCTGGAGGTCTTCGAGGATCTCCTCTTTCTCGTCGGCGTCGAATTCGGGGTCGCGGCCGTTCGCCCGGACCTTCGAGAACACCGGTGCCTGCGCGTCGCCGTGCTCGCCGAGGATCGTCGCCTCGACGTTTTGGACGGGCGCGTCGAACCGCTCGGAGAGGACGTAGCGGAAGCGCGCGGAGTCGAGCCGGCCGCCGAAGCCGACGACCTTGTGTCGGTCGCGGTCGCCCGCCTCGTAGAGGTGGCGGTTCAGGAGGTCGACCGGGTTGGAGGTGGTGACGGTGACGAAGTCGTCGTTGTGCTCGGCGAGCGAGGAGCCGATGTCCTCCATGATCGGCGCGTTGTCGCCGGCCAGATCGATTCGGGTCTGGCCCTCCTTGCGCGGGATGCCAGCCGTGATCACGACGACGTCCGAGCCGGCGGTGTCCGCGTACTCGCCCTGCCGGACGGTCGTGTTCGAGTCGTACGCGATCCCGTGGTTCGTGTCGGCCGCCTGCCCGATGGTCGTCTCGCGCTGATCCGGGATGTCGACGAAGACGAGCTCGTCGACCACGTCGCGCAACGCGAGGTTGTATCCGGCCGCCGCTCCGACGGTCCCCGCCGCACCGACAACGCTGACTTTTGTCATACGGTGTGTATTCGCGTCTGGCTGTCGAGTAAACGTTTCGGAACCGCGGGCGCGCGCCGGCGCGAACGCGTCTCGAGATGGACGGCGGAGACGTCACTCAGACGCCGGCGTGGCCGTCACTCGGCACTCGTCCGCGGGGCGGACCGTCGTCGCGAAACCCCTAACTTCGGCGGCGTTCCAATTGCGCTCGTGCCGACGTTCCGCTACCCGTGTCCCGGCTGCCGAACGACCAACAGTCTCCACGACGCCGACTGCGACTTCGAGGGGATGAACTGGCCGACCATCGAGAAGGCGTACACGGATCTCCTGACGGTGCTCACGGCCGAGCGCGAGGGGCTGACCGAGTCGGCCCTGCGCGAGGCAGTCCACGGCGAGTGGGGCGGGCTCCACAAGGCCGCACTGGGTGCGCTCGAACGCGACCAGCGCGTCGTCGAGGACGGCGACCGGCTCCGGCTGCTCACCGCCGCGGAGTTCAAAGAGCGGGTCTCGGAGCCGACCCGCGATCCGATGCGGACCGTCTACGAGCACGGCTCCGTCCCGGGCTGTCACGACAACGCCGTCTTCGCGATGGTCGCGTGGTACGAGATGGTGGGGCTCTCGTGGCCGGAGACTCGCGAGAACGTGATCGAGTGGCTCCGCGAGTCGGGCGCGTGGGACCGCGGCGGCTTCGAGGAGTCGACGCCGGAGGAGCTCGTCGACGGGAAACGCCACGTGTACGACGAGGGGTACGGCTGGAAAGAGAAGGGGCAGGCGGCGAAGCGCGTCATCGAGCGACACCGCTGAGATCCGCCGGCGAGCGTCGCCGTCCGACCACGCGCGGCCGCGATAGCTTTACCCGCCGCGTCGCACTCGTAATCGACGCATGCTCGACGCCGTCCCCGCGTGGCCAGCGATCGGTTCCGTCGCCGGCGGCGCGGGGGCGCTCTGGCTCGCGTGGGCGATCCGCGAGCACCGCGGTCGTCCCGGGGTCGAGTGGTTTCTCGGAGTGTTCCTCGCGCAGGCGACCTGGTGTCTCTCTTACGGGATCGGCCTGCTCGTCGCAGCCCCCCTGCTCCGAGTCGCACTGGAGACGACAATGTGGCTCGGGATCGTCTGGACGGGCGTCGGCTTCCTCGGCTTCGCGCTGGAGTACACGGGTCGAAGCGACGTGGTCCGCGGCCGGCTATTCGCGGCCGTTGTCGCCTTCGGCGGCCTCTCCACACTCGCGCTCCTCACGAACCCGCTCCACGGGTGGTTCTGGTCCGCGTTCCGCGCCGCACCGGTCTTCGGTGTCGAGACCGTCGCGTACGCGCTCGGCCCGTGGGCGTACCTCGTCGTCGCCGTCGAGACCGTGCTCGTCGCGAGCGCCGTGTTCCTGCTCGTCGACACGCTGCTCAGCTACGGCCCGCTGTATCGGCGCGAGACCGCGGCCGTCGCGCTGAGTTCGCTGCCGCCCGGCTTCGCGCTCGTCGCGTGGACGCTGGATATCGGTCCGGTCCCGCAGCTGCAGTTTGCGCCGATCATGTTCGTCCCGCACGTCCTGCTCGACGCGTACGCGTTCGACCGCGCGGAGATGTTCGACCGCAACCCGACGACCAGCCGCGCCGCCGAGCGGACCGCGGTCGACGACCTCGCGGACCCGATCGTCGCGCTCGCGCCCGACGGCCACATCGTCCGGCTCAACCCGGCGGCGGAGTCGCTGCTCGGCGTCACGGCCGAGACGGCCCGCGATGAGCCCCTCGACGCGTTTCTCGACGCCTCGATATCCCTCGACGGAGACGGTGGTGAAGTCGAGATAGTCGTCGAGGGCCGCCGGCGGACGTACGCGGTGTCGACCGCACCGCTCGCCGACCCGAACGGCACCCGCGTCGGGCACACAGTCGTCCTCTCCGACGTGACCGAACGGGAGCGGCGGCGGCAGCAGTTGACGGTGCTCAACCGCGTGCTCAGACACAATCTCCGGAACGACGCCGGCGTCGCCCACGGGTACGGCGAACTGCTCGCGGAGCGGCTCGACGACCCCGAACTCGCTCGCATGGCAGACGCGATAGAGCGGCGCGCCGGAGCCCTCGCCTCTCTCGGAGAAAAGGCTCGGACCATCGAGGACGTGCTGGGCGACGGGGAGGCGACCGAGGTGAGCGTCGGCAACGTCGTCGCCTCGGTCGTCGACGACGCCCGGGATCGGGACCCCGACGCCGCGATCGAGTTTGCGAGGGAACCCGACGAGGGTGACGACGGCGGCGATCGGAGAGTGCAGCTCAGACGGGACGCGCTCCGCGCGATCGCAGAGAACGCCGTCGAGAACGCCGTCGACCACCACGACGGGGACGGCGTCGAGCGTGACGACGGGGGGCCGTGGGTCCGAGTGTCGCTCCGGCGAAGGGAGTCGGCGGACGGTTCCGCTGTGGAACCAAGCGGAGACGCCGGTGGCGGATGGTGGGTCCTCACCGTCGAAGACGACGGGCCGGGGATCCCGAGCCACGAGGTCAGCGCGGTCGAGTCGGGTCGGGAGACGGCGCTCGAACACGGCTCTGGGCTCGGGCTCTGGGTCGTCGCGTGGGCGGCCGACGCGCTCGGTGCCGATGTCGACTACGCCGACCGCGACCCGCGCGGAACGACGGTGACGGTGACGATCCCGGTCGGCGAGACGGAGGGGTGACCGAAAGGATTCACGCGTCGCGGGCCGCGTCGACCGCTCGTGCGATCAGTCCGGCCTGCGCCCCGGCGACGAAGCCCGCGTCGACGTTCACCGTCGTGAGCACCGAGCAGGACTGGAGCGCGCCGGATAGTGCCGCGACTCCCTCGCCGCCGAGGCCGTATCCGGTCGAGACCGGCAGCGCGATCACCGGCGCGTCCACGAGGCCGGCGACGACGGTCGGTAACGCCCCCTCGCGCCCGGCGGCGACGACGACGACATCGGCCTCGCGAATCCGGTCGCGCTGGTCGAGGATTCGGTCGAGGTTCGCGACACCGACGTCGTCCACGCGATCGACGGTCGCGCCGACCTCGCGGGCGACGACCGCGGCCTCGCCGGCGACCGCGGAGTCGGCCGTTCCGGCGGCGACGACCGCGACGGTGGCGGCGAGCGACGGCGGGGCGAAGTCGGCCGCGTGGACGACGACGGTCCCGGTTCGCTCGTCGTGGGCGACGCTCGGCGTGGAGCCGTCCGACCGTCCGATGACGCCGCCGTCGACCTCGGTTCGGATCGCGGCCGCGTCGTCGTCGTCCGCTCGGGTCACGAGCGCCCGACCGGTCGTCTCGACCGCGGTCGCGGTCAGCGCCGCGACCTCCGCCGGCGTCTTCCCCTCGGCGAGGATCGCCTCCGGGATCCCGCGGCGGTCCTCGCGGGCGGCGTCGAACCGTCCGGTTTTCGTGGTCGCGTAGCCCGCCAGCCGCGATTCGGCCTCCGAGACGCCGATCTCGCCGGCGTCGAGCGCTTCTAGCGTGTCGCGCATACCGACCGTCGGTGACGAACGGTGTCGAAGCTATCGATCGGGGGCGACCCGCCGCTCGCGGCCATCTCTCTCACAAGGTTTATCAGTGTTCAGTTACGGATATCGCCGCGAACCGCCCGCACGACGCCCCTCGCGGGCGAATTCAGGAACTCTTATTAACGGTCGACGGATAGCGTCGAGCGCATGGCAGACCTTATTGTCAAAGCGGCCGTCAAGGAAGCCCTGGACGACAAGAACGTCGCTTCGGACTTCTACGACGCGCTGGACGACGAAGTGGACGAGCTGCTCGAAGACGCTGCACGCCGCGCCGAGGCTAACGACCGGAAGACGGTCCAGCCTCGCGACCTCTAAGACGGACGCGTTCGCGGTCCGTCGATTATTTCGTCATACTGATCTGCACCAGCGAGCGGCGCGACCGTCCGGGTACGGGGCCGGCGTGGTCACGCAGCGGGCGATCACCTCACGGTGTGGCCACGCAGCAGGCGATCACCTCACGGCGTAGTCACGCGGCGGGCGATCAGCGCGTCACGACCCGCACGCCCGACTCGGTCCCGACGTGGATCTCGTCTGCGAGGTCGACGAAGAGGCCGTGTTCGACGACGCCCGGCGTCTCGGAGAGCGTCGCCGACAGCGCGCCCGGGTCCGCGATATCGCCGAACGCGCAGTCGATCACGAGGTTCCCGTTGTCCGTGACGACCGGGCCGTCCTTCCGCTCCGCCGCGCGAAGCTCCGGGTCGCCGCCGGCCGACCGCACCGCCTCGGCGACGACCGACCTGGCGGCCGGGAGCACTTCGATCGGAACGGGCCGATCCAGCACCGGCGTCTCCTTCGAAGGGTCGGCGACGACGAGAAACCGGTCCGCAGCCGCATCGACGAGCTTCTCGCGGGCGTGAGCGGCACCCCCGCCCTTGACGAGCGCGGTCGCCGGACCGAGAGAGCCGGTGCCGTCGGTTCGTTCGCCGGCGCTGTCGCCGCGCTCGGGAGCGGTGACGACCTGGTCCGCGCCGTCTATCGCGAGGTCGATCCCCGGGGCGTCCGGCCCGACCGCCCGATCGAGGTCGACGAGCGGGATCCCCCGGCCGGCCGCGAGCTCTCGGCTCGCGAAGGAGGTCGGGACGCCGCGCACGTCGAGTCCGGCGTCGACGCGCTCTCCGAGCCGGCGGATCGCGTGCGCGGCCGTCGAGCCGGTCCCGAGCCCGACCACGTCGCCGTCGTCGACCGCCGCCGCCGCCGACTCGCCGGCCCGCCGCTTCGCCGCGTCGCTCCCGCCGCTCGTCTTCATGGCTCCAGAGTCGGTGGGGGTGATTGAAAAGGCGTCGGCGCGCGGCGGATCGGGGCGGACCGGGACCGGCGGGGCTGACGAGTCACTCCAGACGGTTTAACACCGCCTCGGCGTCGTACGCGAGCGAGATCTCGCGGGACCGTCCGCGGCCGTCCACGTCGGCGTACTCGGCGTCTATCACGCCGAGCTGGTCGAGCTTGTTGACGATCTCGGAGTAGCGGGTGTACCCGAGGCCGGTCTCGTCGTGGAACGCCTCGTACACCTCGCCGGCGCGTTTCCCGTCGTGTTCGGCGAGGACGCGGACGAGGTCGCGTTCGGACTCGGAGATGCCTCGGAGCGACCGCGAGAGGTGGACGTGCTTCGATTTGTCGTACGCGGACTCGACATCGTCCGTGGAGATTGTCTTCGAGGCGCGCATCTCGGCGTTGAGTCCGGCTCGGCGAAGGAGATCGATCCCGACGCGGAGGTCGCCGCTGTCGGCGGTGAGGTCGGCGACGCGCTCTAATTCACCGTCGCCGATGACGCCGTCGTGGAAGCCGCGCTTCGCGCGCTCGGAGAGGATGTCGTAGATCTCTGCCGCGCCGTACACGGGAAAGTACACCTCCTCGGGGCGGAACACCGACTGCACGCGGGTGTCGAGGTCGGAGATGACGTCGAGGCCGAGGTCGGAGGAGACGACGATGACGCCGATCTTCGCGCCGGAGTGCGCCTCGTGGGCGCGCAAAAGCGAGTAGAGCGTGTCGGACGCCTCGTTCTCATAAAAGAGGTAGTTCACGTCGTCCAGGGCGACGACGAGCACGTCGTCCTCCTCGACGAGCCGGTCCGTGATCTGGCCGAACAGCTTCTTGAAGGAGATCCCGGAGGAGGGGGGCTCGTAGTCGAATATCCCCTCGAACAGCCGCGAGAAGACGGCGTATCGGGTCGAATCGACCTGACAGTTGACCCGAACGGTCCGGACGTCGGTTCGGGTGCCGAGTTCGCCGAACAGCTTCTGGACCGCGGTGGTCTTACCCGTCCCCGGGGGGCCGCGCACCACCGTGTTGAGCGGGCGGGACCCGCGAACTGCGGGGCGAAGCGCGTATTTCAAGCTCTCTAGTTGACTCTCGCGGTGCCGGAACGTCTCGGGGACGTGGTCGATCTCGAAGACGGACTCGTCGCGGAACACCGACTCGTCCCACGACAGCATGTCGCCGCCGGCGTCCCCGGTCATGCCCACACCACGTCAGGCCGTCTACTTAATCGTTGCCCGCAGGGAGAGTGAAACTGAAGTGGACCGTCTGCGGGACTCACCGTCGGGTTTTCGGCGGGCGGCCGTTCACTCTCGGGACGGTCTCGCCGCCCGAAGCGTCCCCCGAGAGACGGCGCTCACTCGCGGGCGAGCGCGAGCACGTGCCGCGTCAACGACCGGTGGACCCGGCGTTCGAAACCAGCGTCGACCGCCCACCCGGCCGCGCGCGCCTCGGCGCGCCAGTCTCTGTCCGCGACCACGACCGCGCGGGGGGCGACCCGCGCGGCCTCCGCGAGCGCGCCGGAAACGAGGTCCGCGAGTTCGTGGCGAGCGATCTTCGACTGCCGGCCGTACGGCGCGTCGAAGGCGACCCCGTCGACGGCGTCGGGGCGCACCGGAAGGTCGGTGGCGTCGCCGCGCGCGACGTGCCACGCGGGACGGTCGGTCTCGGCGTCTCGGTCGCGTCCGTCGCCTCGATCGCTCTCGTCGCCGCGGTCGCGTCCGTCACCGCAGAGCCCGGTGGACGCGTCCAGGTACGCACGAAAGTTCTGACGCGTCCCGCGGACCATCTTCGACTGCGCGTCGCAGGCGACGACATCGGCACCGACGAGTCCGGCCTCCAGCGGCAGTCCGCCGGTGCCGCACATCGGATCGAGGAGCGTGCGTCCGGGGGCCGCCCCCGCGAGGTTGGCGTACGCGCGGGCGTCCGCCGGAGCCATGCTCCCCGGCTGGAAGAACGGCCTGTCTGTCGGTTTCGGGGCGAAGTCGCGGTCGGCCTCGGCCGCGAGCCACCCCAGCGCACAGACGGACGCGTCGCCGCCGTCCGCACCCGCGACCGCCGCGTGGGCGGGGCGGTCGCCGGCGGCGAACAGCGCGCGGAGGACGTGGTCTGGGTCGTCGAGATCGACCGCGAAGCCGCGGTCGACGAGAACGTCGCCGAGCGCGCGTTCGGCCGCGTTCGTCGAGACGCCGGTCGTATTCCTGACGTTCCGAGCCCTGACGGCCACCGTCCCGGTCCGGTCGATCGGTGCGACCTCCAGCGCGGCGACCGCCGCGTCGAGGTCGGCGTCGGTCCGGGCGACCGCCTCGTGGGCCGCACGCGTGTACGCCAGCCGCCGAACCGATGACGCGTGTGCTCCCGTCCGGACCGCTTCGGCGCTGCCGAGGCTCCCCGCGCTCGCGATCCCCGGTGCGAGGAGGTCGACGCCGGCTGCCGCGGTCGACGCCTCGTACGCGGCGAACGCGTCCTCCTCGCCCGCGAGTTCGAGCCAGTACACGCCACGGCGTCCGGCGGCCGGTCGCAAGAGCGTAGCGGTTCCGACCAGCCACCTTTTTATTCATTTCGAGCGTGCGTTGAACCAGTGATGGCCGACCCGAAGGAGACGATCACGATCGAGAACGTCGTTGCCTCCACGGGGATCGATCAGGAACTCGATCTCCAGCGCGTCGCGATGGATCTCGAAGGTGCCGACTACGACCCCGAACAGTTCCCCGGGCTCGTCTACCGGACGACCGATCCGAAGTCGGCCGCCCTCATCTTTCGGTCCGGCAAGATCGTCTGTACCGGGGCGAACTCGATCGACGCCGTCCACGAGAGCCTCGGTATCGTCTTCGAGGAACTCCGGGCGCTACAGATCCCCGTCGGCGATCCCGAGATAACGGTACAGAACATCGTCACCTCCGCCGACCTCGGCGAGGACCTCAACTTGAACGCGATCGCGATCGGCCTCGGCCTCGAACACATCGAATACGAACCGGAGCAGTTCCCCGGTCTCGTCTACCGGATCGACGAGCCAGACGTCGTGGCGCTGCTCTTCGGGAGCGGGAAGCTGGTCATCACGGGAGGGACGAGCCCCGACGACGCGGCCGCCGCCGTCGACGTGATCACCGAAGAACTGGACGGACTCAGCCTGCTCGGCTGACCGCGACGCGGACGACAGCGTCGACGAGATCACCGAAACAGTGAGGCCGCGTCGAGACCGAGATCACTTTTACCGCTGGTGCGTACATCGACCATGAGCCTTCAAGCGGCCCCGCTTCAGGCGGTCACGCCGATCTCGGTGTTGGGCACGACGCTCGTGTTCGCCGCGTTCCTCTCTGTCACCGCACACCTCGCAGCGCGGAACGTCCTCGGCGATGTCGATCCCCGGCGAGCGCTCTACATCGGGCCGCTTCCGGCGGTTATCGGCGTCGTGGGCGGGGCGTTTTCGGTCACCGAGGCCGTTCTCGTTCCCCTCGCGCTCCTCGTCGACGGCGGCATGTTCGCGTGGAGCTACGACCAGCCCCGGCGCGCGGTCGCCATGATGACGGCGATCCACGCGGTGATCACGACGCTCTTCGGGATCATCGTGCTCGGGATCGGCGTGCTTCTGGCGTCGATGCCCGGGTGAGACGGCGTTGGCGCGATCGCGGGGTTGACACGGTCGCGGGATCGGCGTGGCCACGGTGAAATGGCAATGAACCGAGCGGCCGGCCCGCCGTCTCACGGCTCCGGCGGCGGCCCGTCGTACGCGTCGTGGTCGCCGTAGAAGTTCAGCATCGCGAACTTCAGTTTCGTCGGATCGACGTCGATCAGTTCCTCGCGTTCCTCGGGCGGGAACGACCCGCGGACCGAGTACTTTCCCATGTCCGCCGTCGTGTAGCGGCGGTCGGCGAGGATCCGGACACCGAAGTCGTCGGGACCGCGGACGACCCGTCCGAGCGCCTGTCTCGTCTTGCGTATCGTCGGGACCTCGACCGCGTACGTCCACCCCGGGTCGCGGCTGCGGTTTCGGTCGGCGAACGCCCTGCCGTACGCCGCCTGAACCGCTTCCATCCGATCCGAGAGGTGGGGGTAGGGAACGCCGACGACGACGACCGTCCGGGCGTCGTCGCCGTCGAAGCTCACGCCCTCGGCGAGCGTCCCCCAAAGCGAGGTGAAAAGCGTCGCGTTCTCGCTCGAGACGAACCGCTGACGGAGCTGTTCTTCGTCCTTGCCGGGACCGTCGAGGTAGCGGTCGCCGAGGTCGGCGGCGTCGGTCTCGGGCGTGCCGCCGCTTCCGCCGGCGAGGCGATCGTAGTACCGCTCCGCCTCGGCGTACGAGGGGAAGAAGGCGAGCGTGTTCCCCGGCGTGAACCGGATCGCGTCCCGGAGGAGGGCTGCCACGGTCGCCTGCGTCTCGGGATCGTTTCGCTCCGAAGAGAACAGCGGCGGAACGTCCACCGCGAAGGTCCGGCGGTTCGCCGCGGGGTACGCCATTCCGTACGCGATCGACGCGGCGTCAGACAGCCCGAGCACCTCCTCGGTGATGTCGAAGGGGCGGAGCGTCGCGCTCATTAGCACCGACGCGGCGACCTCGTCGAACAGCTGTTCTGTGACCTTGCGGGGGATGCAGGTGTACAGTTCCGCGCGGCCGTACACCTCCTCCGTCGCCCCGTCGCGGCGAACCGAGACGACGGG
>Ga0102939_1000892_pt1 | contig 11058 bp, 13 predicted proteins | sample SalPon2_B_H2O_MG_FD_78214 | JGI IMG/M metagenome (GOLD analysis project Ga0102939, IMG submission 78214) | Salt pond water microbial communities from South San Francisco under conditions of wetland restoration - Salt Pond MetaG R2_B_H2O_MG | ecosystem: Environmental > Aquatic > Non-marine Saline... | reverse complement strand
GTGCGCTGATCGAGGCGGTCGCGTTCGCCGACGGTGACTTTGAGTGTGGGCATGGTGTGTCCCTCCCGGAGGCGTCCTACTCTGACCAGTCCCACGAAACGGGAGTCATTTCTTCAACGTCACGCTTGAAGCGGTCGTAAAGCGTCAGCATTCCTGGGAACTGAATGATTTCGCCATCGTCCCCGATGTGGCGCTCGTGACCTTTCGTCCGTTTGTGAGCGTTGTCGTAGCGGAGGATGGTGTCGCCACCGACTTCCCCGAGGTGTAGACCGTAGTCCCACCCGCTCGGGTACTTCTCAGCCTCCGTCTGCCGGATGGTCACACTGACAACGTAGCCGCCTTCGACATCCTTCCAATCTTCGATGGTGGTGTAGGACGCCATCCGTCGTCCTATGTTATCACCTCCATATGTATAAGCCTATGGACCCCACAACATAGGACGGGGTCGGCTCAGATCGGTTCGGGTGGCTCTGTTGAACTCATAGAAAGTGATCCGTTTTCCCCGGTTTGGTCAAGACACTCGACTATGAATCACCCAGTACAGGGCTGTAGATTTAACCAACATTCCAACGCCCGCCACGAGATTGTTGGTTAAACCGGTCAATAATATTCTTCCACGCATGGCGCGCGATAGTCAATATATTACCTCACAAAGTATTATACTGTTCTCTGGTTGGTTGCTATACGATACCTGAGGAGACGTCCCCAGTCCATCGAATACGCCCGGATGGCGGTACCGAACACCGTGATGTGAACGATGTCGTCGAAGACGAATGGATTGAGGAGACGACGCCGTTCGAACGAGTATACGAGATTATCCGCCGTGCCTACGAACCGACATCCGCCGCGGAGCTCGCCGACCGCGCTCGTGTCTCGCCGACCACGGCGCGAAAGCACCTGCGAACACTCGAAAACGCAGGCGAAGTGACGACGTCGCAGGACGGCCAGACGACGCAGTACCGACGGTCGAAAACGGCTATTGTCACCGAACACGCACAGTCGCTCCTCGCGGAACAGACGCCGGGAGAGATCGCATCCGGAATCGCGGATATGAAGGCACAGATACAGGCGTGGCGCGAGGAATATGATGTCGACTCACCCGAGGAATTCGCCCGTGAGTTGACTGTCGACGACGCCGACAGCGATCACGGTGTGCTCCTCACAGAGTGGCAAACGACACGACGCAACCTCGCGCTTGCCCAAGCTGCACTCGCTATCGGAGAAGCAACTCATACTGGTCACCTGACCGCCACAGACACAGATGACGATGGCAATGGCAATTCATCCGGCGTCGTATGACCGACGACGAAGGTTCTCAACAGCGCCACTCGAATGAGCAATCCGCGGTGTTCGGCCCCATCGACGCCGGGGCGTTGCGCGAAATTCGAGACCTCTTCGTTGAACAGGAGCCGCTGGTCCACACGGCGTCACTAGACGATCCGCTGAATCCACAGACACTTTTGATTGTACTGTCCGACGGCGTCGGAGCGGCGTCGACCGCCCAGATAAACGTCCGATGGAGTCTAACTGGGAACTACGCCGCATACTACAGTGATGACCGCGATCGAAATTTTCGGTTCGACTGCCACCTGAAACCTGACGCGCCGAGGCGGCATTTCCATCCACCACCTGATGCGCCGAGCCGGCCGGTCGAGCCATCCTGTATTACTGTGTCCGCAGTCAGCCTTGTCACACGGGTGATCCTCCAACGCTGGCGATATGCCTACACTCACGACACGTTCGAGGAACTCAACGACGCCGAGAATCCGCCGTAGGCGGGCGTTTCGAGGACGAACTGTCTCGTGGTGTCCTGAACAGCATGGATCGGGATAGACTCTCGTTTGAACTGTTCTTCTGAAATAGTGCTCAAACGCACCGGAACTCGATCAACCCTGTCAGGGATCGTCATCAGACGGTGGTCGTGTTGACAGCCGATCGAACCGATCTTGCGCTGACGAGGATCGTTCTGTTGTCTCTTCAGGCTCGTACACTGCTTCCTTAATATCCCCATCACGAAGCGTTACTGTGAGGATTGCGTCGGCGTGCTGCGCATCTGTAGGGAACTGTGTTGCGTCGATCACAGTGTTCCCAACTTCGTCTCCATCGCGTTCGAAAAACACGGTTGCGTAGCCGTCTTCGACGTTGTCGATCACAGCCGTGTACGTGCCATCAGGGAGTTCAACTGGCGGCATTAGTATCGCTCCTCCACGACACGCTCACCATCATCAGTTGTGACTATCACTGTATCGCCGTTGTTGTTCCATATCGGAGAGCCCGACCCCCAGTACAGTTCAGTTTTCGTATCGGTCCCGCTCCCGGTTCGAAGCGTTAGGGTTGCTCCTGGGCCGATCGTGACGTCATCAGGGATCGTGTAGGTGTGCCCAGCGTCATCAGCGACCGTCCACCCGGAGACATCAAGCGTGTCGTCTCCCGTGTTCTCGAAGACGATGTACTCGTCATTGAGATTCTCTCGATCATCACCTTCTGCATCGGCGTTGACCTCTGCGACTGCGAGTGTCGCGTTCCCAGTCGATGTCTTGTCATCAGCTTCTGTAGAGTCATCGCTCCCCCCGGAATCAATCGCACCGGTCCCAGCCCCGCCAAGCCGGTCACGCTCAGTCACTGCGCCGGTCGTCCCTGGCTCGACAGCGTCTCCATCACGAAGCGCGAGCGGGTCTGTCGGCGCAGCTGCCTGGGTTTGAACGGAGACTGCGCTCCCGTCACTCACAAGCACGATATCGCCGTGCGTTGCGGTCCAATACGTCGGGATCGACCGATCCGACAATCGCTGTAGCACCTCATCGTGCGGGTGCTCGTACTGCGAATCATACGCGCTTGACACCACGACCGCTTCCGGCTGTACAGCATCAAGGAACGCTTCATTCGATGAGCTCGCAGAGCCGTGGTGTCCGGCTTTCAGCACCGTGGATTGCAACTGCTCGCCGTACCTCTCAACGAGGTATGCTTCTTGGTCGTCTTCAGCATCACCAGACAACAGGAAACTCGTCTCGCCGTACGTGAGCTTCAACACGATGCTGTTCTCGTTGCGTGCTTCATTTTCTAGATACGGCTCCGGTGGCCCTAGCACATCAACGGTGACCGCACCGAACGCAAGCGAATCACCCTCTCGCGTCTCGTACAGCGTCACATCGTGTTCCTCGATCGCATCGAGGTACTCGCCGTACGTTTGTGTGCTCGCAGCAATTCCGGGATCGTACACCGCCCCGACCCCGTCAGCTTCCGTCTCGTAATAGTCGATGATCGCTGCGTTCCCACCGATGTGATCCGCATCATTGTGTGACGTGACGAGATGGTCGATCCGCGTAATGTCGTGGTGTTGTAGATAGTCGATGACGTACTCGCCGTCATCGTTGTAGTGGCCAGTATCAACGAGCATCGTCTCTCCATCCGGCTCGATAATGAGCGTACTCACTGATTGGCCGACATTGATGTAGTGGACTTCGACGGTTCCGTTTGTCGTCGCTACAGATTCTGTGTTATTCTCTGGTGTGGACTCTCCTGGTGTCGAATCACCAGGGACCGCACCCGCACAACCAGCGAGAACGACCATTATCCCGACGACAACCAACAGCACCCCGCGTCTCATACACACCAGTCTGCCGGGAGCGTGTTGAGCGTTCGGGTGGCGTACTCATCGTAGGATCAATGCGTATCGGCTGTGAAGCTCTAGTTTCGGTCACCCAGTACTCTCCTGCCACAAATGACTCCAAACGTCACTATCATCCCCGTCGTGAATCCTGTACCGTGCGCAACGACGTTCACGAAGCGACGGTTCGCATCGAGTTCAACTTGGAATAACACGGCAATCAGGACCACCACGACACCCCACCCGACACCCACACGCACCCCCGCATCACGATCGTGGGCCCAGGCACGTCGCATCCGTTGAATCAGAGCTCTGTGATGCGCCTCGATTACGAGCAGAATTACACTCGTCACCCCCAAGGCGATTCCCGCGATTTCCGGCAGCACATCGGATGTGACCGACAGCACGGTGAGTGACGCAACTGTCACTGTCCCTGACGCGGCCACGCCAGCCGCATACCCGTACCACGCGGTTACTGTTCCAAGCAGTACTACATACAACATCCCACCGAACGCACTCACCACCCCAGAAAATCCGCTTGCCGTTGTGATTCCCGCAACGACTTCCCACTGAAGCAGGAGTACCCAGTAATCAACGAGCTTCGTCACTGGTGGCGCAACCACAACGCACCCAGCGGTAGCGAGCCAAAACGTGCGTCGACGTCCTCGCTTGGTGAACAGTGCATATGTCGAACCGACCACAATACCGTACCACGCAACGTTCGACACGAGATGCGACCAACTGTCGTGGACCGCTGCCGCGGTCCATGCTGACACCAGCGACGGCTCCCCATACGTGAACACAAGCTCTGTCCGGAGTGATGCAGGAAACAACAGATGGATCGCAACAAGGAGACCACCCATCCCAGCCAATATCGTCGCCTCTACCGACTGTTTGAGTGTAGATACAGGTTGGACCCCACTCATTTCCGTGGCGTAGCCAAGTCAGATAGAAAAATATCAAGAAGTCTGTCAGCCACGTACTCTTTTGAGACTACCGGAGGTGGTGTGTGTTATGACGGCGTTTCTGATTCAAGTGAGCGGCCATCCCATCGAGGAAAAAGCTGCCCCTGCCTATATTGAAGGAGCCAAAGGGCCGCGATTCTGTGATGAACCTCTCCGCCACAGGGAATACTTCAACGCGAGCCCATTTTGGAAACAGGAAGGATTCGGCAGGCGCGAGGCTTGGCAGACAATTTCTGCTGGTGATGAGGGACTACTCTATTGTACGAGTAGTGTCGACGAGCATGGGGCCTGTCTGAGTCATGTACTGACCGTCAGTGAAATCGATCTTAATGACCACGAGGGCGCGAGGCTCACACTTTCGACGGTTCAAGAACTTGTCCCGAAGGTTCCCTACAGTGATATCCAAGCAGAAATCGGCGGAGACACGTTGTCAGAGCAGATGCGGTACTGCGGTCAAGAGGGCTTCAATATCACGCTGATTCCCCAATCGGATGTCGATCGAATTCGTGAGCTTACCAAGCCAAAAGAGAATAACAACACGTCGACGGAGTCTCATCCAAACGAGTCACTCAGAGACATCGCAGAAGACCATTTTGGAGACTCATAATCAGATCGTCAGTGCGCTCTATTGAATTCACAGACGAGCATCAATTATATATTATCTGAATATACATCTACACATACCAATATTGTTTGACCAGAATTACATCACTAATGGAGATCTATGACTAGTATCTTTGAATGTGAGTACTGTGAAAGAAAGCTTCCAAAATGGATGGATACTGGCGGGAGGAAATGTACAGACTGCTCTGATAACACCGATACCCAGCAGGTACTTGATGAGCATCGAGACGATGCTTCTGTCTCCGAGACACAAAGTAGCAGACCCCCATCCCAAACTACTGACCTTGGATTTCAACGTGATGGCACCGGATATCAAGGATCTTCCGAACCAGAAGTGGTTGACCTAAACGATAATGAGTCAACAAAGGCTTCTAATGATCTAGAGGTATCGCCAGAGGCAAACTCGGAATCAGAGAACGAAAGTATCTCACGTGGGCCATCACGTCAAGACCTGTCTAAAGATCCCACCGTACAACAGTACCACCAGCCTACAAAGCCCGAGGCTCACCAAGATCTTCCTGATTGTGATGTGTTCACGTTGGGAGAATACTTCGTAGATGATTATCAAAGAGACGCCTACTCAAGTCGGCTTATACGGTTATGTAAAGAAGGAGAACTTTCTGAGCTCCCGTTTTTTGGATCTCATCTAAACACCTTCTTTGATCAACGTCTCGGTGGAAATTTCCAACCAGATCTCATAACAGTTTATCCGGGACACGAAGGCGGTGTTAGTGAGGGGCTCAAAGCTCTCGCTGAAAAAGTTACAGAGGGCCAAAATTTTCAACATTGTCAAGTATTATATCGCACCGAGGAGCGCCTTCCCCAGCATAGACAAGCCGATAATCGCTGGGATAATCAACGAGGGAGTATTGAAACTCAAGGTAATGTCGACAATAAAACAGTCATTGTCCTTGACGATATTTGTACGTCTGGTGCCTCAATGACGGTAGCAAAGCACACTCTACTAGAACAAGGTGCAGATCGTGTCATCGGGATCTGTCTTGGACTATCGACCAATCAACCTGGTGAGTATGTTAAGCGAGTCCAAGATGAAGAACACACCATAGAGAATCTCATTTATGAGTAAATCACAGTCCCCAGAAGTTCAAGCAAAACTCCTTGCACTAACGGAATTGAGTGGTATCGGAGATAAGCGTGCACTCAGTCTTGTTGAAGCTGCTGGCGGAATTGATTCTGTCTTTGAGGCATCGTTGGAGAAATTCCGCGATCTCCATTATGTAGACCAAGCTACGTATGACTCTCTGCAGAAGCTCGATGAGACAATCGAACAGTATATCGAGCGAATCACTTCTGCATCTGAGGAGGGCATCTCACTTCTAACCCCTATCGACGACGAATATCCTGACAAACTTCTCTCTCATCACGCACCATTGACGCTATTTTTAAAGGGGGATTACAGCCTACTTGAGGCCAATCGTCTCTCGTTTGCAGGTTCTCGGGACGCATCAGATGAGACACTAGAATGGACGCAAGAAGTGAGTTCCACCCTTGCCGTAGAGGGTTATTGTATTGTGAGTGGAGGAGCTTTTGGTGTGGACGCCGCTGCTCATGAGGCAGCGCTTGACGCTGGTGGTAACACAATAATTGTGTCCCCAAGCGGGCATAACAACCCGTACCCAGCTGCTAACGCAGAATTATTCGATCGGGTAGAGCAAAACGGGCTGATCATATCTCATCGCTTTCCTGACGAGGAGCCTGCTCGTGGTGGGTTCCTTTACAGAAATAAGACCAATTCAGCCCTTAGTTCTGGCATTGTAATCGCGGCCGCCAGTAAAGACGGAGGGTCAATGGCACAGTATGAAGCAGCAATCAAGCAGGGTAAGCAAGTCTTTGTCCCAGCTAAAAGCGTGGGGGCGAATCCGAACGAAGGGCTGGGACAAATGCGTTCCTCTAAACAAGCCAGTATTATTGAATCAGCTAATGATCTCTTGTCTAAAGATAGTTCGCAGGCGGGGCAAAAGACGCTTGGTGACTGGTAGATCTTATCCTCAGAATTCCGCTCCGAATGCTCGCTGTCGGTGACTGACTATCCTCATCTCACGCGATGCCGCGTGCTGAGTTACTCTGTAATCTCACCGTCAAGTTCGTCGCCGTCGATCTCGATGATGTCTCCGTCACCGACATCAAGCGTATCTCGAAGCATCGTAAGCTTCTCATCCGCCTCCTCACGCAGTTCTTTAGCCGTCTCGAGTCCGACTTCACCGTCTTCAAGCGTTTCAGCGATTTCTTCAAGACGATCAATTGTGCCGCCAATATCGACGTCGTCGTGCTGACTCATATCTGTGTGATTACCGCCCAGCCTTTTCAACCCTCAGAGAACACCCACGGCGAGTGCCAGCAGCGTAAGCCCCAGCACAACGAGCAGTACGATGATTGCAATCCGGAGGCGTCGTGTCTCACTCTCTCTAGCTTGTACGCGGGCGTCGGTTTCGACTTCGCGGTACCCATCTTCGATTCGAGCTTCGAGCGTCCCAAGTTCACGGTCAACGCGTGTCTGATACGCCGTGTCAATCCGCGATTCAAGCCCTCCTACTCGACGCTGCGCGGCCCGAACAGTCACCGCATCCGTCTCCGCAGCATGTTCGAGGGCCTGGTACGCGTCATTCAGCTGGGCTTCGATCGCAGTCAGCCGCGATGTGACAAGCGCCTTACGCGACCGTGATCCGGTGTTCAAGATCAGCGGTGCGTTGCCGCGTCGCCTCCCGAGCCTGCGCTCGTTGTTGAAGCGTTTGGAGCCCGGCGTCAAGCCGTTGGGTGAGTGTCGCCACACGGTCGGTGACGACCGAGGTGTACGCTCGGTCCACTCGATGTTCAATGTCGGCGACGCGCTGGCGAACTGAAGCGAGGTCTGGGGCAACCGCCACACCAGCGTCGGTAGGCGTCATCGACCGGTGATCCGCTACCGCCTCCGCAAGTGTCTCGTCATCTTCGTGCCCAACCGCAACGACCGTCGGTGTCGCACAATCAGCGATCGCCCGAACGACCGGTTCCTCGTTGAAACACCACAGATCCGCGTCAGCGCCCCCACCACGCGTCACCACAATCACATCGATTGCCGAGTCCTGCTCTAGTCGTCGCACCGCAGTAACGAGTGAGGCGACTGCGGCCTCGCCTTGGACTGTCGCGCCACAGACTGTGATCGGAACCCTCGGATGTCGCGCCCGGACCGCTTCCTCGAAGTCACGGCGAGCGGACCCAGAAAGCGACGTCACAACCCCGATGTGACGTGGGTACTCTGGCAGTGGTTGCTTCGCAGTCTCATCAAGCAATCCATCTTCCCCGAGTTCGGCCCGAAGCGCAGCGAGGTCCTCTGACCGGTCCGATTCCCCGACCGGCCAGAAGTTCTTCACCGCGAGCTGGGTGCGGCCATCATCGTGATAGAAATCAACGGTTGCGCGAACAATCGTTTCAGTTCCCTCCTCCAACTCATGGGCAATCGCCTCGCGCTGGTGGGCCCACATGATACACGAGATTGTAGCGTCATCGTCTAAATCGCGTAAATCGAAGAACGTCCCGAAGTCATACCGGTTCACATCCGAAACCTCACCGACGACATATGACGGGAGCCGATCCTGCGCCGCATCCAATACCGATCCAATCTCCGCGTTCAGGTCCCCAACTGACCACACGTTCCCTTCCGGAACTGATGGATCCTCTGGGCGTGGATCGTGCGTATCGGCCATCTGGTCTGCGGTTTTATCTCTCACGGCTTGAGTCTGGCTCTCTTCCGCAGATATCTCTAGAGGTAGAGTTGCGTGTTCGCTGATGTAGTCAACTCAGAACTGCCCGGGTCTGCTGCCGTCCTCAGGTGCTGGTACGAACCGTTTACTGAATGTAGAGCTTGTATACAGCATGAGCTGGCTTTCCCGTCACAGCTATTTTAGTTGTTATTCGAGAGGCGTCGTTTGATCAAATACCCGACCCCTCCCACCGCTGCGAGTGCCTGTACGACCCCGAACCCAGGTTGTTCGTCAGCTGTCGCTTCATCTTGATCCATGGTTGAGTTATCTTCTTCAGAATCAGCATCTGTGGGAGCGTCTTGGGTATCCGTCTCAGTACTTTCCTCGTCATCTACCACAACTGGGTCTTCAACAGTTGTTCCATTCACGCTCAGGATGAATTCTCCTGTCTCTTCAAACGTCGTTTCCAATTCAACAGTTTCTCTACTATTCGGATCTACTTGGACTTCCGTTGTGTCAACTTCGGTTCCATCAACAGCGAGAGAGATGGTTGTTGATGATCCAACATCAGTCCGATTTGTTGCCACTACGGTTCCTGTTACAGTGTCTCCAACATGTGCTTCGCTATCGAATTCCTGAAGAGTCACATGAACTAACTCGAAGTCTTTTTCGATCTGTTCTTTGTGGAAATCGACTGCCTCTAGCCTGTATTCCCAATCTGGTGAGTGAGGTTGTCCCTCAAATGTCCTGAACGTCGCAGGGACGTCGAGATGATCGTACATTTCGCGGCTGGTTTCAAACCGTTCGTCAACCTGTAACGTCCCAAAGATCTCTTCGATCGCCTGGCTGATCTCTCGGTGATCGCCTCTGAATCTTTTGTGAGTATAATTATCGGGATCGTCAGGGTCTTGATCTTCACCACCGATCCACCGGAACTGCTCAATATCCATCCACGCTTCTTTGTTGAACGCCTCTCCGGTGAGTTCTTCCAAATTCCCCGCTCCTATCGGATATGGAACCGTTGTTCGTTCTGGGTCCCCATGAACTGGGAGGTCATCAGTGACCTCTTCAATCGGAAGGAAGGTGTATCCATTCGCACCAGCAGACAAAGCGTTGATGTGTTCCGGATGAAGTGGGGCGACTCTTTCGATAAAATCGGCAGCAGCGGATCCTCCGTCGTAATGGACTTGATCTGCTATCGTGAATGTTCCCCCGTTGAGTCGGGATTTGGCATCCTCAATCATCGCTATGAATTGGCGATCAACACGCTCACGTCGCGGATCAGTGATCTCTATTTCGTGAGCTAAGGTCAACTCATGCGGCTCCAATCCGAGAAACCCTTCTGTCAATGTGAGAGGGACACTCACCACGGGACAGTTCATTGCATTAGCAATGCGCCCCGTCGTACCGCCATCAGGCCGTCGGGCCCCCTCGACCCGTTCTTCAAACTCACCCCAGGGAGACGCTGTAACCACTAGCGGCCGCTCCCGAGAGTCATTCACAGATTCTTCAATTGAACGGATATCTGGTGTATAGAGGAAATATGGGGAATGGAACCCGGCGTCAGGATCTGCTTCGATCTTTTGGACTCCCGGTTCAGTTCCATACGGCGTTCCAACGGGGTTGGCACCGTCAACGGTCTCAGAAATACGAACCTCAGCGCTCACTGTATCATACGATTGGCTACCACCTATCGGGTACAGTGATGTCCTTACAGATTGAGACTCAGAGATAGGGTCGTCGAGTTCAACCTCCCAGTTGGTGGATTCTGTTCCTGCCTCAATCTCCATCCGCTTATACACTGGTCGTTCATCTGTATCTTGAAATATCTGAAATACTCCGTCAATATCGGTTTCAAACGATTCTATTACGACAGATTCCCCATCCGATACCTGATCGGGAACTTCGATAGTAACGTTCGCGTCTTCTTCTTGGGCCAGAGTTCGTTCGCTGAACCCGACGATACCTACTGTAGAAATCCCTGTCATTTGGAGTATTCGTCGTCGCTGTACTTCGGTAGGTCGTGAATTCATTGTCATGTTGCTTCTTTTCGAAGACAAAAAAGTGAGGGGGATGTCGAAGTTAGATCATAGGCTCTGTTGAAGTCCACAGTAAGTGATATATTCTGCCCGGTCGCGGTCAATACAGGGAAATCACAAAT
>Ga0102939_1000887_pt1 | contig 11101 bp, 10 predicted proteins | sample SalPon2_B_H2O_MG_FD_78214 | JGI IMG/M metagenome (GOLD analysis project Ga0102939, IMG submission 78214) | Salt pond water microbial communities from South San Francisco under conditions of wetland restoration - Salt Pond MetaG R2_B_H2O_MG | ecosystem: Environmental > Aquatic > Non-marine Saline... | reverse complement strand
GGCGGTCCCACTCTCGTACAGATCTTCGGCCGGAACCAGACCGTTCTCCGTACTGATCAGCGTGTCACCGGTGACGCAAGGGTTGGTCGCGAGGATGCGGTGATCGGGGTGTTCCTCCACGTCGAAGGAGTGCTGTTTGTTCACCCGCTCCAGGTAGATCACGCCGGGTTCGCCGTTCTCGTGGGCGCCCTCGACGATGTCCTCCCAGATGACCTCGGCGGGCATCGACAGTTCCTCGCCCACCTCGACGTACTCGCCGAGGCCGAACATCTCGTAGAGTTCCTTCGTCTCCGGCGTGGCGACGTGGGCCTCACCCGTCCGCGGATTGGTGAAGGTGAACTCCTCGCCCGCCTGCAGCGCCTCCATGAACTCGTCGGTGATGCCGACGGAGATGTTGAAATTCGAGAGGTGGCCCTCGACGGCGTTGCGGAGGTGTTTCGGGACTTTCCCCTCGTCGTCGATGAGTTCGCGGGCCTCCTCCAGCGCGGCGGCGAAGGAGTTGTGCGTGAAGTCGTCGGGGTCGTTCAGCCGGAGCGTGTGAGCCAGCGAGACGTCCTTGTTTTTCGCGTGGATGAACTGGATCACGTCCGGATGCGAGATGCGCATGACACCCATCTGGGCACCCCGGCGAGCGCCGCCCTGCGCGATGGTCTCGCACATCTGGTCGAACGTTCGCATGAAGGTGATCGGCCCCGAGGCGATGCCGCCAGTGGATCCTACGGCGTCGCCGTAGGGGCGAAGCTGCCAGAAGGCGTAGCCCATGCCGCCGCCGGACTGGAACACCTGGGCCGCCTCCTTGGCCGTCTGGTGGATGTCGTCGATGTCGTCGTCGGGGGAGTCGACGAAACACGCCGAGAGCTGCTGAAGTTCGTCGCCCGCGTTCATCAGCGTCGGCGAGTTGGGCATGAAGGAGAGATCCGTCATCAGCGTCTCGAACTCCTCGCGGGTCTCCTCGACGACCGTTCGGACATCCTCGGGGAGGTCCGGGACGACCGTCTCGTAGGCGAACTTGTTGACGTTGTACTCGCTGAGCGTCGTCTCGGCGTCCGAGTCGGCAGTCGTCCCCGCGCCGAATACCTCGGCGGCGAGTTCGTCGCGCCGGGGGTGATCGGGTTTCAACTGGTCGGGCGTGACCGTGAGTTCGATATCCTGCTTGCGCGCCTCGAACACCGCTTCGGCGAGGGCGATGTTCTTCGCGACGCGCGGGAAGAGGTCCTCCTGGTCCTCGATCAGGTCCCCGTCCGCGTCCTTGCGAAGATAGCGTGCCGGGAGGATGTTGTGGTAGGCGTTGGCGGTGAGTCGTTCCTCCAGAGTCTCCCCGTCCGTCCGCTTGATCGGTCGTTCCAGTTCGTCGGCCTCGATGTCGTGCGTACTCATGTGTTGGTCGTCGTGGTGGTCGGTTCGCGGGCCGTCTCACCCCACCCCTGGAGGTCAGACACGGCCCGGTAGCTGGCTCGAATCCGCTCGTTCGTGACGGTTGCTGTAAGTGGAATCGGCGCTGTAAAGGCTTGGGTTCCGATCGCCAATCTATCCGATTCCTGTCTACTTTGCCGGCGGCGTGGCGCCGCTACACGACTCCACGTTCACCTCCCAATCCATATAACGGTATGTAGATCGGAGCGAAAGTGAAATCTGACGAACGGAATCGACCGACTGAAACGTGATATCCAGTCGAACGAAAGGGGGGTTAGCTGCGGACGGTGAACCTCGATACGATTCCCGACGTGTCACCGTTGGACACGGCCCGTATGTCGGCGAACGCCACGACCCTGAGTTACGTCTCCAGATTATGATACGATGCTGAACGGCGTCAACAGCGGAGTCCCGCCCACAGACTTATGCGTCCGCTGGGAGTCGGGACGGATATGTCGCTCACGTCGCAGATGCTCCTCCAGATGGGCGGGGCTCTGGGAGGACCGCTCGGCCAGTTACTCCTCGTCATCGTCGCTATCGGCGTCGTCGTCGTCGTCGGCCGCATCGTCCTGAAAATCGCGTGGCGCCTGGTGACCATCGCCGCCCTCGTGGTCGGCCTCCTCCTGATCGCGTCCCTGTTTCTCGCTTAGGCCCGCGCGTCCGGTGTCCGTGCCGCGCGCAGGAAGTTGTCGATGACGTCGTGGCCGGCGGCGGTCAGCACGCTCTCGGGGTGGAACTGCACGCACTCGATGGGGTATTCGCGGTGGCGGATGCCCATGACGAGGTCAGTCCCGTCGTGGGCGGTGGTCGCGGACACCTCGAAGCAGTCGGGAACTTCGGTGGCCACGAGCGAGTGGTAGCGACCGGCCTGAAACCCCTCGTCGAGGCCGGCGAAGACGCCCTCGCCGTCGTGGTCGACGGGGTAGGCCTTGCCGTGGATGGGTTCGGGCGCGTGGCCCACGGTGCCGCCGTAGGCGTAGACGGCCGCTTCGAGGCCGAGGCAGACGCCGAGAGTCGGGACCGTCGTGCTGACCTCGCGGAGGACGGCGTTGGTCACGCCCACGTCGCGGTCGTTTTTCGGATGCCCCGGACCCGGGCTGACGACGATGGCGTCGGCGTCGACGGCCCGCACCTCGTCCAGCGTCGCGGTGTTTTTCAGCACCTCGACCGCGATGGGGTCGCCGGTCACGGGGTCGGGATGCTCCGAGATGTACTCGACGAGGTTGTACGTGAAGGAGTCGAAGTTGTCGATGACGAGAACCTTCATCGGCGGGCCTCCGGTTCGGGGGCCGATTCGATGCGCTCGATGGCGTCCACCACGCCGCCCATCTTCTGTTCGGTCTCCTCGTACTCGCTCGCAGGGTCGCTGTCGGCGACGATGCCCGCGCCCGCCTGGACGGTGATGCGGTCCGGATCGCCGGCTTCCACCGTCGCCGTCCGGATGACGATGGCGAACTCGGCGTCGCCGGACCACGAGTAGTAGCCGACGCCGCCGCCGTAGACGCCCCGGGGGTCCCGCTCCAACTGGTCGATGATCTCCATCGCCCGCACCTTCGGGGCGCCGGTGAGCGTCCCTGCCGGGAACGTCGCGCGCGTGGCGTCGAAAGCGTCGAAGGGGGGCGCGCGCTCGCCGCCGGCACCGGGGTCCGATCCCGTCGCCAGTCGCCCCGTCACCGTCGACTCGATGTGCTGGACGTGGGAGTATTTCAGCACGTTCATGAACTCCTCGACGCGGACCGACCCCGGCTCCGACACCCGACGCACGTCGTTGCGCGCCAGGTCGACCAGCATCGTGTGTTCGGCGCGTTCCTTCCCGTCGGCGAGCATCTCGCCCGCGAGGCGGCGATCCTCGACCGGGCTCGTCCCGCGCGGACAGGTGCCCGCGATCGGGTTCGAGACGACGCGCTCGCCCTGGACCGACACCAGCGTCTCGGGGCTGGCGCCGACGATGGAGCGGTCGCCGTGGCGCAGGAGGTACATGTACGGCGAGGGGTTGACCTCGCGAAGCGACGCGTAGAGGCCGAGCGGATCGATCTCACCCGTGAGTTCGCGCTTCCGCGAGATGACGCCCTGATAGATGTCGCCGTCGAGGACGTGCGCTTTCGCTTTCCGCACCGCGTCCTCGTACTCCTCGCGGGGGCCGACCGTCTCGCCGGCGCGGACGAAGCCGCCGGGTTCGGGGTCGCCGGCCGCGGCCAGCGTCCTCTCTACGTCCGCCGCCTCGTCGAGGAGGCCGTCGTACACCGCGCCGGGGTCGGCGTCCGGATCGACGACGGGCGTGAAGACGAGTTCGACCGTGTCCGCGGCGTGGTCGAACGCGATGGTTCGCGTCGTGAGGACGAACTCCGCGTCGGGAACGACCGGTTCGGGGCGGTCGATCCCCACCTCGTCGAGCCAGAGGTCGTAGACGGCGTCGTAGGCAAGGAAGCCCACCAGACCGCCGTCGAGGTGTTGGCGGTCGATGTCGGGAAACCCGACCCGGTCGAGGTCCGGGAAGGCGGTCCGCAGGGCGTCGAGGACGTCGGCGTCGGCGTCGGCGGTGCCGGCGGTTTCGGCCACCAGATCCGCGGCGGACCGCCGAGCGATTCGACGGTCGTCTCGCTCCCCGTCACCGAGACGACGGCCTCGGGGTCGTAACCGACGAAGGAGTAGCGTGCGTGGCGGTCGGCCCCCTCGCCGTCGGCGGTGAACGCGCCCTCGGGGTCGCTGGAGGGCGTCTTCTCCGCGCTCTCCAGCAGGAAGCCGTAGTCGCTGTAGTCGTCGAGGGCGGCGTACGCCGAGAGCGGCGTCGACTCGACGTCGAGCGTGACGGCGAGACGGGCGATCACCGGCTCCGTCCGATCGAGGGAGTCGACGAACGCGGCGCGGTCGCGATCCGGCGTCACGGGACCACCTCCACCGCGTTGCGGACGACGGCCGAAATCACGTCGGTCGTTCCGCGTATCCTCATGCCGACACCTCCAAGGCCGCGTTTCGAACGAACGACGCGACAGCGTCGTGGTCTTTCTCCCCGCCGCTTCGCTCGACGCCGCTGGAGACGTCGACCGCGTAGGGCTCGACCGTCCGCACCGCGTCGGCGACGTTGTCGGGCGTCAGACCGCCGGCGAGGACGACCGGCGTCGACAGGGCGTCGACGAGGGCGCGGGCGGCGTGCCAGTCGTGGGTCTCGCCGGTCCCGCCCGCTCCGGATTCGGTCGTCGAGTCGAGCAGGACGGCGTCGGCGACGCCGTCGTAACCGCGGACGCGGTCGGCGTCGTCGGCGTCGAGGGCGACGATCACGTTCGCGCGCGCCTCGCGCCGGACGTATCTGATCTCCTCGCCGTCGAAGTCGCCGTGGAGCTGGATGGCGTCGGGCGCGACGGCGCCCGCGAGTTCGACCGCACGCGTCGCGGTGTCGGGCATCGACACCAGAACGGTCGAGAGGAACGGGGGCGCAGCGGCCACGAGGTCGGCCGCGCGCTCCGGCGGGACTTCGCGGGGCGTCTCGACCGACACCTCGGTGATGATGCCGACGGCGTCGGCGCCGGCGTCGGCCACCGCTCGCAGATCGGCCTCGTTCGTCACGCCACAGATCTTCGACCGGACCATCGGATCAGACACCCCGCAGGTCGTCGAGTTTCGCGGCGGCGGCGCCGGAGTCGATGGCCTCGCGGGCGGCGTCGACGCCCGACTGGAGGTCGTCGGCCGCGCCGGCGACGTAGACGGCCGCGCCCGCGTTCGCGAGGATGATGTCGCGTTTCGCACCCGTCACGTCGCCCTCGACGATGCCCCGGAGGTCGGCCGCGTTCGCCTCGGGGTCACCGCCCGCGACGGCCTCGATTGGCGCCTCCGCCAGCCCCATGTCCGCGGGCGTCAGCGTGTACTCGGTCACCTCACTGCCGTCCACCTCCGCGACGGTCGTCGCGTCGTGGAGGGCGATTTCGTCCATGCCGGAGCCGTGAACGACCATCGCCCGCTCGACGTCCATCTGGGCGAGCGCGCGGGCGAGGACCGACACGAGTTCCGGGTCGTAGACGCCGACTACCTGCGCGTCGGCGCCGGCGGGGTTGGTCAGCGGCCCGAGCACGTTGAACACCGTCCGCATCCCGAGTTCCTTTCGTGGGCCGATGACCGCCTTCATCGCCGGATGGAAGACGGGCGCGAGCATGAAGCCGATGCCGTCACGCTCGATGGCCGCCTCCACGGAGGGCGGTTCGGCCTCGACGTTCACGCCTGCCACCTCCAGCACGTCCGCGCTCCCGGACGTGGAGGAGACGGAGTAGTTGCCGTGTTTGGCGACGGCGACGCCCGCGCCCGCGGCGACGATGGCGCTCGTCGTCGAGACGTTGATCGTGTCGTAGTCGTCGCCGCCGGTACCGCAGGTGTCGACTAGCGGCGACCGATCGGGAGCGATGGTGCGCGCCGCGTCGCGCATGCCCTTCGCGAAGCCCGCAATCTCCGTCTCCGTCTCGCCTTTCGCCCGGAGCGCCGCCAGCAACGCCCCGATCTGGGCTTCGGTCGCTTCCTCGAAGACGGCGCGGGCCGCGTCCCGTGCCTCCTCGCCGGTCAGATCCTCGCCGTCGGTGACACGCTCGATATAATCCTGCATGGATGAACACCAGTGTATGAGTTCGGGTTACGATGAACAAATCTATACATCTTCTTAAACCTGTCGTCAGGGGGTCGACGGAGGGAATCGACGTAACCGAACGTATACTGTCGGCTGTACGTCGGTCAAGATACCAGCCACCCCGAGCCGGCGGGCATCTTGAAACAGTCACAGCCGACAGGAGTGGATTTCCGCCGGGACGGTCCGGTGAGAACCCACGGTGGCGACCGATACGCCCTGATAGTTCCCTCGGAATCGCCCCGCGGGTCGCCGTTTCGAAAGGTTCAATTACCAGCCGAGGGTACGTGTGGATGCGTCAGTAAGCGCGTCACGACCGGGTTGGTGGTCTAGTCTGGTTATGACACCTCCTTGACATGGAGGAGGCCGGCAGTTCAAATCTGCCCCAACCCATTTTCGGATTCCTCGTAACGACGAGCGGAGCGAGGAGTCCGTAGAATCGAAGACGAGTCGGGAGATGCGCCCCAGAGGACGAGCGAAGTGACGTCCGCGTGGTTCAAATCTGCCCTAACTCGTCCTTTTCACGAGGTGATGACCGCCGATCACCCAGGGTGCGTCGACCCGCACGCACTGGTCTTCCGATGGCCGGAACCCCCGAACGAGCTACTATTCGGTCCGTTACGTGTTCGAAAACGGGGGGACTGGATGATAAAACGGTTCATCCTGCGTCGATTTGTCAGAGGCACCGTCCCCCCGATACGAACGAACGAGGTCTACACTATAAAAACGGTAGTTTCACCCGGAAAATGACATAAATATTGGATTCTACTCGGATCGAACAGCATATGTTGTTATTCGTATCAAAAATAAGGGATGCCCGGATATCGTTCATCCGAGCGTGTCGTCGTCGGTCGGCGTTGCGCGCCGCTTTCGATGGAGGTAGTACGCGAAAAACGCCGAGATGCCGGTGGTGTAAGGTGTGACGATGGCGAGACGGGCGAGCGGGCCGACGGACAGCCCGAGGGCGCGGCCGGCGACGCCGACGACGAAGGTCAGTACGGAGACGACGGCGACGACGGCGAAAGCGTACTCGCCGAGGCGAATCGCCACCTTGGACCGACCGGCCGGCTGGTAACCACAGATGGGGCACCGTTCGGCATCCTTCGGTATCGGCTCCTCGCAACGGCCACACGGGAGCGTTTCGCGCTCGTCGTGGTTCGTCATACGTGAGCTGTAGGATTACGTCGACTTGAAAGGCGAGCCGCGGGTCGCGGAGGCCGACCCGCTGGACGGCGCATCGTCGCTCGAATAGGGGACGAATTCGTCGGCCGGCGTGAAGAAACAACTTTGAAGCCGGCCGGTGACGCATGTGTCGCTATGGATATTGCCGAGATTGCGATCTCCGAGTACATCGAAATCGACGCGGACGAGCGGCTGGGGAAAGTCCGTTCGATCTTCGACCGCGAGAACCCCAAGGGCCTCATCGTCACGCGGGACGGCGAGTACGCCGGCGTGATCGGGGAGCGTGACCTCGTCCGCTCGCGGATCGAGGACGACACCAAGGCTAGCGTGTTGATGAAATCCGCCCCCCGCGTCGACCGCACGGAGGACGTTCGCGAAGTGGCGCGTGTCCTCGTCGAGGGGAACACGAAGGTCGCCCCCGTCTACGAAGGCGAGACGCTCTGGGGAATCGTCACGGCCGACGCCATCCTCGACGCCGTCCTCGACAGTCTCGACGCGCTGACCGTCGAACAGATCGAGACGGAGGACGTGGTCACCATCGGCGAGAAGGCCCACGTTGGGCAGGCTATCAACCGCCTGCGCGAACACGGCGTCTCCCGACTCCCCGTCGTCGACGAGGACGACGCCCTCGTCGGCGTCCTCACGACCCACGACATCGTCGAGTTCGTCGTCCGCGACGCCGACCGACAGGGTCGGGGCGACCGCCGCGGCGACATCGACCGGATGCTCGACCTCCCCGTCTACGACCTCATGACCAGTCCCGTGCTGACGACGACCGACGACGAGTCCGTCGAGGACGCCGTGCGGACCATGCTCGACAACGACATCTCCGGTCTCGTCGTCACGACGACGCCCGACGGCGACGAGGTGGGCGGCGTCCTCACCAAGACCGACGTGCTCCGCGCGCTCACCTTCACCGAGGAGGGACAGATGGACGTCCAGATCACCAACGTCGCCCTGCTGGACACCATCAACCGCGAGGAAATCGTCGAGGGAATCACCGGCGTCGCGGACAAGTACCAGGAGATGCAGGTCCACCACGCCCACGTCCGCTTCCACGAACACAAGGAGAAGCTCCGCGGGACGCCCCTGATCCAGTGTCAGATTCGCCTCCGGACCAACCGCGGTCAGGTCGCCGGGTCCGGCGAGGGCTACGGCGCCGACCACGCGTTCAACATCGCCGCCGACACGCTCGAACGCAACGTCCTCGAACTGAAAGGCCTCATCGCCGACGAGCAGTACCGCGGGCAGCTCCTCCGAAAGCTCGGCGAGCTATAGCGTCTTCTCGCCCGCCGCCAGCCCGTCGCCGGTGATGCGGAACGTCGCCGTCTCGCCGGCGGGTTTCGACCGATGTTTCTCCAGCGTGGCCCGCCGATTCCCGCCCCGGAACCGATCCAGCCGAACGACCGTCCCCGTCCAGTGTTCGAGCGTGTGACCGCCGAGCCCCCGCGACCGATCACCGTCGGGATCGGTGAACACTTGATTCGTGACGACCGCCGCGAGGTCGTGTTTCCGGGCGAGCGAGAGGAGGTGCGTCACCTGCCGGCCCACCCGTCGGAGCGTCTCGCCCTCGTCGTCGTCGTGGCGTTCGAGCCGGTAGAAGCCCGTCGCGCTGTCGAGGACGATCAGGTCCGCCCGGGGCGCGAAGTCGGCGGCGTCACGGACCGCCTCCTCCTGTTCCTCGAAGTCGTGTGCTTCGCTGACGACGATGCGGGAGGTGACGGTCTCGATGTCACCGTTCGATTCGGCCGCCGCGAGCTGTCGGAACCGATCGATCGAGAGCCCTTCGGTGTCGACGTACACTGCCGTGCCACCGCCGGCGGCGACCTGCACCGCCGCCGAGAGTGCGAGATTCGTCTTGCCGGCGGCGGGCGGGCCGTACACCTGCGTGACGGTGCCACGCTCGAACCCGCCACCGAGCAGGTCGTCGAGCGGCGGACAGCCGGTGGGCACTGGCGCTGACTCGGACACACTCCTCCTCGGTCGCTGTGGGTGATAAACCCTCGACACCGCGACCGCGACCATCGGGTCGCGGTCGCCGGCGGCTCGCCGTCCGAGCCACAACGCACGACACGTTTTACCCCTGTCGGGGCTACGCTCGACTGTGATCGTCGTCGCCACCGCCGATTTCGAACTGTACCACGAGGTCGTCGATCTGCTCCGGGACCGTGGGGTGGCGTTTACGACCATCGAACCCGGCGACGACCTGCCGGACCGAGCGTCGGTGGTACTCACCGCGCCGGACGACGCGGGCGTCGCGGACGCGGACGCGAACCGCGTCGTCGCGACGGCCGACGACGCCCGCCGCGCCGTCGACGAGGCGCTCGCACTCCTCCGGGGCGGCGAGGGACGGACGGTCGTCGGCGTCGACCCCGGCGTCAGACCGGGCATCGCCGTCCTCTCGGGGGAGACGGTCGTCGCCGCGTTCCAAGTGCCCCTGAGCGACGCGGTGGAGACGATCCGCCGGGAAGTCGCCGACGCGGTCGATCCGCTCGTCCGGATCGGCGACGGTGCGCGCCTCCAGGGCGCGCGCCTGGTCAACGACCTCGACGGCGTGACGGTCGAACTCGTCGACGAGACGGGGACGACGCCCTACCTCGGCACCGGCGCGCGGGGTATGGGCGACGTGCTCGCCGCGGTCAACATCGCCCGACTGGAGGGCGAACGGATCGACTCACGCGACATCGACCCCACCGCGGGCGAACTCCAGCGGATCAAGGACCGCTCCCGACAGGTGTCGAGCGACGACCGCTCAATCGACGACGCCCTCGCGCGCCGTGTCGCCGCTGGCGACCTGACCGTCGAGGAAGCCCTCGACGAACACCGGCGCTAATCCCGCGCGACCGCCTCGACTTCGACCAGCATCTCGGGGTCGATCAGTCGCTCGACTTGCACCATCGTCGTCGCCGGCCGCACGTCTCCGAAGGCGTCGGCGTGCGCGCGCCCGATTGCCTCCCAGTCGTCGATGTCCGTCACGAACAGCCGTGTTCGAACCACGTCCGCCAGCGACGCGTCGAGCGCCGCAAGCGCGTCGGCGACGTTGTCGAGGGCCTGCACCGTCTGGGCGTAGGGGTCGCCAACGCCGACGACCCGCCCGTCATCGTCCGTCGCAGTCGTTCCGGAGACGTGTATCTCGTCGCCGGCGCGGACGGCCCGGGAGTAGCCGACGATCGACTCCCACTCGGTGCCCGAGGAGACGCGTTCGCGGTCCATGCGTGGGTACCGACGCCCACCCTCGAAACGCTTACTCCGACATCGCGTCCGCATCCTCGGCGACGGCGGCCTCCGCCCGCCGCACTACCTCGCGCACCGGCAGATCGGCCTTCCGGGCGACATCCATCGCGTCGTCGTACTCCGCGCTTACGTCGTAGACGACGCCGTCGGCGTCGCTCCCGATCTTGACCCGGATCTCGTAGGACTCGTCTGCGACCTCTATCGTCGCCGTCTCGAACCTCCGGTCCGCGACCCAGCGGTGCCCGGCGTGCCCCTCGCGGACCCCGAGCGTCCCCGTCTCCGCCGCGAGACGACGGGCGACGGCACGGGCGTCGGCCGGGTCGACGACCACCTTGATCAGGTGGCCCGGTCGTGACTTCTTCATCGTCGTCGGGACGATGGATACGTCGCGTGCGCCGTCCTCGGCGAGCGTCTCCTGCAGACTCCCCAGCACCTCGGGACTCACGTCGTCGACGTTCGTCTCCAGGACGGAGATGGATTCCCGGCGCAGGCCACCGGTCCCGTCGCCGACGAGGACGCGGAGGACGTTCGGGTGGCCGGGGACGTCGGCGTCGCCGGCACCGTAGCCAACGGCGTCGACGTCGAGGGCGGGAAGTCCCTCGACGCCCTCGGCGAGTTCGGCGAGAAGCGCCGCCCCCGTCGGTGTCAGGAGTTCACGGTCGACCG
>Ga0102939_1000885_pt1 | contig 11116 bp, 10 predicted proteins | sample SalPon2_B_H2O_MG_FD_78214 | JGI IMG/M metagenome (GOLD analysis project Ga0102939, IMG submission 78214) | Salt pond water microbial communities from South San Francisco under conditions of wetland restoration - Salt Pond MetaG R2_B_H2O_MG | ecosystem: Environmental > Aquatic > Non-marine Saline... | reverse complement strand
CCGAGGCCACGGTCTCGGCGGTCCGGCTCGCGCGCGGCCACACCGGCCGCGACAAGATCGTGGTGATGCAGGGCGGCTACCACGGGGCTCAGGAGTCGACGCTCGTCGAGGGCGACGCCCACGGCGCCGAACCCAGTTCGCCCGGCATCCCCTCCTCGTTCGCGGAGCACACGATCCCAGTTCCGTTCAACGACGTCGAGGCGATCGAGACGGTCTTCGAGGCCCACGGCGACGAGATCGCCGCAATCCTGACCGAGCCGATCCTGGGGAACACGGGGATCGTTCACCCGGTGGACGGCTACCTCGAACGCCTTCGAGACCTGACCGAGGCCCACGGCGCACTGCTGATCTTCGACGAGGTCATCACCGGGTTCCGGGTCGGCGGCCTCCAGTGCGCCCAGGGGAAGTTCGGGGTCACGCCCGACGTGACCACGTTCGGCAAGATCGTCGGCGGCGGGTTCCCGGTGGGCGCGATCGGCGGGCGCGCGGAGATCATCGAGGGGTTCACGCCCTCGGGTGAGGTGTTCCAGTCGGGCACCTTCTCCGGCCATCCGGTGACGATGGCGGCGGGCTACGAGTACCTGAACTACGCCGCTGAGAACGACGTTTACGACCACGTGAACCGGCTCGCAGACCGGCTTCGCCGCGGAATCTCCGACATCCTCGCCGACCGTGCGCCGTCCTACACCGTGGTCGGAACCGACTCCATGTTCAAAACCGTGTTCACCCGCCGTGGCGCGCCCGCCACCGCCGACAGCGAGGGCGACGCCCTCGACGTCTGCGAGGCTGGGTGTCGCCAGCGCGACTCGTGTGCGAAGTACGATCACTGCCCCAAGACGGGCGCGGACGTCGCCGACGCCGAGGTCGAGCGGTGGGAGCGGCTCTTCTGGCAGGAGATGAAGGACAGAGGCATCTTCCTCACCGCGAACCAGTTCGAATCGCAGTTCGTCTCCTACGCCCACACCGACGAGGACGTCGAGGAGACGCTGGAAGCGTACAAAGCCGTGTTCTGACATCCTGTTCGACCACAGCAGCCGACAGCGCGTTCGACGCTCCGTCTGACCCCCGAGTTTTTGTACGATACCGCCGAAATCGGGGGTATGAACGGCCCTCCACACGACGACTCGGCGCCGGACATCCCGCCGGACGACGACAACCGGGACGGCGAATCGGTGCGGGACGGTGAACCGGTGCGGGACGCCGACCCCGACGTTCGCGAGCGGCCCGAGCAACGCCACGCCGACGCTGCGGGCACGTCGCCCGCCGAGAGGGGCGGCGGCCCCGAAAACTCCGAGTTCGACGACCCGGTCGGTGGCTTGCTCCCGTACGCCGACGTCGACTCCCGGTGGTGGTACTGGATCGCCGCCATCCCAGCGTACGTCGTGATCGCGGCCGCGGTCGGACTGTTGTTCGCGGTTGTCGCGCTCCTCGGCTTCGGGATCGGGATCGAAGCCGGGTTCGTCGGCTTCGGACTCCTGTTCGTGCTCGCGGTCGTGCTTGGGGTCGTCGGCCTCGCTCTCACGATCCTCTTCCCGGTCGCGACGTACGTCGACGCTCGGGCGATCGCCGCCGCCGACGCGCCGTGGACGCCCGATCCCCTGGTGTGGGGACTGGCCGCACTGGCGACGGTGGTCCTGAGTGCGTTCACGCTGAGTTTCGTGCTGGCGCTCTACTACCTCTACAAGCGACACGTCGCGGTCGGGACGCCCTGAGAGAGCGACCCCGCGCGGCTGCGGCACCCCCGAGCCCGAAGAAGTGGCCTTTTCACCCGTCGCCGCCGAGGGTTCGGTAATGACCACTCGCGGAACGCTTCGACTGGCGACGCGGGGTTCGGACCTGGCGCTCCGGCAGGCCGCGGGCGTCCGGGAGACGCTCGAAGACCGTCGCTACGAGGTCGAACTCCGCGAGGTGGAGACGCGCGGCGACCGAATCACCGACGAACTCATTCACCGGCTGGGCAAGACCGGCGCGTTCGTCCGCGCGCTCGACGAGGAGGTCCTCGCCGGCGACGCCGACGCCGCGATCCACTCGATGAAGGATATGCCCACCGACTTCCCGCCGGATCTCGTCGTCGCGGGCGTCCCCGAGCGGGCGTCGGCGGCGGATCTGCTCGTGACCCCCGACGGCGCGTCGCTGTCGGAGCTGCCGAGCGGCGCGGTCGTCGGCACCTCGTCGCTCCGTCGGCGGGCGCAGTTGCTGGCGGAGCGGCCGGACCTGACGGTCGATCCACTCCGCGGCAACGTCGATACGCGGGTCGAGAAGCTGCTGGCGCCGGGGCTACAGGCCGCTCACGAGCGCCGGCTCGATGCCGAAGCAGACGAGGCTGCCGACGGCGACGGCGCGGACGACGCCCCCGAGTTCGATCAGTCGGCCGAGGCGTGGTTCGACGGGCTGGCGGAGATCGAACGCCGCGCGCTCGAACGCGACGTTGAGGCCGAATACGACGCGATCGTGCTCGCGGAAGCCGGGCTCCGACGCTCCGGTCTACTCCACCGCATCGCCTACGAGCGGTTGGAGCCCACTACGTTCGTGCCGTCGCCCGGCCAGGGCGCGATCGCGGTCACCACCCGCGGCGACGGCGACGCCGTCGACCGGATACGGGAGGCGGTGGACCACCACCGAACGCGGGTCGAAACCACCGTCGAGCGGACGATCCTCTCGGAGCTCGGCGGCGGGTGCATCGCCCCGATCGGCGTCTACGCGACGCTTCAAGGACCGTACGTCCACGTGACCGCCCGCGTGCTCTCCGGCGACGGGGAGCGGGAAGTGACAGACACCCGCGACCTGCCGGTTGACGACCACGTGACTGCGGCTGCGACGTTCGCGGCGTCGCTCGCAGACCGCGGTGCCGACGACCTGATCGCCGAGGCGCGCGAGGAGGCGGAAGAGTGAGGATGGACGACGACACCCCGACCGACGGCGACGCCGGGCTGGTTTCGCTCGTCGGCAGCGGCCCCGGCGATCCCGAGTTGCTGACGGTGAAAGCCCGGCGGCTGCTCGACGAGGCCGACGTGGTGCTCCACGACAAGCTTCCGGGCCCGGAGATTCTCGACACTGTTCCCGAAGAGAAACGCGAAGACGTCGGCAAGCGGGCCGGCGGCGAGTGGACGCCCCAGGAGTACACCAACCGCCGGCTGGTCGAACTCGCCCGCGAGGGTAACCACGTGGTCCGGCTGAAAGGCGGCGACCCGTTCGTCTTCGGCCGCGGCGGCGAGGAGATGGAGCACCTCGCGAGCGAAGACATCCCCTTCGAGGTCGTCCCCGGGATCACCTCCGCGGTGGCGGGCCCTGGAATCGCGGGGATCCCGGTCACCCACCGCGACCACGCCTCTTCGGTCTCGTTCGTCACGGGCCACGAGGACCCCACGAAAGCGGAGTCCGCGGTCGAGTGGGACGCCCTGGCGGCCACCGGCGGCACCATCGTGGTCCTGATGGGCGTGGGGAAACTGCCCGAGTACACCGCCGCGCTCCGTGCGGCCGGGATGGAGCCTGCGACCCCCGTCGCACTGGTCGAGCGCGCGACGTGGCCCGGAATGACGGTCGCGACAGGAACGCTCGACGACATCGTGGCGGTCCGCGACGCCGAGGAGATCGAGCCCCCCGCGATCACCGTGATCGGCGAGGTGGCGGCGACCCGCGAGCGCGTGATCGAGTTCCTGCGAAACCGAACTGCCGACGAGACGGCGGTGACCGACGCGTGAGCCGGGAGGTCCGCGTCGCGGCCTTTCGCCCCGACGACGAGCGGCTGGCCGACGCCGTGGAACTGCTCGACTCCCTCGGTGCGACGCCGATTCCGGACCCGATGCTGGCTGTCGAGCCGACGGGTGCGGTCCCCGGTGACTCTTCTTGCGCCGTCGTGATCCTGACGAGTAAGACGGGCGTCGAACTCCTCGCCGACGCAGGGTGGTCGCCGGGCGACGCCACGCTGGCGTGCATCGGTCCCAAGACCGCAGCCGCGGCCCGGGACGCCGGGTGGACGGTGGATCTGGTCCCCGAAGAGTACTCCTCGTCCGGACTAGTCGCCGCGCTCGACGGCGACGTCGGTGGGAGGCGCGTCGCGGTCGCCCGGAGCGACCACGGCAGCGACACCCTGATCGACGGGCTCGCCGACGCCGGCGCGGACGTCACCGAGACGGTGTTGTACCGACTCGTCAGGCCCGAGGGCGCCGGGCAGTCGACAGTGATGGCGGCCGGCGGCGAACTCGACGCGGTCTGTTTCACCTCCTCGCTCACTGTCGAGAACTTCCTCGACGCGGCCGCGGAACGGGGGGTCCGCCAGGAGGCGGTCGCGGGGCTGAACCGGGCGACCGTCGGCGCCATCGGGGAGCCGACCCGTGCGACTGCGGCAGACGTCGGGATCCGAGTCGACGTCGTCCCCGAGAACGCGACGTTCGAGGCACTTGCGACCGCGGTCGTCGAGGCGGCGGCGCCGACGTACCACGAGTAACGCCCGGTCTGGCGTCCGAGCGTGGATTTAAATCCGAGACCGACCCACGGTGAGGTATGAGCGCGGACACGACGACCACCGACGGGCCCGTCCCCGAACTCAGCCAGCGGGCGACAGCCTGCGCGGATCGGCTCCGGAACGCCGACTCCGTCCTGCTCGCGTCCCACATCGACGCTGACGGGCTGACGAGTGCTGCGGTCGCCGCGACGGCCCTCCGGCGCGCGGACGTCCCCTTCGAGACTGTGTTCGCAAAGCAGTTGGACGCCACCGAAGTCGACCGGATCGCTGCGACCGACCACGAAACAGTGCTTTTCACCGACTTCGGCAGCGGGCAGCTCGACGTAATCGCACCCCACGCCGACGCCGGGGCGTTCACGCCCGTGGTCGTCGACCACCACCAACCCGCCGACCTCCCCGACGCTCGCGAGCCCGACCACCACCTCAATCCGCTGCTGTTCGGGATCGACGGCGCGTCGGAACTCTCCGGGGCCGGCGCGAGCTACGTCCTCGCTCGTGCGCTCGAACCGCCCGGCGGCGACAATCGCGACCTCGCGGGGCTGGCGGTCGTCGGGGCGACTGGAGACATGCAGGCAACCGACGGCGGGCTCTCGGGCGCGAACCAGCGGATCGTTGAGGAGGGTGTCGCCGCCGGTGTCGTCGAGGAGGCGACGGACCTGCTCGTCTACGGCCGCCAGACCCGCCCCCTCCCCAAACTGCTGGAGTACGCAAGCGACGTCCGGATCCCGGGGATCACGAACGACCAAGCCGGCGCCGTGGACTTTCTCTCCGGGCTGGATCTGGATCTGAAAGATGACGGCGAGTGGCGCCGGTGGGTCGACCTCACGATGCCCGAGCGCCAGGCCGTCGTGAGCGGGCTCGTGAAGCGGGCGATCGCCTCGGGCGTCCCCGCCAACCGGATCGACGCCCTGGTCGGCACTACCTACACCCTGAGCCACGAGGCGTCCGGCACGGAGCTCAGAGACGTCAGCGAGTTCTCGACGCTCCTGAACGCGACCGCCCGGTACGAGCGCGCGGACGTCGGGCTCGCGGTGTGTCTGGGCGACCGCGACGAGGCGCTCGACCGCGCGCGGACGCTGCTTCGAAACCACCGGCGCAACCTCTCTGAGGGAATCGAGTGGGTCACATCGGAGGGAACGACCGTCGAGACCAGCCTACAGTGGTTCGACGCCGGCACGCGCATTCGGGAGACCATCGTCGGTATCGTGGCGGGGATGGCTGTCGGCACCTCGGACATCAGGGGCGACATACCCATCCTGGCGTTCGCGGAGAAGTCCGACGAGGAAGTGAAAGTCAGTGCCCGCGGGACGCATACGCTGGTCCGGAACGGGCTGGATCTCTCGACGGTGATGCGCGAGGCCTCCCGCGCGGTCGGCGGCGACGGCGGCGGTCACGACGTTGCGGCCGGCGCCACCATCCCTGCGGGGACCCGCTCAGAGTTCGTCGCCGAGGCCGACCGGATCGTCGGCGAACAACTGTCCGACGACTGAGCGGCTCTTGATGCCTCGACCGGATTTCGTATATCGATATGTGATTTATCTCCGTTCGATAGATCCAGTCGACGCCACAGAGGGTCGGTGGTGCGAGACGGAAGACTCCGACCAGCAGTGGTGAGAGAGTGCCCAAAGCTCTCGCTATCGACGTTTCTCGAACGGAGGCTTGGACGTGGGTCGTCGCTACGAGAACCGCTCTGCGGAATCGTGTGTTTGTCGCCCGCTGTGACTTGCGCCGTGCGTCTCGACTGCGGGAGTCTCGCGTCTCCGCCTGCGTTGTCGTTATGGTACACGCTCTCACTTCATCGACCGTCTAACTGGACCGCGGTCTGCGGTCGGCAGAGTGCCCACGTCGCCGTCGCGGGAACACCACACTGACGATCGCACGTCGACGGTCACGCCCTGGCCCCCGAAGTTCCGGAAATTCGAGGATAGAAGCTGTGTGTCTCTATACACGGCCGAGGACTGCTCACGAGTCCATCCCGGAACGCATTCGCTCCTGCAGCGATCTGTCTGCTGTCAGTCGAGTATCTAACTGGGGAGCAAATAAATCCTATACTGATATATGAAAGCTGGAGCTCGGTCCCCCACAGGCTCCGCCCAGGCGGTGATCGCGGCTTCGAGGGGCTCGCCGCCGAACTCCCGTTGTGCGCTCTTTTTTCGAAGTCGCTGTCGCCCTGTCTCATCTCGCTTGTCACGTGAGCAACACAGACGACGGGTCGGTCACGTTCTCGGGCGACCGAATACACCGCGACGGCTTTCATTTCGACGGCCAGGATCCCTTCCGATCGTGCACGATCGATCGCCGTCTCGGTCTCCCGAAACGGCGCGTCCGTCGTCCAGGTCGTCCCCGCGTAGACCGGCCGGGAAATCGACTGGCAGGCGTCGCCGACGCGCCCTCGGTCCGCGGGCTATGGAGACGGTCGGCGAACGGGCGAGGAACGCGTCGACGAGGAGTCGCAGGCGACGTAACCACCTGCTGACCGGGTGGTTCACCCTGCGCCGTGACCCCGCCCGAGCGTCGCATACTGTCGAGCGTCGCCGATCGGTGCCTCACGATCGCTCCAGTCGGTTCACACCGCGGTGCCGTCCCTCGACCGCGTCTCGACGTCGAGCGGGTCCTCAAGATCGCCCATCACCGCCTCGAACGCGTCCGTCGCGGTCAGAAGCCCCACCACCCCGCCGTCGTCGACGACCAACGCGAGCTCCTGGCGTTCGACCTGGAACTGATCGACCGCCTCGCTGATCGGCGTCGCGTCCGACAGCGTCATCGGCGGCGCCGCCACGTCCGAGAGCGTCGCCGCCCCGCCGCGGAGGTCGTCGATGCGGTTGACCACGCTGGGGACGTAGACGATGCCGCAGAACTCAGACGGTTCCGACCCGATCAGCGGCAGCCGGGTGTGGGGGTTCGATCCGATCCGCCGGAGGTTCTCCTCGATCGACTCCTCGGTGGAGAGAAACACCACCTCGTCGACGGGCGTCATAACCTCTCGAACCGGGCGGTCGCCCACCGCCAGGGCGTTGATGACCTCCTCGCGCCGCTCTGCCGGGACGTCGCCGCGATCGAGCACCGACCCGAGTTCGTGCCGGAGGTCCGCGCGGGTCTCGATCGAGTCCGTCTCGGCGTCCAGCCACGCGCCGGTCATCTCCACGCCGAACAGCTTGAGCGTCGCCTTTGCGACGCCGTCGCCGATCGCGATGATCGGGGCGATCAGCTTCGCGAACCAGTACAGCGGCGTCGCGCCGTACCGGACCACCAACTTCGAGCGCTCGACGCCGAGGTACGTGGGCGTCTGCTCGCCGTGTGTGAGGTGCAGGAGGTTGATGATGAGAAACGCGATGACCCCACCGGCACCGATCGACGCCAGGATTGTCGCCTGGAAGAACGGTTCGAACAGCGACGCCAGCGCGGGTTCGGCCACGATCCCGACCGCGATGCTGGAGGCAGTGATTCCCACCTGACAGCTGGTGAGATAGATCTCCAAGTCGTCGGTCATCTCCCACCCCCGCCGGAGCGCCGGCTCGTCGAACTCAGATTCGGAGTACTGCCGAACCCGGGTGAGCGCGAACTCGATCGCGACGAAGAAGCCGTTCGCCAGGATCAACGCGACCCCGGCGAGCAGCCGGAGGGCGACTTCGAGGCCGTTCATAACCGTCCGGTCTGCCGGGCAGGTAAAATACCCGGCGACGATCACGTGGTTCTCGAGGCTCCGGACAAAACCGGTTTGTACCGCCGGCGGTCACCTACGAGTATGGCAGACTTCGACCCCGAGACGTTCGAGGACAAATACGTCCACTACTTTCCGGAGCTCCAGCGCGCGTACAAGAACGCCTTCGAGGCGATGAGCGAGCGGTACGACTCCGAACTGATCCACGCGATCGACCAGCAGATCCTCAATGAGTCCGAGCCCTTCTACGACGACGGGGCGTTCCGGATCGAACTCCCGGACGACCCCGCCGATCGGGTGACTGCGATCGTCGTTGACGACGAGAAGCTGTCGACGGTGCTTGACGCCTACGTCGACGAGTTGTGCGACCAGCTCCGGAGCGTGTTCGGGGTGGCGGGGTCGGACTGATCACCGAACCAAAGGTCTAAGCCTGTCGCCGCCGAACCGGCTGGTATGAGCACGGACACCGCAAGCGGCGACGACGACCTCAAAGAGCGGGTCACGAACTTCCTGCGACGGAACTTCCCGCAGATCCAGATGCACGGCGGCTCCGCCGCGATCCAGCACCTCGACCGCGAGAGCGGCGAAGTCACCATCATGCTCGGCGGCGCGTGTTCGGGGTGTGGCATCTCCCCGATGACGATCCAGGCGATCAAAAGCCGGATGGTCAAGGAGATCCCCGAGATCGAGACGGTCCACGCCGACACCGGGATGGGCGGCGGCGGCCACGACGAGGGCGGGATGTCCCCCTCGTTCCCCGGCGAGACCACCGGCGACGACGCCGACAGCGACGAAGGGCCGCAGGCCCCGTTCTGAGCGGCACGCCGACACCCACACAGATATCTGCTTTTGCGCCGACTGATATCGTGAGTCCATCCCTTGCCGATCCGGGACCGGTGACTCTTTGCCCCCGTCGCCGCGAGAGATGGGTATGAGCACGGAGTCGCCCGAAAACGTCCTCTTCGTGGTGATGGACACGGTCCGAAAGGACCGGCTGACACCGTACGGGTACGACCGCCCGACGACGCCCACCCTCGCGGACTTCGCCTCGGAGGCCACCGTCTTCGAGCAGGCGGTCGCGCCCGCCCCTTGGACGCTCCCGGTTCACGCCTCGCTTTTCACCGGTCTCTACCCCTCACAGCACGGCGCCGACCAAGAGAACCCCTACCTGGAGGGTGCGACCACACTCGCAGAGACGCTGTCGGCGTCGGGGTACGACACCGCCTGCTACTCCTCGAATGCGTGGATCACCCCGTACACCCACCTGACGGACGGTTTCGACGACCAGGACAACTTCTTCGAGGTGATGCCCGGAGAGTTCCTGTCGGGGCCGCTAGCCCGCGCGTGGAAGACGATGAACGACAACGAGTCGCTCCGCGCGATCGCCGACAAACTGGTGAGCCTGGGCAACACCGCCCACGAGTATTTCGCCGGCGGCGAGGGCGCCGACTCGAAGACCCCCGCGGTGATCGACCGCACGATGGAGTTCATCGACGACGCCGACCGATCGTTTGCGTTCATCAACCTCATGGACGCCCACCTGCCGTACCACCCGCCCGAGGAGTTCGCCGCGGAGTTCGCGCCCGGCGTCGACTCCGCGGACGTGTGTCAGAACTCCAAGGAGTACAACTCCGGCGCCCGCGACATCGACGACGACGAGTGGGACGACATCCGCGGGCTCTACGACGCGGAGGTCGCCCACATCGACGACCAGCTCGGGCGGCTGTTCGACTGGCTGAAAGCGGCGGGGAAGTGGGACGACACGATGGTCGTGGTGTGTGCGGACCACGGCGAACTCCACGGCGAACACGACCTCTACGGCCACGAGTTCTGCGTCTACGACCCCCTGATCAACGTCCCGCTGCTGGTCAAACACCCCGACCTGGACGCCGACCGCCGCGAGGACCAAGTCGAACTCCTGGACCTCTATCACACCGTTCTCGATGTCCTCGACGTGTCGGGCGAGGCGGCCGACGGCGCGGTTCCGCTCGACCCGACGCGGTCGCTGGTCGCCGACGACTACCGCGCGTTCGACGGCCTGGCTGACGCCGACCGCGACCCCGGCCAGCGCGGCGACGGCGCGTACGCGTTCGTGGAGTACTCCCGGCCGGTCGTGGAACTCACCCAACTGGAGGAGAAGGCCGCCGACGCGGGGATCGACCTCCCCCCCGATTCCCGGTTCTACTCGCGGATGCGCGCGGCGCGTCGGATCGACGCGAAGTACGTCCGGATCGACCGCATCGACGACGAGGCCTTCCGGCTGGACACGGACCCGGGGGAGATCGACAACCTCGCGGGCGGTGACGACCCCGCAATCGGACAGACCGAAGCCGTGCTCTCGGCGTTCGAGTCCGCGGCCGGCGGGGCGTGGACCGACGCCCTCGGTGACGATGTTTCCGACGACGCGGTCGAAGAGATGGACGACGAAGCGCAGGAACGGCTCCGGGACCTCGGCTATCTGGAGTAGGTGCGTCCCTCGTCCGGGGGCACCTGCCGGTGACAGCCCGCTCGGACGCTGCCGGCGTGATCACTCCGACTCGACCCCGGCGACCTCGAACCGCGCCCCGCCCTGCTCGCTCTCCGAGACTCGGAGCTCCCACCCGTGAGCGTCGACGATCTCCTGGACGATCGTGAGCCCCAACCCGGTTCCCGCGTCCGTGGTCGAGTATCCACGTTCGAGGATCCGGTCGGCGTCCCCCGCCGGGATTCCCGTCCCGTCGTCGGCGACGTAGAAGCCGTCCCCGCCGTCGAGATCACCAATGGTGACAGTGAGGGGTTCCTCGTCGCGCTCGACGGAGTCGCCGGGCTCCGCCCGGTTGCCCGTCGAACCATGTTCGACGGCGTTCCCGTGAGGGTCCGAACGGGAGCCAGTCGAACCATGTTCGACGGCGTTCCGGATCAGGTTCTCTAGCAGTTGCTGGAGCCGGTTCGGGTCCGCTCGGACGCGGCCGGTCGCCTCGGTCACGAGCGTCGCGTCGGCCGTTTCGACT
>Ga0102939_1000883_pt1 | contig 11132 bp, 17 predicted proteins | sample SalPon2_B_H2O_MG_FD_78214 | JGI IMG/M metagenome (GOLD analysis project Ga0102939, IMG submission 78214) | Salt pond water microbial communities from South San Francisco under conditions of wetland restoration - Salt Pond MetaG R2_B_H2O_MG | ecosystem: Environmental > Aquatic > Non-marine Saline... | reverse complement strand
TGGCTAAGTAGCGGATGAGCTTCTCATCTTTCTCGTCCATGACTTCTTTCTTCTTAGCAAAGGACACTCGTGCTGCGTTCACAGCAGTCAAGTCGCCTCCCATGCTATCAATGAAAACTGCGTTCATCTATACGCTCCAAACAGTAACAGAAAAACTTTTTTTGAACACATGCAAGGCAACCTCTGCAAAGCAGTCGCCACCTACCTGCGCTCTGACACAGAAAGTAGGGATGCCATCTGTTGAGCATTCAAAGCTGAGTAATGCCCTCTCATTCTCATCTCTGCTAAAGCTAAACAGTCTTGCCCAGTAGTTCTGTTTATGTCCACCTTGTTCAAATACTTTCATTGCAAATCTCCTGAAACGAATCGCGTATAGCTACTCATATATGCGAAATACTTTCACTATACGCAAGTTTCGTGTATTAAACTACCTCACAACCCTCCGGGCCGCAAGCAACCTCTCCACCTAAGTCTGTATTGTCCTCTTCCTCTCGCACTTGCGTCAAGTCGATAGAAGTAAGCGCAGACTCCATAATCTCAAACTGCTGCTGTGTGATGTCCTCAAACGGTGCCTGCTTGTAAGTGCCACCCATGTAAGGCAGAACAGAGATGCCGTTAAAATGATTACGGTTCTTCCACATCCATTCACCGACTGCATCCCACTCATCTTCCTGGACAGACACAGTGACAGAGACATTGTGAGCATTCTGCCCATCACGGTGGCCGTGGCGTACCCACTCACGGTTGAACCGAGACACACGGTCTAGCAGCTCAAACGGCGACTCATGCCGCAGGATAGCGCCTTCTGGTGCCTTCTGCGGAATCTCAATCACAGCCTGATCGTCAGGGCGGAAGTATTCGTCCTCTACTAGCTCAGGGTGATTCTGTGCTAGGTAAGTATAAATAGCCTCATCCTTACCAACACGCATACGGCGCACATAAAAGTCATTGTGCCATGCGTGGATGCCACTGCTGCTGCCTAGTACAAGGCTGCTGGTGCCTGATGGCTTGATGGTAGTCGTACGCGCTGCCTCATTGATGCCCAGCTTCTTAGCTACTCGTGCGTTCTCAGCTAACACTTGGTCAGTGGCTTCTTCTAGGTCAAGATCAAGGACTGCACCTGACGCAATACCTGTCATGCCTACACCGATCAAAGCGTCTTTCTCTGTAGTCTCCTGCCAAACATCCCGCAGGTAGTGGAAGTCAGTGTAACCAGCCTGTAGCGTACCAATGAAAGCAGCAGCCTTGGCTCGGTCATTTAGGTCTTTCTGGTCTGCTACGTTACTGACGTTTAGCTCGCAAAGGTTACAGAACTGATAGGGGCGCAGGCCAATCTCTGCACATGGGTTGGTGCCCCAGTCTTTATCGTTGCTGAACAGCACCCCCGGCTCACCTGAACCTGACGCTACGATCTTGCCCCATAGCTGGTCAAAGTCCCGACGCTTTACCTTGTGGCGCAGGATGACAGCAGAGTTGTTAGCACGGCCACGGTGCGGGTTAGTCTCCCACCAGCTACCGTGCTTGGCAGTCAGCATCTCTTCATCGTCCATGCTGAACAAAGAGATAAGCGCAGCACGGCGGATACCACCAGCAAGCACAGCATCAGCGATATAGCACATAATGTCATGTACCTGAATCGGCGCTAGCTTAGTGCCCCGGCCATTTTCTTCTAGCGCTACGTCAAACACCTTCTGGATGTTATGCAGGCAATCCTTGAGTGGCTGTGGGCCTGGTGCCTTGCCACCGCTTGTGACTAGGTTCGCACCCTTAGCCCGGATGTCAGAGAAGTCAAACACAGGTCGTGGCTTACCGTTAAAGTACGCCTCACACAGAATCTTAACCGCGTCTGCCCAACCCTCGATGCTGTCACCGACCAGGAAGCGCTTGTTCTTTTTCAGTGGCCCTACAACAGCAGGTAGTTCTGCTACGTGGTGACGCTGTACGCTGTAACCTACGCCTGTACCACCTAGCAGCAGGAACATTGCCTCTGCGAAGCTATCAGGGTGATCTACTGGCATATACGCACAGTTAAAGATGCGGTTCGGGCTGTTCTGGATAGGCTTGCCACCGAACTGTAGCGAGCGCATCGAAGGCAGCACCTTCTTGGTGAACACAAAGTTTTTGTACACATCCTGAATCTCTTTCTTGAGCTTCGGGTACTTTTTAATGTGCATCGCCATGTTACGCTCAACTAGCTCATCCCAAGTCTCACGCCGCCCAATCTCAGGAATAAACTTTGAGTATTTTGTAAACGTCACAATATCCGATAGGATCTGTGCTGACTTTGTTGTTATTGCTGATTCCGTCATAGTTTCTCGAATCCTTTATCTGTTGAAAACCAAACTTCTTCTACACCCGCCTCTTCCAAGGCAAGGGCGCAGACCGGGCAAGGCTTAGAGTTCCTAAGATCACCATTTTTGTTAATACGGCAGACAATTAAAGTCTCTACATCTACCCTAGCCCTAATAAGAGCAGCCAACTCAGCGTGGAGGCTCACTTTCTGTGGTCTGCCTACGCGCTTGGCGTACTCTGCTTGCTGAGGGTGAGTCTTGCGACTGTTAGTGCCCACAGCAACAATATGGCCGCTTGAATCCAAGCACAAGGCGGCGTGTCTAAATTTTGCCTCCGAGTGCTTGGCAGCGTCCACCACCTTGTGAATATAATCTTCTCTAAGATCGTCCATTAGTGAATATCCGAATCGAGATACTCTTCCATCATAGCCTGGACATTCATAATGAAGGCTTGCATACCTTCTAACTCAGTCACGTTTTCAGGAATGTCGCCAGACAAGAAAGTCTTGAATGCTCCATCTTCGCCGTCGGGGTCTTGATAAAATGCAATGACCCCTACAAGCTCGTAACCGTCCTCAGACATATCTGTCAAAGAGCCAAACTCACTGTGATCCATCATTCTTCTCCTTCATCCACTGCTTCAAAATATCTACAGACACTGTTGATCTTGCCACTTCACCGAACTCTTTGTCAAACACGATTGCCTTCATATCTCGACCCGCCATGTAGCCGTGTTCGGCAGCGTAGGCGTCCTTTGCGGCTAGAGTTCTAAACTGCTCAACGATGCAGCCGTTGTACTCTACACGGTTGTCGTGGTGGTGGTGCCCACGGAAGAACCGACGATGTTCGCTGTTGCCCCACTCTTTTGGCTTCTCAGCCGCCATAATGCCCGGTAGTGCGGCATCTTTAGTCTGATGGCCGTGTGTAACGCCTAGCAGATTCTTGCCATACGTGACGTATTTACGGGTTGTAGGCGCGGGCTGGACATAGCACCTTGGCTCTTCACGGTACAAGCTCTTAAAGTGATTCTGCGTAGCAATGCTGATGAACTCATCGTGATTGCCAGGGACGCACACCACCTCAACGCTATCGTGTTTTTGCAGAGCCATGTCAATGCAGCGTTCCAAGGCGTGCCAACCGAGTTCAAGCACTCGGCTCATACGCCCATCAATATCTAGGATATTCTTGCTGCGCTCTGTATACCCGCTCATGTTGTCAGCGTGAAAGAAGTCACCCATCTGCAAGATAACGCATTTCTCAGAAGCAGGTGTGGCTTCTACTAAGTAGTCAACAGCGCCGCAGAGCATCTGAACTGCTGTCTCTACATCGTAATCTTCACCAACCTCTTCACCCCAAGCATACATACCAATGTGCATGTCTGTGATCGGGATGACTGTCATTACCTCATCTGCATAAGGAGCAGGAAGTCCCTGTCGCGGCTTAGGTTTTTCAACAGAGACAAGGCTGTCTACTGCTGATCGGATTGCTTCGAGTTTGGCTTGTTTGTCAAGGTCTGTTTTGACCCACTCCAGTTTAGGCTCTCCAGTCGTGGCGTCATATAAAGTTGAGGTGCCTTTAACAATATGTCCTTCAGGAATCTCGAAACCACCGGATTGGCGCTCTTCACTGCCATCTTCTCCATCTCTGATCTTCGCAAGGCGACGCTCCAAAGTACGTTTATTTATACCGAGATGAAGAGCAGCGGCAGCTTGACTGCCCATCTCTTCCACGGCTGCGATGACTTGTTCGTCAGTAAATTGTCTCATATCAAATCACCCAGTCACTTGGGACTTGTTCTCCAACGTGATAAGTAAAGTTATTCCTCTCACACCAATCAGAATATCTCTGCGCCTTCTTCCTTGTCAACCAGTTGTCAGCCTGGAACAGCATCCTGATGTCAAGATCGGGGTTGCATCGACGAACTGCCAACATCTTCGTTCTCATTTCTCCCGTGAACTTTCCCTTAATCTCTATCACGACTCCGTTAGGCAAAACTAGGTCGGGCGTGTAGTTCCTTTCTTTTAGGATAACCTTGTTTCCACAATTAGCGCAATGCGCTGTTTTAACTTCCGTTGTGTATTTAATCTGATACGGTTCGTACTGGTACTTCACCCCTCTGTTGCGGAGGTTGTTGCAAACTCTGCGCTCTAATTGAGAGCGATACTTCGGTTCACTTGTCGGTCGGGCCATAAGCCTTGTCCCAGTCCTTTGTAGCCCAGAAGGGATAGAAGAAAGGGTCAGCCTTCAACCTCTTCATGTCAGACTCCATTGTCGCTATTCGACGCTTCAGCTTTTTGTTTTCGTCTCTTGCCCTTTCAAGCTCAGAAGTCATCATCTCTAAAGTCTCCGGCATCATAACTCTTAAAATCTGTAGCCGTACTCCGCTGATACATTTCCAATTTGATTGCGTAGAAAAGGTCTTCAAGAACTTTCTCTTCAATCTGGTCATCAGACTCGTACTCATTTGCAATCTCCTCAATCTGGTCAAGCAGCACTGTAGACATCTTCTCGTCCCTCCTTACCAATTTCTAGTAGCATTAACGTGTCTTCAAAATATCCCATAATCTCAGACTCCGGCATCTGATCTTTCAGCAGCTTCTTGTAGGTCGCCTCACAAGCATCGTAGTACATCCCGTGATCTACGCATCCTACTAGGTAAGCCTCTGCTTTCTTAGGACCAATACCGGGAATCCCCTTGATTCCGTCGCCAGGGTCGCCTGCAAGCACTTGAACCCAAAAGAAGTGCAGAGCCTCTTCCTCTGTTACAAAGTAAGTCTTGCCTTCCCGATTGTAGGTAGGCCAGCGGTAATGCCAACCAGGAATTGTGTCGAGGTCTTTGTCGATAGAACAGATGACGCATTCATCCTCTGCTTCGCTTTTCCAAAAGTCTAGCGCAATCTGTCCTACTTCATCGTCAGCCTCAAAACCTTCCTGTGCGTACTCAGCGCCGAACTCTTCTACCATAATCCGCTTCGCATCTCCAAGCATCTCAGGACGGTAGGTGTCTTTACGATTAGACTTGTAGCTCGGCATAATTTGTTTACGGAAGCTGGTTGGACCAGTCAAGAACAGACGATACTCAAGGCACTCGGTATCTTCCTCGATATTCTGTAAGAAATGCGATATACCTTCCTTGATGTCTTCGTGATCGTACATCACGTCAGGCTCTTCCTGCATGTGTCGATCCATACTTGCTGTGATAGCAAAGGCGATGCTATCGGCGTCTATAATTGCTAACATTTTCGTATGCCTCGTGCATCAAATCTTGCTTTTGTTTGCGGCGGGAGGGGCCGCTATAGCCGCCTCCCTTCCTTAGCCACCTTTCTTCTTCACGATGAATTGGCTGGTTACGTTTGGTCTTGCTCATAATATCAGAAGGGGATTGAGTCCCCGAACTCGTCATTGTCATCCTGCGACTGCTGAGCCGCCTGCTGATTCTTAACTTCGTTCTCTTGCTGCTTGCGAGTCTCATCAGCAGTGACACCGTGCTCTGCGTAGGGCACAAAGAACTCTGCAGCAATACGAACTACATCCGATGCTGCCTGATCCAAGTCAGACTTGCTGGTAAGCGTACCTGCCACGATCTGTGCAGCGTATCCCATAGCTGACTGACGCATGATTGCAGCCTGCCGGTCATCTCCTCCTCGATTCATCGGCTGAGAAGAATGTACAGGATTAGACCCGCCAGAATTAGCACTACCGCTGTTCCCACTGGCTCCACCACCATTGCCTTTCTCCTTTACTGTGATGTCGCTGCTACGAATGTTGTAGTACGTCTTGTCGTTGTACTCTCGGCTAGATGCAACCGCTTCAATGTAATCGCCTTCGCCTAGCTGATGCCAGTCAGAGCCGATCTTGACGTTGGCAGCAGGCTTTTTCTTTTTACCAAGCCCATACCACTGATCGTTGATGTTGATGTTGACCGCGTATTGATTACCGTACTGGTCTTGCTCGCCAAAGTCCTTGACGAATACCTTTGCAATCTTACCTTCTACAATCTGTTTACTCATCTTTTCCTAACTCCGTTAGTGGGTCTCAGACCAATCATCCCCAGATATCACTTCACCTGCAAGCGGGCACCTAAGCCCTAGAATCTTTGTTGCCTGTTCAAATGATTTGGAGACATTATCAGTATACCACGAAATCCAGTGTTTTGCAACCTCTGCTTGCACTTCATCGTGGATATTTCCTACAAATGTCACATCAGCTTGGCTCTCCTTTATTTTCTTGTCAAGACAGCATAGCACAACCTTCATTGCTATGCCACCACCTGACTGGAATAGATAGTTAAGTGCCTTGTGTTTCATGATCTTACCGTCGGAATCGCGTCGCATCCATATTTTTCTGCCGTCTAGTCCTATCAAGTAACCACGGCTAGCGGCTCGCTCGACCTTGGGCTTCAATGTGCTTATGCCAGGGAACACGCCCTCAACTGCCTCAATGATCTGCTTTCCATTGGCTTCCGGTAGATTAAGTATTGACGCAACCTTGCGAGAGCTAGCGCCGTAAACAGTTGAATAGACACAAGATTTGGCCTCGTCACGAGTGTCGGCACCAAACGGTTTGCAAGCCTCAAGAACTCTGGTGTGAGGATCAGTGCCCTTAGATTTGTCACCGTTGATAAGCGCATCAGTAAATGCCTCGCTGTTAATGTAATGCGCTGCGATACGCAACTCCAACCCTTCGGCGTCAAAGCCTACTAGCTTGTAAGGATCGCCTCGGTGTGTGAACAGCCCCCTCATCTCCTCACCAAAGAACACATCAGGGCTGGCTTTGGGCACGTTGGCAACGATCTTGTGAGTCATGCGGCCCGTGTTAGTGCCATTGGGGTTGGCAACCGCTGGCACCCTGCCATCTTCCCTGCAAGCCTCGATCCAGCCGTTGATCTGGTTCATGCGGTGCATGACCTTGCTGTACTTGGCTAGCTGCTGTCCCACACTAACATGCATTTTTTGCAAATTAGGGCAAGGCTCACCATCTACCTTAATCTTAGGGTGCCCCGTGGGCGTGTACGCAGTTGGCTCCCAGCCTAAATCCACCAGCCTAGCGCCGACTTTCTGGTGCTGAGTTAGCTCTATCGGATGCCACTCGATCTTCCCGAAAGGCCCACCAACATCCTGGCCGATGTCTGCCCTAACTGCCAACTTGCCAGACTTAGTAAAAGGTTTGTCTACTTGGCCCTTGGCTACATAGTAGTGACCGAGCATTTCAGATATGGCAGGTTCTATTTCCTGTGCCATGTTTTCTAACTCTGCCACACGCTGCTCGGCTAGTTGTAACCGGAATTGCCAAGCCGCACGCTCCTGAGCCGCTATAATCTTAGCGACACGGTGTTCGATCCGCATTGGCAACTTCCAATCGACTTTCACCCCTTGTCTCCTTTGGCGTTATATGCCCTGGCTGAGTGCAAATGCACGGCGGTTGACACAGAGTAGTTCAGTGCCTCACGGCAAGCCTCTGCCTCGTCAGACCTATCTACGTCATAAAACTGCTCTGTCCATTCCTTGACTGACCGCATAAGTGCTTCTGCGTGACGTATCATGTCGTCATAACTCTGCTGGTCAAGATCAGGAAAATCTTTCTTGGCTACACTCATTCTTGCATCTCCTTCATAAGTGCTTTGTATACTTGCTCTGTCAACTCAACGTCTTGCACACAGTATGCCAGCATATCTTCGTTGAAGTCAACCCAAGCATCTTCCTGCTCTCCGTACTCGCCTTTGTAGAAGCCCAAACGGTAGCCCCAAGCCTTCAGGCTGTGCGGCCCCACCTTCTGTGGCAGACCCTCGGGGCGCTCGCGATCAGGGTTGAGCAGCCGGGACATAACCAGCGTGTCAATCTCCATCTTTGGCGAAACATCGTAGAATCGCTGTATAGCAGGCATATCGAAAGATATGAGGTTATGACCAATCACTACGTTTCCATCAATTAAGCCAGCAAAAGTATCCAGATCATTATGGCGGAACTGTATAACCTCGCCAGTCTTGTAATCCTTGGCGACTGCACAGTGAATCGTGGTCATCTCGTCAAGTAGTCCATCTGTCTCGATGTCCAGCACATACATGTTAGTAGTCATCAGATTTTAACTCCGTTAATAATCATATTCCATCTGCTCCGCTTCTAAACGTCCAGTGCTGGGATTCATCCTGAGCACGTCTGCTGGGCCAGTGAACCCCCACTCACGCGACTTTTTAACATTAAGGCGCATCCGTCCCTTTGTCTCATCTTCCGTCTGCTCAGGCTCAATAGCAACGATGTTGAAAGACAGTTGCTCAAAGCTACCAGAGCCTCGCGCCATAGCCGGATCAATATACAGCCACTTAGCATCGTGCAACTCATCGCTGACATAAATCTTTTGATCGAACCGTTTAATGTGAGCGACCATGATTACGTGACTGCCTGTTGCAGCGCAGAATGCTGCGACCTCTGATAGCACGTTGTCGATCAGCTTCCGCTCGTTGTCTCTATCGTCGTGCGAAAAGACAATGCTGATATGGTCAAAAATGAACCGAGTAACACCTTGGCTGCGATAATAGCGTAAAAGGTGTAGGAGCCGGTCAACACTGAGACGGCCACTGGCACCGAGGCTAATAAACCAAGTGCGGCCATTGTTAATAAGCGCATCATAACTCTCTTTAACTCTGCTTTCAGGGATGATACCCGTGTCCAGCCTGTAACGTGGCAGGGGCACATCGTTATCAATAGCGATCAAGCGCTGAGCTGCTTTCTTCAAGTCCTCCTCAAGAAACATCCAAGCGACTTTCTCATCCGTGTGCTTGATTAGCTCATAGCCAACTTCAGCCACCCAAGTAGACTTGCCGACACCAGGTGGTGCCATAACTGTAGTCAACTCACCGTCACGAATACCACCAATCTTGCGGCTAAGTTCTGGGAAGCGGCGTAGATCATGGCCTCTTTTGATCGGCTCACGGATCATGTCAAAGCTAATATCAGAGCCGGGGATCACTAGCTCGGGCTGGTAATCCTTAGCACGACTGACAGCCTTGTAAATCTCGCCTTGCCTTCCGTTCTGGATAGCGTCATTGGCATCCTTAACACCGTCTGGCCAGTCGCCAACCTTGATCTTTACTTCTGTAGAGTAGAGGTCAGCAAACTTTTCAACCGCGTCGCGGCCTTGTTCATCACCGTCAAATAAAAGAAGTATGCCTTCAAAGCTAGTGATGAAATCCCAGACTTCACGCTTCTCAACTCCACCGCAACCAGCGCCGTTCGGTAGCGAAAGGACCGTGTAATCTTTTCCCTTGTCGTGGTATGCCTGCCAGACTGATAGTGCATCCTCCTCTCCTTCTGTGATAACTGCGAATTTGCCACCTCGCGTAAATACCGACTGACCAAATAGCCCGACATAATCCCCAACAATCTCCATATCTTTTTTGGTATGGGCGTTCTTGCGCTTGAACCCACCACCAGCTCCAGCGGGGAAAAAGATTGCTCCCTTGTCGTGCTCACCGTCTTCTGGACGAACAGCCTGGCGGATGCCGTAGCGCTCAACCGTCTCTCGCTTGATCCCGCGATGAGACAAGTCTGCTAGACCGTAATCCTTGATTTCCTCTGGGTTGTACATGCTTCTAACTCTACGTTTTTGAGGCGTCTTTGTAGTATTGCCGTCTATATAACCTTGGCTAACGTACCCGCAGTTGCTAAAGCAGTAGCCGCCGTGATCTTGGTACAAGGCCAGACTGTCAGAGCTGCCGCACTTGGGGCAAGGCTGGCCTGTCTGTGCGTATTTACCAGCCATCCCAGTCGCCTCCGTCTCTGTCCTCTGGGCTAGGGCACTCATCCTGGTGGAAGATCGTGTTGACCCCATCCTTGTCAAGCCACTCTGCCCAGTCTGGATTACCGACGATTCCTCGGCAGTTCGAGCAAAGGTCATTTGGCTCCTGCTTGAAGAATCGGTCTGACATAGCCAGCTCTTTCGTGTTCAAAACTTTGTTGCAAGCTGCACACCGAGACATGGCTACTGCACCTGATCCTGTTTTGGGTTGACCCTAAACTCGTCACAGCGAGCGTAAGGGCATGTAGGAGTTGAGTGAAATTTGCACCAACCCTTGTCATAGCTCAAACAATTCTGGCAAGAAACCTTCATGTCAATCATTCCTCTCGATGTATTCTTCAAGGTGGCGATCAAAGATGTCGTCAAAGATGTCCAGCACAGCCTCGCCCACCTGCTTATAACTTTCCGCAGTGCGCTTTTCTACCGAAGTACGACGCAAGATACCAAACATCTCGATAAGCCGATCATCCTCTAGCATATACTCCAGAAGTTCATTCCAAACCTCGCCGCCCTCAAGAGCCTCGTCACCGACTTCCTCAAGTCTAGCGATGCGAGCCTCATGCTCGGCCTCTTTTCGGTCTTCGTGTTCAGTCGCAAGGTCTGATACGCAAGGCATAATACGGTTCATGTCAAATTACCTCTTCGATTGCTTGTGCAACGGTTCGAGCACAGTCTTTCACACTTCGACCGTCTTTGCAACCCGCTGCGATCATGTGTTCGACCCAGGCGTGGACGCCAAGGGTGACTACCGAGTGACGAACCTGGTCTAGCCAGCCCTGAGCTTCGACCTCTGGCTCTGCCCCTAGGTCTGAACCCGAGTAATCACCAAATATCTCATCAAGCCTGTCAGTCATGTCTAGCTCCGAGAACATAGATAGACAGATAGTATGTTAGATAGTATCTATATATAATTATATATCTATAACAGTATCTAACAGTATCTATCTATCTGTTAGATAGTCTAGGGTAACACGGATTTTTTATTTGTCAACCCCCTTGTTCAACTTTTTCTACGGCTAGGATAGTTCGCTTGATCTCATAGGTACT